>Ga0316217_10007041_pt1 | contig 10875 bp, 17 predicted proteins | sample 1anoAmetaG_FD_203633 | JGI IMG/M metagenome (GOLD analysis project Ga0316217, IMG submission 203633) | Freshwater microbial communities from Trout Bog Lake, Wisconsin, USA - 1anoA | ecosystem: Environmental > Aquatic > Freshwater > Lake > Hypolimnion/Profundal zone | place: USA: Wisconsin... | reverse complement strand
CCAACCCCAACCCCAACCCCAACCCCAACCCCAACCCCAACACCAACCCCAACCCCAACCCCAACCCCAACCCCAACAGTCATAGTGTATTATTTTGATATTTTGGTCATCTATTACCCTATTAGCAAAGTACTTTACTATAGACCATAAAATCGTCAAAAATGATCAAAACGCTCAAACTTGGTCAAAAATTATTTTTCCAAAAAATATTTTTTGGCTCGATTTGAGCTCTCCAAATACAAAATGCACTTTATAGACGAGGAGCAAAATTTTCATTTTTTGGATCTCTCAGCGAGGGTTATCGGTTGGTTGGGCTAATTCTTTTGTTGCCTTATTGATCCTTTTTCTCATCATTTAAATTCAATAATCTTCATTCTTTCTTTTAGATATTTAATCATATCAATTATTATTATCATTCGGAATATCATATTTTCAGCTTACAGTGAATCCCCTTCCTTATTTTATCGCATGGACTAGCATTTGATTCAGCTTCTACTTTGAGGAATATTCTGGCAAGTCTATGATGCTGAAGCATGTATGAGCTACTGGACAGTAGTCTTTACTGCAATTGACTTTATTGATAGTAATTGGGTGCCTCTCGAAACCGCTGTAGGGCACTCGGTAGGAGCCGGTCACGAAAAAGAGAAATTCAGCTATTTCTTCTTAGGTCTTTTGGCCGAGACATTCCCAGAACCACTCCAAAGTTTAATCTTCTTCGCTCCAGCCTTAGTATTTAGCCCAGCGCTTCATTTCTTTGACGTCCACTACTGAATGTCCAGCTAGGAACTTACCGATCTACTTGTAAGTTAGCAATTTCAAGAGCTGTATGGGAACTATCTTCTAGAGTCCCTCCATCAACGCCATAGACTGCTCCCTGATGTTTTCGGTCATTTTGAGGTAGGCCAGTTTTTTGACGTATTCTTTTTTATTGGTGTTGTTGACCTGGACCTCACTGCCGCCTGCCACTAACTCGAAGATTCTGGTCTCCTAGAGCATTTCTTCTTAGAAGGTAAAGCTGAATCCCAAGTCGTCTCCCACCTCGTTCTGGAGAATCCATAACAGCCCCTTCGCAGTGTACGGGTCGATGTCCTACAAGTCCTCCACATACAGAGTCGCACCCAACATGTGCTTCAAAAATGATTTCGTAAAATTCACCTACAGCAGCCACCCCTACTTCAGCGCCTTGCCGATGAAGATCCCGAGGCGGTGGAATATCTCGAGGTGGTTGGGGATGAGGTAGCTGAGCTTGGAGGGCTGGAGAGCGAGCTAGTTGGCGTTCAGCTGGAACAGTCCCAGGTTAGGGTTGGTGATTTCTTTGACCACAAGGGCAGCCCACTCGCGAGTGACTCCGCCATAATCGATTCCTAGCTAGCCTTTGATCTTGATCTTGATATCGTGTTTCCCAAAGCTCTCGTCCAGGTGCGCATAGGTATCCTGCCAAATCGTCTACCTAGACACCTCAATCACCTTTTCCCCGAGCGTGTTCTACTACTTCAGGAGCTTAAACTTGGTCTCAGTGTCTGCGTATCTGGCGTGGATTGCCATGAGGGGATCTTTCGGGTCGAGTTCGAGGATGGACTTGGGCAAAAAGCTGGCGAACCTTTTGAGGAAAGGGCTAAAGTCGGACTAGGTGCCCTGGAGGATGGAGTTTGGCCTGCTGCTGAGAGAAGTCCTGCGTCTGCTGCCTGGCGTTTCGCGAGTGGACTGGATCGAGGGCAGGGTTTTGAGCAGCGACAGAGAGTAATGGCTTTGTTCGTCTTCTTTCTTCGCAGTCTCGTAGGCCAGCATCAGGAGGTAGAACTAGCAGCAAAGCACGAACAGAGACGGGTGCTTGTCTTTAGCCTCGTCGAACAACTCATGCAGCTCGGCAAGAAGGCCGGTTGACTTGCGCAGCTACACTCTAAACTGCACTGAGACCTCCTCGAAGGCTGGGCTGATCTCTTCTTTGACGATGGTGTTGATGCTGCTGCGCTTCCAGGTCTCATAGCTCTTCTTCCTCTCCTGTAGCTCCTGCTCGAGCTCGAACCTCTCCCAGTAGTGGCGAGCCTCCCAACTTTTCCTCTCGAGGTAAGCGAGGTCCTGCTTCATATCGCTGTCTTCCTGCCTGTAGTAGAATGAGAAGGTGTTGGCCTTGACGGAAGGCAGCACCTTGGAGATGATGTCGCTCAAGATGCGGCGAGACAACACTATGTCCGCGTGCGCTTCGCTTAGGTGTTTGGACTTCCTGAGGTTCCAGTAGATTTCGGCCTTGCGGTCGATCTCAATGTGCTGTGCCCCAATGAACTACCTCTGGAACTGCTGCAGCGTCTGCTCCTCTTTCTCGCACACCCTGTGCACCTACTGCGCAGTTTTCCCGAACTAGACCCGCAGCAGCTACTGGAGACACTTCAGCTCTAGGTAAGTGAGCACTTTGAAGAGCAACAGCAGCTTTTAGTTCTCGCAAAAGCTCTCCCTCCTCTGCCGCAGCTTCTCAGAAAGCTCCTCAATGATCTGCACTCGGATAGGGATAGCATCTTGGATCTACAGGTAAGGATAGGTGAATCGAGTGGTCTGATTCAAGGCAGCTATGTATTAGAGCATTTTCTTGAGGAAGAGGCTCTCCTTCTGCGGGCTTTTCAAGGCAATCCCCAACAAAATCTCAACCACTCTCGCCTGCCCCTCTTACTTACCGCTTTAGCTTGTGATTCTAGCCTTGCTTTGCGACCAGTACCCGAAGAATATCGCAGGCAGTCCGATTCTCTGCTCGAGCAAGGCAGAAAAGAGCAGATCCAATAGAAGCTGCTTGAAGTAGGAAGGGGTTTTGTCAGCAGAGTAGGTGAGTTCCAACTAGCGCTAGAACTGGTGGTCGTTGAGAGTGAGGATCTGGAGAGCGGCAGAGAGCACTAATTTGACGTTTTGCTACTAGAGCAGCAGGGTCCTGATGAAACTGTTGAACTGCTTTTGCTCGGTCATCTTACCCTCCGCTCCCTTCTTAAGCAGCCCGCCCAACCACTAGCTGGCGAACCTGTGGCTGATCACTGGGATCTCAACCAGGCACTGCTCATGTCTGCTCCGGTTTCTCACCTTCTCGAATAGCTTGGCTTCGTCGATGAAGAGGTTGTCGTAGATTTGGGTTTTTTCCTTCTTGACTGGGAAAATGCTTCGTGTGCGCAGCTCGGCCTCCAGGACGTAGAGTATTTAGCGGCTCTGCTGAGCCTGCAGCTTCTCGAGTTCTTCAGTAGGCAGGTACTTGATTTTGAGGGCGATCTGCTTGATGGCCTCAGGGTTGAGAGTATACTCCTAGATGAGATTGAGGATATCGTCCTTGCTGACTGTGTCCTGGAGCGAGCGAGGGTCGTTGTAGGAGTCGTCTTCTTCGAAAAGCTTCATGGACCCGTCCTCCTGGTTGATCTCGATCTCGGAGTAGAGGATGTTGTCTGAGTGCAGAATGGCCTAGCCCTCCCCGAGCTACTGCATCCCTGGCTACTTTCCACAGTACCCAGACCTTGCGCTGCTTCTGTGGCTGGCCTCAATCGCCTTGCTTGAGAACTGCACCAGCTCTTCGCAGCTAGCTTACTAGAAGTCTTTCAAGGATTCCACGATCGCGTCTGACTAGCTGCTAGCGTCGATTATGGCGTCTTATTGATTGGTTGGCAGGTAATGGTCCTCGATTTCTGTGGAGTTGGTGGGGTTGGTGAGGGCAGTGAAGTTGTTGAAGTTGTTGTGGCTGGAGGTAGTGTGGAGGAGGGGCTGATCAGGAGTGTTCATCATGAGGCTGATTCCTTCCTGGGTGGGGAAGGCAGTGACTCCCTTCAGGAATTCCTTCCCCTCTAGTTCCTGGTTGAATAGCTTGAATTGTTCGTTGATAATGCTGCTGATGGGTTGAGATGTTTCTGGATCAGAGTCTTGTATTAGGAACTTACTCTAGCAAAAGCCGATGAGATCCTAGTCGATTCTAGGAGTGCCTACCCTTTTGGTGAGTTTGGTAGTTATTTTATGGTCGTTGGTGGGTTGATTGCCGAATTAAAACTATGACACTTTGGAGGTGATTTCCAACAAAGCTAGCTGAGCCTTGCTTGCTGCTGGCTGCTTGGAGCTGGCTGTTGAAACCTATCGGTTCTGGTAGGCATTCAGTTTCTTGAAGGACCCTATTATTTCATGCTTTTAGTAAACCCTTTTCTCCTCACCCACGAACTCCCTCCTGATCTTGAGTTCGGTCTAAAGCTTTTTGATGTCCAAGCTGGCATCAGTGGGCAGCGAGTTCTCGAGCCCAGCTACGAAGATTTGGAAGATGGGTTTGAACCTGGAGTCCAGGTATTGGTTGGTGCTGATGATTTTCTGGCAGGCTTGGAGCAGCTGGAGGTTGAAGTCCCGGTTGGCCTCTTTCATGAGGGTTTGGTAGTGTTCTTTGTTCAGGTGGGCGAAGCGGTAGTACTTGAACCTGTTCTCGGGGATGAACCTCTGCATGAAATGCAGCGCCTTGGGCAGAAACCTATACTGGCTTTCAGTGCTCTTGCCTTCCTACTCGAATAGCCCGACGAGCTGCTGCTTGAGTCTGAGCTACAGCAAAAAGTTGACAGGCACTACTTCTTCCTTGCTTATGCTTACGAAGGCCCAGTTGGTTTTGGTGATCACGGCCAGGAACTAGCAGAACAGAGGCAGGCATATTTTGAGGGTCTGCACCACAAACTACAAGAAGGGGAAGGCCGAGTTGTGGACTGTCACTGACTTGGAGAGGACGTAGGGGATGATTTCGGGGGTGTTGAGGCAGTTGATGCAAAGTATCTTGAAGCTGGCATACAGCTTTTCAGAATATTCCGGCTACTTGCTGCACAGCTAGTGGTAGCTTTCAATTTTGGAGAGCAGGCTGTCGACCATTTCAGTGATGCCATTGTCGAGGTCGACCCTGAGGCCCTGGACTCCTTCCTTGCCGATCCTCCTGACTTCGTTCTGGATGTCTTGCCGCGTTCCGGCTAACAGTTTCTTGTTGATCTCAATATTCTGCTAGAAGTTCCTGCCTGAGAGGTAAAACAGGTTGCAGTAATGCAGGTTGCTGCTGATGAGGGGCGCTACTCTCCGGTGGAGGCTCAGGGCACCTAGGCTCAGCGCTCTGCACTAATCTTCGAACTCTTCTAGGTTGAGTGGCAGCAGTTCTTGCTCTAGTTTTTGGGCGAGCAGCTTGAGGGGGAGTTGGTCGATGCCGCTGATGTCGGTTCTGACCCTGAGCAGGTTTTTGGCGAGTGCGACTAGTTTGGTGATGAGGTGCTCTGAGAGTTTGCCCTTGGCCACGATGTTTAAGTTGCCATACACGTCAACCTTCAATATCTCGATATCCTTCTGACTAATGCTGATCTTTTCCTGAGTGATCTTCCTGGTGAGGGCAGTCAGGTAGTCCAAGTACATGGCTTTTGCGTCTTCCTCGCCGAACAGCCTCTCGACCCCTGCGGCCAGTGAGCCGTGGTTGAGCCTGCAGAAGAGGTTGATGAACATGCTGAGGGTGCAGGCGGACTAGATGGGTGTGAACTTGACCTCATGCCTGAGCAGTTTGAGGTGGTTGCTGGTGAGGTTTTTGCGACTGCTGCTGAGCTGGGCCAGTTCGGCAGTAGGTCTGTAGTCGTTGGCAATGAACTCCTAGAACAGAGTCTTGATGTAGTTGGCTACCACTGCGTTGAAAAGGGAGGGATGTTCGCCTGTCATGCGCTGGTAGTGCTTTATTATCCTGTAGAGGTGGTAGCTGCGGATGCGCACTCCCGCGAAGATCAGGTCAACGAACAGCTACAACAGGCACAGGATTTGGGCAGTGGGCACTGTTGAGGCCTTGGATGGCTCCTTCAGAATCTCCTACAGCGTCTCGACCTGCAAGATGAAGTGTTCTTCATAGTTGGGGTCCACCAGGTTGAGCATGAAGATGGCTGCTTTCATCAGCCCCAGAATCATCTTGCTGCTGTTCCTGTCCTCTCCCGAAAGCAGCTGGGCCAAGGCACAGGGCAGCATCAGCTTGCTCAGCAGCACTTTCACTTGGCAGCTTATTTTCTACTCCAGAGTCCGCACTCCCTTCTGGCTGGCAGTCTTTTACTTGGACTCTTCGGTGCGTTCCTTGAAGGTTAGCTATACCTTTTGCTTGAGGGTTTAGAGAAGGAGGGTGGTTTGTTTGACCCAGTCCTTGCTGAGCACTGCGCCCTTGTAGTCAACCAGGTTTTCCCTCCAGGTTGACTCCAACGTACAGATCAGCTCAAAATATTTACAGATTAGCCAGTTCTCTTCGGACTGCTGTTCGCAGGAGATATGCGGGAAAATGGGCAGGATGACCTTCTACAAGTTGCTCACTTTGTCGCTCTGCGTCACTCTTCCCATTTGGTTGAACAGTTGAACAGCCTTGAGCAAGCTGTTGGCAGCCACGTAGCTGTGGGCCATGATGAAATCTTCATCATCAGCCAGGACCAGTTCTGAGAGCTCGTCGCTGGAGAGGTGCTTGCTGTGGTCGATGAGGCGAGTGCAGGTGACTGCGAGGAGAGAGTCTGCAATTTTGGAGATGACTTGCTCTGCGATGAGTGCTCCTCCTTCGAAGATGAGTTTGATCTACTTGATGTTCTTCTGGGACTGTTCGTTGAGTTTGTCGAAGACGCAATTGGACAGGTCAATCACAAACTGGAATTTCCTGAGCTGCTGGAGAAGGCCCAGGTGGCTGGCCTGCAGCTACCCCGAAAAGCACACTTCGCTCGGGCTCTTCCCCCAAAATACTGACCATACGCTCACCGGAATCTTCTCTATCCCCTCCCAGCACCCGAAACTCTCAGAACTGCACAACTGCTGGTACGCGAACTTGAGCACTTCGATAGGCATTTCCTCACAGATGAGGGACAGTAGCGAGACTCCTTCTTCCTCGGGATGCCAGGCAGGCAGACTCATGAACAGACTGCAGTAGTTGAGGCTGAACTCCAAGGTCTGCATTGAGAGGTGGGAACTAAATACCAAGCTGATGCTCTGGATGCCATAAAAGACGAGCTAATCGCGCACTCCCCGAACCCCGAAGTAAGATTTCCTTAGCTGGCTGCTCTTCTCTTCCTACAGCAGGGCAGCTAGTTATCGAGCTTAGACTTGCTGACTGCAGGCCAGGCGTTGGAAGTACTGCAGAATTTTATTGGCGATGAGCTAGCTGTAGATCTAGCGGGATTGGATGAGCTACAGGTCTGAGTTTTCTTCGTAACTGCCGCAAAAGTAGTGCTCAGTAACCAGAGTGACAAGACTTTCCCAAACCTAGGGCTACACTTGCAGCTAGACCAGGCGTTTGTAGATAAGCTTAAGGGCAGACTTGCTGGGGACAAAGCCGTGCTTGTAGAAGGACTAGGCGAGCGACAGGTATTTGAGAAGGTTGTCTGCTTTCCACTGCGAGTAGTCAGTCTCCGTGTAGACGTTACTCAGGAAAGAGTCGAAGTATTTGAAGGCCAGCGCACAGAGCGAGACGGAGGCCGCCGAACTCGAGTCATAGCTTGAGAGGATGTTCTGAATGCAGAGCAGGGTGGCTTCAGGCAGCATGGTTTAGAAGTCTGAGAGGTAGTTGGGGATGGCTTCGAGGGCGAAGGCCAGGCCGTACTCCAGCTCATAGAAGTTCTCGAGTGGGATGTGGGTGCTGAAGACGCGGGTGGCCTGGCTGATCACGCTTTGAATGTGGGACTTCCTGTCTTCCGAGGGCACCTCGTTCTCCACAAACTACAGGATATCTTCGATGTTGGCCCAGAACTAGGTGGTGCTGAAGCTGGCAATCTTGGCCTCCACCACTGGCCTCAGCTCGGCCCTCTGCTCCTTCTTGCAGTTCTTGAGGTAGAAGTTGATCGAGCTCAGGCTGACTGGCCTGCACTATGCGTTTTTGAGGAGGAAGGTCTGGAACTAGGGGTCGTGGAGTTGGGAGGAGAGGATCTGGTCGATTTCGACCCAGCCCTGTTCGCGGCAGAGGGTGTTCCTGCTGTAGACCCGCAGACTGGTCTCGTAGAGCAGGGTCCACAGTTCGTAGGAGGCCGTGAGCACCCCGCTGCTCCTGTCCAGCAGCACGTTCTTGAGGTAGTTGAGGTAGCAGCAGATCTGGTGGTCCTGGGAGAAGGAACTCAGTATTTTGAAGGTGAAGAAAATGATGAGTGCCTCCCTGCTGTCCTGCGAGTCGCAGGGCACCTGCTTCTGCTCCAGTGCCTTGAGGTAGTTCTGCTGGAAGCTGGCCGCGAAGTCGTAGCTGAAGCCGTAGACGTTGAAGAGTTTGCCCACCAACTGTTGGCTGGTGATGTACATCTCGGTCTTGAACTAGCTCAGCACGTGCTTGGCTATCTTGAGGCTGACGTCCCGGTAGATGGCCTCTTGCTCCACCATCCTCAGACCTTGCGAGGATAGGCTGGCTTCTTACTTGGGAGTGTACTTCTCGAACTCAGTCAGCAGGGAACTGGATTTCAGGTCTCCCCAAAGGTACAGCTTCAGCAAGCCGTAGTTGCTGTAGAACAGTTTTTCACTGTTGAATCCTATTCGGTAAAACTGCATTTTCTTCATGATTTTGAGGCCAACCGACAGGCACTCGTTGACTTAATCGAAACTAGCGGTGAGTGCCCAGTCCTAAAGCCGAGCCACCGCAAGGCGTTGTATGCTTTAGAAGAGTGTTAGCTGCCACTGGTCGAGCAGGTAGTCGAGCTGCACGTAGAAGTTGGGCTGGTGCAGGGGCCAGGAGTGGTGGGCCAGCTGCTGGCAAAGGACTGAGTAGTGGGCTGGGGGTGGTCGGAGTAAAGGCTGAGCCACTGCGAATCGAGCGTGCTGCGAGCCTACTTGCAGAATCAAGTTCATTCTATTTCTATAATTTAAATTAATAGTGCTAACATTAATCACTATATTTCAGCCGCAACCTCCTATTAGCTACCTGCCTGCTTTACTAGCATCTGTGTTTTGTCATTGGCTGCCGCCTCCCCACTGCTGGCCAGCTGGGCTCTGCCTGAGTGGTTTGTTAGTTGGCATTTCGATTTGGCCAAGTCTAAGCCGAGCGAAAAGAGAGCAAAAAGTGGGCAAAAAGGGGGTGATTGGAATAAATAGTAAAAAGAACACACATCATTGAAGTTGGGGCAGGGTTCAGCGCATCTCTTCAGAGCGCTGGTTGTAGTAGTTGGAAATTTGTTCTTCGCGGAGGATGTCTTCGATGGAGGGGTAGGTGGGGATTTGCGAGGGCCGCAATTTGGACTTGCGGGCAGGTCTGTGGGGCGAAGAGTGAGGCACGTGTGGCTGGATGACTATTTTGGAGTTGTCGATGCAGGCTCCCATTTGGCTTGATTTCCTTAATTCGTATTAATTAGTAATTTAGAAGAATACTCACGCATATATCGGACTTCTATTTCTAATAACCGCCCATGCTGGCCTCAGCACACCTCACTCCGGCACCCCTCCCCTCCTCCTAAGCCAGCCCCGACTAAGGTTTCAGCCCTTGGTAGCAGTTCGTGGTACAAGGAGAGGCGGAGTGCATATGCCATGATGGCCAAATATTAGTCATCAGCTAGAACTGTTGCGCGGGCAAGTATGAGTTGCGATTGCTGGGGATACCCAATCGCGCAGTGCTAGATATGTCAAAACAAAAGTTGGGGCCTCCACCTTGCCATCTTTTTCGGCCATAATCTATTCACTCCGGCCATAATAACAACCTGCCCAGCGCAACTCCAACCGTCTGACTCGCAGCACCTAACCACCCAGTTGGTAGGCGGTAGAGGCACTGCTGGTTGCTGATGGGCAGTTAGGTGCGGTTAGATGTTGGTTGGGCGAGCGGTGGACTGGTGCTACTGGGCCCAAGTTGCGCTGCAGGCACGCCTACTGGACGAAGTGGCGTGGCCTCCGTTTATCACTGGAAGAAGAGGCTGACCTCATATTTGGAATTGATTTATGGTATGATGAATAAATATAGTGAATAGAAAGATGCAGATACCGAGGCAGATCGTAATCAATACAGATCAGATCTGTTTAAACAGATAAAAGTCAATGGATGCAGCACCTTAGTATATAGCATTCTTGGATCATCACCTTGATCTAATCAGGAGTGATCAATCTATCTAAGCTATATCCATTCATTAAAAAAGTACAATTCAATGGGCTCTCTCTCCCACTCTAATTCAACCTAGATGGCTTACCCAAATCGCATATTTCGGCCAATTCATTCCACAATTCGACACCATTCCACAACTGGGCAGCACAGCCAAGAAGGAGGTTTCTTGTGCCTTGATTCTATTACTAATGATTCTATTATTAATTCAACATGTAAAGCACCAACTTCGTCTGCTGGACCCCAGGCTGCGGCAAGAAGGCAGCCATGATGTGCCCCACCTGCAAACAAATGGAGCTCTAGCCCTGCTACTTCTGCAACCAGTAGTGCTTCAAAAAGACCTGGGCTGTGCATAAACTAGTCCACATTCCGAGAGAAGAAACACAGAAGAAACGCAACGAGGGTTTTAAGTTCACAGGGCCTCTGAGGCCTGGCCTCATATCCAAAAGACGAGAAGTCCCCGAACACATCCCCAAACCTGACTACTTCTATACCTCAATACCCAAAAAATAGCAGGAATCCAAATTGCAAAACACCATTTAAGTCAAGAGCGAAGAGGAGATAGCAAAGCTGAGGGAAGTGGCTGTCTTGGCCCGAAAAACCCTGGATTTCGGGCACTCTTTGGTGAAAGTAGGCGTCACGACTGACTCCATCGATGAAGCCGTGCATAACTTCATCATCGAAAACAACGCATATCCGTCGCCACTAAACTACTACAAATTCCCGAAATCCCTATGCACGTCAGTGAACTAGGTGATCTGCCACGGAATCCCCGACAACAGACCTCTCTAAAACGGAGACATCATCAACCTGGACGTGACGGTGTACAAGGACGGAGTGCA
>Ga0316217_10007039_pt1 | contig 10877 bp, 8 predicted proteins | sample 1anoAmetaG_FD_203633 | JGI IMG/M metagenome (GOLD analysis project Ga0316217, IMG submission 203633) | Freshwater microbial communities from Trout Bog Lake, Wisconsin, USA - 1anoA | ecosystem: Environmental > Aquatic > Freshwater > Lake > Hypolimnion/Profundal zone | place: USA: Wisconsin... | reverse complement strand
TCCGTGCGTTTGGGCATTACTAAATACCTGAAATAATTGATTTTGCTGCCGTAACAGCCAAGGCAATTGCAGTGCTTTTAATTACATCAATTGAAAACTCTCCAGATTTTTCTACAATATCCTTAGTTTTTTTCCAAGTTTTTCCATCACGTACGGAATTTAAGAAGTCATGGCCATCAAATTTCATTTCTATTTTGATTAAATCCCAGCTTCCATCCATTCCTTTTATTTGATTTTCGCAACTAATTAAATTTTTTTCTAGCAGACATTTCACCATATGCTTTTTTTGATAATCTGGGCCTGCGCAATCCCCAGAAAATGATAGGCTTACAGGCTCGCTGTTATTTTCAAGGTCTAGTAAAAACAATCTAATTTGATCATAATCCAACCTCATCCCAATCCTCCCACAAACCGCTCAAACAGATAGAAGCTATCCATCGGCCCGGGGCTCGCCTCGGGGTGGTATTGCACCGAAAACGCCCGTTTGCCCACCAGCTCAATCCCGCAATTGCTGCCATCGAACAGCGAGACATGTGTCTCCACCACGCCCGCCGGCAGGCTGGCCCCGTCCACCGCGAAGCCGTGGTTCATGCTCGTGATCTCCACCACGCCCGCATCGAGCCGCTTCACCGGATGATTGGCGCCGCGATGGCCCTGGCGCATCTTCACCGTGCGCGCGCCCGCCGCCAGCGCCAGCATCTGATGCCCCAGGCAGATGCCGAAGATCGGCACGCCGCGCTCCAGCAGGCCCCTTATTACCGGCACCGCATAGGCCCCGGTGGCGGCCGGGTCGCCCGGCCCGTTCGACAGGAACACGCCGTCGGGCCGCAGCGCCAGCACCGCCTCCAGCGAGGTCTGCGCCGGCACCACCGTCACCCGCGCGCCGGCCGCCACCAGCCGGCGGAAGATAGTGTCTTTCGCGCCATAATCCACCGCCACCACATGCGGGGCAACTGCCGCATCCGCCGCCGCATAGCCCTTGCCCAGCCGCCACGGCCCGCCGGCCCAGCCCTCGCTCTGCCCGCGCGACACGGCCTTGGCCAGGTCCAGCCCCTCCAGCCCCGGCCAGCCCTGCGCCTCGGCCAGCAACGCCGGCAGATCGAACACCCCCTCGGCGCTATGCGCCACCACCACATGCGGCGCGCCCGCCAGGCGGATGCGCCGGGTCAGCGCGCGGGTATCGAGCCCGGCTATGCCGATCCGCCCGCGCGCCGCCAGCCAATCGCCAAAGCCGCCCTGGCTGCGGAAATTGGCGGGCGCGGTCACATCCTCGCGCAGCACACAGCCCAGCGCGCCGGTGGCGTGGCTCTCGCTATCCTCGTCATTCACCCCCACATTGCCGATATGCGGGAAAGTGAAAGTGACGATCTGGCCGGCGTAGGAGGGGTCGGTCATCACCTCCTGATAGCCGGTCATCGCGGTGTTGAAGCACAGCTCGCCCACCACCTGCCCCTCGGCCCCCAGCCCGCGCCCCCAGGCGACATGGCCATCGGCCAGCACCAGCGCGGCGGTGGCCCCGGCGGGGGGGGGGGGCGGGTTGCGCGCGCAAGGCTGGGTGCGGGGTCGGCCATGGGGCGCTCCGTTGGGTTGTTGCCGGCGATGGGTCTAAGGCATGGGCGCTAAGCCGCCCCCCCCTTCGCGTCAACCCCCAGCCCTTCCCTCGCCATCAGGATTGGTGCAAAAGGCTGGCCGACACCCCGCTGGCCCACACCCCGCTGGCGGCGGCCACGTGCAAAACCACAGGAAATGCCAAAGATGATCCGCGACTCGCTCAAATCCGCCCAGATCGCCGCGATGAAGGCGGGCGACAAGCCCCGCCTCGCCGCGCTGCGGCTTATCCTCGCCAAGCTGAAGGACAAGGATATCGAGCTGCGGACCGGCACAGCCCCGGCGGATGACGACGTGCTGGTCGTCGATGTGCTGCAAAAAATGGCCAAGCAGCGCCGCGAATCGATCGTCATGTATGAACAGGGCAACCGGCCCGAACTCGCCGCCGCCGAAGCCGCCGAGATAGAGGTGATCGAGGAATTCCTGCCCGCGATGCTGAGTGAGGACGACACCCGCGCCGCCATCGCCGTCATCATCGCCGAACTGGGGGCAGCGGGCATGAAGGACATGGGCCGCGTGGTGGCGGCGCTGAAGGCGCGGCATGGCGCGGTGCTCGATATGGCGCGGGCCAGCGGGCTGGTGAAGGCGGCATTGATGGGACATCGGGGCTGACCGACAAGCAGGGGCATGGGCTTTATGAAAGCGATGAAGGCTCTGGCCGCCAAAGCCGCTCTGGTGCTGCCTGCGCCGCGCCGTATGCCATACCAGGAGACTGTCATGATACGACCTAAGCCACGCCACGCCACGCTTTGTGCCTCGGCCGGCGCGATGGCGCTGTTGCTGGCGCAACCCGCCGTGGCCGACACGGCGCCGCAGAAGCAGCCCGGCCACTGGGCGCAGGGCTATACCGGCCGCAAGGCAGACCCGGCGGTGCTCTTCGGCACCCTGCCCAATGGTTTGCGCTATGCCATCATGCGCAACACCACGCCGGCCGATGGCGTGGCCATGCGGATGCGCATCGGCTCGGGCTCGCTGCGCGAGCGCGACGAGGAGCAGGGCCTGGCGCATTATCTGGAGCATATGGCCTTTCGCGGCAGCGCCCATATCGCCGATGGCGAGGTGGTGCATATGCTGGAACGGCAGGGGCTGCGCTTTGGCCCCGACACCAACGCCGGCACATCCCAGGACGAGACCGTCTATATGTTCACCTTCCCCAGGGCGGACGCCAACGCGCTCGACACCGGCCTCACGCTGTTCCGCGAGATTGGCGAGCGGCTGAACATCGCCCCCGCAGCGGTGGAGGCCGAGCGCGGTGTCATCCTCTCGGAAGAGCGGCTGCGCGATGTGCCCGCCTATCAGGAAATCAAGGCCGACCTGGGCAACGCCCTGGCCGGCACCCGCGCGGTGGCGCGCTGGCCGATCGGCCGGGTCGATACCATCAAGGCGGCCACGCCCCAGCGCATCCGCCGCTTTTACGAGGCCAATTACCGGCCCGACAACGCGACGCTGGTCATCGTCGGCCATATCGACCCGGCGAAGGTCGAGGCCGAGATCAAGGCGCGCTTTGCCGACTGGAAGCCGGCGCATCCAGGCCCCATTGGCGACGATGCGCTGGTGCTCGGCGCCCCTGCCCCCGCCAACCCCGCGGCGGAGTTCATCGGCACCGGCGCGCCCGACCATCTGACGCTCGACTGGGTGCGCGCGGCCGACAGCCGCGCCGAGACCGAAGCGGTCGACCGCGAGCAATTGCTGCAATTGCTGGGCCTGACCGTGCTGAACGACCGCCTGGCCGACCGGGCCGGCAAGCCTGGCGCGCCCTATGTCGGCGGGCAGGCCGGGCTGGAGCCTTCGCTGGCTGGGGTGGCATCGCTGACCGAGCTGGCCATTGCCGCCGCGCCCGAGAAATGGCGCGAGGCCCTTGCCGCCATCACGCAGGAACAGCGCCATCTGCTGCAAAATGGCGTGACGCCCGAAGACCTTCACCGCGCCATCACCCAATTGCGCACCGCGTTTCAGGTTGCCGCCGCCAATGCCCCCACGCGGACCAGCAGCGATATCGCCGATGCGCTGGTGAAGAATGTCAATGAAGACCAGCTTTTCGCCAGCCCGGCGCAAGATCTGGCGCTGGCCGAGGACGTGCTCAAATCCGCCACGCCCGATATGGTGAACGCCGCCCTGCGCCTGTCTTTTGCCGGCAATGGGCCGGTGCTGTTCCGCTCGGCGCAGGCGGGCCCGGCCACCGTGCCGGTGCTGGGCAGGGAACTGGCCGCCGATTATGCCGCACCGCTGGCCGCACAGGCGGCGGAGAATGCCATCGTCTGGCCCTATGGTGATTTTGGCACACCCGGCGCCATCACCGCGCAAACCGAGGACAAGGCGCTGGGCACCACCACCGTCAGCTTCGCCAATGGCGCGCGGCTGATCGTCAAGCCCACCACCTATGAGAAGGACCAGGTCGCGGTCAGCGTCGCCCTCGGCCACGGGCGCAAAGGCGCCGACCCGGCGCTGGCACATGCGCTATGGGCCAGCCAATTCGCGGTGCTGGGTGGCACGGGCAAGCTCTCGCTGGCAGACATCACCCGCTGGGCAGAGGGCAACGGCAAGGTGGTCAGCCTCAATCTGGAGGCGGGCATCGACGCCTTCCGCCTGACCGGCGCCACCCGCGCGGCAGACCTGGCCAGCCAGATGCAATTGTTGGCAGCCTTCGCGCGTGACCCCGGTTTCCGCCCCGAAATGGGCGAAAAGCTGGCGGCGATCGAACCGATGATCAGCGGACAGATGGAGGCCAGTGCCGGCACGGTGTTCACGCGTGAGCAGCAACGCCTGACCGGCGGTGGCGACAGCCGCTATGCGTCGGTGCCCGCCACGGCAGAGGTCGCCGCAACCAGACCTGAAGACCTGCCTGCCCTGTTGCGCGCCAGCCTGGCCGGCCCGGCGGATGTGGCTATTGTCGGTGACATCAGCGTGGCCGATGCCATCGCCGCCACCCGCGCCACCTTTGGTGCCGCCCCCCCTGCCCAGCCCGCCCCCGTGCCAGATGTGCGCATCACCCTGCCCGCGGGCCAGGCCGAACCCTTCGTGGTGACGCATGGTGGCCGTGCCGACCAGGCCTATTATGGCGAGGTATGGGCGCTGCCAGACTATTTCGCCGACCCCGCGCTCAGCTATGCCGCCGATGTTACGGCGGCCGTGCTGCAAACGCGTTTGGTCGACACGGTGCGCGAAAAACTGGGGATGACCTATGCGCCGCAGGCCGGGGCGGTATCGTCGATCAGCCTGCCGGGGCAGGGCTATCTGGGTGTGACGATCGAGACACCGCCAGCGAATTTCAACGCCTTTCGCGCCGTGCTCGATGCGCAGATCGCCGCGCTGGCCGCCACGCCAATAAGCGCCGACGAGCTGGAACGCGCCAAGAAGCCGCTGATCGAGGCGCGCACCAAGGCGTTTGAAACCAACGCCTATTGGCTGGCGCGCCTGCCGCTGATGCTGCGCGACCCGCGCACCAGAACGCCAACCTTGGAGCAAGCCAACGGCATCAAGCTGGTGACCGCCGAACAGGTGCGAGCGCTGCTCTCCCACTATGTGGTGGGGAAGCCGCCGCTGACCATCATCGCCAAGGCCAGGGACCCCCTTCCCCATGCCGAATGACGGGTGCGAAAGCCCCCTCAGCCCCGCCCCCGCGCTGGGGTAAGGCTCTGCCGCGCACCCCTGACCAGGGCCGCGTCCTTCGCGGCGCATCTTGGTATCACCGGCGTTGACAGATTTTCATGACGGAGCGATGACAGAGGGATCACCCCCGACTGCGGCCTCCTGCCGCCTCGGGATCAGAACAGGGATAAAGCCCCATGCGCCAGAACACCCCCGCCCGCCATCGCCTCATCACCCGCCCCTTGCTATCGGCCCTGTTGCTGGGCGTCGCGCTCAGCCCGCTGTATGCCCAGGCGCCGACGCCCACCACACCCACCGCCGCACCCAAAGCCGCGATCGGAAGCTGGGGGGTTGACCTTTCGCTGCGCGACCTGGCGACAAAGCCGGGCGACGATTTTGAGCGTTATGCCTCGGGCAAATGGCTCGATGCCACCCCCATTCCGGCCGACCGGCCGAGCACTGGCTCCTTCTATGATCTGCACGAAGCGGTGCAGGGCGAAGTGCGCGACCTTATCACCGCCGCGCCGGCCGATGGCCAGATCGGCGCGCTTTACCACAGCTTTATGGACGAAAAACGCGTCGAGACGGTGGGGCTGACACCGCTGAAGGCCGACCTCGCACAGCTTTCCGCCATTACCAGCAAAGAGGCCTTCGCGCGGCTGATGGGCAGCACCAACGGCAATTTCGGCGCCTCGCTGGTGGAGTTTGGCGTTGAGCCCGATACCGCCAACCCCGAGATGAATGTGCTGGCGCTGGGCCAGAGCGGGCTCGGCCTGCCCGACCGCGATTATTACCTCAAGCCCGATTTCAAGAAACAGCTCGCGGCCTATCACGCCTATATCGAGCGGACCTTGCGCGCGATCGGCAACCCCAACCCCGCCGAGGGGGCCGCCATCATCATCGATTTCGAGACCGAAATCGCCAAAGTGCACTGGACCCCGGCCGACGAGCGCGATCTCGACAAGGTCAACAACCACTACTCCAGCGCCAGCCTCGCCACCTATGCGCCAGGGCTGGACTGGAAAGCCTTCTTCACCGGCGCCGCCATCCCCGATCAGCAAAGTCTGCTGGTGGGGCCCAACAGCGCGGTGAAGGCCGAGGCGGCGCTGTTCGCCCGCACCCCGCTGGCCACGCTGAAGCTGTGGGAGGCCTTCCATATCGCCTCGGATGCCGCGCCCTATCTCACCAAGGCGATGGTCGACAGCCGCTTTGAATTTACCAAGACGCTGAGCGGCGTGTCGGAACAGCGGCCGCGCTGGAAACGCGGGGTGGATCTGGTCAGCGATTCGCTGGGCGAGCTGGTCGGCAAGCAATATGTCGCGCGCTATTTCCCGCCAGCCGCCAAGGCCAAGATGGAGAGCCTGGTCGCCAACCTAAAATCGGCCATGGCGCGCCGCATCCAGGCCAATGACTGGATGAGCAACGCCACCAAGCAGGCCGCCCTCACCAAGCTGAACAAGATGCAGGTCTATGTCGGATACCCGGATAAATGGCGCGATTACAGCGGCTTGGCCATCAACGCCGATGATCTTTACAGCAATGTCAAGCGCGCCGGCAAGTTCAACAATGATTATCAGATGTCTTACCTGGGCAAGCCGGTGGACCACGCCAAATGGGATATGACGCCGCAGACGGTGAACGCCTATAACGGCGAGCTGGAGAACAAGATCGTCTTCCCCGCCGGCATATTACAGCCGCCGTTCTTTGACCCCAACGCCGATGACGCGGCGAACTATGGCGCGATCGGCATGGTCATCGGCCACGAGATCAGCCACGGCTTCGACGACCAGGGCCGCAAGATCGACGACACCGGCAAGGTGCGTGACTGGTGGACAGCGGAAGACAGCAAGCGTTTCGATGCCGAGGCCAAGGTGTTTGGCGAGCAATATGGCAAATTCGAGGCCGTGCCCGGGGCCTTTGTCCAGCCCGCGCTGACCATGGGCGAGAACATCGCCGATTTCGCCGGGGTGCAGGTGGCGCTCGATGCCTATCACGCCTCGCTGGCTGGCCAGCCGGCGCCGGTGATCGACGGGCTGACCGGCGACCAGCGCTTCTTCCTTGCCGATGCGCAGGTGTGGCGTGAGAAGGCACGCGAGGACGCGCTGCGCCAGCAGGTGCAGACAGACCCGCACAGCCCGCCGCGTTTCCGCATCCTGGGCCCGTTGCGCAATGTCGATGCGTGGTATCAGGCGTTCAACGTGCAGCCGGGCGACAAGCTCTATATCGCACCAGAGCACCGCGCACGGATCTGGTAGGGCTTGGCTCGCGCCGCTTTTGTAACCACTCCCGAGGCAATTGCGGTTGCCTCGGGAGGTTTTCTGGCGACATCCTTCGCGCATGAGTGTGATGATGAACCGCGACGTGGCGGGCGGGTTCGCCAAGGCGCAGGCCATGCCCGGTGCCCCACCCGCGCGCGAGCTGATGACTTTCGAGGTGGCTGGCCAGCTCTTCGGGCTCGACATCGCCGCCATTCTCGAAATCCGTGCCTGGGCACCACTTGCCCGGATGCCCGGCCTGCCGCCTTATGTGGTGGGGTTGGCGCATCTGCGCGGCAGCCTTCTGCCGGTGATTGACCTTGCCGCGCGGCTCGGCTGGCCCGCCACTCAGCCCAGCGCGCGCAACGCCATCATCGTGGTGCTGATCGGCGGGCAAAGCCGCGGCCTGATCGTTGAGGCGGTGAGCGATCTGGTGAGCATTGGCGAGGGGCTGCTCCACCCGCCGCCGCCGCTGGGCGATGCGGCGATCACCACACTGATCGAGGGGCTGGCCCCCATGGGGGACCGCATGGTGCTGGTGCTCAACCTCACCGGCATGGCCGGGGACGCGATGATGCGCGAGGCCTGCTAGAGCGGTTTCCGATCTGACTGCATCAGATCGGCCGCTCTAGATTATTGGTTTGCCGCGTTTTCTAAAACGTCAGGTGTTCCACCTGACTGGAAAACGCTCTAGCCCCCCAACCCGGCCCCGCAGTGCGGAGGTATGCGGAGCTGTTGGGCTCAGGCGCCGATCAGCTCGCGGCCGATCAGCATCCGGCGGATCTCGTTGGTGCCGGCGCCGATGTCGAGCAATTTCGCATCGCGCAGATAGCGTTCCACCGGCCAATCCTTGGTATAGCCCGCGCCGCCCAGCGCCTGCACCGCCTCGCCCGCCACCCGAAAGGCATTCTCGGAGGCCAATAATATGGCGCCTGCCGCGTCGAACCTGGTGGTCCGCCCCGCATCGCAGGCCCGCGCCACCGCATAGACATAGGCCCGCGCCGATTGCAGCGCGACATACATATCGGCCACCTTGGCCTGCATCAGCTGAAAGGTGCCGATCGCCCGGCCAAACTGCAGCCGCTCGCGCACATAGGGGATGACCGTGTCGAGACAGGCCTGCATGATGCCGAGTTGAAGCCCCGCCAGCACCACGCGCTCATAATCGAGGCCCGACATCAGCACGCCGGCCCCGCCGTTCACCGGCCCGATAACATTGCCCGCGGGCACGAAGCAATCGTCGAACACCAGCTCGGCGGTGGGGCTGCCGCGCATACCCATTTTGGCGATCTTCTGGCCGATGGCAAAGCCCGCCATGCCCTTTTCGACGAGAAAGGCGGTGATGCCCTTGCTGCCGGCCTGCGGATCGGTTTTGGCATAGACGACGAGCACATCGGCCTCGCCGCCATTGGTGATCCAGAATTTGGTGCCATGCAGGCGCCAGCCACCGGGCGCGGCATCGGCGCGTAGCTTCATCGCCACCACGTCGGAGCCGGCACCCGCCTCGCTCATCGCCAGCGCGCCGACATGCTCGCCGCTGATCAGCCCGGGCAGATACCGCGCCTTTTGCTCTGCCGTCGCCCAGCGCGCGATCTGGTTGACGCAGAGGTTCGAATGCGCCCCATAGCTGAGGCCGACCGAGGCCGAGGCCCGCGAAACCTCCTCCACCGCCACCACATGTTCCAAATAACCCAGCCCCAGCCCGCCATCGGCCTCGGCCACGGTGATGCCATGCAGGCCCAACGCCCCCATCGCCGGCCACAGCGCGCGGGGAAAGCGGTCCTCGGTGTCGATGCCGGCAGCCAGCGGGACAATCTGCTCGGCCGCGAAGCGGTGGCACGCCTCGCGGATCATCGCGGCGTTGTCGCCCAGGGCAAAGTCAAATTCGGGCATGGCGGTCATCCCAATGGGCATCACGTTAGACATGACGGTAGACATGGGGGGCCTCTCCTTTGCCGCCACCCTAACGCGTGTATCGGGTGAAGGCCACAGGTTGATGCGCTGGCGCCAATCGCCTATAGGTATCAGGAAGAGCCCCGAACAGCGCGACACGGCCCGCCTTGGCCGCTGCCCGCCTTCGGGGTTTGTCTTTTCGTGGCCGCAGGCCCCAACCGGGCATAGGCCCGTATTTGCCAGAATCGAGGAAAGCCATGTCGCGTCGCCGCCAGATTTATGAAGGCAAGGCCAAGATCCTGTTCGAGGGGCCCGAGCCGGGCACCATCGTGCAATATTTCAAGGATGACGCCACCGCCTTCAACGCCCAGAAAAAGGGCACGATCAACGGCAAGGGCGTGATCAACAACCGCATCAGCGAGTATGTCTTCACCCGGCTTTCGCATATCGGCATCCCCACCCATTTCCTGCGCCGGCTGAACATGCGCGAGCAACTGGTGCGCCAGGTGGAGATCATCCCCATCGAGGTGGTGGTGAGGAATGTCGCGGCGGGCTCGATCTCCAAGCGCCTTGGCATTGCCGAGGGCGAGCCGCTGCCCCACACCCTCATCGAATATTATTACAAGGACGACGCGCTGGAAGACCCGATGATCGCCGAGGAGCATATCGCCTGCTTCGGCTGGGCCACCAACGAGGAGATGCAGGATATTTCCTCCATGGCGATCCGCATCAACGATTTCCTCTGCGGCCTGTTCGCGGGCATCAATATCCGCCTGGTGGACTTCAAGCTGGAATTCGGCCGCATCTGGGATGGCGACTATAGCCGGGTGATATTGGCCGACGAGATCAGCCCCGATGGCTGCCGCCTGTGGGACATGACCACCGGCGAAAAGCTGGACAAGGACCGCTTCCGCCGTGACCTGGGCGGCGAGGCCGAGGCCTATCAGGAAGTGGCGCGCCGCCTGGGCCTGCTGGAGGAAGACGCCGGGCCGTCCGAAGTGCTCGACCTTTCCAAGCACCGCAAGCTGCGCGGCAAATAGGGCGGGCGCAAGGGCTTGGGCGTGAGGCAAAACCAGGGCGCCAAACTTGCATCATGCGCCCCGGCGCGCCATAGGCTGGGGCAGCAACCTTCCAGACAAGCGAGCCCGGCCCATGAAAGTGCGTGTTTCCATCAGCCTCAAGCCTGGTGTGCTCGACCCGCAGGGCCGCGCCATCCACCACGCGCTGGAGGGGCTGGGCTTTGCCGGCGTGGGGGATGTGCGCGCCGGCCGGCTGATCGAGCTGGAGGTGGATGCCACCGTCACCGATGCCATGCTGGAAGATATGGCCGAGAAGCTGCTGGCCAACCGGGTGATGGAAAATTACCGGATCGAGCGCGTCAGCACGTAAGCCCATAGGCACAGAGGAACGCCCCCATGCGCCAGTTCACCTCCGCCGTCATCACCTTCCCCGGCTCCAACCGCGACCGCGATCTGGCGGTGGCGATTGCCGAGGTGTGCGGCGGCACCGTCCACCGTGTGTGGCATGGCGACG
>Ga0316217_10007038_pt1 | contig 10877 bp, 17 predicted proteins | sample 1anoAmetaG_FD_203633 | JGI IMG/M metagenome (GOLD analysis project Ga0316217, IMG submission 203633) | Freshwater microbial communities from Trout Bog Lake, Wisconsin, USA - 1anoA | ecosystem: Environmental > Aquatic > Freshwater > Lake > Hypolimnion/Profundal zone | place: USA: Wisconsin... | reverse complement strand
GATTTAAAGGAGAAATATATTAACAACAATATGCTGCCGTTATATATTTTAAGGCCCAATCTTTACAAAAAAAGGTAAAATTAATCTCTGCAATTTCTCATATTCTTGGAGAACATTAATTCTCGGAGAATCATATGAGTATAAAAACAATTGACTTGCCATTTTTAGGACAAAAGGTTTGTTTTGGAAGGAAGCGTCCAGTTGAAAAGTTTAAGCTAAGATTTACTACATATAATACGGGAATTCTTCCAATACCACCTCGTGCAGTTGATTACACAAACAAAGCTTTACCTTCACTTAATAAAGTTTATCTTAATGATCAATTAGGAGATTGCGTTATTGCTGGCGGAAGTCATATGCGAGGTATTACAAGCGGTAATGCTACTGGAACTCCTGTTCTTTTTACTCCTAGTGAAATAATCGCAATGTATTCAGCCATTGGTGGATATGTTCCGGGCAATCCTGCAACCGATAATGGTTGTGATGAGAATACTGCCGGAAGCTATTGGATGAGTACAGGGTTTCCAGATGGTGTTAAATGGTTAGGGTTTGTTGGAATTGATGCTGCGAATAAAACAGAGGTTATGCAGGCAATTGATTTATTTGAAGCGGTAATGCTTGGGATAGAGCTTCCAGATGCTTGGGTTAATCCAATGCCATCTTCTCCAGGATTTGTTTGGGATTTAGCCGGCGAACCGGACCCAGAGAATGGGCACTGTGTTATATCTGGCGGATATGATGATGTTGGAGTTATAATTAACTCTTGGGGAATGTTAGGAAAAATAACTTGGGAAGCATTAGCTAAATATGCTAGCCATCAATCGGGTGGGCAATTATTTCTTGCAGTATCTGCCGATATGATTGCAAAAGGACAAAATAAAGCTCCAAATGGAATGGATTGGGATACATTAAAAGCAGATTTCGCAGCATTAGGCGGACAAACAATTACAAAATAATTATTTTTAATTAAATCGCCAAATTATTATTTTATGGAGATAATGCATCAAAGTTTTTAGACATAGTTTATGGTAATGCAACTATCTTTTTAGCAAGAAAATATAATCGTTTTATTGAATGGAGTAAGTTATGGGATTAGTTTATTATATTGTAGATACAGAAACAACAGGACTTTCAGCAGGGTATCATGAAATGACAGAAATTTCAATTATTAGATGTGAAGATAGAGTACAATTAACAGAGTTTATTAAATGTGATTATCCAGAGCGGGCAAATTTTGATGCCTTAGCAATAACTAAGAAAACGATGGCGGATTTAGAAACAGGAAAATCTAAAGAAGAAGTTACTGAAAAAATTAATAAGTTCTTGAATGAAGATGGATTAACATCGGCACATCGATGTTTTGTTGCACATAATTGGACTTTTGATAAAAGATTTATTCATGCACTATATGAAAAAGTAAATCAAAAATGTCCAGTAGATTTATGGTTATGTTCTATGGCTTTAACAAAACAATATGCTAAACAAATTGGTTTAGTCAAACCTAAAGTTAATTTACACGCAGCCTGTGATATAGTGGGGATAAAAAAATTATCAGAAGCTCACGCTAGTAAGGTAGATAGCCGCAATACATTTCTTCTTTGGAAAAATCTAATCGAAGAGAAGAAAATAGATCATTTGCCATTTATTAAAACTGCCGTTCATTCCATCGCCCCTGCGGCAGATGACGATGATGGTTTAGATATGTCATTGCTAGATATATGAATTATATTGTTAAGTTTTGTATAAGATGAGAAGTCCTAGCATTGATTACCTTCATGCCAAATTAGAAAAGCAAATTAGATTGGCTGAAGGATATACAGAAATAGAGCGACTTTCCTTTATTATCAAAGCTTGTCGTCTTAAGCCTTATGATTATATTTTTCGAGAGAAGGATAATAAGATTATCCTTCACCGTTGGTGGTTTGATGAGTTCGGCAATTCTTTTGAGATAATCAAGAAGAACATCAAAATTACCTACAACGATCTTCGATTGGATAAGAAGAAAATTGTAGGAACAGATTTATATTATGGATTATCTCTTGATCGAATTGCCAAGATGAGTAAACTTGTTCATTTTTCAGGGGGTAAAGATGAGGATTTATTTCAGCCTTGTTATCTCCTAACCTTCCTGGGAATTGATGATCACTTAAGATCTTATCTATGTTATAATGGAGAATGGCAGCAGGTTTCTCCACTTCTTATAGGTATGAAGGGGTTAAAATTTATAGCTAAAAATTTAGATATAAAGTTTTTCCATGAAAAGAAAGAAAATTCTACCCTCCCTTGCGTGGAGGGGCGTTCGTTCTTATCTTATATTCCGGTGAGTGCTAACTTTTTAGAATTATTGAAACGACAACACGAACCAATTTATTATATATTTGAGAAAAAATGAAACTTCCGGAAGGTTCTTGGATAAAAGGCACAGATTACAAAGAAGGAAGCCCCAGTGAGCGCTTGGAGACAAGCTGCCATTAAAGCTGGTTTGGAGACTGGCATTTATGTTAGTGTAGAAATAGAATATTTCAATATGAACTATCCTTATGTTGAGAGAATATTTTTCAAGTTTCTTGATCAAGAGGCTGAAGACGAATCGATTTTAAGAAGAATGTTGAAAATGAAAGCATTTTTATGAAAAGGAAAATTATTAATGGATAACGAGAAACGTCAGAGATTAGAGTTTGAGGGAGTCGTAATTGATTCTAACAAGGGTAAGTTTAAGGTTCAGGTTAATGATACCTATTCCGTTCTCTGCACCTTAAGTGGTAAGATTAGAACCAACTCAGTTAGAATATTATTGGGTGATACTGTACGTATAGAGTGTGGAGAATATGATCCCAGTCAAGGACGTATTGTTTACAGAATTAAGGGAAATTGATGATTAAATCTAACAGCTCAGATAATGGTAAATCCATAAATTCTTTAACTCTCATTATTAGAGTTTGCGATCTATGTGGCGATGAAAAGCCTGTAACATGGAATACTATCGATAGATGTAGAAAAAAACATAATACAGACAAAGATTACTGCCAACCATGTTCAATGAAAATATATAATAGTGGAGAAAATAATTCAGCCAAGAAAACAGGAGTTGGAAAGAAAATATCCATTTCTTGCAAAGGAAAATCAAAATCTTTTAAAGATGGTAAAAATCATAGAATTTTAGATAGAAAATTATCTACTGCTGGCTATGTATTAAAATGGGTTCCAGGAGAGCAAGAACATATACATGAACATAGATTAATATTTTCTGAAGCTAGCAATAAACACCACTCTCTTTTACAAGAAATCCATCATATAGATGGGAATAAAACTAATAATCTTTTAACTAATTTAGTAGAGTTAAATGCATCCGAACATGGTAATTTACATTCTCAGTTAGATAAATTAGCTTTTGAATTAGTGAGAAAAAATATTATATATTTTAATCATACCGATAAAAAATATTACATATCTCCCTCGCTACAGTTACAAACTTTAGAAAAAAGTTTTGGATTTGAAGATATCGCAATAAAACAAAAGAAAAATATTTGTCAATCTAGACTTGAGGTAGATATTTCTTCGGAAGTAATTAGGGGTATTGTAAGGCCTTTACCAATAATTGCGTCTAATATGTCTACAGTTATTAACGCAGATTTTTATATACAATTATTTAAATTGGGTGCTTTGGGCATATTGCACCGAGCTGATACAAAAGAAAATATTCTTAGCGAAATACTAAAAGTATCAAAAGAATGTGATGTTGTTGCCGCATCAATCGGAATAGAAAAAGATCAATTTGATTTTTCTAAAGAAATGATTAAGGCAGGCTGTAACGTTTTAACTATAGATATAGCTCACGGCTATTCTGACGCAGTTTTAGATTTAGCTAAAAAAATTAAAAAATTTTCGCCAGATACTAAAATAATTATTGGAAACACAACAAATACAGATCTTTTATATGAGTCATATGAGTTTGTAGATGCTATTAAAGTAGGAATTGCACAGGGGTTAGCATGTGAAACTAAAAATACAGCAGGATGCACTGAAAAACAATTTTCAGCAGTATTTAAATTTAAACAAATATCAAAAGATTTTGGCATACCTATAATTAGTGATGGTGGAATAAGAGAGCCGGCAGATTTTACCAAGTCTATTGCTGCTGGTGCCAATTCAATAATGGCTGGTAGTATTTTTGCTCGTTGCCCTGAGAGTGCTGCCCCTCTAGAATATATAAATGGATTACCTAAAAAAATATATGCAGGCATGGCTTCTAGATATGTACAAGATAAATGGAAAGGTGGATTAAAATCTGGTACTTGTCCAGAGGGTGGAGTACGATATTTAGATGTTGGAGAACCCCTTCCTAATTTATTAGAAAGGTATTGCGGCGCTCTTAAATCTGGCATAACTTATGCTGGCGGCAATGATATATATTCTTTCCAAAATAATGTTGAATTTGTTTTGCTTAAATAAAAGGCTATTAAATGAATAATGAAGAGTATAAAAATAAAGTAGAGTTGGTAGGCATTTACGGTTCGGATGAGATACATGCTTTGAGTGCATGGACATCTACCTCTAGAGAACTAAATGATGATAAACGTGAAAGAATTGGCAAACTGCTAACTATGTTGGCAACTAATGAGCATCATACTCCATTTGAGAAATCATCACAACATTTCTTAGTTACTACGGATATCGCCTCTCATATACATATTCTAAAGCATAGAATTGGTGTCTCCGTTAATGGTGAGTCTGCCAGATATAAAGAACTAAAAGATGATAAGTTTTTCATTCCACAAGATTGGGACGAGGATGAACAGGTTAAATTAGTAAGACACTGTGAAGAATCGATTAAACAATATCATGAATGTTTAGCTCGCTTAAAAGAAAAAGGAGTGCCAGCTAAAAGAGCTAAAGAATCGGCTAGATTTTATTTACCATATGCCAATCAAATTACAGCAGATGTTATGTTTAATTTTAGGTCATTTATGCATTTTATAGAGCTTCGCAATAGCGAACATGCTCAGGTAGAAATTAGAGACATTGCTCATGAAATGCTTGTTTTAATTGAAAAAACAGAACAATTCCCTTTGTCTTTAGAGGCTTTCGGTTGGACTAAAGAAAAAATTAAGCTAATCTATTCGGAGAGAAAAGCGAAATCCAAAGGGTAGAAGCCGCACTTCGTAAATATAAACATCAATTGTGGGAATTAGAAGCTGATTTTGATTCGGCAAAAGATTGTTGCGTGACTTGCATGACAGGTGGGTTGGACATAAAGTTAAGGAATAAAATTGAACGAGTTGACAAACAGCTTGAAATATTAAAGAATAGGAAAATGAAATGAAAACACTTTCAGCAGCAACAATAAAAGAGCTAAATGATTGGGCCGAAGAGATTGTTGATCATTTGGCTACAGTAGCTAAGAACTCTTGTTATCAAATTCAAATAACATTGGCGCCAAACCCACTTAACTACGATGGGATGAACTCGGTAGAAATTGATTTGGTCGATCATAACAAAAGATTTCCCGATATAAAAAGCGGCTATCAATTTACTCTACCAGAAGCGGTAGAGGTAATCAGCAAGGGATTAGAGATAAGATGATTGGAATGATTGCGGCCGTCTCTGTTAATGGAGTCATTGGTCAAGAAAACAAAATACCATTTGATTATTCTGAAGATATGAAATACTTCAAAATGATGACGCTTAATTCTGTCGTAGTTATGGGAAGAAAAACTTTCGAGGGCATTGGGAGACCATTGCCTAAGAGAGATAATATTGTCATTACCAGACAAGAGCTTGATGTTCCCGGTATCAAATGTATGAAGTCCATTCCCGATGTTCTTCGCCATTATGATTATATTGGTTCGCCTAATATTTGGTTTATTGGTGGACAGCAAATTTATCAAGAAGGAATGGATTGGGCGGATCTCATTCTTCTTACATTAACTCCAGATACTATTGAGGGAGAAGGTTTAGTTCGTTTCCCATTTATAAACCCACTTCAATTTGAAATTGAATCAATTTTACCTTTAGATGGCAATTCATTTTTACAGATAGCTAGATATATAAAAAGAGAATGACGACAAAAATTTGCAGCTCTTGTTTGGTAGAAAAAGAACAATCTGAATTTGAATTAAGGGCTGATACTAAAAAATATAGAAATCAATGTAAAATGTGTAGGTCCGAATATTGTGCAAATTGGTATCAAGAAAGTGGAAGCGTTATTAAATTAAAGAACAACCAATACAAAATTGAAAATAAGGCAAAGTTACGAGAAGACAATAGGGTGTACTATAATAAAAGATATGCAGAAGATCCCGAATACAAAATTCATAAAATTATTTCAGTTATAGTTAGGAACGGTTTGAAATCAAACAATTCGTCAAAAGATGGTGAAAGTATTTTAGAGTTCTTATCATATACTATGAAAGAATTGAGAGCACATCTTGAGTCTCAGTTTGAATCGTGGATGACTTGGGATAACCATGGATGCTATAATCCATCAATTTGGAATGATAACGATCAGGCGACATGGGCTTGGCAAATAGACCACATTATTCCTCGGTCAGATTTACAATATTCTTCTATGGAAGATGATAATTTCAAGAAGTGTTGGTCGTTAGATAACCTACGCCCATTATCGGCTAAACAAAATTTGTCGGATGGTATTAAAAGAATCAGACATCGAAAACGATAATGCTTTATATGGAGGGATAAGTATATGCCACGAAATGATTTCACATTTGGCACCGATGAAGGAAGGATAATTATCGGTCCCTCGAAATTAGAAATTGTCGGAAATATGAAAAATGCGGCTTTAGCTTTGGCTAAAGATGTGTTCAAAACAAAATCGTTTATCAGAAAATACTATTATGACATTACTGTTCTACACCATAACGGCAAGTTTACCGTCCATTTAGATGCCACAAGACCCGTAGAAAGCTATCCTGATTGGTGGTTTGAGTTTCAAAACCACTTCGACACCATTTGTGACAAATTGGGCGCCTTCATGTGAATTTATAAGGTTCCCGCAGGCTTGGACAGGCCCGAGGTCCTCAGAGTCGCGAACCTATTTATAAGGATTGATCCTGCAACCGTAGCAGATGAAGGTGTCGTCGGTCTGGTTGGGACCTGCGAAGCGCGTAAATTCCTTGCAGATTTTGCAATTCATTCCCTCATCCTGCGTTACTACGGAGGCAATCATTTTTTCTGAAATATGAACGATATTCTCATTCAGATATTTTTTATCTATACCAAGATTGCGGCAGCGATATTCATCGGCCACAATGCTATTCTTTAAATTAAGATAAACGGGAACGAAAACATAATATCCCTCATTGTCGGTGGCAATAATAACAAAACTATGAATTTCATCATAGCTTTTATAGGCATTGACAATAACAGAAGACTTAACCTTACAACTCACCGTATCGCCAGGTTTAAGTTTAGGCATACCTTTATGCGAAGATATGACAACATCGTCATCATCATCATCATCCAGAGTTGGAAAAAAATTACTAAAAGCGCCAAACATGTTATTTGTTATGGCGCTTTATTGATTACTTTGTTTCTTCATAATAAGAAACATTAATTCCCTGCTCCACCAATTCCTTTTGTAGGAGATCAGTTAGCTCTGGCACTGCATCAGTTAAAAGAGTAGAGACATGAACAGAAGCTCGCTCATACTTGGCCATCTTACAAACTTCCTTAAGACAAGTCTGCAATGCTTTAGCATCGGTCTTTAGCTCTTCATCCTGGCATAGGAGGTGAATTACCCATGTATCAGACTGAGTTGCTGTGTTATTGACAGCTCCTAATTTATAAGCACCAGTTCTGGTGTTATACCAGCCTTTAGCTTCCTGCTTGACTCTTGCCCATTTCTTATCAAAAAGTGAGTACAACGGGCTTTCTGCCTTGCCTGCCAAATTATTGACGTTAAGGACAAATCTTAAACCTGCATCGTGAGGCGTTAAAATGCTTCCTTGAATGACTTTAACTCTTCCAGGTTGGAGAAACTTATTCTTTTCGGGTTCTTGGCTCATATTGTTTTCCTTTATAGACGGCTCTACAAGATGAATATATCAATGCCTACGAGTATTTTTGCGTGAAGAAACATCACTAGAGATTAAAAGTTTCTTTAAGGCATCTATTTTGGCGGCTTCTAGTATGGTGGACTGATTGATCTCTTCCAAAGAGAAATGAAAGGTTTTAAAACCAAATTGCTTAGAAGCATCTAAATTTTCCTGTAAATCATCCACATAGACAGCGCCCTCAAACTCAGGATGTAATTGTAAGAAAAGATGATAATAAAGCAAAGTCGGCTTCCGGGCACCAACATGACAGCTAAAATGCTTAATAGCATCCTCAAAGAAAGTGCCTTGACTTAAAACTTGTCCCATACGCTTGGAATGCTCCAATCCAACATTGGATAAGAGGGCAACCTTAATTTCATGCTTCTTAGACAATTCATTAATAGCATTTATGATATGATTAGATGAAACAATAACATCATTCCAGAAGGAAAGTAATTCCTCAATGGTGACCTGAGACCTAATCTTAAAGTGGTCTCTTAGTTCATCTGCCATATTAGTACAGCCCAAATCATGCAGCTTTTGCGTTCTATTCATGAAGTAATTAGCTTCTTCTATAGTAATATTAAGCGCTTTGGAAAGCTTCTTAAGAAACTCATTAAAATTGGAATGCACTAAGACATTGCCAACATCTAAACAAATGTATATCATATATTTCCTTTATAAGAAAGCTCTCAACTTAATTCCTCTATCTTCTCGTGTAGCTGTTTAATCTTCTTATCTTCTAGTATAATCTCTGAGACTTCTACCTTCTGGATATCTTCCTCGTAAGAGAGAACCTTGCCTAAACCAAATTTTTGAGATATTTGGCTATTGATGACTGACTCAGCGTCCTCATAATCGGGGTAAATAAGAGAGAACTTCTTATTATAAAATGCATCGGCTAGGAAACTGCCTTGGCCTTGGCACAAGAAAACGTTAGAATTTCTGAGATTGCAGTAGTATTCCCCTTCATTATCTATATCCTTGACGAGAAGATTCGGATATTTTTCCGTGCAAAATTCCATGAAAACCACGCTATCCTCCTGTTTTTTGAGGACATTTAATATTTTCTTGTTGCTGCCATGAAGTGCGGCCACTACATTATGCTTACAGGGAATATATAGCTTGGCTACCTGATGATAGGGCGTTATCCATTCGAAATTTTCTAATAAATCTGGAGGGCTAGAGGTATCTCCGTAATGAGAAGAGACAAAATTGCAATCCGAATTATCAATCAAATTAATGGTTCTCTGCGTATCTACCGGATCACGGTTTAAGAGATAAGAATAATATTTAAAGAGCCCCAGATTATACTTCTCCTTCTTTGTTAAAGCGAAGTTAATTAACGAGGAGCTACATTGCCATAGTTTAATGTTAAGGATATTGGCGATATAAGAGGTAAAGTATTCTAGATCGCTAATGATCAAATCGGGCGAAAAGCTTTTAACCTGCTCAAAATATGTGTTGAGGTTATCATTCTTTAATGATATGACATCTGGTTTATAGATATTGAGAAGGCAATTTAATGTCCAATCAATATTAACGCTCTTGGGGGATGATTTGATATAGGCAGCGATTTTGATTTGATGCCCTCTTCCATTTATTGCCTTTAAGAAGCGTGATAATTGGATTTTGGAATTGTAATTATTATTTGCTGCGTATAATATCTTCATATTACCAAAATGCTTTTAATTTTAACAATCTTTCAAATTCCTCTTGAGATGAGCAATCTATCTTCTTTCCCCAACACCACCACGATATCTCTCCGAAACAATTTCCATAAATAGCTGGACCATCAATTCTATGTCTCTTTCCATTTAGATACCATTCTTTTTGGTTAGAAATGGCTTCCCTTAATCCACTACCTGACCCAAAGCTTACTGCAGGCTTATTTTCACAATGTAATTGACCGTTATCATTATAGCGTGCATAGTCGCCATTTGGGAAAAAAATGACATAGCTCATTTATTTAGCATTTTTCTAAAAAACTCCGCTTGCTTTCTAAATATCTCAACCGTACATTTTGTATCTGACGCCGCACTGTGAGCTTTTTCATTTCGTATTTCATATTTTTTAGCAAGGTTTTTTAAACTATATCCCTCTGCAAAATCATCTTTAACATAGTCAAGATACAACTCTGTAATCATAGTGTCAAGAACTCGTCTTCCAAATGGAAAACTATCAAATGCATTGCATTTTTTCCATAACTGCTCTAACATATTCTTGTCAAAATTTATGTTATGCCCGATAAGGACTCTATTTTCAGCAGGAACGATATCTTGTGATAAGAAATTTTCTATTTCGATAATAGCTAATGATGGTTCTAAATATGTTTCGCGGCCCTCTTTTGTTAAGCCTTTTAAATCTTCCATTTTATGGCCATTAACTCTTAAAGCCCCAACATCAATGTCATTTACATTGGTGGGTTTTATTAGCCAGGTCTTTTGAACGTCATCAGATAGACGATAAATCGATAATTCTATTACATCATTTTTCACACTATCGAGGCCAGTCGTTTCTGTATCTATTCCGTAGAAAACATATTTATTCATAATTTGGCACCTCGGGCGTTATGGTTCTCGTTCAAGATAACGATTCGCAATGAGATGTCAAGGGCGATTATTTCTAATTTTAATCACCGCCGCAAGGGCAGCCTTCGTCTCCTCTGGCGTTAAAATATCCATTTTTATTTGATTACAATTTTTGCAGCAGGAAACAACATTAGTAAGGATATATCCTTGTGAATTGTTTAACCTATCTAAACCTATACCTAGTTGTACGCGCGGAAAGAAATCATTACAATAATAACATGGCTCATCAATT
>Ga0316217_10007036_pt1 | contig 10877 bp, 9 predicted proteins | sample 1anoAmetaG_FD_203633 | JGI IMG/M metagenome (GOLD analysis project Ga0316217, IMG submission 203633) | Freshwater microbial communities from Trout Bog Lake, Wisconsin, USA - 1anoA | ecosystem: Environmental > Aquatic > Freshwater > Lake > Hypolimnion/Profundal zone | place: USA: Wisconsin... | reverse complement strand
GCAGTTAGCCGCGTTGTTGTCAAGCCAATAGTTACTCAAACATGATATCAAAGAATTAATGGTGCATACATTGGTGCCAGTAATCGGACAGCTTTGACAGACAGTGTAGTAGTCCAAATAGTATCCGTTGTTGCAGACTGAACAAACCCCGTTGGAACAAGCCTGGCAGTTTATGGGGCAAGGGACGCAGGTGGTTCCACTCAGCTAGAATGAAGGCTGGCACTGGGTGCAACTAGTAAGAGAAGTACAGGTGAGGCAGCTCGCGGGACAGGGTCTGCAGCCCTGTCCGCTCACAGATACGAGATGGCTATAGTAGCTGGAGGTGAAGTTGAGATTGTTGGTGGTAGTGATGGCAGAACAGGGGCAGTAGGGGGTGGAAGTACTGCACAAACAACGTTAGTATGCTAGGGTGGTGCACTGCTGAGAGTGGGCCAATCGGGAAGCCAACAGTGCCACTATTATTATCTTTATCATGCTTTTAAATTCTATACATTATTCGCACAGTTAAGAGATTATTGCTTGCTATGACCTGTCCTCGTAAATGAACAAATACGATGGCCTTGATAGATAGGGAATAGGAACATATGAGCCCTTGAAATGAATATCAGACTGTCTTTGGCTACTTCAATGCTGATCGGATGCAGCTTATTCGAAACCATCCACGAATCTGAGAATGCTTCAAAACCTTGCTGAAGGTGATTCACGTGAGTGTGAGTGTGTGAGATATAATCTACATTAATTAAATAATGGACAAATTACCCTCGAAGTCACTGTCGAAGTCCATTCTCATCGCAGTGCCTCTCTTCTGCCTCGTGCTAGCCATACTCGATGCAGCTGATTAGCTCTCTTATCTCTTTATTTTGTAGTTTTTAGGCAACATGGCAGGACAAGCAGATATCGTCTTCCTCCCCACCACGCAACCCGAAATAACCAAAAACTATTAAAAATACGACTATTTCAAGTTCCAAGGCATCGACTTGATGTAAACTAACGTGAGAGGCCCAACCATCCCTCTAGTCCGAAAAGACCTCATCTAATAATGGGCAAGCAAGTATGAAATCATCCGAGGATGCACATCCAGATGGCTGGTGCCCATTACCGCCGAGAAAGTCGATTCATTGCTTGTAGTAGCAAACATCAGCAATGAGCTGGCGATCGGCTTGGGCCTCAAGTCCAATTTGCAGACTTTGAACCAAAAATAAGTGGCATTGTCGAGTGAACTGCTCTCCAAATTATCCAAAAAAGTAGGGGATAAGATAACTCTGACGCTGTCAGTCTAGGATCTATTCAAAGGACGCAAACTGATCGAAAAGTACCAGAGCATGGACAGCGAGGACGAAGGACAAACCTCAGCCAGCAACGACCTAGAACGCTAGCAACTCTTGACCCTGGTCTAGTCCATTCTGGACCCTTACTACCAGACCTATAACTTCACCATCAACCATGAAGAGCTGGCGGATATCGTCGACTATATTTACAACATGAGTTACACTGCCACCTATACCATCAAGTACGAGTACAAGAACAACGGGCTCTACTCTAGCAGCTTGAACAACGTCATCTTGGTATAATTTGCAGGTTTTGCCAAATTTTTGCAGCTGTTCCTGAAAGAAACCGTTCTGGATTCCAAAAAACTGAGGGACGAAGTTTACAAACAGCTCGACAAAAGCAACCTCACATCTACCTAGATCTTCGCAATAAAAAGTTTTATCAACATCAACAGGCAATCTCCTTCCACCTAGCTGTAAATCTATAACTTCATCTACTCCTCCCTCCAAGACTATCCCCTGACTATGCATGTGACCTTTAACAATAGAGAGTTGGTGTACCACCCCGATGGTGGCCAAACCAGCAAGATGTACACGGCGATGGAGAACTCGCCAGGCCAGTTCCAAGTAGTGTCAGTCTACCCTTTCTTCCAGGATCTAGACAACATCCGCTTCTTCTTCAAATCAGTCATCCAAATTTTCATTTTCATCTGCCTCGTCATCTTCTTCAACACAATGCGACTCATCCTCAAGCAGGTCTACTAGTAAAAAGAGATAGAGGTAGGAATTTGGCGGACTCTGGGAGCTGGAGGAGTCAAGGAAGACAGAAATAGTATCTCCAGCTAGGATTCGATCTTGAAGGTAAGTAGGTTGAAAACTTCATTAGGTTTCAGAGAAAGGTTGAACTACATTTACAAAATGCTAATCAAAGTAGGCTTCTTCTATTACTGGCTTGCCTCTTGCCTCGTCTCAGTCATACTCTACCAGATCCTCAAAATAATCGTCTACAAAGCAGTTTCAGATCTTTTCAAACTCCAGCAACCTCCACCTCAATACATCATGAGCCCTATAGTTTTATTTTTGGTGATTCTGGGCTTTATAATGACCTTGGTAGGCCTACACATCCGAGATATCTACATAAACCCGCTGGTCTCAACCATCAAACCTTTGAAGCGTACCTTCGACGTAGTCAAAATCAGAATAATCAAGATCGCCACATTTGGCATCACCCTAGAGGTGCTCATCATTGGTATTCTGCTAGTTTACTACGGAGTGGTCAGCTACTACTGGATTCCTCTATCGATACTACAAGATGACGGATACATGCAAACTCTGCTCTTTAACTCCATTTTTGTTTTTATGATCTTGGGGTCGATTATGGTTCTGGTTGTTATGCAGTCAAGATTTGAGTGTTGGATCCTCAATGTTCTATTCTATTTCAGTAAATATTTGTCAACGCTGAAGCTGATAATGCTCAAATCGATCAAAGCCAAACAGTATAAAAATTTAAAAGTTTCGTTGATCATTTCACTCATCTTTGCCTTTCTGCTGTTTTTCGCAGCAGGCATCAAAGTATAGCTCAAGATAATTGAATCTTTCACATAGAGACAGCTGGGTGGAGATTTGGTTATCCAGAATTTCCAAAACTACCTAAACCGATCTAAAATCTAAGAATACTTGAATACAATCAAAGGCATCAAATACGCTTGGATTAGCTAGAATATCGAGAACGATACCTTGAAAGTAGGCTTCGAAACTTTTACTAGAAAGGGAGTGGTATTTAACCGCATGTCATTCAAAGCCATCACCGCCAATTTCATGGACGTCGCTCTGAATGAGTACTACTATCCCGAATACTACTACGAACCTTAAATCAGCAATTTGCAGGTCTTACCAAACGGCGTGCGAAATGGCTTTACTAGTCTGTACAAATACGACAATATCTACAATAACATCAGCATCGGCAAATATGATCCTGCTAACACCATGGTTTAGTACGATCCCAACAAGCTCAATGTTGCCCAGTCTTAGTCCAGCATCAACTTTATGTCCGCACCCAGAATACCTCCCAATTAGCAGATTATCAATGTTGTGATGACGACTCCACTACGCAAAAGGTTGGGGGTTATGCCTGGCGATACGATCAAACTCTTCGTGAATGAGACCCAAACCCTCACAAACTACTTTCTGCGGTGCAGAGTAATGCACACCTTCAAAATGATGCCAGGAATCGACCTCTTTTCATCAATAGTGTTCATGAGCTAAAGCCAAGCCAAGTACATCCACGAGATCGCAGGTTACAAAAACAGCCAGCTAACCTATTTCAAGCTGTTCATCAGCGGAGTGGACAATCTGCAGTAGATAGGCAACAAGATAGTCAGTATGTCAGCGTAGCATACTATCCTGTACAACATCCAAGAGTCCAAGCTCAGCTTTGAGCTGCTTGAGACCTACCTCAATGGGTTTGTTTTGTTTGTCACGGTCATTCTGGCCCTGCTGAGTGTGCTGTTCTTGGGGGTTTATACGCACGGCAAATGCAAGGAGGAAGCTGAGAATTTCAAAATGCTCAGAGCTATCGGACTATCAGTTTTTGATATAAGGTTGATGATCTTTTTGTAGGTACTGATTAGGATAGTAATTTCGATAGTGATGGGCATTCTGTTGGGAATCATGTTCAGCCTGGGACTTTCTGGACAAATAGAGTAAATTCTAATGTTGAAAGCCCCCATGCCCAATCTCAACATCGTCATCCAAATAGCCCTCGCTCTGCTAGTTGTGTTTTCGCTAGCTGTGGTCAAATCGACCCATTACCTCACGAAAAGGACAGTCTCCGAGACCTCCAAAAGTTGATGTGTTATCGTCTTATTTACCCACTGCAACTATCCAACCATTAGAGCTGGGACTAGCGAGGCTGGTAATTAAAATTTAAGAGATAGTGCCGGATTTGTTAGTTTGTTATTAATTGGGATCATAAATAAGGACGCGATTATAAGAACTGTAATATGGTTGGGCGGTTGGGAGGCGATTTAAACCCCAAAAAAATCAAAAAAGCATGAATGATATAAGCTTTAATAAAAATCATGTAAGGTAGGCGGAAGAAAGTGGTGATTTTGGGGGATTCAGGGGTGGGCAAAACGAGCATAATCAATCGTTACGCGCTGCAGGACTTCCTCTTCGAAAACACACAACCTACCCTCGGGTTCCTGTTTCACTAGAAAAAGCATCTCCTCAAAAATGGCGAGCAGATAACCTTGGATATCTGGGACACCGCCGGCCAGGAAAGATACAGGTCCATCGCCAAAATTTACTATAAAGATGCTGGAGTCATTTTGATTGTGTTTGATGTAAATAGCCCAGCAACTTTTTAACAACTCAAGCATTGGGTACAGGAAGTACAAGTTCACACCCCTAAAACTTCGAAGATTATCTTAATCGGCAACAAAATCGATCTTCTAGCGTAAAAATTGGAGAGAGGAGAAAGCAAAGATTAGGTGACATATGAGTAGGCCAACAACTTTTGCAAATCGATAGGAGCAGAGCTACGGCTGACAAGCGCTAAGGACGACAAAGGCATAAAATAGCTGTTCGATTTAGTAGCATAGAATTGCCTGAAGATACTCGCCTAGGCAGCCATATAGTAGGAATAGAAAAGATTGAGCCTCAAAAATATGGAGAAGAAAAAACGTGAATAGCATTCCTGCTGCTGATAATAAATCATTTTAGTTTATCACTGTAATCTTTATATAAACGCAAAGCCGCAGTTATGAAAATCATTTTTTACTCAAGGGCTGGGTTTACTTTTATATAGAATAAGCGATAAAAAATCGAAGTGGGGGAGGGATTGGAACAATGGATCAAAAACTCTGGGAAATAGTCGAGTTGCTCCATCAACTGCCGCCTAAAGTACTTGACAAACTCCAAAAAAAATATGAGAGAAAGCTATTTAAACCCTTTAGGAGAAAAGACTACTGTTGCAATTACGAAAAAGCTGAAAAAGTGAAGAAATACTAATAACGCATGGAATTAATCACGCAAATTCTGAAGGTAATCAATGATAAAAGCTCAGGCACCCATAAAATCCGTAATTGCGTCTATTGCCAAGCAGTCAACCCACCAGAAAGGTCAAAGAACAAAAATAACTCTTCTAAAGTGCCAAAGTCCAACTATGCTTTCTACAAACCTCCAGCCCCCCCGCGTCCGAACACAACTAAAACTAAGAACGAGTGTATCGCATTAAAGACAATCTACTAGCTATTCACTGAAGAAGTGAGGCCACAGATTTTGAAGAAATTTCCTCTTGCGAGTGAATCTACTTTAGAAGAAATCATTAAATAGAAGTGGGTTGAGATGGACCCTATAACCAAATAAAACTTTGTCGCCAGAATGGCCCAGCGGAAGTAGGAGGAAACAATCAGGCAACTCATAAAAAGCTAGATGCAAGCTGTCAAACTATAGGTACGCTAAGTTGCGTAGAAGCGGTCTGATGAGTAGCCGAAGGTCAAAATTTAGTAAGATTCATGCTAGTATATAACCTTACTAACAAGCAAGCTGAGTCTGAAAGGACAGACCTAATAAAAATAACCTTTATAGCACATTAATCAGGTATCTACTGACAATCCCCTGGATCTGAGCCAATAAGCCGATATTTTATTTGATTTTTAAAATCTAAGGATCGATTAAAATTTTAATTAGCCCTCATGATCTCTAGATGCATACCTTATTATTCTAAGTCTATTCACTAGCCACTCAAAGTATTTGCACTTCTCTTATCTTTTGATCAGCCTCTATCAAACTGCAAATTCGATATTGAAACTGCAGCCTATCTAATTCAATATTAGTATATCTTGAATGGCATAGATTAAGATACGAATTAAAAACATTCTTCAGCCCACATTCAAGTTGGCATGCTCAACCTTTTATTCCTCATTCGTCAGTCTGATACTTAGCCTTCTGCTTGATACGCCTTCTTTCTTTATCCCTTTAGCTTTTGCAGGCCTTCCTCTCTTTTTCTTAGCAACTGCAGTCTCACAATTGGGGAGCTTCTTTTAGCTGAAAAATTAACAGATGTCGCTGATTTTGGTGCAATACTATGATTTTTTGAGAAGGTAGCGATGCTTGGATTCGCCTAGATGCTAAGTAAAGGAATGAATACTGAGAGATAGTCCTAAAAAGGAGCCTTGCAGACACAGCAAAAGCTATTATTCTTCGAAGGCTTTGGAATAAACTATAATAAATTAAATTATACTATTTCTGACTTCTATTCGGAGATTTAGATGTATTTTTTGTCGTGAATACTGCGGTAGATGTTCAAAGTTTCTTCGTTTCTCAGCTGTATAGGAAGTTAGGTACTTGGTCCACTTCCAGAACGAAGGAAGGAGTGAAAAAGTTTCCATCAGTGTTGAAAGTGGGGAGGGTTTTGAGAAGCGATGGGAAGGATTGCTAGCTCTTGAAGTTAGCTGGCGAAAAGTCCACCTCAATCGAAACTGTGGAGTTGGAGCTAGATTTTTTGAGCAGGAACACACTCTAGAGCAAGTCCTTCATCGATTCGCTCTATCTTCCTTGGTTGCCTTCTTCTATCATTCTAATAATTTTAATAAATATAATGCCAACCTCATAAAATTATTTTAGAGCACATAACAACACCCGAACTCACTAACTCAGATCATTTTTTATTAAGTAAGCACCCTTTTGAAGTCCTCTCCTTAAATCAGAAGAGTTTCACGTTGTTTTGTTTCCAGATAAGCTTTCAAGCAACGGTTTTAGCACTGAAATTGCACCAAAGCTCCAATAAACTGAATTTTGTTAAAACGTATTTTTACCAATTTTAAAAACTTTAAATAACTCCCTAACAAATGACGCTTCTTATCATAATTTAGGACTTTCGTTAGATTTGTGATAGGTTAGGAAAATATTCAGAGTAATAAAAGCGAATAATTGTGTTAATATCTCAGTTGTCTAATAATTATAGTGCTAAAATAGTGATAGGCCACTAAACCACAAAGTTCATCTTAATAATACTCGAACAAATGCTTCCTAAGTCATCAAGATTCAAACTCCATCGTTATTTCTTCAACTAGTCCTTCCAGCATTTCTCCCATTATTGGTTTCTACCGATATAATTGGATAAGCTAGGTGATGAGGATGAAATCAAAGATTAGACGGTAATTTGCGATTTTGGTGGGGGATCATAAATTTAAAGACTACATTTGAACTTGAGGCACTAATCTTTAATTATAATTTATCAACAATCAATGTTTTTTGGAAAAATCCTCAAGTAGAACCAAACCTACACCGTCAGTGCTGACAAAGCTCTCCCAAATCAAGGCGAAGTCCTCTCTCTCACCAACGTTGTCCTCGCTCCGACTTCCACTGGAGCCGCTTCATTGTGGTTCAAGAAAGATAATGAGGAATTTTTGATAGTTCAACTCACAAAGGAGAAACCTCAAGTCACTATCAATGTATTCATCTCCCTCCTCGACCAAATCACTCTGCTTGTCAAGGGAAACGGTACTCTCCATATCAGCGGATTCTTTGAACCTGACAGAAGAGACTAAGAAGAAGATGATGAAGGAGAATTCGTTGGTGACGAATAAGAAAGTGATTAGGAAGAAGAAGATGAGGAAGAATAGGTTGAGCAGCCAGTTGCTAAACCTGCTCCTGCCGGCAAACAAGCACCTGCTGTCAAAGCAGTGAGCTCCCCTCAACAAAAGCCTCAATCCCCTCAACAAAAGCCTCAGGTTCAAGCTCAAAAACCTCAAGTTCAAGCTCAAAAGCCAGCTGCTGCCCCAAAGGCTGCACCTCAAGCCGCTCAAAAGGCTGCTCAGGCTGAGGAGAGTGACTAAGATATTGATGATGAAGATGTTGATGAGGATGATGAGGAACTTGAATAAGATGAGGATCTTGATGATGATCTTGCTGAAGATGATGGTGAAGATGAAGAAGAAGAGGAAAAGCCCGTCCAGAAACAACAAAATAAGCCATTCCAGAAACCACAGGGTCAAGGAAAACCTCAAGGACAGCAGGGAAAACCTGAAGGACAAAAACCCCACTTCAACAACAACGAAGGTGGAAGCAAACCTTGGCAAAACAGGAACTAAGGTGGACATCAAGGCGGAAACCGAGGTGGCTATCAAGGTGGAAACAGAGGTGGACATCAAGGTGGAAACCGAGGTGGCTATCAGGGCGGAAACAGAGGTGGATATCAAGGAGGAAATCAAGGCGGAAGTAAACCCTGGCAAAACAAGAACCAAGGTGGCAACAAAAGCTGGGGCAACAATAAAGGAGGAAAACCCTTCAACAAAGGCGGTAAACCTTTCAACAAACATTGAAGTGATTTAAACCTTTATTTAAACATCAATATTTTTCATATCACTCCAATACTAAGACAATAGTAAAACAACAAAGTTAAAGAAAACTTGTCATATTCTAAAAATAAGTTAAATAATTGAGAATGGTATTATCAGGCGCGATAAGTTCCAAACACCATTGCGTGATCTCTTTAATAAGGTTCAAGAGTAAGTTGCTGGGTAGGTTTTAGACCGTACTCTTTCAATTTTTGGACCTATGTTAATGTGGTGATACCTAGTTAGCAAAAACGACAGTTGCTTCGTTGGTGGAGTCAATACAGTTAGCCTTGATGGAGATCAAGAACTTTCCGCCGTTTTTGAGGTACATGTGAACATTCTCAGAGATGATTCTTGCCTGGTCAGGTTGGGCAACATCGGCGAATACTACATCGACCATACCCACAAGGAATCTATAATCCTGGGGTTTTCTGGCGTCATGGATGATAGGGATGATGTTGGTTCGCTTCTTGGCCATGTTGACCAAATCGCGACCCACTCTGTGAGAAAACTAAACTCCGTAGACCACACCAGTTGGACCAATTATGTCGGAAACGTGGGAAACTGTTGTTCCGGAGGCTGCACCCAAGTAAAGCACTTTGCTGCCAGGACCGATTCCAATTTAGGCCATACCGCCAGCAACTGAGGCTGCGATTTTCGAGCGATAAGGATTCCAAACACGATATTAGACTTTTTAGCCATTAACCTCTACACTAATACGTTTTTCGTTATAGACGGACTCTCCTGGGACCAAATTTTTGGTGACCAAACACTCCTGTGCTCCTCGAGCAACATAGACTCCAGGGAGACGATGCTGTTGTACAAAAACTTTAGGTGCTCCTCTGCCTCTGGGTGGTCCTTTCTGGAATCCTCCTCCCCTTGGTTTGCCGCCGAAGCCTCCTCTTCCACCTTGTCCTCCAAATCCTCCTCGACTAGATCCTCCGCCTCTTTCTTAATTGTTGAACTTGCCCATTATATAAATGATATAGTAATTATCCAAAAAATCGCCTCATTATCATCACCAATTTTTAACAACCCCCCTTTTTGCCTTCTTGCCCGAAATACTATTTTGGCTAAAACTGATAATCTAAACACGAGGGTAATCTTTAATTTCATTATAAATTTAAGCAGCTATGAGTACGAATCCTGTGCTTACCCATAATGCCATTCTTTACATATCTCTTGGATTCACCCAGGCTAGCTTGCTACAAGTCCTGTAGCTGCGGAAAGGCTCCAGAAATTCACTGTAAATGATAGTTTATGATGGGATTGTCTACACAGGAGCTCTCTATGACTACTCCGCTGTATCTGTATTCTAAAATAGCATTTGAAAAAGGAAAGGACCAACTCCAAACTCTCAACCGAAAAAGGAAATGAGTTAAGTCAAGAGGACTCCAAAACATCGCAATTCAAAATGCCCAGGAGATTCGATGTGATTCAAGTACAGGCTCAGCTAAATGCCAAAAACTAGCCACTGTAACTCAACAATTAGGTAGACACATCGTTGAACTTGAGATTGTGCAAGAGGGTCTCTTCTAAATATTGGGTAGGGAGATCATAACCCTCTAGGATTACATGAAAAGGCGTAAATTTTTGCCTGTGATGTAGCTGGATCAAGATGAGAAGGAAGAGGAATCAAGCAAACCTTGCAAACACATCAAATCTAATCATGAGATGGTCTACCAATTTCAAGAGTCCAGGCAGAATATCGCGGAATAACTTCAGCAGTAATAAAGTAATAGCAGGAATGAGAAAGCCAATTTTGTTGAAGAGACGGCAGCCAATAAAGCCACTTCCAATCAAACAATTGATAAGAAAAGTACAGTAGAAGATAAGTCTCAAAGGATAATCTTTTAGGCTTAAATAATTGAACTATAGCCCTAGATTCAGTAATCATAAAATCAAAGAATCGAAGGCTAGCCGTCAGAACTAGTTTTCTAGTAAAAAACAGTAGTGTCCTAAATACTAAACTTATCTGAGAGAGTCTAAAACTAAAAAAAGGCTTACTCCCTCAATACCTCTGCATTCCAAACCCATCCCAAAGTCTAAAGAAATCAAGGTATGGTTATTCTGAACAAAGGGGCTCATCGCAAAATATAGATTCTGATGGAATAAGAAAAATAGGATTAAGAAAAATAAGATTCTGTAGAGATAATTGAGACCAAGACCAAAAGCAAAGGAAGAGTCAGAGACAATAACCATATCATTGACCTGATCGACCAAAACAAAGCATTCAAGTCCAAAGCTGTCAAAATAGAGAGTCTGC
>Ga0316217_10007035_pt1 | contig 10880 bp, 9 predicted proteins | sample 1anoAmetaG_FD_203633 | JGI IMG/M metagenome (GOLD analysis project Ga0316217, IMG submission 203633) | Freshwater microbial communities from Trout Bog Lake, Wisconsin, USA - 1anoA | ecosystem: Environmental > Aquatic > Freshwater > Lake > Hypolimnion/Profundal zone | place: USA: Wisconsin... | reverse complement strand
GGCTGGCTTGCTTATTTCATCTCATCAGCTGCTGGTAGCTCATCCTGGGGCAGAAAATAGTAGTTTGAGGGCTGAACATAATGTTGGCTTTGAATACGTGCATAATCCATATTCCAAGGAAAAGGACTATTAGTGTAGGTAAAATTAGTGGGATAGTTGTAGTTACACGCAATATAGGCTTCAGAGAAGTTTTGGCTTTTGATAAGTTGGTCGAATGGTAACATTTTCACTGTCTTGGAAATTTATTATAATGAGAGTAGCTGTAGATGATCTTCAAAGCATCAAAACATTAATATCAAGCTAGATTTTCCCAAATTTCATAGAAAAAGGCCAAGACATCACAGGTATTTCAAAAAGCAACCCCTACTTAAAAGCAGCGTAGAATCAAAAGTTGATGATAAGCTGGGAATTCAATTCCCGGCGAGAGCAATGCCAATAAAAGAAGATCAGCAAAATAACTCTTACAAACTTGCACATAATCGTGTGCTGAAGATAGCCAATCCAACGAAAAATTAAGACCTGTTAGATTAGAGAAGCAAAGATAGTCCATGATAGTTTTTTCTATCTGTAATGCCGAAATCAAATAAAAATACGCAAAACGCCAAGGCTTGATTTCAGACTTGATATAACTAGAAGCAGTTGAACTTAAAGGTCAAGGAGAACGTTTGTTTTTATTGCTATAATTTGCATTTTGGAAAAGACTTGCCAGGGGTCGCCATTAGCTTTATTAGAGAACAATATAGCCTTGGAATGAGCAAGATTTATTCTGGTACCTCAAAACAATCAAAGGTATTTTTAAATAACGAATTATATATTCCTAAAAGTATTAAGCTAATTAGAGCTGTTATAAAACGTTATCAGAGGTCACACAGAAATTTAATTTGAAGTCCACTGCAAGGCCAAAGCCTGGGCATCTACCTTCGAAATAGTATTATTGAAAAACCAAAGATTGACTTCCAAGATGCCCTTGTGTCCTTGTATCATCCACTTTTACAAGATAGGTCACACCAGATTGCACTCATTAGTCCTTATTATCGAAGTTGTTTGTCCAATCATAAATATAATTTATCGTTCTCACTAAATAAGCTTTATCCCCGCTTGATCCTGATACACAAAGCACAGTTTTTTAAGGCTAGCACAGTCGTCCGAGGCCGCTTGCAATTTCATGAGTTTATAGGCCTTTTTTGTGTGTCAACTTCAGGCGATTAAAGTATGTGAAACATCAAAATATACAATCCCTCTCCTGGAAGATAAAGCACTAACAATTAAGAGATAGCTATCAAATAACGTGGTCTTTTCGTTTAGCCAAAGCACCTAGCACACCTTTAGTGAAGCCAATCTCAAGTTTCTAGGTGATTGTATATAATAAGCAAAAAGTATACACAAATAAATTCTTCCTTCAAATCGATATTTCACTGTTATTTCATTAGTTTTGAAGTCTCCCCTGCTTTTTTAAGTTCAATTCTTCCTGGGTGTTGAAATATCCACAGAAAAGTCAAAATTTACTTAAAAACTTTTCCAGTCGAAATGGTATAGACACTGAGAAACTTGCTATCATTAGATTTAAAGGGTTTAGCTCATCGGTAAGGTTGATTTGATAATCAAATTAATTATATAGAAAACTAAGGTATTTTTAGAGTAACTATTATTAAAAGACTTTAGAGAAGTAATTTGCTTAAGTAGCTTTATGCCACAAAGCAGGAGTATTCAGGGTCATCTAAGCAAAATGCATCTGGAAATCAGTTAATAAGAATGCTAGCCGTGAACTGTATGCCAATTTATCTTAGCCTTACTCATCACCTATAACTTATGATATTTCCTTTAGCTCTTTAGTTATTTAACACTTATGGATGAATACCAATCGACAGAACGTTATCTGTTAGATATTCTTTAACTATGAAAAATCATAATCAGTGAAAATGTTCATAACTGCAATATGCGAATAGCTGTTTGTCTAAACCTCAAAATAAGCTTGATTGCTTACTTAATAAATGCTCGTTGTTAAGCATAATAACATCCAAACAATACAATCAGTAAGGAGTCAAGTTATACCTGCCCAAAGATGTGGATTCAGTCAAATTGATTTTCTCGAAAACGATAAGCATATCCTTCTGGAACGGAGGCAAAGAAGTATAGCCTCTGCTAATCTCATGCGTCAAACACTATAAATTTGCCAGATCGGGGAAGTTCACCTACAAATTTATTGCTTCTTTGCCCGAGTTCAACTTGTTGATGTAAATTACAACAATATCTCCCATCCAAAGCACTTTATGCTAGATCTAATCGCGATTTGAATTTCTCTCTTAGCTCAGCTTCTTTTTGACAATCTCTTTAGCTTCAGAAACAAACTCGTTTTTGACTAAATCCAACAATAATTACGTTAGCCTGCTTCACTTTTTTCGAAAGTCAAGGTTTAATTACCAGTTACGATCAGCCTATCCCTTGTTCGTAAATTTTGTGATTTGTTATGCGATTTTTTCTTGATGCGCAAGATATAAGTTCCTGGCAAAAGTATTTCGTGGAGATTATCCAAGAGATCTATGATAATCTAAAGATTACTAGTTTAAGGCACTCCAAAGCACCCTTCCTCATTCGTTAACCCAGAAACAACCGCCTTTCTCTCAACATCCAGCAAAAGATAAGTAAGTGGAGCACATTATTGAGTATTGCAAAGTTGCTGCAACCTAATACCTACCTCTCCTTTTTTAGTGATTTTGAATTTAACATAGCACTCTGCATTATAGGTGTTGGCAAACGATATTTATTCTTCACTGGAGATAGAAGACGAAGGGTTGTACTGAACTATAAAAAAAGATTCGATTTGTTAGTCGAACTCTTCTTAAGCGAGCAAAAAATTGCCTGGAACTGGCTATTATCCTGTAATCCTGACTACTTCCGTCTCCAACTATTTAGAAAGCTCATAAAGTGATCCTCTGAAGTCAAAATGGCCACAAGGATTGCGAAGATAGAAGTAAAACTTGCCGCGATATTACAGAACCCTCAAAAAGTAAAAATGCTTTCGGCCGCTCAGACCTATCTTATGATTAGGCTGTAGATGAGAAGTTAAAATGCAACCAAAGCCTTTTCCGTAGGTTTGTCCCTTAATGATGTATTTGCCAATAATTTCCCTATTCTACTTCATTGTGCCATTAAGTTAAAATCTTTTCATAGGATAGGATAAAAATGTTGTGAAGACTTAGAAGGGATGTGCTGAGTGTATTTTCGTCTTTAGGCTGGACTTTATTTTAAACCATGCCTTTTCCAGTAAACAGGGCCACATATCACTATACTTAACTGGGTTGGAAAAAAGCGGCCTTTTATTGTGACAAAGGATATAGTCGTCAATGAAGACTACTTCTCGCCTGCCATCATGAATGACTTCGACTGCGCATATCCCATAGCTGTTGCGATTGGTCAAAATGATTCGGCTAATAAGCTCCGGGTTATTCGACAAATAGCATAAAAAGACACCAAAATATTGCATAATCTCATCTATTTTAATCCCCAATTACTTCCCACTACAATGTTACTCGGTTTGCAGTTCTCAGCATCCACAATTCTGTAGATTTTGTAAAAGAGACTGGCCTCAGGTTTCAGAAAAACCTCTGGTCTTTCAAAAGTACAATGAAGCTCTCTACCGCCACATGCAAGTAAAATAGGTTCAGAGTTCACCGTCACGTCAAGAAAACGTTTCTCAGAGCGCTTCAATTTGGCTTCGCAATCAGCTAATTAGGGCCGAATGCTTTCCTTACTGCTTTAAATGGTATCCGTGTGTACGATTTTGATTTCTCTGTTGTCCTCTCCGTAAACGTAGCTAAAGACATCTGGTTTCTATTGTCCGGGGAGATCAGCCGAGCACAGTGTACTGCCCATATAAAATTTATTTATTATGAAATTCAAAATGGGCAAACTGATAACCCATATTATTACCGTTTCTACTCCACTAGAACAATCTTTTAGATGGCATCGTACCACAGCCTAATAAAACTGTGTAGACTATAACAGGGATATATGATTGACTGTTTTGGTACCTTTTAGTAGTTTTCTATAACAATACTATCTGTGTAATCGAAGAAATCATCTCCTTTTATTTTAAGAGTAGTTTTACTATTAGCATAGCACAATACAATATCACTTATGAGTGATTATAGGAGAATAAACAATAAGGTTTGGTTACGCATTAGATAAGATTCAAAAAGACAAAAACAATAGAAAAATTACAAATTTGAGAGCTTAATTAAACTCTTGATCCTAATCATCAAAATATTAACAATAATACCAAATCGCATAACCACTTGATTCAAAAAGGAGAAATTATTGAAATTTGCCATCTAAGTTATTACTTTAACGTTGTTAGATTTGATTAAGATAATATGCAGAGAAGATATTTAGTGTTTGAGTTTGAATCTATGATTCAGGATAAAAAATCATTTAAATTGATATAAACATAATTTAAATGTATCGTCCAGGAACTTCAATCTCCAAGGCCAAAGTCAAAAATACTTCGGCATAAGAAAACGCCTATAACAAAGTCCAGGCCGAAAAAATGCCTACTCTTCCAGACTACATCAAGAAGAGAGATTGGATCGGAGCCGTTGCCTTATTGGAGAGCGAAAGAAACGTGAATATCCAAGTATAAAATAGTCTCTGGCTCGCTTATTGCTACTTCCACATGGGGGAATACAGGTATCTACCTTCTTATTCAGAAAAGCAATTACCATCTATGACTAACTTTTGAGAAAAACTTAAGATAAAGATTACCACATCTACAAAGCCTGCTGCTATTACGCTCTTTGCTTATATGATGACGCCAGAAGAGAAGCTTTGAAGGGAGCAGAAACACCACTCCAAACTAGACTCTTGTTCCATTTGGCCCATAAGAAAAATGACGAAAAAAATTTAATGCACTACCATCAGAAACTTGATGAAAGTGCAGAGGTAAATATTTCATAATAAAGGATCAACTAACCTTAGCCGCCATCCATTACTTAAGAGGTCATTACTAATAAGCCACTGAGATCTACAAAAAACTGCTGCTGGAAAGCCGCAAATATGAAGCAATTAATGTCTACATAGCTTTGTGCTACTACAAAATGTAATATTTTGATGTTTCGCTCTAAATTTTATCAGGTTATGAAACTTTTGACCCAGAAAGCATCTTCACTGCAAACCTTAAAGCCTGCAACAACTATCAAGTGTATTCTGGTAAGAATGCGGAATAGGCTCTGCGGCCAATCCAACAAAAATTCAAAGGTGGAGATTTATTCAAATAAAATGATCTGCTGCGACACAACTTAGTTGTTTTCAGGAACGGATAGAATGCTATGCAGTTTTTGCCACCCCTTCTCTAACTATTCCCAGAAACAAGATTAAACATGGTTATTTATAACCTCAAAAACGATGCAGTAGAGTAAGCTTTCAATTTGGTCAAAGATCTTGAGCCAACTAACCCTAGAGAATATATCATTAAAGCTGTTTCGTATTTGATGTACGGCCATAAAAAGGATTCGAAGGAACATCTGAAAACAGCTCAACAGCTGTTCCAACTCGTTGGCGCTTCAGCGACCTAATGCGACACTATACCTGGAAGACAATGTATGGCAAGTTGCTTCTTCTTGCTCAAACAATTTGACGATGTTTTGGTCTATCTCAACAGCATCAAAAGCTATTTCCAAGCAGATGACGATTTTCACTGGAATTACGCGCTGGCTAATGCATCAACTGGAGACTATAAGTAAGCTTAGAATAGCTTTTTGGCTATTAGAAACGAAAAGTACAAAAGTTAATAGACTTACATAAAATGGCTGATTCGCACCTACATAATGAATGGTAAGCCTAAAAATGCCTGGGATGTCTATATCTCAACCGAAACTTCAACTGATTCCTACCATCTACTCCAATTGATCGGCAATGACTCATATAAAATGGGTCACTTTTACTATGCAGTTAAAGCTTTCGAGGCTCTATAAAAGATAGATTCTTAAAACGATTATGAAGATGCTTTAAGGGGAAGCGTACTCGGAGTTTTTCAGATGGTTGTAGCAGGAAAAGAATCTGTCGAACATTTAATTGAAGCAGCTGCAATTTTGAAATCAGCTTAAAATTCGCAACAGGTACCTTTTTATTGATTCAGAACGATCGAGTCATCAAAGCAATTAAGAAATGGGGCAAAGAGAACAACCTAGATTTCGATTAGATAGGACTATGATTTTGATAGTTTGGTAATCAATTATAAACGGTTAATACATATTTGATTTGAAAGATTATGCAAAATACTGAGCTATAGAGATAAATCGCAATATGCCACTCTTAGATCTAGACTTTGAAGTAGCAAATCTAACTCCTCGAAAAAGAGAAAGGAGCTTTTGAGGAGACTATTATTGTCCTGAAAAAATAGAGGCTATTGAGTGATAGCTAAAGTCGCAAGCTTTTTCAAGAAAATTAAAAAAATCGACAGCTAGTTTAAAAGCTAAAAATTGATAATAAATCAATGGAGATGGAGATTTAAAAGTTTAGAAGCGAAAGAAAGGTATACTACAACAATCTCGGAAGCATCGAAAATCTCAAAAGAGATCTTTCTGCTCAGATAGCCTAAAAACAGACACTCATTGAAGATACGAGTTCTAAGTTGAGAAAACTTGAACGAAATCACTCTTAATGTCGTCTAAAGATTTAGGATCTGTAAAGATCTGTCAATTAAAGTGAAGTGCAAAGAAGATAGCTCCAGGATGAACTGAAGATAACTTTATAGAAATACCTTACAACTAGCAACATTCTTACTAAGGTAGATTACCAGTTGAAAGATGCCAACTAACTAAACAAGCAACTTAAATAAAGAGTGTATTAATTGTAGAGGTAGCGAGAGTAGTTTCTGCTAAAGCTAGGTTACTAGGCCAACTAATCGCAGGGGAATTTATCATCCTCAAAGAAATCAAACTACCATACCCATCAAAGATCGATGCTTGAGATCCAAAGCTATATGAAGGAGATTTAAAATGTGCTTGACCTAAAGAGGGAAGAGTTTGACAGAAAATAGAAAAACTACGATAAATTGAAAGTTTCAATTGATTGTTTGGAGAAGCTCTTGTGATAGATTACTACTCTAGATATCTCCTATTTTTTGATTGATAAATGTATTTTCTTATCATTAGTAGTAAATATTTTTAAAACGAATCATAGTATGAAGAGCTTAATGAACAGTTGTTGCTCATTTATCGACCGTATAGTAATAGTGATTTGCTTTTAATGTTAATCTAGCGCAAGTATTAGAATATTCAATTTAAATAAAAACGGTCAATTGTGATGAAGCAACATAGACATTACCACTTCCTAATCCTCCCTCATCCCTAGTAACGCTACAAAAGCCTCAAAACAAGCCATTCCCACTTTAATAAACAGCCTCTATTGGTCAAACGCAAAAGCCTAGATTCCAAACCTATAGCCAATATGCGCAAACAACACACATTTGAAAACATCGAAGATATAATCTACAGTAACAAAGTTGGAAACTACCTTAGCAATAAACCCAAGGGTTACCTTTAAGATAGCAATAAGACCAAATATTATTGGAAAAAAAAGTAACCAAAACCGAAAAGCAGCAAGCTGAAGCAAATATCAGTCAAGCGAACATGGAGCTAATTTGGTAAAAATGTTTAGTAAAAGAATAATGGAAGCAGCTACTACAGTAGATCAAAGAACGATGAAAACCACAAAATAAATAATTCGGATAGGTTCGACAACAAAAAGTAATTTCTGAACAAAATGTCCAATGAAACTGGATAAACCTCAAAATCCTATCATTCTAAAAATTAAATCAAGAAGGTTAAGAGCCTATTCAATTCCACTATGCTCACCAAGAGGGATTTAGAAGATTGCAAAGAACCCAAGGAATTGAAATACCAAAATTTAATTTCCACTCTCAAAAAAATTCTCAATAAATACCAAATCAGAGTTTCCGAACTCAAATAGCAAAGAAATTTCTATCGCTCAAAGTATAAAAAAGCCGTCGCCATAAAAAAGCTCTGAATGTTTGTGTTTTCTAGAATTTGACTTATAATGAATGATATGAGGTATCATTGGAAGCGTTGAGGTGCCATTCTGCCGAGTTGGTTGATATTGTTGGTGTGCACGAAGTTAGCCTAAACAATCGTCGGTCCATGGGTTTCCTCTACAGGCTATTGTGTAATTTGTATGCGGTTGTTGATAATGAACAGAGGATTATTTGTTCTTAGAACTTAGTCGTTGAGCGATATTCCGTCCAGATACTGCTTTAAGAGAGATTTCAACATCTGATTGTCTTTGCTTAGAGTTTCCTTTTGCTTTTGGATTGCTAAACGATCGAGTAAGACCTTGTTGAATCTTTTGAAGAAGTTGTTCAGATACTTAAATTCTTCGTATTCTTCGGGAGTCAGCTCCTGGAACTGGTTTCTCATTTCTTAAGAAATCTAGCTCTAATCGACAGTAGATTAATAGAAGGGCAAAACTTTCTCTTTTTCAGTTTAGAGTCTTCTGCATAATTCTCCAGTTTTGAGTATCCTTTCCCCCAGCTAAAGGTATTCCTTTAGCTTTTAAACTGCGTTTCTCGAATTATTTGTCAATTCTTTTAGTCTCCTGTCTTCTTCCTCTCTAAATCTGTTCATCTTTTCCTTCAGCTCTTGATAGTTTTTGGATATGTTGTCCTTTTATTTTTTCAAAGCGTTGTTCCGAGCCCCACTCTCTTTTTTATGCTGCAAAATCTTTAATTTTAATAAGTCAATTTTAGACCTCTTTCTGATAATATTTCTGTCAAGCTCATTAATTTTGATTGTCATGTTTTTGTTGTCTTCAAAATTTTTGCTGTGCTATTCAGTCTTCTTGCCAGTATCGGATGAATATTTTTGATGCATCTGCTAAAGTTCAGTGTAATGCTTCGTTTGTTTGGCCTCAAGATTGAATTTCATGTGCTGCAACTCCTCCAAATTTTTATTTTTGATCTCCTCTCTAAAGGCCTGTTCCTCAGTCCTTGTTTCCTCAGCCTTCCTCCTATCTTCCTCCTTAACGGTATCAATCATATCGTTAAGTTCCTTTAAATGATCATGGTGAGTTTGTTCCATCTCCTCCCGCTAGGTAAGATACTCCTGCTCCAGTATATTGACATCTCTCCTGAACTCTTCCATGAGTCCCTGAATTCTTGAGTTCTGAACCGAAAGAAGGGTGTCAATGTGGATGAGGTGGTTGCGGATGGCGATCTGGTACTGGTTGTTGGCCTCATCCAGGTTTTTATCAAGCATTTGAATGAAAGCCTCCTTGGAATCCAGCTATCGCTGGTTGTTTTGGGAGTAGATGTCGATTTAGTTGCGAAGATCTTCCGTCTTGGCAATACGCATGATCTTGCGCCAGTAGGTCAACAGTTTTTTCTTGTTAAAGTTGACTATTTTGTGTTAGCTTTCAATTTTGGATCGAAGGATATCTTTTTTCATCTTGGCTAGTTTCTTCAGCTGGTCGAATTCTTCCTGAGTTTTAGCTATCTGCCTGATCTTGATGTTCTTTTTTGGCGGCAGACCTCCCGGACGCGCACTCCTTCCTTTCAAAGTTTTCCCTAACAGTCCCATCGAATAGTTTTATTATAAAAATTGAAACTTTATTGAACTTACTAAAACGACTCCACACCCAACCTAAATTCTTTTCTAGATCAACATCAAGAAAGCAAACTAGTAATAGTAAAAAGCAAAGAATAGTCTAAACTTTTCTATAAATTAAGCATAATAAGATATTTGTTATTTAATAGCGAGTGAAACTTAGACATGGAGAAATAAACAAACGTTTAGTCTGTGATCACATCAGACTAAGATTTCATAGTCAAGGTCAAATTGCTCAGCAACCAGGTTTATTAAATTCATACTCATCCCGATGTAACTCTAGATCCATATAGATTCTCATCTCTGATCTCAAAAAATTAATCTAGGTCAAAGCCAATGTCCCTGTTGATAGACAAAGGTTGGTTTTCTCTGGAAAGCAGCTTCTTGATGAGACCAAGCTGAGTGACTATGGTACTTACACAAATATCAAGTCAAAGAAACTGGACTTGCCATCCATCTTATAGCCAAATCAACACCACCTCCACAACAAAGCCCGTCATCTCAGCAGCCAAATATCCAAATACCACAGTCAACTTACAGTAACTCTCCATAGCCTCCTAGACCTCAGAGTCAAAATCAGCAGGGAGGTCAAAATCCTCCTCAACAGCCACAACAACCCCAACAACCTCAACAGCCGCAGCCCTTTCCACCTGGAATACCTAATTTGGCAAACATCTTTTCAGGTATAATGGGAGGAAACGAAGGCACAAATCCTGGGAGCGGCCTCAATCAAATACTATCCAACTTGGGCAATTTGGGTAATTTGGGAAACCTGGGTAGCTTATAAATAAGAATGGTTAGTGGACCGATAATTAGCCCTGTCCCGTAGCAATCTCGTCCAAATACTGAGGGAAACCAGAATATAAATCAGCCTCAAACAAGACCCCAAAATATTCCACCTCCAACTAGCAACCAAAACACTCCTTCCCAATCGAACGACCAAAATATTCCGCAGCCTCCAACTTCACAACCACAGTACCCATGCTAATATTTAGATCTGCATAAACTCAGCCAGCCCAAAGGTCATCTTCTGTGCCTCAATTCGGACCTCTCAATAATTTACATTCGTTCATAAACCGGCTTGCCCTGCCATAGGAACAGGCCCAAAGTGTTCCTGAAAATCTCAACCAAAGAGAAGAGGCTGCTTTGTATTTACGAAGACTGCATAACTAAATGCTCAGATTCATCCCTCAGTTAAATAGGAGCATACAGCTACTGAACGAAGGAAGAATCACTCATCTGCCTTAGTTTTTGAATGCTTTC
>Ga0316217_10007034_pt1 | contig 10880 bp, 8 predicted proteins | sample 1anoAmetaG_FD_203633 | JGI IMG/M metagenome (GOLD analysis project Ga0316217, IMG submission 203633) | Freshwater microbial communities from Trout Bog Lake, Wisconsin, USA - 1anoA | ecosystem: Environmental > Aquatic > Freshwater > Lake > Hypolimnion/Profundal zone | place: USA: Wisconsin... | reverse complement strand
GCGCTCCTGGGCTGCGGCCGGGACGCCAGCACCATCCGGATCGGCGGTCTCATCCCGCTCACCGGCGAGGCCCCGAGCTTCGGCGAATCGGCCCGGAACGGCTACGAACTCGCCGCCCGCGAGTGGAACGAGCGGGGCGGCGTGCTGGGCCGGCGGCTCGAACTGAGGCTGGAGGACGACCGGGGCGATCCGGCCGCCAGCCTGTACGCCCTGACCAAGCTGATCGAACAGGACCGGATCGTCGCCCTCCTGGGCGCCACCACCTCCAGGGTCTCCCTGGTGGCCGCGCCGCTGGTGCAGGCGGCGGCCATCCCCATGGTCAGCCCCAATTCCAGCGATCCCAAGCTCACCGGGATCGGCGACTACATCTTCCGGGTCGGCGTGACCGACCAGACCCAGGGCGAGGCGGGCGCCCGCTTCGCCTGGCAGGAGCTGAAGCTGACCCGGGCCGCCTGCCTGTTCGATACCGGCAACCCCTTCGCGGTCGGCCTGGCCCAGATCTTCAAGGCCAGGTTCACCAGCCTGGGCGGCACCGTGGTCGGCTGCGAAGGCCACGCCCCGGGTGCCGCCAACCTCAAGCCGCAGGTGGCCCGGCTGCTTCATGGACGCCCGGACCTGCTGTTCCTGCCGGACTTCTACCAGGACGCGCTGCTGATCGCCCGGGAGGCCCGGGCCCTGGGGTTCAAGGGGACCCTGCTGGGCGGCGACGGCTGGGATTCGCCCCGGCTGGCCGCGACCGGCGGCCGGGACCTGGAGGCCGGGTTCTTCACCAGCAATTTCTCCAGGTCGGAGGACCGCCCCGCGGTCCGGACCTTCGTCCAGCGCTACCAGAACCGCTACCAGAGCGATCCCGACGCGTTCGCGGCGATGGCCTACGACGCCGCCAACGTGCTGTTCGACGCCATCCGCCGGGCCGGCAGCACCGCCGGCCCGGCCCTCAAGGCCGCCCTGGCCAGGACCGACTTCCCCGGGGTCTCCGGCCAGATCCGCTTCGATTCCCAGCGGAACCCGATCAAGGCCACGGTCATCATCGAGATCCGGGACGGCACCATGCGCTACCGGAGCCAGATCGCGCCGTGAAGAGGTCAAGCGTAGAGGTCCACCCCGGGCCCGTCGCCCAGCATCCGGGCCAGCTGGGCCCCGTCACTGGCCTCGATCGCCAGCACCTTCTTGAGCACGCCCATGGAGAACCCGGAGGCGGTGGCGGCCTGGGACTGGCTGGCCAGGGCGGCCACCGAGGGGTCCTGCCCGGCCGCGGCGATGCTGGCGCCCAGGGCGGCCATCGTCTGGCTGACCATGGCCGCCGCGCTGCCGGCTGAAGCCACTGGATCCATGGAGCCCCCCTCACCCAGGGGTATCGGCTGCTCCCAGCCTGAAGTTTAGCGGCTACCCGAGCAGGGAGATCGAGCCGGTGGAGCTGGACCCGCCCCCCAGGGAGGCCAGCAGCGGATCGGTCGACTGGGTGCCCAGCAAGGCGGTGAGCAGGGCCGGGGAGGCGGCGCCGCCGGATCCGCTGGCCAGGGCCGCCAGCAGGGCCGAGGAGGTGCTGCTGGTTCCGGAACTGCCGGTCAGGGCGGCGAGCAGGGTCTGGCTGCTGGTGCCGACGGTGCCATCGGCGGCATAGGTCCCGGCCCCCTGCAGGTCGCTCAGGACGCTGGTCAACTGCTGGGGATGCTCCTTGAAGTAGCTCTGGAGGGTGCCGAGGTCGGCCTGGGCGGTGGTCCCGCTGCCGCCGGAGAGCAGGTCGCCCAGGGCCTGGGTGACCGCCGCCGGGGTCTGGCTGGCCGTGGAGGTGGCGGTGGAGGTGGCGGTTCCGCTGCCAGCCTGCTTCAGGACCGCCTGCAGCAGGGCGGGGGTCAGGCCGCTGCTGGACGAGCTGCCGGAATTGGCCATCAGCTGCTGCAGGACCAGGCTGGAAAGGCTTTGGGTGCTGGTGGAGGCGGTGGGGGTGGCGCTCATGGGGACCTCACTGGGCAACTTTTGCAAACCCACAGGGATCCTTGCAAGAACGGGGCCAAAAGCGGGCAGCGCCACGGGTGACCCTCAAAATAAAAATAATTTATTTATTATGGTTCCCCGAATTCTTATGAGATGTTAATTTCTGGGTCCACTCGAGGACGCCTGACCATGGACAAGGCGGACAAAGACCCAACCCTCGTCCTCTGCGTGGAGGATGAAGCCGCCGCCCGCAGCCTGCTGGTCCATATGCTCAGCCGCCGGTTCAGCAACCTGATCGTGGCCAGGGACGGCGCCGAGGGGCTGGACCTGTTCCGCCAGTACTGCCCGTCCCTGGTGATCACCGACATCAAGATGCCGAACCTGGACGGGATCCGCATGGCCCGCTCCATCCGGGCGGAGAGCCCGGGCACCCGGATCATCATCACCACCGCCCTGGACGAGGCCGAGCAGCTGCTCTCGGCCATCGAGATCGGGGTGACCGACTATGTGATCAAGCCGCTGACCCCCGGGCGGGTGCTGGATGCCATCGACAAGTGCCTCCAGCTCGGCGCCCTGGAAACGGAGCTGCGCAGTTCCAAGGCCAAGACCGAAACCATCCTGGAGAGCATCGGCGACGCCTTCTTCGCCCTGGACGGCCAGGGCTGCTTCAGCTACCTCAACCGCAAGGCGGAGGAGTACTTCGGCCAGCCCCGGCAGGCCCTCCTGGGCCGCGCCTTCCTGCCCCTGTTCCCGGAATTCTTCCCGGGCCAGCGCGCCCTGCGGGATGCCATGGCCTCCCAGGAGAACCGGTCGTTCGAGCACTTCCTGCCGACCCGCAACCGCTGGCTGGAGGTGCGGATCTATCCCCTGGACGGCGGCGTCTCGGTCTACCTGCGGGACATCACCGAGGCCAAACGGGCGGAGGAGCAGATCCGCCAGCTGGCCTTCTACGACAAGCTCACCGGCCTGCCCAACCGGGCCCTGCTGCAGGAGCGGCTCACCAGCGCCATCCTGCGCCGGCGCCGGCTCGGCGGCCGCTGCGCGGTGCTGTTCCTGGACCTGGACCACTTCAAGACCATCAACGACTCCCTGGGCCACGAGACCGGCGACCGGGTCCTGCAGGAAGTGGGCCGGCGGCTCCGGGGCAGCATCCGCGACTCGGACACCGCCGCCCGGCTGGGCGGGGACGAGTTCATCGTCCTGCTGGAGGGGTTCGATCCGCCCGAGAACATCCACTCGGTGACCCACCGCATCCTGCTCTCCCTGGCCCAGGAGTACCACCACGACGAGGTCTCCCTCAGTCTCACCGCCAGCATCGGCATCAGCTTCTACCCCGACGACGGCGAGACCGTGGAGGACCTGCTCAAGACCGCCGACACCGCCATGTACCACGGGAAGAAGCGCGGCCGGAACAGCTACCAGCTCTACCGCAAGGAGATGACCGTCCAGACCATGCAGTTCCTGCTCCTGGACAACGCCATGCGCAGGGCCATCCAGCACGATGAATTCATCCTCGCCTACCAGCCGCAGGTCGACCTGAAGTCCCGGCGCCTGGTGGGGATCGAGGCCCTGGTCCGCTGGCGCCATCCGGAGATGGGCCTGCTGCCGCCGGGCGAGTTCATCCCCCTGGCCGAGGAGACCGGCTTCATCCTGCAGCTGGGCGAGTGGGTGCTGGAGCAGGCCTGCCTCCAGGCCCGGCTGTGGATGAACATGACCCCCTGCCCGTTCCGGCTCGGGGTGAACCTGTCCGGCCGGCAGTTCTGGCAGGACGACCTGGTGGACGCCATCGCCCGGATCCTGGCCGAGACCGGGCTCCCGCCGGACCGGCTGGAACTGGAGATCACCGAGAGCATGCTCATGACCGACCTGGAGTCCGCCATCGAAAAGATGCTGCAGCTCAACGCCATGGGGGTCCGGCTGGCCATCGACGACTTCGGCACCGGCTACAGCTCCCTGGCCGCGCTCAAGCAGTTCCCCATCCAGAGCCTCAAGATCGACAAGTCCTTCATCAAGGAGTTGGAGGCCAACGCCAACGACGCGGCCATCGTCGCCTCCATCATCGCCCTGGCCCACACCATGAACCTGTCCGTGGTGGCGGAAGGCATCGAGACCCGGGGCCAGTACGACCTGCTGGCCAGGCAGGGTTGCGAGGCGGCCCAGGGCTACCTGTTCAGCCCGCCGCTGCCGGCCGCGGAGCTGACGCAGAAGCTCCCCGGCCTGACCGGCGAGCGGGACGCCCTGGCCGGATGAGGCAGCCCGGCCCGGTGGCGCGCCGTGTCCCGCTTTTTCCTCAGGGCCCTCCCGGTCGGTTGCTGCGCAACCGCCATGAGGCTGTCCAGGCTGGACAGGTTATCAACGTGTCCCACGACAATGGAAAGCAGATAGCATACCCAGCTTTTTTCCCAGCGAATTGGGACACGACCCTAGCCCGCCCCAACGGGATCACGTCCTGGCGGTTGCGCAGCAACCGACCAGGACGGCCCTGACCTGGGTCCGGGACCCGGCTGAACACCGCGCCAGCCTGCTAATGGGTTACCCGGGTGCCGGCCTGGCCGGCCAAGGCGGCGGCGAGGTGCTCCGGGTCGGTGATGATCGCCTCGCGCCCGCCGCCCTCGAGGAAATCCACCACCGCCTGGATCTTGGGCAGCATGCTGCCGGGCTTGAAGTGGCCCTCGGTGATGTAGCGCTTGGCCTCGGCCAGGGTCATGCTGGCGAGCGACCTCTGCCCGGGCTTGCCGAAATCCAGGCAGACCTGCTCCACCGCCGTGGAGATGACCAGCAGTTCGGCGTTGAGCTGGCGCGCCATCAGGCTGGAGGCCAGATCCTTGTCGATCACCGCCGCCACCCCGGACAGGTCGCCCTGGGCGTCGGCCACCACCGGGATGCCGCCGCCGCCCCCGGCCACCACCACGAACCCGGCATCCAGCAGCCGCCGGACCGCCTCCAGTTCGAGGATGGCCTTGGGCTGGGGCGAGGCCACCACCCGCCGCCAGCCGCGCCCCGAATCCTCCACCAGGGCCCAGCCGTCCTGGATCCGATGCTGCTCGGCCTGCTCCTGGGACATGAACGAACCGATCGGCTTGTTCGGCCGCTGCAGGGCCGGGTCCGCCGGGTCCACCAGCACCTGGGTCACCACCGTGACCGGGGTCCGGGCCACCCCGGAACGCCGGAACTCGTTGCGCAGGGCCCGCTGCAGGTGGTAGCCCAGGGCGCCCTGGGTATCGGCCACGCAGGAGTCCAGGGGGACCATGTGCAGTTCCGGTGAAGCCAGTTCCGACCGCCTCAGGATGAATCCCACCTGGGGGCCGTTGCCGTGGGTCACCACCAGCCGCAGGTCCTCCGCCTTGAGCATGGCGGCGATGTGCACGCAGGTCTGGGCCGCGGCGTCGTACTGGTCGCTCACCGACTGGTGGCCGCTGTCCGCGATGAGGGAATTGCCGCCTATGGCGATTACCACCGTCTTGGTCATGGGATTCTCCGGAAAAAAATATTTTACTCCTCGTGATAAAAATTTTTCCAATCTTTTTCAGCCCGAGGTTGCCATCCCGGCCAGTCATGTTTTGAAAATAATCTCGACCAGGACACTTCCCTAAACCCCGGGAGTGACCTATCTTCGAGTCGCCTATAAATTATGCAAACTGCAATATGCCGCACAAGTCCTTTCTCAGTCATCCCCGGCCGGGGATGACCTTGGTCCAAGGGTCCATTCTGGAGGAGTTGCCCATGAGCGTGCAGGCAATCACCCATTCCGCTTCCATCCCCGGAGCCGCGGGCGATTCCAACATCAGGAAGGTGATCTTCGCCTCGTCCCTGGGCACCCTCTTCGAATGGTACGACTTCTATCTCTATGGCAGCCTCGCGGTGTTCTTCGGCGGCCGGTTCTTCCCGGCCCAGAACGAGACGGCCCAGCTGCTGGCCAGCCTGGCCACCTTCGGCGCCGGGTTCGCGGTCCGGCCCCTGGGCGCCCTGGTGTTCGGCCACATCGGCGACCTCATCGGCCGCAAGTACACCTTCCTGGTGACCATGGCCACCATGGGCCTGTCCACCGCGCTGGTCGGGCTGCTGCCCACCTACGAGAGCATCGGCATCTGGGCGACCATCATCCTGGTGCTGCTGCGGCTGATGCAGGGCCTCGCCCTGGGCGGCGAGTACGGCGGCGCCGCCACCTACGTGGCCGAGAACGTCCCGGATGCGCGCCGGGGCTACTACACCAGCTACATCCAGACCACCGCCACCCTCGGCTTCTTCGCCAGCATGGCGATCATCGGCGGCACCCGCTGGGTCATGGGCGAGGAGGCGTTCAAGGGCGGCCCAACCACCCTCCTGGCCGGCTGGCGCATCCCCTTCCTGTTCTCCTTCGCCCTGCTGGCGGTGAGCCTCTACATCCGGCTCAAGCTGCAGGAGAGCCCCCTGTTCGCCAAGCTCAAGAGCCAGGGCAAGGTCTCGAAGAACCCCCTGAAGGAGAGCTTCACCAATCCGGTCAACCTGCGCTACGTGCTGCTCGCGCTGTTCGGCGCCACCGCCGGCCAGGGCGTGGTGTGGTACACCGGCCAGTTCTACGCGCTCACCTTCCTCCAGGCGGTGCTCAAGCTGCACTGGCTCCCGGCCTACCTGATCATGTCGGTGGCGCTCATGCTCGGCGCCCCGCTGTTCCTGCTGTTCGGCCACCTGTCGGACCGGGTCGGCCGCAAGAAGATCATGCTCTGGGGCTGCCTGCTGGCGGCGGTCACCTACGTGCCGATCTACATGGGCATGCGGCTGGCCACCCCGGCCCTGGCGGCCGGGGCCAAGGCGGTCATGCTGGCGGACCTCCCGGCCTCAAGCCTGGCCGCCCTGATCGCCCTGGTGTTCCTGCAGATCCTCTACGTCACCATGGTCTACGGGCCGATCGCGGCGTTCCTGGTGGAACTGTTCCCCACCAACGTGCGCTACACCTCCATGTCCCTGCCCTACCACCTGGGCAACGGCTGGTTCGGCGGCTTCCTGCCGCTGATCGCCACCGCCCTGACCGCCTCGACCCTGGCCAAGGACGCCTTCGGCTCCGGCGCCATCTACGCGGGCCTGTTCTATCCCATCGCCATCGCCCTGGTGACCCTGGTGGTGGGGGCGGTCTTCATCAAGGAGACCAAGGACCACCAGATCGACACGGCCATCCGCAAGGACGCCAGCGTCCAGGAGATCTTCGACTGGGTGGCGGTGCTGGCCGCCCTGGGGATCGGCTTCGTCCTGCTGATCCAGTGGAACAGCGATTTCCTGCCGGACCTGGCGGCCGGCAAGGGGTTCCTGGTGGCGCTCTGGAACAACCTCTGGTACCCGCTGATCGGCGCCATGGCGCTGTGGGCGCTGCCCACCCTGTTCTTCCGGCTGGAGTTCGACCGGCTGCGGGCCCTGGGCATGGTGCTGGCGTGCCAGGTGCTCACCCTGCTGTTCTCCTACAAGCTCTACCAGGCCTGGGTGGGCCAGGGGGGGATGTGGAAGTTCTTCGCGCTGACGTTCGTGCTCGGCATCTATACCGTGGTGCTTGCGGGGGGCTACATCTTCGGCCGGGTCAAGCTGGAGGCATAGCCGGCTATTCCTTCTTCCGGATCCCCGCGTGGGCATTGAACTCCGACTCCACCTGCTCCACATCCGTCGTGTTGTAGTACACGAGGTTGCGCAGGTGCTCGTAGCTCTCCAGGCCCAGCACCTTGATGAACTGGAAGACGATGCCGTCGGCCAGGTTCACCACCACCGTGCCCTGCACCCGGATCTCGGCGTCGCCGTCCACCAGGATCAGCCGGATCTCGCATTCCGTGCCCACCGGCAGCCGCTCCGCGGTCTGGATGGACATCCCCTTCATGCTGATCGAGTGGGTCGGGGCGCCGGCGATGGTCTTCCCGCCGGCCCGGATTTCCGTGCGGACGTTCACCTGGACCCTGGTGAATTCCCTCTGGTTTGAGCCTTCGTTGGTCATGTCCCTGCCTGTGCTGTGGCTTTCGACGAACCCGCTTGCCTTCCACCACTATCCGTGGTTTGCCGGCCCCTGTCCACGGACAGCTCCGGAGACCCGTCGCTGGAAAATTCAAATTAAGCCCGCTCCGGAAACCGGCCGATAGTTCGGGTAGAGCCATCGGATATCGGTTCCGACCTCCCTACCCGCCCCGGAAAACCCCGGCGCGGCCCAGCCCCAAGGAGCGCCCATGCGGATCCACCAGCTAGTCCCAGTCCTCGCCCTGGCCCTCGCCGGCTTCGCCCAGGCCGCCGATCCGATCGTGATCGATGTGGACGAGGCCAATGCGCCATTCATGTATGCCAAGGACGGCAAGGCCGCCGGCATCTATCCCGCCCTCATCGAGGCCGCCTTCAAGCGGATGAACCTGCCGGTCTCGATCCAGGCCAAGCCCTGGAGCAAGGCCATCCAGGACATCGACGCCGGCACCGCCGGGGTCGGCGGCATCTACAAGAACAGCGACCGGGAAAAGAAGTACGACTACAGCGAACAGATCTTCGTCGAGCGCCTGGTGGTCTTCTTCAACAAGGCCAACCCGGTGAACTACACCAGGCTGGAGGACCTGCACGGCAAGAAGGTGGGCGTCCTGAAGGGCTGGAGCTACGGCGACGATTTCGACAAGGCCCGCAAGGGCGGCGCCATCACCTGCGACGAAGCCGATGCCGATGCCCAGAACTTCCAGAAGATGGACCAGCACCACCTGGACGCCTCGGTGGCCGTGTTCGAATCCGGCAACGCGCTGCTGCCCAAGTACAAGTCCATCGCCTACGCCGCCACCGCCCTCTCGCGCAACCCGACCTACCTGACCTTCGCCAAGTCCGCGGGCAGGACCGCCCTGGTCAAGCAGTTCGACCAGGCCATGAAGGACCTCAAGGCGAGCGGCGAGGTGCAGAAGATCGTCCAGGCCGAACTGGCTAAGTAGCCCGGGCCGTCCCCCCCCTTCCCGTCGCTGGCGCGGCGGCGGGACTGCGGTTAGCATGGCGGGAACCCCAAAGCAGCAGGAGGCGTGCGATGCTCCACCGCTCCAGGCCGTGCCGGCTCGCCCTGGTCGCGCTGTGGCTGGGGCTCCAGGGCCTCTGGGCGGGCGCCGGCCCCTACCGCATCGCCACCACCCCCTGGATGGGCTGGGCCTTCCTGGACGTGGCCGAGGCCAAGGGTTTCTGGAAGGAGCAGGGGCTGGCGGTGGAACTCCGGAACTACCCGGACGGCACCAGCTACCTCGACGCCCAGCTGGCCCGGGTGGTGGATCTCTCCTGCGCCATGGTCGGCGACGTGGTCTGGATCCACACCCACCGCGCCCCGGTCCGGATCCTGCTGGAAACCGACTGGTCCAGCGGCGGCGATGTCTTCTTCGTGCGCAAGGGGCTGGCCCCGGCCCAGCTGGAAGGCCGGCCGATCGGCTACTACCAGGACCGCTATGCCCTGCCGTTCTTCCTGAAGCAGACCCTGGGGGCGGAGTTCGGCCCCTTCCAGGCCTGCCCCGCCGCGGTGTTCACCCCCCAGGACCTGGTCGCCCAGTTCCGGGCCGGCCGGCTGGACCTGGGCGTGCTGTGCGATCCCTATGTGGCGGAACTGGGCCCCGAGGCGGTGATCCGCTGCACCTCCGGCACCCGCCCGGGCTCGCTGCCGGAATGCCTGTTCGGCTTCCGGGACGTGGTGGAGCGCATCCCGGCCAGGGACCTGCGCGGCCTGGTGCGGGGGATCGTCAAGGCCCAGGCCTGGATGCAGGCGCCCGAGCATGCCCGGGAACTGTTCGACATCGTCCAGGCCCGCAGTTTCCGGGACTCGCCCCTGCGCGACCTGGCCGACCTGGCCAGCCAGGTCCGGCACGCCCCCACCCACCCGCCCGGGCGCCTGCGCCGGCGGAACGCCCCCGGCGGCGGGCTGGAGCAGTTCCTGGCCGGGCTCCAGCGGTTCCTGACCCGCCATGATCCGGCCGGCGCCGGCTACCGGCCGGGCGACCTGTTCGATCCGGAATGGACCGGGCGGCTGCTGGTGGCCCCATGACGCTCAGCATCTCCCGCCGCATCTTCCTGGCCTTCTCCTGCGTGATCCTGCTGCTGGGGGCCCAGGGGCTGGCCACCGCCCTGCACCTGCGCTCCCTCATGGCCGAGAGCCAGCGCCTGGGCCAGGCCACCGACGACGCCCAGCGGCTGGCCGACCTGCTCAACCGGACCCACACCGAGGTCGCCATCCTCGTGGGCAGCCGCAACCCGGTGCTGATGGACAGCTACCGGGACCGGTTCCGCGCCGACTGGGCCCGGCTGGAGCAGCTGGCGGCGCCGCCGGGGCCCGGGCCGGCCGGCCTGGCCCCGCTCAAGGAGGCCTACGACCAGGCCATCCAGCTGCAGTACCAGTTCGCCTTCGAGATGGCGCAGCAGCAGCTGGCGGCGGCGGTGCCCCGCTACGAGGCGGCCGCGGCGCTGGTGGCCCGCGGCCTGGACGCGGCCGAGCGGAACAAGGCCAGGGCCCTGCGCCAGGCCAGCGTCCACGCCCTGGCGGAGACCGTGGCGCTGGGGCTGCTGGCCGTCGCCACCGCCCTCTTCTGGGCCTGGTACCTGCAGCGCTTCTTCACCGACCGCAAGCGCGCCGAGGCCGCCCTGGCGGCCGCCCTGCACCGGCTCGAGTCGGTCCTGAACTCGGCCACCCAGGTGGCCATCATCCTGACCGACCCCCAGGGGCTGGTGCAGCTGTTCAACCGCGGCGCCGAGCTCATGACCGGCTGGAAGGCGGTGGAGGTGGTGAACCGCAGGACCCCCGAGCTCTGGCACGATCCGGACGAGCTCCGGCAGCGGCGGCAGGAGCTGGCCGGCCAGGGGCACCAGCTGGACGCCCTGTTCGACGTGTTCAGCGCCCGGCCCCGGGTCCAGCAGGCGGAGCGCCGCACCTGGACGCTCATCACCCGGGAGGGCGAGCGCCGGCGGATCGACCTGGTGATCACCCGGGTCGACGA
>Ga0316217_10007033_pt1 | contig 10882 bp, 6 predicted proteins | sample 1anoAmetaG_FD_203633 | JGI IMG/M metagenome (GOLD analysis project Ga0316217, IMG submission 203633) | Freshwater microbial communities from Trout Bog Lake, Wisconsin, USA - 1anoA | ecosystem: Environmental > Aquatic > Freshwater > Lake > Hypolimnion/Profundal zone | place: USA: Wisconsin... | reverse complement strand
ACGAGACATCATAGCGGATTCGGGGGGCGCCGTCTGGGTGGCCACCGAGGGGAACTTGTATCGCTGGGATGGCCGGCGTTTTTTCCCAGCCGGACGAAATCCAATCCCCACCGATGGCCCACAACGTGTTGTTGTCGTCGATGCAAACCGCTTGCTGGTTGTCCTGAAAGGGAATATCTACCTTCTGGAGCACGATGGCGAAGGGAAGATGATCTCTTTTCAGCCTCTGTTCTCAAAAGGCCTTTTGGCTTCAATGCCCGATCTGGCTAAAGTGAGCAGCTTGAAGATTGTGGATGAGCCAGGAAAAGGCCAACGTATCTGGGCCGGCTGCGGCAACGGTCTCTGCACCTGGCTGGAACGCAATATTGTGCCTGGCGTTCAACAACGCGGCGGACTGGTAACTGAATGGGGCAGGGCTGAAGGGCTGGCCACGGACCACTGGGAATATGTTCTGTTGGATCGCAAGGGAACGCTCTGGGCTGGAGGCATCGCCCACGTAGAAGTTCTGCCGCCGGGAGGCGCGCGCTTTGTTGACCGCTCCATCCCCGGCTCCTATCCGCAGAGCAGATATGGCCATTCGCCCTTGCTCGAAGACCCCGCGGGCCGCATCCTGGCGCCTGTCAAGGAGGGAATTGCCCGCTGGAATGGAAGCGCATGGCAGATCATTGGCCGTGCCAACGGAATGGGACACGCCTCTCGTATTGTGGATATGCTCTTCGATGCTTCCGGCGACTTGTGGTTCGCCAGTAACGGAGATGGGCTTTACGAGTGGACCGGTTATTCGGACTGGGAAGGGTGGGGCGAACTGCAGAATCTTCCCGCCGCAAATCTCTGGGCCATAGCCCCAATTTCCGGAGGTCGTGTTTTCGTAGGTACGGAGAGCGGGCCTGCATGGATAGACCCGCACAATGGAACAGCAGGCCCGTTGTCAACTCAGCGGCACTGGGTCTATGGCCAGATGGCCGGTATGGTTGTGGATCGCGACGGCTCCATGCTGGCCGGGACGGCCTCCGGCGCCATCCTGCGCATTGCTCCCAAAACCGGGCGCATGGAACAGGTGGCGAAAGTGCCTTCGCGCATCGTTAGTGTCTTCGAGGACCCTGCCGGGCGCTTCTATGTTGAGGCTTTTAATGGTCTTTATGCGCGTGAGGCCGGGGCTACCGCGATGCGCAAGGTTAAAGCAGTGGATGCCTTGCTCGGAGAATCTAACCGAATTCAGGATGGATGTCGATCGCCTGACGGGGATCTCTGGTTTCTGGGCGCCAACAGTCGTTTAGTGCGCTTCAGGAATGAAACCTGGACGGAACCGCCGATTGACGGGCTGCCCAGCCCTCTTTCAGGATCCTTCCTTGCACTTTCCTGCTCGCAGAATGGCTCAATCTGGGTTACCGGCGACCAAACCGGCACCTGGCGGCTTACTCCACATGGGCAACGGTTGCAGGCCTGGCAACTGGAACTCCCTGTCGAGATGCACACTCTTGCCCCCCTGGCAATCCTGGTCGATCATCGCGGATGGGTCTGGCTGGGGACAGATGTGGGGCTGGTGGTCTGGAACGGCAAGGATCTGCGGCATCTGACCCAGGAGAGCGGGCTGATCTGGAACGATGTGAACCAGGGAATCATGCGCGAAGCCCCCGACGGCTCCATATGGATTGGAACCAGCGGGGGGCTCGGTCATTTGGCTCATCCCGAACAGGTTTTCCAGTCGGTACCTATCATCGCCTCTCTGACCGAGTTCAGGCGTGGCGAGAAAGATTACCTCGGGTCACGGCGCGTCACCATGACCTGGGCCGGACCTCCGCTGGTTTTCCGAGTCTCTTCGCCCACGATGCGCAACATGAGCGAATTGAGGCTGAAGATTCGCATGGTTGGGTTTCAGTCAGAGTGGATGGAAACTCGCGGCAATGCTACGTTTTCCCGCCTGCCTCCCGGTAAGTTCACGTTTATGGCAATGTCCTGCAATTCAGGCATCAACTCCTGTTCCAACCCGGTGGAGGTTGCCATCACGGTTCTGCCTCCCTGGTGGAGGACGAATTGGTTCTACGGGCTTTGCGCACTGCTCATCGTGTATCTTCTCACTCTTTCCATTCATCTTTACAACCGGCAACTGCACGCCAGAAGCCGCCAACTGGAGTCGCTGGTTAACGAACGAACCAGGAAACTGGAAGCCAGCCGTGAGCAGTTGCGCATTCAGGCAACCCATGACGGGCTCACCGGAATGTTGAATCGCACCGCGATTCTGCGCGTTCTGACGGCGGAGATGGACCGCGCCAGGCGCGAGGGCCGGACTGTCGCTTTGGCGCTGATCGATCTGGACCACTTCAAACAGATCAACGATAAATATGGACACCTGGCCGGCGACGAGGCCTTGCGCTGGTTTGCCGCTGCGGTGGGGTCCGCAATTCGTCCCTATGATCATGCCGGCAGGTATGGCGGCGAAGAGTTCCTGCTGGTTTTAACTGAGATTCCGCGCGAGGTTGTCGAACAGAGATTGACCAGCTTGCATGCTGCCATCTCAAACTTGAAGATCGTCGAGCGCGGTGTTCAGTTCCCGCTCAATTGCAGCATGGGCGCGACGGTCTTTGACCCTGGCAATGGACGGGGCACTGTAGAATCCCTGCTTGCCATTGCGGACAGGGCTCTTTATCGCGCCAAGGCGCAAGGGCGCAATCGCGTAGTGTTTCACAAGACTGGTCATTCGGTTCCGGACACCGAGAACTCTGTGCATCCGCACAGCCCTAGCTGATCCGGACTCTCAATTTTCTTTACTTTGCCTTTTTTCCCGTGTTTCCTTGAAATATCCGGTTGGGATCGCCGGGCAGCAGCGCCTTGGCTTCCAAGGCCAGCCGGACGCGCCGGCGAAATTCGCGCGCCGGCGCATATTGCCTGGTGGCTAAGGTCTTGAACACTACCGGGAAAATCAGCTCCGAGCCTTTGATCGCGTCCACTCCCAGAATCTGCGGGTCGGTGACAAAGACATCGCGAAACTCCTCGCTGTCGCGAATCTCCAACGCAATCCTCTTCAACAGAGCCAGCACCTCGTCCGGGCTGGCAGAAAAATCCACGCTCACATTGACGGTAGCCACCGAGTATCCCGCGCTCAAGTTGGCCACAGTGGTGATCTGCGAATTGGGGATGATGAGCAAGGCGCCCTCAGCGTCGCGGATGGCGGTTTTTCGCAGCGACATGGCCTCTACGGTTCCCGTCACTCCGGCCAGCCGCACGGTATCTCCCACACTGAATTGATCTTCAATCAAAATCATCATGCCGTTGAGAACGTCGCGCACGATATTCTGCGCCGCCAGGCCGATGGCCACTCCGGCAATTCCAGCCGAGGTGAGCAGAGGAGCCAGATTGACGCCCACGGCGGCCAAAAACTGCAAGCTGACAAGAAAGCCGATGATGGCCAGACCGGTGGTGCGGATCACTCCGGCCAGCGTCTTTACCTGGGAGATGCGGCTGGGAATGGGCGCATGCTGCTCGGCTATGCGAATCATTCGAGCGGTCACCAGGCGCAGAAGGCGGCTGAGCACAAATCCAATCAGGGCAACAATGAGCAGGTGAGGCAGCTTGGTATGTATGAACTCCTGGGTATCGACAACCCACTCATCCAGCACCTTGCCCAGGAATTGCCCGTCGGCGAACACGCCCACTATTGCGGCAATAAATAAGGGATGCATGGCAAAACTCCTCTTAACAGATTAGACCGCCGCAAGGCCAGGTGTTGCTACAATCATGGATGTAAGACCGACGTCCCCGCAATTGAGAAAACAGGCGTGTCAGGAGTAAAGGGAATGGAAATGGCAGTTTCCAGCGCTCGCGAGTTCTTGTCGGAAGGCACCGGCAGCATGAGTCCCCGGCAGTTGGTCGATTTCTATCGGCTCATGCTTCTTTCCCGGCGTGTGGATGACCGGGAAATCATGCTCAAGCGGCAGCAGAAGATCTTCTTCCAGATCTCCGGAGCTGGCCACGAAGCCCTGCTGGTGGGCGCGGCCCTGGCCATGCGCCCTGGCTACGACTGGTTTTTTCCCTATTATCGAGATCGCGCGCTTTGCCTGGCGCTGGGCGTGACGCCCGCGGAGATGTTGCTGCAAGCTGTGGGCGCGGCCACGGACCCCGCCAGCGGCGGCCGGCAGATGCCGACCCAGTGGAGCAGCCGTTCGTTGAACATCGTCAGCCCCTCCGCCTCCACCAGCACCCAACTGCTGCACGCGGTGGGCTGCGCCGAAGCCGGCCGCTTTCTCAGCCACCATCCCGAGGCTGCAGCCAGTTCAAACACCGATTATCGGGAATTCCACGATGTGACCTTTCATGGCGACGAGGTGGCCTACGCATCGCTGGGCGAGGGATCCACATCCCAGGGCGAGTTCTGGGAGGCAATGAACACCGCCTCCAACAAGAAGCTGCCGGTAATTATCTGCGTGGAAGACAACGGCTACGCCATCAGCACCCCGGTCGAGGTAAACACCTCCGGCGGCAACATCTCGCGTTTGGTGGCCAACTTTCCCAACTTCTACTTCGCCGAAGTCGATGGCACCGATCCCGAAGCCAGTTTCCATGCTTTTCAAGGTGCAGTCGCCCATTGCCGCGCTGGCCTTGGCCCGGCCTTTGTCCACGGTCACTGCGTGCGCGCTTACTCTCACTCGCTCTCTGACGATGACCGGCTCTATCGCTCCAAGGCCGAGCTTGAGACCGTTGCCCTGCGCGACCCCATCACCAAGCTGCGCTCGCGCCTGTTGCGCGAAGGCATCGTGACCGAGGACGAGATCACCGCTCTCGAGCACTCCGTAGAACACGAGGTTGCCGAGGCCGCCGAGCGCGCCCTGGAAGCGCCGTTGCCGTTGGCCGAGGAGATCACCAAACACGTTTACTCCGAAGATCTGGACCCCACCAGCTCAACCTTTGCCACTGAGCAGGCGGCTGCTCCCGGCTCCGTGGCTGGAGGCAAGGCCGGACGCGCGCCAAGCGCCGAGCCGCGCACCATGGCCGACCTCATCAACGCCTGCCTCCATGACGAGATGCGCCGCGACCCCCGCATTGTCGTTTTCGGCGAAGACGTGGCCGACGCCAGCCGCGCCGAAGTTCTCTCCGAGGTCAAGGGCAAAGGCGGCGTCTTTAAACTCACCGCCGGCCTGCAATCCGAATTTGGATCGGACCGCGTCTTTAACTCACCGCTGGCCGAGGCCAACATCGTGGGCCGGGCAATTGGATATGCAACCCGCGGCATGAAGCCGGTGGCCGAAATCCAATTCTTCGACTACATCTGGCCTGCTTATCACCAGATTCGCAATGAGCTTTCCCTGCTGCGCTGGCGCTCCAACGGCCAGTGGGCCTGCCCCGTTGTCATTCGCGTCCCCATCGGCGGCTATCTCACCGGCGGCTCCATCTACCATTCCCAGTCCGGCGAAAGCCTCTTCACCCACATCCCAGGGCTGCGCGTCGTCATGCCCTCCAATGCCCTCGACGCCAACGGCCTGCTGCGCACCGCCATCCGCTGCGACGATCCGGTCTTGTTTTTAGAACACAAGCGCCTCTATCGCGAAACGCACGACCGCGCACCGTATCCTGGCCCGGAGTTTGCCATCCCCTTCGGCAAGGCCCGCATTGTTCGTCCTGGCACGCACATCACGCTCATCACCTACGGCGCTCTTGTGCCGCGCTCCCTTCAAGCCGCCGAGCGCGCCCGCCGCGAGCACAACATCGACGTCGAAATCCTCGACCTGCGCACCCTCAGCCCCTACGATTGGGAATCCATCGCTGCCTCCGTCCGCAAAACCAGCCGCGTGATCGTGGCTCACGAGGACATGATCAGCTGGGGTTACGGCGCGGAGATCGCCGCGCGCATCGCCGATGAACTCTTCGACTCCCTCGACGCTCCGGTCCGCCGCATCGGCGCACTGGACACATTCGTCGCCTACCAGCCCATCCTCGAAGACGCCATCCTCCCCCAACCCGACACTATCCTCAAAGCCATCCTCGACCTGAAGGCGTATTAGTGGCGGGGAGCGCTTGTCTCATACCCAACCTTATCAAGTTGAGGGTGCCCCCGGTCCCTCGCATTTGGGGACCGGGGAGGGGGAATCGAATTCCCGGTAACGCATCCACTCGGGCAGTTTCCAACCTCTCTCGCGGGCTGTCCACTCGGATTCGATCTCTACGATTCCATGCATACCTGTCTGATAGTGGTGAAGGCTCGACCATTTCCAATCCTCAGGCTTTTCCACCAGCCCCCGATGAACAGGATTGCGATGAATATAGCGAAGCTTCTCTACATACTTGTCGTGATCGGAGACATTGAAATCGTAGTAGTGTGCCTGCCAGAAGGGTCTTTCGCGTCTGCGCATCGTAACCGACAGCTTGAGGGCCTGAACGGTCCTGGATAAAAGCCCACGCCCAGGCTCATTGACCAGCAGATGCACGTGCTCCGGCATGATCACGTAGCCAGCAACTGCAAAGAGATAGCGCAGCCGAACGCGCTCTAATGCATCTTCAAAAAGCTCCATGGCCGCGCCCGACGACAGGTAGGTCCGACGGTGGAAACAACTGAAGGTGAGGAAGTGGAACTCCCCCGTTTGCTGATAACGGATGCGCTCACCTTTCATACACTGCGAGAATACTCCAACCGGGAGCAGTTTGGGCAGCGCGGCGATTCCATCCCCGGTCCCCAAAAGCGAGGGACCGGGGGCACCCTCAGAGTGGTTTGAAAAAAGTCACTGAGACCGGGGCCACCCGCCCACTCGTTCAATGTACACTGCATCGTTGTTTAATGGGTTAATGGACCTGATCCGGAAGATTCATGATTTTTGGAATTGGATCTTCATCAATCCTTTCAACAAGACTACGATTATCGTCAATTTGAGGTTGTCCTGGAGGATGATGCGGATTGTGAGCTGGCTGAACGTGATAATGCATAAAGGTTGTTTTCGCTTGTTCGAGAGCATCCGCTCTATCTGTAGCTTTAAATGTTCCAACAATTTCGCATACGTCAAAGTTGTGTGTTGACGCAGGGGGATATTTTATCGCGGCTTGTTCCAAAGTATGATCTTCATAGGCGAGTGACACTTGATACTCGATTATTGGCTTCGGCGCGGTAGGAATCGGTTGAGACAACCAGATGGGAGTGAAAACCATGACTAGACTAAGCACGAGAAACCCGCCATTCCACCAATTTACGGTATTGTGGGTTATAAACTTGCCGTCAGTAGCTGCATCTCCTGTCGTGCTGGTTTTGAGATCCGAACTTCTGTCGAGGATGATTTGACTTCCAATTAACAGGACTATGTTAATAAACAGTAGAAACACCACCCGTAGGAGACTCAACTCAGTGTTCTTGTTTAGTAGAATGATAGGGCGTGAGAAGGCGTTCGGGCTCTGACCGCTTTGTATATAAGCAATAAGAGCCCAAATCACAAAGCTGAAGAGGGCCAGTACCAACTCACTATGACACTTAAGCAAGTATGAAAGGTTTAGAGGAATTCGCTTTGTGGCTATCCCAACGAGTACACTGATGATTGCAAGGCAGATCGGAATATAAACAGGTACATAGTTCTCAATGAACATTAGATTTTTCTCCCTATCGTAAAGGCTATCCGCTTTTAAAGATTATCAAGGGAAATCCCGGTTATACCACGTTTCTTGGGGCTAAATTACGCCGGTTGCCCCATCCAACTTCGGTTTTTGAGGAATGGGTGGGGAACCTCGAACCTCAACCGCCCAGGTTCCTCAGTCACTCAGTGCGTCCCCGGCGGCAGCTTGCAGCAATCCCCGGCGGCCACCGGCTCATTGGCGCCCGCATCCAGCACGACTTTCCAATTTCCATCGGCCTGTTTGCGCCAGACAGTGATATACCGTCCCGTCACCGTGATGGGGCCGCCATTTGCATATTTGCTGTGGCCTTCAAAGTGGCCCCAGGTGTAGCCCATGTCGCCCGACGGCCCCATCATCGCATCGGTCGGCGTCCACGTCAGTTGATAGACCTTGGGATCCCAATTGGCGGATTTGGCGATTGCTACCTTGCCGATCAGCGGAGCCGCTGCATTGCCCAGCGCCACGCCGTCCTCGGCAAACCAATCCGCAAAGGCCGCTCCGCCGCGCGCCAGCACGTCTTTGGCAAAGCGCGCCTCCAGGTCAAAGAGCAGAATCTTGCCGGCGTTCACCGTGGTATCGATCAGCGGATTGGGCTTCTCCTGCGGGTTCGCCTCCGGAAATGCCAACTGCGCGAGGCCAGCCTGCGAACCGAAAACTACCCCCGCCAACACCGCAATACAAAGAGAAACTTTCCAGCTTCCAGACATGTACGAATCCCCCATGGGTACACAAAGTCTATGTGCCCATCGTACAACGAGGGGTTCAGTCTGGCAGCGTCTGCTGCAAGGAAGAGATTTTCCTTCAATGAAGCCGGAAACCGGGAAGCAGGCCGGTGCGTCAATCTATATTGGTTGAGTCAGGAGCAGAAATGGCACGAGTGGCGATAGTGGGAGTGGGGGCGATTGGCGGAACATTGGCGGCGCTGCTCGAGGTGACCGGGCGGCATGAGATCACCCTCTGCACGCGGCGGCCTTTGAATCAGTTGACAGTGGAGACGCCGGATGGAGTGGTGACCGTAAAGGCGGCCAACGTTACCGATTCGTCGCTCGCCAAACCCGTCGATTGGGTTCTGGTGGCGACAAAGGCGTATGACGCAAAATCCGCGGCGGCGTGGCTTCCCTCGCTGTGCAGTGAGAACACTTCGGTTGCGGTGGTGCAGAACGGCGTGGAGCATCGCGAGAACTTTTCGCCATTTCTAAAGCCGGATTTGATTTTGCCGGTGATCATAGAATGCCCTGTGGAAAGAAATCAAGTTGGAATCGTGCATCAGCGCGGCCCGGCGCGGATGCATGCCGAAGCTGGCCGGCAGGGAAGCGGTTTTGCGCAACTGTTTTCGGGCAGCAGTGCGAAGGTAGAGCTGACAGATGATTTTCTCACCGCAGCCTGGCGCAAGTTATGCATCAACTCGGCAGGCGCTGTTACCGCCCTGACAATGAAGCCTGCCAGCGTCTTCCACGATGCAGCGGTGGGGGAAATTGCGCTGGGAATTGTTGCCGAGTGCGTTGCCGTGGGGCGGGCCGAGGGCGCCCGGCTTGACGACAGCATGTGCCAGACGGTGCTGGATGCTTACCGTGCGCAGCCGCGGGATTCGGTCAATTCGCTGCTTGCCGATCGGATGGCAGGGCGGCCCATGGAGATCGACACGCGCAACGGAGTCATCGTGCGCAAGGGTGCAAAGCACGGCATCAAGACGCCCTTGAATCAGATGGCGGTGGCGCTGCTTCAATCGCTCGGAGGAAATCACACCTCATGACCGCGGTCGCGCGTCCAACCTAATTTGTTCCGGGCAAGGGCACGGTTAAAAGAATGTTCGAGTCCGGCATCACAAGATAAACAACATTGAGTTTGGGATCGACGGCAATCGCCGTGACGGGCGAAGGAGTCGTCTCAGAGACGAGTACAACCTGCCCCGTAATATCCGTAATGGTAAATCCGGTCGGGGTTGCCGTGACCACTGCCCACCCGTCCTGTACGACTAATGGAGGCGCGCCGACTTGGTTTGTGCTTATCAGGCTGGCACCCGCGAGAGTCGACGTGAATGCTCGTACCCCCGCATCATGGACTATATGGGTTCCTACGCTGGAAACCATATTCGACGCGAGTGGGGTGTAGACGCCGCCGGTTTGGATGGTGCCGGGATTGATTTCGTCTGCATACACATTTCCGCTCGTATCGACGGTCGTCGCGACCAATTGATTCACTGAATTACTGAATCCGAGGGCGACGATCGCTTTACCGGGGACAGATTCGTTCGCAGCAACGCTCATCGGGTTTGCGTTCAATTTGGTAAGAAAGCCCGTTCCGCCTACCCAAAGTGTGCCTGCTGCCGTTAACGCAACGGAAGTTGGCTGTCCGCCGACTGCAACGGTCGCTGTTGCTGTCCTTGTGTTCAGATTGACCTGAGATACTGTGCCGTCCGAGTAGTTGGCAACGTAAGCAATGCCGCCATCGGACGAAACGGCCAAGGCAACCGGCTGATTCCCAACTGTGATTGTGGACAGCACCGCATTGTTCACAAGATCAAGTAAGCTCACAGTATTGCCCCCGGAGTTCGCTACGATTGCCCGGGTCATTTGCGTTGTGTCACTACTGTACGATTGGCATGGACCGTCGTTCTCGTCGTCTAGATCGTCTTGAGGATCGAAGATAACAATTGCTGTCGGATTCGAGCCGACTGGAATAGTAACCCCGCCGTTGTTAACCTGGTTAAGCGAATACTGGGTCACAACCGGATTTGCGTTGGTATATGTGCCGGAGTTGTATTGCCACTGGCCCGCGCAGGTCCCGTCCCCATATGGATCGGAATTGTACGCGCTTTGCCAGGATGTCGAAACAAACTGTGCCCCTACGCCGAATGGGTTGCCCTCGATGGTTTGGCTGCTGGCGATGGACAGGAGATTCATACCGGCAGGAGAGTAACCAGGGGCGCTGTTTATTTGGTTAACTATTGCTAAAGAATATCCGTTTTGCGTGATAGTGGACGGGAATGGAAAGGTTGCCTGCGTCCCGTCGCTACTGACGCTCGTTGCGGTCTCTGTGGCTACCAAGCTTTCGGTCCCGTCGTATACGTACAATAAGGGCATTCCGTACTGCGTGGTAAGCGGAGCCTGTGAACTAAGGGTAATCGAATCCGGGAAGCTTCCCAATATGGCAAACCGTGACGATGCCTCAGGCAACTGCTGGGACGTGCAGTCCCATTCCCATGTTGCGAGATTTGGGATGGACGCATTAGGTACCTCGTACTCGTACAAAGTTTGAAATTGCGTCTGAACGAGGTCTAAATTTCCGCAATAGA
>Ga0316217_10007032_pt1 | contig 10884 bp, 12 predicted proteins | sample 1anoAmetaG_FD_203633 | JGI IMG/M metagenome (GOLD analysis project Ga0316217, IMG submission 203633) | Freshwater microbial communities from Trout Bog Lake, Wisconsin, USA - 1anoA | ecosystem: Environmental > Aquatic > Freshwater > Lake > Hypolimnion/Profundal zone | place: USA: Wisconsin... | reverse complement strand
CCGTCGCCGACAACAACTCCTTCCTGCACAGCTACCGCGAGGTGCAAAACCGCGTCCTCACCAAAGGCACCCGCGTTTGACCGTGACCCGTCTGGATCAAGTCCTCGTCGAACGCACCCTTTGCGAAAGCCGCGAAAAGGCCAAGCGGCTCATTCTCGCCGGCCAGGTCCGTGTCAACGGCCATCCGGCCCGCAAGCCCAGCGACACCGTCAAACCCGCGGATGAAATCGCCGTGGATACGCCGGAAAAATTCGTCAGCCGCGGCGGCCACAAGCTCGAACACGCGCTGGAACATTTTCAAGTCGCCGTCACCGGTCTCACCGCGTTTGATCTCGGCGCGTCCACCGGCGGCTTCACCGACTGCCTGCTCCAGCGCGGCGCCGCCAAGGTTTTTGCCGTGGATGTCGGCCAGGGCCAGCTTGCCTGGAAATTGCGAACCGACCCGCGCGTCGTCGTCATGGAAAAAACCAACGCCCGGCATCTCCAGCCGGAAAATTTCCCGGTGCCCGCCGATCTCGCGGTCATCGACTGCTCGTTCATTTCGCTGAAAAAAATCCTTCCGCCCGCCGTGCCGCTGCTCAAGCCGGACGGGAAAATTGTCGCGCTCATCAAGCCGCAGTTCGAGGCCGGCAAAGCCGAGGCCGATAAAGGTCGCGGCGTCATCACCGACCCCGCCATCCACGAGCGCGTGCTGGCGGAATTGAAAGATTTTGTCGCCGCGCAGGCTGGCCTTTGCTGGCTCGGTGTGGTTGAATCTCCCCTGCTCGGCCCCGCCGGCAACAAAGAATTCCTGACCCTGATTGAAAAAAAACGCTGACCATTTCCAGCGCATCGGCCTCGTCGGTAACGCGGAGAAATCCGCCTGCGCCGCGAGCGTCCGCGCGGCCGCCCGCCTGATCCAGCGCGCCGGCAAAGAGGTGGCCTGCGACGCCGTCACCGCGCAACTGGCGAAGTTGAAATGCGAAACCCTGCCCGACGCCGCCGCGCTGGCGGGAAAAGTGGATCTGCTCGTCGTCTTCGGCGGCGACGGCACGATGCTCCACACCGCGCGGCAAATCGCCGGTTCCCACACCCCGATGCTTGGCGTCAACATCGGTGGACTGGGCTTTCTCACGGCCGTGCCCTCCGACCAACTGGCCTCCGCGTTGAAGCTGCTCTGGCGCGGCGAATTTCGCTATGAATCCCGCGCCCTCATCGCGGTCGCCGGCAAGGCCAGCGGAAAAAACATCAGGACCACCGCGCTTAACGACATAGTCATCAGCCGGGGCGCGGCGTCGCGGCTCATCGCGCTGGACGTGAGCGTGGACGGCGAGCCGATCACGCGCTACCGCTGCGATGGTTTGATTGTCAGCTCCCCCACGGGTTCCACCGCCTATTCCCTCGCGGCCGGCGGCGCGATTGTGCTGCCGACGGCGGACGTGTTTGCGCTCACGCCAATCTGTCCGCACGCGCTGTCGAACCGTTCCATCATTTTGCCGCTGTCATCAACCATCCGCGTGAAGGCCATCAAGACCGAGCCGGCGACATTTCTGAATGCCGACGGCCAGATCGCCGGCGAACTTGTGAACGGTGACGAAATCACCATCCGCCGCAGCCGCCGCAGCGTGCGGCTGGTGCATCTGGCCGACGGCTCGTTTCTCGAGGCCTTGCGGCGGAAACTCCACTGGCGCGGAACTTACTTATAACCCAAAGGAAGAAGTCAGCATGAAGCATGAAGAAACCAGCCGGCGTGACGAAGTGCTTTCCGCCTTCAGCCTTCCGCCTTCCGCTTTTTTACCATGGTGCGCTTAAAAGACATCGCCAAAATCATTGGCGTCTCGGTGATGACGGTCTCGAAAGCCTTGCGCGACGAGCCGGATGTTTCCGCCGCCACCAAGGCAAAAATCAAAAAGCTCGCGCTCGATCTGGGCTATGTGCCCGATTCCAGCGCCCAAGGTTTGCGGACCAAGACCACAAAGCTGTTCGGCTTGGTCATTCCGGCGGCGACCAATCCGGTTTATGCGCGGGTGGTTTTTGCCATCGAGGAGCGCGCCCGCGAGCTGGGCTACGACATTTTGCTCGCACAGACGCAAAACCTAGCGGAGCGCGAGGATGCCTGCCTGCGCCGGCTGCTGTCACGCCGGGTGGACGGGCTGTTCATCACGCCGGTTTATCGGTTCGAGGCGGAAGCGCGAATTTACCAGGAGATCGTGGCGCGCAAAATCCCGACCGTCCTGCTCGGTTCCCCGGCGCCGTTTTGCAAAAGTTTTGTTGCCATTGAAATTGAAGAGCTGGTCGCCAGCTACAATGTCACCAAGCATTTGCTGGCGCTCGGCCACAAACGAATCGCCTACTTCACCGGCCCGTCCGCCGCGCCGTGGGCGCACGAACGCTTCGAGGGCTACCGCCGGGCGCTGCGCGAAGCCGGTCTGGCGGCGGACGACAAGCTGGTTTTTCAGTCGGGCAGCACGATTGACGACGGGGCCAAGGCAGCGTTGCAGATGCTCAACGAAGGCAGCCACCCCACCGCCATTCAATGCGTCAGCGACCTCGTGGCCATCGGCTGCGCGGAAACATTGCTGCAACAGGGGCTGAAAATCCCGGCCGACATTTCCCTCGCCGGTTTCGGCAACGTCCTGGCGGCGGAGTTTTACCGCGTGCCCTTGACCACGGTGAGCCAGCCCAAATACCGGCTCGGCGTGGCGGCGGTGGAAACCATCATGCGCCTGATTCACGGCGAAAGCCTCCAGCTAAAACGCCTGGCCGCCGAACTCGTCATCCGCCCAAGCACCGCGCCGCCAAAATCCTGATTTCCGGCAGCCAGCCGCCGGTGAAATCTGATTGAAAACTAGCCGCACAAACGGCAGATTCAGGCCATGACGAAATCTGTTTTCACCGGTCCGGTTTTTGTGGTGCGCGACAACATTGACACCGATCAAATCATCTCCGCGCAGTTCCTGAACCTCGTGCCCACCATCGCCGAGGAATATGAGAAGCTTGGCAGCCACGCCCTCGCCGGTCTGCCCGAATCGCTCTACCCCACGCGCTACGTCAAGGACGGCCAGCTTGACAGCGACTATCCCATCGTCGTCGCCGGCAAAAACTTTGGCTGCGGCAGCTCCCGCGAACACGCGCCCATCGCGATGGGTTCGGCCAACTGCGAAATCGTCCTCGCCGAAAGTTTTGCGCGCATCTTCTTCCGCAACTGTGTCGCCACCGGCGAACTTTATCCCTGCGAATGCGCCGACCGCCTTTGCGACATCCTGAAGACTGGCGACGTGGTGACGGTGGACCTCGACGCCGCCACGGTCACGGTCAAGGCAACGGGCCAGGTCTATAAGTTCAAGCCGCTCGGCGACGTGCGGCCCGTGGTGGATGCCGGCGGGCTGTTCAATTTTGCGCGCAACAGCGGCATGATCGCGAAGTAACCCGCGAACGGCGGCGGGCCAGTTCGTTTTACCGTTCTCAGCCAAAGAAGGGGCCGGCAGCATTGAATGCTGCCGGCCTTGCCTTTTAACAGCTTCACTCAAGCCGCGTGGTGCAGCTCGGTGTGGGTGGGCAGACCGAACGCCGCGGCGTCGTCCACCTGGAAGTATTCGTTCTTCGCGCCACTGCCAATCTCACGATCCAGAAAGTCCTTCAATGCTTCCACTGAATTTGCTTCCCAGGCGCAGTCGGCCTTGTGGCCATCCATGCCCGGCAGAAACAGCAGTCCCTTCATCCCCTTCGGCAGTTCGCCGTGTTCCGCCAACGCCATGATGCGCTTGGTGGCCTGTTCCCACCGGTCCGGATTATTGATCAAGTGATGAACCGATATGATCATAACGACTCCTTTCCGACATGGTTTAAGTTTGTTTCACGCGCGGGCGCCCTGGTTCCGCGTCCGCGCACCGAAAGCCAACGTAATCCCTTTCCGGCAACGTGCAAATGGCCGGCGAAATTTCCGTGTTTAATCCGGCGGCGATTTGTGGCTAATTGGAGGCCGATGCCGAAACGTCCCGCCCTGCTGCCGCGCCCACGCTCATTAAAAATGCGCGCCGGGAATTGCCTGCTGCCGCAGCGGCAACCGCTGGCGGTAATCAAAGCGGTCCGCACAAAGGCCGCGCCCAAACATCCCGAAGGCTACGCGCTCACCATTTCCCAGGACGGCATCGTAATTGCCTTCCGCGAATCCGGCGGCTTGCGTGCGGCCACGGCGACGCTGCGCCAGTTGCTCCGGCAATATGGCTGCAGACTGCCGTGCCTCAAAATCCGCGACTGGCCGGACTTTGCGCGGCGCGGCGTGATGCTGGACATTTCGCGCGGCCGGGTGCCGAAGCTGGAAACATTGCTCGACCTGGCCGGGAAGCTGGCGGATTTCAAGATCAACGAACTGCAACTTTACACCGAGCACACGTTCGCCTATCGCCAATACAAATCGGTCTGGCAAAGCTGGGGCGCGCTGGCGGCGAAGGAAATTCAAATTCTCGACGCGCGTTGCCGCGAACTCGGCATTGACCTCGTGCCAAACCAGAATTCCTTCGGCCACCTGCGCTATTTCCTCGCCAACCCGCGCCTGAAAAAACTCGGCGAGCTTTCCGGACCTTACGAGGATGGCGGCGGCTCCCCGTCGCCGGGCAATGAACAAGGCGACGCGGGCGGCGCGACCACGTTTCTCCGCCGGCCAACAACGCTCGCCCCCAATCATCCTGGCACCCTGCCCTTTCTGCGCGGTTTGTATGACGAACTGCTGCCGAACTTTTCCAGCCGGTTTTTTAACATCGGCGGCGATGAGACTTGGGACCTGGGCAAAGGCCGGAGCCAAGCGCTTTGCGCCGCCAAAGGCAAAGGCCGCGTCTATCTCGACTTTCTGGATCAGCTTCACCGCGCAGTTTCCGCCCGCGAAAAAACCATGATGTTCTGGGGTGATATCATCCTCAAATATCCCGCACTCATCCGCAAACTGCCAAAAGATGTCATTGCTTTGAACTGGGGCTACGAAACCAATCATCCGTTTGAGCAGGAAGCCGCACAGTTCGCCAGAGCAAAGATTCCTTTTTACGTCTGCCCCGGCACCTCGACGTGGCAGACGCTCATCGGCAAGCACGACAACGCGCTCGCCAATCTGCGCGCCGCCGCTAAAGCCGGCAAAAAGTTCGGCGCACTCGGTTTTCTTAACACCGATTGGGGTGACGGCGGACATCCGCAGCCGCTGGCGGCAAGCTGGCCGATGTTCGCCGCCGGTGCGGCGCTGGCTTGGAATTCAAACGCCCTGGACAATAAAACCCTTCTCGCCGCCTTGAGCCGCGATGTGTTTGGAGACGCCACCGGCAAAATCGCCGCCGCCGGATTCAAGCTGGGTTTTGTCCATCAAAAGCTCGGCGTGAAAGCCGTGAACGAAACGCCGCTCGGCGCCGTCATCGCCGCGCCAAAGCCGGAAGACCGCGAGCTGTTTTGCCGGAACGGACTGAAATGGTTCGCCCGGATTCAGCCGCGAAAAATCCTCGCGGCGTTGAAAGAGATCCGGCAGCAGCGCGCCACCCTGCGCCACGCCAAACCGGCTTCGGCCGCCGGCAGGCTCCTGCTGCGGGAACTGAAGTTGGCGGCAAGAATGGCGGAGCAGTCCTGCCAGTTCATGCGGTGGCAGCAGGCGATTGCTGCCGGGGATACTTCCGAAGCAAAAAAACTGGCGCGGCAAGGCATCCGCGAACTGCAAACGCTGGAGAAAGATTTCAACACCGGTTGGCCGGCACGCAACAAGGCGACGCCAAAACATTGCACCCCATTCCTGCGCTGGCGGAGGGAGGATTACCAGCGCGGCGACTGGTCCTAATACTTTCCCGGAAATCTTGGGCGCGGCTGGATGGGCGGCGGCGAAGATTTCTTCCGCATCGGCGGCAACGTGGCTGCCGGCGTTTTGGGCGGCTCGGCGGCTGGCGTCGCGACCATTCTGACTTGCGTCGGCTGGACGACTGGCGGTTTCGCCGCCGCTTCACCGATTTTCATTTCCGGAAATTTCATCTCGCCCATTGCAAAATCCTTGAACGCACCGGCTGCGCCCAACGCCGCGAAATCCATTTTGGGCATCGGCGGCTGGGCCGTTGAATGCAGCGTGTCGTAACCATTCACCACCCAGTCCAGTTTTCCGGTTCCGATGTCCAGCATCAGGCCGTGCACCGGGATCTTCGGGCCGATGAGCGGGCTGCTCCGCACGAAATTGCAGGCCTTGATGACGTTCTGCCGCTCGCTGCCGAACGTGCCGAAAAACTCGTTGATATTGTCCGGCAGACGGCTGCGGTCCACGCCGAGCGCCTGCAATCGGTCCAGCAGCACGACGGTCGGCGTCTTGGCGACCTGACAATCCGTGTGGCCGATGATGGCGATCTCCTCGCCGCCCTTGACCGCGCAGGCCAGCGCGAGCGAGCGCATGGTGCTGCTCAGCGGGCCGGTGATGATGTTGCCCGCGTTGCGCAGCCAGATGAACTGTTCGCCGGGCAGCGCCAGCGCGTTCGGGAAAAAGGCGTTCAGGCGCGGGTCAACGCAGGTCAGCGCGATGACCGGCAGCGCGTCCGCGAATTCCGCCGGATGCAGCCCGGCGCTGGCGTCACCGGCCACTGCCCGGTGATTCGCGTCAATGATGGCTTCAAATAGTCGCATAGATTACCTTTCGTTTTGCCTTCGCCCCCCGCTTTGTGTCACCAGGGTTTCATAGGCGGCATTAAGTGCTTTTGTCCATTCTTCCGCCAGTTGGCGCGATCTTTCATCCGTGCTGGCAAACCGGTCCGGATGACACCCTTTTATGCGGCGGCGATAAGCGGATTTGATTTCAGCAATCGAAGCGTCAGGCGCGATGCCGAGAATTTCATGCGGGCTGAAACTCTTTACGTCTTCAACCGGATTCGGTTGGGGGGCATCTTCGACAATGCGGGACTGCGCCGTTTGCGTTGATATTTGCGCAAACAATTGACACAGCTCTGACCGCAGGATTGAAGTCAGCGACAATCGGGAAGAATCACGCAGAAAAAGCACCCCTTCAATCTGGTGCAACTCCCGGGTCAACCTTGACCAGTTCAAACCGGGGAAAGCGTTCAGCAATTCACCCTTTGAAACCGAAGCTGCCCGGCTCAGCAGAAAGGAAAGAACCCCCGCACAGGAAGCGCGATCCATCCGCAACAGGCACATCCCCCGAACGGAGTGACGATAACCATCCAGGCTCAGCCTCGGACCGGCATGGAGAAATTCCCGGATCAGCCAGCGCGGAATGAACGACATGTCGTCCCGCTCGCAATAGGCGCAGTCCGTGTAGATCAAACCGAGGCCGATCAGGGCAATCACGCCGCTCCACAGGCCGGCATGCAGCGTTGTCGGCACGAGATACAGGACCATGATTTTTATTAAAAGATAGAACACCAAAACAAACGGGAGCGAAACGACGACCCCGCCCGCTAGGGCAAACACCGCATACAGCCAAGATATGATCAAGGCGTTGCGCCGGCGGATCCGCAGCCAGTCTTGAATCGGTTTCGCGGCCATGCTCGACGGATAACCTGCCGCCGCCATTCACGCGCCCAGCAAGCGCTTCCGCTCCGGCCGGCGCACCAGGAAATAAATCAGCGCGCCCAGCCAGTGCGTGAAGATGATCACGAGAATCCAGATCAGCTTGTCGTTGCCCGCGCTCGGCTCCTTCGTGGCGCAGTCCACCAGCATCCAGATCCAGAACGCGATGGCCAGCAGCACCACCGGCAGGATGACCAACATCAGCAGCAGCGGGAAGATCACCATGGCCATGCCTTACGCCTTGGTCTCGCCGTCATCCTTGCCCATCGCCTTGCGCAGCGCGGGCACCTGTTCCAGCAGCTTCTCGAACTTCACGCCGGTGAGGCTCTCGATGATGGGCGGCAACTGGCTGATGATGGTAGTCACGTCGCCGGTCAGCTTGCTCGCGCCGCCGCCGGGGCCGTTACCAGCATTGATGATGACCATCTTCTCGGTCTTGGACAGCGGCTCGCTGATCTTGCCCGCCACTTCCGGCAGCACGCGCATGATCATTTCGATGACGGCAGCCTCGTTGTATTGCTTGAAGCTCTCCGCCTTCACGCGCATCGCCTCGGCGGTGGCCTTGCCCTGCGCCTCGATGACGGAAGCCTCGGCCAGACCGCGCGCCTTGTTGGCATCGGCTTCAGCCAGACCGGTTGCTTTCACGACATCGGCGCTGGCAAAACCCGTCGCCTTGGTCGCGGACGCGGCACCGGCGGCTTCGGTCTCCAATTGGAACTTCCGCGCGTTGGCCAGCGTCTCCACCTTGTAGCGCTCGGCATCGGCGGGCTTTTGGATGGTCGCTTCGAGTTCGCGCGACTTGCGGGAAATTTCCTGCTGTTGCAGCTCGATCTGCTTCTGCTTCTCGATGATCTGCACCTGCACCTCTTCGGCCTTCACGAGCTGGCCGGTTTTGAAGCGCTGCAAATCATACGCCAGGTCGGCCTGCGCCTTCTGCACGTTCACGGTCGCCTGATATTGCGCGACGTTGCTTTGGTAATCGCGTTGCGCCTCGGCCACTTTCGTGTCGGCCTGGAACTTCGCCTCCTGCCCGGCCTGGTTTGCCTGCGCGGAACGGATCACGGAATCGCGGTCGGCCTCGGCCTGGGCGATGATGGCGTCGCGCTTGACCTGCGCGATGCGCGGTTTGCCGAGCGCGTCGAGATAACCCTGCGTGTCGCGGATGTCGCGGATGGTGAAGCTCACGATTCCCAAGCCCATGTTCGCCATGTCGCCGGCGGCTACCTCCTGCACCTTGGAGGCGAACGCGTCGCGGTTCTGGTAAATCTCCTCCACCGTCATCGTGCCGAGAATCGCGCGCAAGTGACCTTCCAGCGTCTGCATGGCGATGTTCTTGATGTCCTCCACGCTCTTGCTCAAAAACTGCTCCGCCGCCGTGGCGATGGAAATGTCGTCGCCCTTGACCTTGATCTGCGCCACGCCGTCCACCTTCACCGGCACGCCCTTGCTGGTGTAAACTTCCGGCGTCTGGACATCGATCGTCAGCAATTCCAGCGACAGCACGTCCACTTTTTCCTTCACCGGGATGACGAAGGTGCCGCCGCCCTTGACCACGCGGAAGCCGACCTCGCGCACGTTGCCGTCCGGGTCGGTGAGCCGGCGCTTGCTGCCGGAAATGATGAGCACCTGGTTCGGGCCGGCCTTGGTGTAGCGGCTCGCCCAGATGAGTACGAAAACAAACAGGACGAAAATCACCGCGCCGACGCCGCCGACGACGGTCAGCCACGGAATTTCTGCCAGGAAGGGAGTGAGGTTCATAGTTATGGGGTGAGGTTGGGGTTGTGCGTTAAATCAATTGGCGCCTTCCACGAAATACTGGGTGCCGACGATGCGGGTGATCTTCACCGTCTGGCCCGCGGCGATGGCCAGGCCGTTTTCCGCCCGGGCCGGCGCGCTGTAACGCGAGCCGCCGAAGACATAGGAGATTTCGCCCACGCCCTTTTCGGGGATGGGCGAGGCCAGCACCGCCGTGGTGCCGACCAGCTGGCCCACGCGCGCCTCGCTGGAGCCCTGCATCTTGCGGAAAATCCGGTTCATCAGCCCCAGCACGCCCAGGGACGCCACCAGGGCGGTCAGGAAGGAGATCGGCGCATTGAGCCACACGCTGCTCGTCGCCGGAATCTCCGACAGGATCAGGCCGAACGCCCCGAACGCCGTCATGAAGCTCGCCAGAATCGTGGGGCTGAAGAACGTGATGCCCGGCACGCCGTCCGAACTGAACCCGGCATCCGCGTGGCCGCCCGTGCCGATGTCACCGTGGCCGCCGAAGAGATGGCCGAAGAACGCGCTGACCACCGTGAACATCAGCCCCAGCACCAGACAGATTGCATAGATAATCATAAGCCCGCTCCATGTGATTTGGTTGAGCGATTAGACCACTAAACCCGCCGCCATAGCAAGCCGGAAGGGAAAGCCGTGGTCCCCCGCGCCCGTTCACGCCTCCAGCAAACCGCAATTCCCCGTTCCCCGCACTGATAATTTTAAAGGAAATTTGGAATCGGCCGGGTGGCCGCGCCCTCAGGGCCCCGCCCCGACGGAAACCACATTGCTGAAGGGCGTGAGAATGTTGCTGCCGTCCGAACCGCAGATCTTGACCTGCCACCATTGCGCGCCAAAGGGCATCAGGGCGCTGTCCGAGGACGGGAAGTTCGCCGGCGGATACACCGACGCGGCGCCCCAGGCCGGCACCATGTCGCAGCGCGACCACACCTGCCAGAGCGCCACCGGCGGGCCGGCATAAGTCACCGCCCACACGCCGGAGCCGTCGCGGGCCAACTGCGGAAACAGGGGAGCCAGTTGCGCCGCCTGCGCGTCCAGCTGCGCCGCCTGCGCGGTGATCTGGGCCGACTGCGTGACGATCAGCGCCGCCTGGGCGTCAATCAGATCTTTCAGGCTGTTGAACTGGTTGCGGAAGGGAGCCGATTCCACCTCGGCGTTTTGGGGAGGCCAATTGGGGTCAAAGGGCATAGGTCAGACAAGGGTTAAAGGTGAAAAATGGGGAAAGTGGCGGCTGACGGAAGCCCAGCGGAAGGGGAACGGAAAACCCTTCGCCCGCGATCCGTCACCCGCCACTCAATTTTTAGTTCACGGCACGGTGACGACCGAGGGATTGCACCACGGACCTTTGCCGGTGTTCTTGCCGCCGACCGACCGGCGTTGCACCCAGATATGCGTGCCGCTGGGGAAACCCTTCAACACCGTCCGGCAGCCGGGGGAGGATTCCAGCATCACCTTCACATCCGGTTTGGTGATGTCGGGAATCTGACAGTGTTCATAGCTGACCGCGCCCGTCGCGGGCTTGCTATCCGCTTTGGCTTCGCCGGGGTTGACGCCCGGCGAGAGGCGGAAATTCACGATGGGGCCGGGAGC
>Ga0316217_10007030_pt1 | contig 10884 bp, 8 predicted proteins | sample 1anoAmetaG_FD_203633 | JGI IMG/M metagenome (GOLD analysis project Ga0316217, IMG submission 203633) | Freshwater microbial communities from Trout Bog Lake, Wisconsin, USA - 1anoA | ecosystem: Environmental > Aquatic > Freshwater > Lake > Hypolimnion/Profundal zone | place: USA: Wisconsin... | reverse complement strand
TCACCCGGCCCAGCACCAAGGAATGGATCGAGGCGCTGGGCATGACGGAATTTGGCGGCGGGTTGAATGATTGGCGGCTGGTCTGGCATGCCGGCAACTATGATTTAGTGTGGGACCGCACCATCACGAAACTGGAGGGCACGCTGGTCTCCATTGATGCGCCCATCACCACCGCCTTGGAATCCCGGTTTGGCGGCGGCGTGGTCAAGACCTACACCTGGCCGGGACGAATCCGCAATTGCGGCGTCGAAAATCTACGGCTGGAATCCGCGTTCGACCCCGCGAACGCCAAGGACGAGGACCACGCCTGGTTTGCCATCACCCTGGAAAACGCGGCGGATGCCTGGGTGCGCCAAGTTGCCTGCGCCCACTTCGCCGGCTCGGCGGTGGCGATTTATGAAAATTGCCGGCACGTGACCGTCGCGGATTGCGCTTCGCTCGCGCCGGTGTCGGAGAACGGGGGCTGGCGGCGCAACACTTTTTTCACGCGGGGCCAGCAAACGCTTTTTCTCCGCTGCCGCGCGGAAAACGGCCGCCATGATTTTGCCGCGGGCCATTGCGCTGCCGGGCCGAACGCGTTCGTCGAGTGCGCTTCAGAATTGCCGGCGGCCGATAGCGGCGCGATTGAGAGTTGGTCCAGTGGCACGCTCTTCGACAACCTGCGCGTGGACGGCGGCGCCCTTGCGCTGCGGAACCGCGGCGGTGACGACGCGGGGGCGGGCTGGTCGGCGGCCAATTCCGTCCTGTGGAATTGCATTGCCGCCCGGATTGCCTGCGAAAATCCGCCGGGCGCACGGAACTGGGCCTTTGGCTCCTGGGGTGAGTTTGAAGGCAACGGCATCTGGCGCAATTCCAACGCGTCGGCCAAGCCCGACAGTCTTTTTGCCGCGCAGTTGGCCGATCGCACCGGAAATAAAATCGCTTTGGAGCCGGTCGCTGTGAGCGTGGCGGCACCGGCTGGCGCAATATCCGTTGAAGCGGTTCCGGATCTCCCGGCGCCGGCGCCATGGCCCAAGGCGGCCATCTATGTGACCAACGGCTGGCTGGCGTGCGCGGGCCGGCTGCTCACCGGCGGCGTGCGCGACGTGAACTGGTGGAAGGGCAACCTGCTGCCCCGGGACGCCACCAATTATGGCGTCACGCTCTCGCGGTTCACCCCGGGCCGGGAAGGCGCGGGCCTGACGGACGATTTGACTGAGATTGCCGACGGTTTGGCCGCCGCCAATTGCGCGGCGCTGGATCATCACTACGGCCTCTGGTACGACCGGCGCCGGGAGGATCACGAGCGGGTGCGCCGGATGAGCTGCGATGTGTGGCCGCCCTTTTACGAACAGCCCTTTGCGCGCACCGGTCAGGGAACCGCGTGGGACGGTTTGAGTCGTTACGATTTAACCAAGTTTAACCGGTGGTATTGGGCGCGGTTGCAGGCTTTTGCGGACCTTTGCGATGCGCGCGGACTGGTGTTGTTCAACGAGAATTATTTTCAGCACAACCTTCTCGAAGACGGCGCGCATTGGGTGGATTGTCCCTGGCGCTCCGTGAATAATGTCAACGGCACGGGTTTTCAGGAGCCGGCCTTCGAGATGGACAAACGCATTGTGATGGCCGACCAGTTTTACGACGTGTCCAATCCGGTGCGCCGCCAGTTGCACGAGGGATTCATCCGGCAGAACCTGGATAATTTCACCAACCAATCCAATGTGATCCAGTTCACCAGCGGCGAGTTCACCGGCCCGCTGGCGTTCGAGCAATTCTGGCTGGATACCATCGGCAATTGGGAGGCGCACACGCACCGGCATCCGCTGGTGGCCCTGGCGGCGACCAAGGATGTGCAAGACGCCATTTTAGCCGACGCCAAACGCGTGGCGGTAGTGGACGTGATTTGCTTCCGCTACTGGTGGCAGACGGACCGGGGACTGTTCGCGCCGAACGGCGGCCAGAATTTGTCGCCGCGCCAATTTGAGCGCCAATTCAAGGGCGGCGCTCCGAGCGACGAGAATCTGGCGGCGATGGCGGCGGCCTACCGGCGAAAAGCTCCGGGCAAAGTCGTGCTGGCGGCGGGCGAGGATGTGGATTTGGGCCGGGGCGCCTGGGCCTGCGTTTGCGCCGGTGGTTCGCTGCCGCATCTGCCGCGCACGACGGACGCGAACCTGCTGGCCGCCATTCTGCGCATGCAGCCCTGGCTGGCCGATGACGACAAGGCCATCTGGGCCTTGCGCGAACCCGGCAGGCAAATATTAATTTACGGCGGCGGCGGTACGGAGCTCGATTTGTCCGCCGAGTCCGGCGCCTTCCGGCTAAACACGATTGATCGCCAAAGCGGCGCGGTGGCGCCCGGCGCCACGATTCAAGCCGGTGGGCGGGTGAAACTGCCGGACGCCGCAGTGCTCTGGCTGGTCAAGGAATGAAGACCGGCACCGGCCGGTTTCTTGTCGTGGACTCTTCACACAACGCCCGGAGCTGGGCGGTGCGTTCTTCAAGCGGAACATGTCCCTTGCGAAGCAATTGGCGAATAAAAGGCCCGCCATAATTAAAGGCCGCAGTCTCGCTACCCTGATAAATCTTTGCCAAACCGGGATTCTTGCGAAGGTAATTCTGGAGCATCTCTTGATCATCAACACAGTAGGCCGATTTGGCGAACAAATCGCTGCTGGCGTTTAAGACCTCCGGATCCCTCGATTCATAATCCCCAGCCCAAGCTTGAAGCACCTCCAGGGCACGGGCGTGGCGTGCATTGAAGAATAAGACGCCGGCATTTAGATCCCAGTAGTTGTCCGGCCGGGGGCCGCCGGCGCAGGCGATCAAGAGGTAGGCAGGATCCAAGAACGGCTCCAACTTCTGCCCGAAGTCATACACTACCGCGTCGGCGTCAATATAGATTAACCATTCGCATTGCGGGTCGGCGCTGATTCGCTCGCGGATCAAGTAGATTCTGTTGAAAGTGGCCTGCCAGGGTTGAGTGCCATTTTTGATGCCGTCCCAACGCACATAGCCATAGCCATGTTGACTTGCGTAAGCGCGGTTGACCGGTTCGGTCGCATCCAGCATGGGCTTGTAAAGCGAACCGTCACAGGTTTGAATGATCGTGATATTCACGCGCTTTGTTTATCGGCAGCGAACAGCCGGGCTTAACCACCACTGTTGCGAAAGCCGCAATATTTTTTGGCTTTTCCAATCGCCTCAGACCGGACCAGGCAATCATGAACGCCCGGCCATTTTGGGGGCTGGATTTATCCCTCCTGCGCGGTAATCTATATCCGAATCAAACCTGAATTATGGCTGGAAAAATCGAGATTCCCGAACAGTTGAAAAGCGAGCTGCCCCCGAACCAATGGGGTAAGATTCTGGGCATGACGCCCATTGTGATGACGGTCATTGCGACCATGCTGGCGGGGTTGGCGTCCAGCGAGATGACCAAGGCGCAATACGACCGCGCGCTGGCGGCGCAGCTCCAGTCCAAGGCCGGCGACCAATGGAGCTATTACCAGGCCAAGAAACTGCGCAGCGCCGTGGCGCACAACACCCTGGACTTGCTGGCGGCCACCAGCGAGGTGGCGCCCTTGGAAGCTTCCGCGCTGTCCCAGGCCGACGCCGCCACCATCGCGGCGCTCACCAAAAACCAGACCCCGGACGCCGCGCCGACCCGGTTGGATGGCCCGGTGCAGGCGGCGCTGGATTTGGTGGTCAATTCCCGGCCGGAAACCGAAATCGCCGCCGCCTTGGCCAAAATCCAACCCGCAGCGCTGGCGGCGGCCCTCACTGCCGCCCAGGACGCCGCCACGGAGTTCGACCATGCCACCAAGACCGTGAACAAGGCCGTGGACAAGTTTGACGAGACGCTGCGGACGGGCGATCGGAATGTGTTCCGCAGTTTCGCGGCCGCGCGGCTGCGTTATAGCATCACGCGCTACGAGGCCGAGGCGCGGCTGAACCTGGCGATCGGGGGCCTCTACGAACTGCAAGTGCGGCAGGGTAATTATGCCGCCGAGAAACATCATGCGCGCAGCGGAAAGTTCTTCTACGGGATGCTGGCCGCGCAAATGGCGGTGATTGTTTCGACCTTTGCCATCGCGGCGCGGAAGCGGAATTTTTTGTGGTCCCTGGCGGCGGCGGCGGGCGCGGCGGCGGTGGCCTTCTCGGTTTACGTTTATCTGTACGTTTAATCCGGGGGCGTCCAGACCTGGTCCGTGAACCCTGCAATCCCAGTCCCCTGACAGCCCGAACTGCGATTTGACCGCTAATCCGCTAATGGCAGGCACTCCGGCGGGTTATAAATTCTGGCTTCTAAATTCGGCTTTTTGCTTTAAGCTGTCGCCATGACTTTGCCTGGATTTCCGGTCAGCCGGCCGCGGCGCTTGCGCACCTCGCCGGCGCTGCGCCGCCTGGTCGCGGAGACCACCTTGAATGTGTCGCAGCTCGTGCTGCCGTTGTTCGCCCGGAGCGGCCAGAAGCTGCGCCGGCCCGTGGACGCCATGCCCGGCGTGTTCCAATTATCGCCGGATGAAGTGGTGCGCGAGGCCGTCGCCGCCCACGCCTTGGGGGTTCCGGCCGTGTTGCTGTTCGGCATTCCTGACCGGAAGGACGCCAAGGCCAGCGGCGCCTATGCCCGCAACGGCATCGTGCAACAAACCGTGCGCCTGCTGAAGCGGGAATTGCCTTCGCTGCTGGTGATCACCGACGTGTGCCTCTGCGAATACATGTCCCACGGCCATTGCGGCCTGGTCCAGGGAGGCACCATCCTGAACGACCCCACGCTCGCGCTGCTGGCCCGCACGGCGGCCAGCCATGCGGCGGCGGGCGCGGACATGGTGGCGCCCAGCGACATGATGGACGGGCGCGTGCGGGCCATCCGCGCGGAACTGGACAACCAGGGATTCGCCGACACCCCCATCATGAGTTACGCGGCCAAGTTTGCCTCCGCCTTCTACGGTCCCTTCCGTGAGGTGGCCGAATCGGCGCCGCAATTTGGCGACCGGCGCAGCTATCAGATGGATGCGGCCAACGGCCGCGAAGCCGTCCGCGAGGTGGCGCTGGATGTGCAGGAAGGCGCCGACATCGTCATGGTCAAGCCGGCCTTGGCCTATTTGGACATCATCTACCGGGTCAAAACGGAATTTGGCCTGCCGACCGCCGCCTATGCTGTGAGCGGCGAACACGCCATGATCAAGGCCGCCGCCGCCAAGGGCTGGATTGACGAGCGCGGGGTCACGCTGGAGAGCCTGCTGGCCATGCGCCGCGCCGGCGCGGACATTTTGATCACCTATGCCGCGATGGATGTGGCCAAATGGCTGAAATAACCTGTCTTTTCAGTTTGCCATGACGTTCCGGGCGGGTTAAGCTGGACGTTCCAATTTTTCACTATGATCGGAACAATTCGCAAACATTCAGCCTGGCTGTGGTGGGTGGTGGCCGGGCTCACCATCATTTCCTTTGTTTGGTGGGGCGCCAATCCGGGCACACGCAACGGGGGCGGCCGCTACGCCGGTTATGGCACGATTTACGGCCAGCCGGTCACCCGGCAGCAATTTGCCGCCGCGCAGCGGGATTTTTACCTCTATTATTGGCGCCGCAATGGGGAATTCCCCAACGCCAGCGTCAGCCGCGTGGACATTGAACGCGGCACCTACGAGCGCATCATCCTCATGGCCAAGGCCAAACAACTGGGCATCCATGTGGGCGACGATGCGCAAGTGGCCGCCGCCAAGGATTTTCTGGGCTCGCTGGGACGCGACGGCCAAGCGGTGCCGCTGAGCGCGTTTGTGGAGCGCGTCTTGCAGCCGGCGGGTTTTGACGCGGCCGATTTTCAAAGTTTTATCGCCGACGATTTGGCGATCGAGCAATTGGTCCAGACCATGGGCCTGTCTGGCGAGCTGATTCCGCCGCAGGAGGCGGGCGAGCTTTTTGATCGGGAACATCAAGAGGTTTCGGCGCAAGCGGTGTTCTTTTCCGGCACCAATTATCTTTCTCAAGTCTCGGTGGCGCCCGCCGCAGTGGCGCGGTTTTACACCAACAACATGGCCATCTATCGCCAGCCGGTGCGCGTCCAGATCAATTATCTGGCCTTCGACCTGAGCAATTATCTGGCGGCGGCGGAACAAAAGATCGGGGCCACCAACCTCACCGCCCAAGCGGAAGCCGCCTATGCCCAAAAAGGCCAGGAGCTGGCCCCGGACGCCAAAACCCCTGCGGAAGCCAAGGCCAAGATTCGGGAATTGATCATCCGCCAAGGGGCGGGCGCATTGGCCACGGAGAAGGCCAAGGAATTCCTCACCACGCTGTTCGCCATGGATCCGCCGCTGCCGCAAAACTTCGTGGCGCTGGCCCGCACCAACGGATTGGTGGTCCATACGACCGCGCCATTCACCCAGACCGAGGGACCGGCGGAATTCATGGCCCCGCCCAAGTTGATCGAGGACGCCTTCAAGCTGAATCCCGACTCCCCCTTCTCCACCAAGCCCATTCCGGCTGGCGACACCGTTTATATCATGGGGCTGGAGCGTCAATTGCCCAGCGAAATTCCTTCGCTGGACGAGATTCGCAGCCGCGTGGTTCGCGATTATCAGGACCATGAGGCCGCCGAGAAGGCGCGCGCCGCCTGCACGAATTTTTATTTCAGCGCCGCAGTGCAAGTGGCGGCCGGCAAGACGTTTGCCCAAGCCGCCATGGCCGCCGGGCAGACGCCGTTCGCGTTGCGGCCGTTCTCACTGAGTTCGGCGGATATTCCGGAGGCCGAAGGCCATGCGGAGCCCAACGACCTCAAACGCGCGGCCTTCACCACCCAACCCGGCCACATCAGCCGCATTCAACCCACGCCCGAAGGCGCCTTTGTCCTGTATGTCCAGTCCATGTTGCCGGTGGACGAGGCGTTGAAGAACTCGGACCTGCCGAAATATCTCTCCCAACTGCGCCGCCAACACCAGTTGGAAGCCTTTAATCTCTGGCTGAACCAGGAAGAGAACCGCGAGTTGCGCACCACTCCGGTGTACGAGGAGTTGATGAATCGCAACCGGGCCAGCCGTTGACGCGCACCTTGCCTTCGCGTCCGGCCCGCCGGCGGATTGGCCGGTTCGAAGTTGCTGAAGCATGAGCTCTCAACCCAACGCCCTGCCGGGCATCAAACTGTCCTCGCCGGCCACCAAGGAGTTTTGGGAAATTCCGGTGCTCTTCGAGGACGCGCACCTGCTGGCGCTGGACAAACCCGTCGGCCTGCTCACCTCGCCCGACCGCCTGGCGCCCGAACGTCCTAGTCTGATGCAACTGCTGCACGCGGCCATCGCCGCCGGCAAACCCTGGACGCGCGAACGCAACGTCACTTATCTGGCCAACGCGCACCGGCTGAATGCGGAAACCAGCGGCATCTTGCTGCTGGCCCGGAACAAAGCGGCGCTGGTCGCTCTGGCTGACCAATTCGGCTCGGATCAACCCGCCCGCAGCTACGTGGCGCTCGTGCAGGGCACGCCGCTCCAGGACCAGTTTACCGTGGACGCGAAGATCGGGCCGCATCCGTTCCTGCCGGGCCGCATGCGGATTGACGCGCGGCTGGGCAAAAAGTCCCGGACGGATTTCGCCGTGCTCGAAAAATTCTCGCGGTGGTCCCTCCTCCGCTGTACCCCGCGCGGGGAACGCTCGCAACAAGTCGCGCTGCACTTGAGCCATGCCGGTTTCCCGGTCGTGGGCGACGAAGTTCATGGGGGCAAGCCGCTCTGGCTCTCGCGCCTCAAGCCGGATTTTCACCTCAAGCCGGGGCGCGAAGAGCGCCCGCTGATTGCCCGCGCCGCGCTTCATGTGGCGGAGTTGAATCTAATCCATCCGGTCACCCGGGAACCGCTTTGCCTCCAGTGCGAATGGCCCAAGGACTTCCGCGTGGCCGTCAAGTATCTGCGCCAATATGGCCACTCTGGCCGGGGCGACGCCGGGCCTTAGCACCCGTCAGGGCACATACAGCGCATTCTGCAACTCCCGCAGCATGACACCGCTGAAGGGGTAGCGGCGCTCGGGATCGCGCTCCAGGCACTTCAAAACCACTTTTTCCAGCGCCTCCGGCACATCCGGATTATGTTCGCGCAACGGCATGGGCCCGGCGGGATCCATCTGCGCGGCCAGGATTTCGGCGGGGGATTCGCCCGGGAAGGGCTTGTGGTTGGTCAGCAGTTCGTACGCCGAGACGCCGTAGGCGAATATGTCCACGCGCGCGTCAATCGGCTCGCGCTTGAATTGCTCCGGCGCCATGTAACCGGGGGTGCCCGGGTTCTTGGAGAACTTCACCGGCTTTTCGGGAATGGGCTGGGCCATGTCAAAATCAATCAGCCGCACGGCCGCGTTGCGCGTGATCAGGATGTTTTCGGGCTTGAAATCCAGATGCATATAGCCGCTCTCGTGGACGTGGCTCAATCCCGTGGCGGCATCAATCAAAATCTGCGCCACATTTTCCGCCAGCAGCGGGTCCTGGCGCGCGTAGAGTTCCTTCAGATTCTCGGCCTCCACATAGTCCATGACCAGATAACAGGTGCCTTCGGCCTTGCCGTGTTCCACGTAGCCCACGATGTAGTCGCTTTCCGTGAGCTTGGACAGCACTTCACACCCGCGCATGAACCGCCGGCGGGCGGTGAAGTTGAAGCGCAGTTCGTGCTTCAATTTGCGCAAGGCAAAGGGCTTGTTCCGGCCGTCTATCGCCAGCCAGATTTCCGACATCCCGCCGCTGTTCAACAACTCGCGCAAATAGAAACGTCCAAACTTGTTGTCGCCGTTTTCGGTCGTGCTGGAACGTGCCATCTGACAAAAGCCTAGCACAAAACACGTCCGGCGGCGAACAAAAATGGCGCGCCCGGCGGACGGTGGGGGGTGAAACAAAAATCTTCCAGATACTGGGAAAGCCCATAAAACAGCCGTATGCGTATCTCGGAAACGAATCCACCGATTGAAAGCGGGTGTGCGGTGGCTGCCGGCTATTGTTTGTCCGCCTCGCCGGCTTTGGCTTTCGCCGCGAAATCCTTCCGGGCCTGCTTGGGGTCGTACCCCTGGGCCGTCAAATAATCGTCCTCGATCAAAATTTTGAACTTCTTGAAAAACGCGGATTTTTCCGTCATGGATTCACAGTCAATCGCCTGTTCTCGCGCCGCCTTGAGTTCCTGCAACACCGTCGCTTTCTGCGCGTCGGTGAGCTTGGGGAAAATCTGCAAATAGACATTGTAGGTCACCTGCACTTTATCCACCGTCAGGGCGTCCTTGACCTGCTCCACTTGAGCGGGGTTGAGCACCGCCGATAAATCCGCCAAAAACCGGTCGTGTTGCGGCTTGAAGGCGGCGTAGATCTCGTCAATTTGGGCCAAGGCCGCGTTGGCATTCGTCACGTTCTGGGCGGAGCGGGCTCGGTTGAAGGTGTTCCAGAGCGGCTTGATGCGCGCATCGTTGGCCGCGTGCCAGACATGCAGCGCCTGCAATTGCGCGGCCAGGATGTCATGCACCCGCGCGGCCGCCGCCGAATCCGTCAAGCGCAGGGCGGCGAGCACGGGTTTAATGTGTTTTTCCAGCGCGGCGGCTTCCGGCGTGCCGGCGACCGGGGCTGGATTATTGGTTTGGGCGTGAACGCCGGCTGGGGTCAAAAATATGACCCCGACCAGGGTTGCAATGCGGAGAATAGGTTTCATGGCGTGGCCATGGATGAGACTTCCGGCGCCACCTGAAGTCATTGGCCCTGCTTGTGATACAGCGCCACAAGCGCCGCCCCGATGGCTTGTGACATTTCGCCGAGCTGGGCCGGCACAATCCGCAACGTCTCGCGCTGCTGCGGCCAGAGATAGGGTCTCGCGCTGTCGCGAATGATGCCCATGTAACGGTCCCGGAATTCCGGCGTGGTGGCCTCCACATCCATCAGGCCGCCGCCAATGATGAAAATGCCCGGGTCAAACGCCGACGCCAGATTGGCCACATGAATTCCCATGACCCGCGCCTGAAAATCGAAAATTTCCACCGCCAGCGGATCGCCATGCTGGGCGCGGCCGCGCAGCGAGAGCACCTTGTCCTTGGTGGGCGCTTCGGAGGCGGCGAGCTCGTGCCCGGGATATTTCCGGGTGAACACCGCCAGCAATTGCGGCAGCCCGGAAATGGTGGTATAGGCTTCCACGCAGCCCCAATCGCGGCCGCACCCACAGGTGAACGGTTTGCCGGTGAGTCCGAGCAGTTGCAACGGTACGGGCATATGCCCCGCTTCCATGCCATTGAGTGTGTCGCCGTCGAGCGACAGGCCGTCTGCCCCCACGAACGCCGCGCCCAAGCCGGAGCCGGGCATGAGCATGGCCACCGAGACGCGGGCTTTGCCGCGGGCCAAGGCCGCCTCGGCCACCCCGCCATAATTGCCATCATTGCCCACCACCAGTGAAATCGGCCGGCCGGTTTGTTTGGCCAGTGCCGCGCTGTAATCGGCCCGCACGTCCCAGCCCGCGAAGCTGGCCGGCAGGTTCGGCGTGCGGCCAAACACCCCATAGCGGTCGTAGGGCCCCGGAATGGCCAGGCCCACGCCCGCGACCTGCGACCATTGCAATTGATGCTGCGCCAGGAATTCCCCAATCCCAGCAATCCAGCCGGCGACGACCCCCTCGCGCCCGAGTTGGGCATTCGTCGGCCGCTGCAACACTTTGGTGCTGACCGGCTCGCCGTTTTGGCGGACGGCGGAGAACTTGGTGGTGGTGGCACCGCTGTCGGTGCCGATAAAAATCGGTTCACTCATGCGTTGGAGCGCATAAGGTGCGGACATTGCCAATAAAGGCAAGCAATTTATGGTTCAATGTGCGCTGCCGGCGCCGTTCCGTGCCGGCGGCGTGGAATAACCGCTTGCTTTTGTAACGGCTTCCGCGATGATATTTTTATGTCTGCCACATATAAGCC
>Ga0316217_10007029_pt1 | contig 10885 bp, 11 predicted proteins | sample 1anoAmetaG_FD_203633 | JGI IMG/M metagenome (GOLD analysis project Ga0316217, IMG submission 203633) | Freshwater microbial communities from Trout Bog Lake, Wisconsin, USA - 1anoA | ecosystem: Environmental > Aquatic > Freshwater > Lake > Hypolimnion/Profundal zone | place: USA: Wisconsin... | reverse complement strand
GACGCCGATCCCTGGGACCTCAAGCTCGCCGACGGCGGCCTGATGGACATCGAATTCGCCGCGCAATATCTGACGCTCGCGCATGCCGCGGCCCATCCCGGCCTGATGAACGTCTCGACCCGCGCCACGCTCGCGAGCGCCCGCGATCTCGGCCTGATCGACGCCGAGACCGCGGCCCGGCTGATCGACGCCCACAAGCTTTACACCGACGCTACCCAGATCATGCGCCTCACCGTCGCCGGCGCCTTCGTGCCCGAGGACGCGGCGAGCGGCGTCAAGCGCCGCATCGCGGCGGCGGCGGCGGTTCCCGATTTCGACGCGCTCACCGCCGCGATCCGCGACGCGCGCGCCGGCGTGAAGCAGGCGGTGAGGAATATCCTTTAACGCCCCCGCATCAGACCGGACGCGCCGACACGACGAAGGCGGCCGACTGGATTTCGAAGCTGCCGTCGGCCTCGATGCGAAAATGCCGGCTCACGTCGGCCGGGGCCCCGGACTGCAACGAGCGAATGGCGGCGGCGTGGACGGACGAGGTGCGGGTTCGCGCGATCCAGCTCGAAAATTCGAGCCGAAGCTGGCGCAGCGTCACGCCCTCGAGCGTGAAGCCCGCGCGCGCGAGGGCCGCGACGAATTCGGCGACGCTGTAGCTGCGGACATGTGAGGTGTCGCGCAACAGTTCGATGGTCTGCAGATGGGTGTCGAACACCCTCTGCGCCGGCGCGACGGTGTCGACGAAGACGGCGGCCCCGCCGGGTTTCAGCACCCGGAACGCCTCGCGCAATCCGGCCTCGAAGTCCTGCCAATGGTGCGCGGTGAAGCGACACAGAGCCAGGTCGAAGCTGGCGTCGGCGAAGGGCAGCGCCTCCGCCGCGGCCTGCTGCACCCGGACATTCGACAGGCCGCGTTCCGCGGCTGCGGCGGCGACGGCCTCGAGCATGCTCGGCGTGAGGTCGCAGGCGACGACTTCCGCCGCATGCGGCGCCGCCGCATAGGTGACATGGCCGCCGCCGCAACCGAGGTCGAGCACACGGCTACCCGGCCGCGTCCGCACGAAATCGGCGATCTGGTCGAGATCCTCGCCCTGGGCGTGGACGACGCTGGCGACATAATCCGGCGCGCGGACGCCATATTGCCCGGCGGTGAATGCATGTTGGGACGTTGACATGGAAGCCTCTCTGCAAGGTGCCGGAAAGAACTAGCCGATGACTCAAGCCGGTATAAGTTGCCTGGTTATACGGGTATAAATGGCGCCACCATGCTCCTGCCTCCCGATCAGCGCCGGCAACTCGGCGCCTTCCTGCGCTCGCATCGCGAAGCCCTCACGCCGGGGGACGCGGGGCAAACGACCCATCCGCTCGCGCGCCGGCGAGCGCCCGGACTGCGCCGGGAAGAGGTGGCGCAGCTGTGCGGGCTGAGCACGACCTGGTACACCTGGGCCGAGCAGGGACGCGACATCGCGCTCTCCGAAGCGGCGCTCGCCCGGATGGCGACCGCGCTGCGCCTCAGCGCCGCCGAACGAAGCTATCTCTTCGAGCTCGCGCGGCGGCGCGATCCTGCGGCGCCCAGTCTGTCGACGACGGAGACGGCGGCGCCGGCCGAGCTTCTGGCCGTGCTCGCGGCGATCAGCGCCCCGGCCTATCTGCTCGACCGTCAATGGCGCGCCTGCGGCTGGAACGCCGCCGCCGCGCGTCTGCTGGCGCCCTGGCTCGAGAGCCCGGAGCCCTGCCTGCTGCGCTTCGTTTTCCTCGATCCGGCGGCGCGGCGCTTCATCGAGGACTGGGACAATCGCGCCCGGCGGCTGCTCGCCGAGTTCCGGGCCGACACCGCCGATACCCCCGAGGATCCCGCGCTCCGCGACCTGGTGGCGGACCTGAGGTCGCGAAGCCCGGACTTCGCCCGCTTCTGGAACGCCCACGCCGTGCTCGCGCGCGAGGGAGGCGCGCGCGTCTTCCACCACCCGCGCGAAGGCCGCGTCGAATTCGAGCAGGTCACGCTGCGTCCGGCGACGCATCCGCGGCGCAAACTGGTGGTGTTGCTGCCGCAGGACGCCGGAAGCCGGCCTCAGTCCTCGCCGGCGTCGCCCGAATCCTCGCCAGGCTTGGCCGCTCCGGGAATGGCGTAGGAGCCCTTCAGCCAGCGATAGAGATCGACGTCGGCGCAGCGGCGCGAGCAGAACGGCGTGTATTCGCGATCGCGCGGCTTGCCGCAGATCGGGCACGGCTTGACGGCGGGGCTGGCTTCGGGCGGCTCGGGATCGCTCACGACGTCGCTCCGGGGCGCCAGGATAGGGTCGGCGCGTAGCCGGCGCCGGCCAGCATCGCGGCGGTCTCGGCCAGCGGCAGGCCGACGACGCCGGAATAGGAACCGATCAGGCGCACTACGAAGGCCCCGGCAAGGCCCTGAATGGCGTAGCCGCCGGCCTTGCCGCGCCATTCGCCGCTGGCGAGATAGGCCGAAAGGTCCTCGCGCGAGAGGCGCTTGAAGCGCACCCGCGACTCCACGAGGCGCGTGCGCAGGCCGCCCGAGGGCAGCGCCAACGCCAGGCCGGTATAGACGCGATGCGCCCGGCCGGACAACAGCCGCAGGCAATCCTCCGCTTCTTCGGAAATTTCGCATTTGGGCAGCACCCGCCGCCCGACGCAGACCACCGTATCGGCCGCCAGCACCAGGGAGGCGCCGAGATCGGGGCGGCGGCGCGCGATGTCGGCGGCGATGCCGGCCTTTTCCTCGGCGAGGCGTTCGGCGAGCGCGCGCGGCGACTCGCTGCGGCCCGGCGTTTCGTCGATATCGGCGGGAATGACCGCGTCGGGCTCGACGCCGATCTGGCCGAGCAGAGCCAACCGGCGCGGCGACGCGGAGGCGAGAACGAGACGAGGCCGTGCGGTCAAGTCGCTCAATCCGGGCGTCCCATGGCCATCGGCGTCCCCAGTCCGGCTATTTGAAGCGGTAGGTGATCCGACCCTTTGTGAGGTCGTAGGGGGTCATTTCGACGAGCACCTTGTCGCCGGCCAGCACCCGGATGCGGTTCTTGCGCATCTTCCCGGCGGTGTGGGCGATGATCTCGTGGTCGTTCTCGAGCTTCACTCGGAAGGTGGCGTTGGGCAGCAATTCGACCACGAAACCCGGAAACTCCAACAGTTCTTCTTTCGACATCTGAACCTTTCTGTCGTCCGCGTGCGCCTCGGCCGCCCACGGCGGCCCGCCGCCCGCGCGGAGGCGGGGCGTAAAGCGCGCGGACCCTATATGATTTCATTTCAAAACGGAAACCGCTTTACGCAAGCGGTCCGCGCAAATTTAGGCGTTGTCTCGCTTCAGACGCAGGAATTTGCGGATGCTGAACGGGATCGAGGCGAGATAGGCCAGCGCCAGCGCGACGAGCGCCTGCAGCGGATAGTTCACGATCAGCAGCAGCGCCGCCGCCACCGCGATCAGCACGACCGCCACGGATTCGCGCGGCACCCGCCCGATCACCTTGCCCGAGTAATGCGGCACGCGGCTGGCCATCAGCAGCGCGACGGCGACGACATAGGCCGCCTCCAGCCCGAGCCAGAACGGATTGCCGATCGCCGGCCCGGAGCCCAGAAACTTCAGGTAGACGGGCAGCAGGCCGACTACCGCGCCCGCCGGGGCCGGCATGCCGACGAAAAACGCCTTGCGCCAGGCGGGCTGGTCGGGATCGTCGATCATCACATTGAAGCGCGCCAGACGCAGCGCGCTGGCGATGCAGAACATCAGCACCGCGAGCCAGCCCGGCCCACGCAGCGCATTCAGCCCGGAGACATAAATCACGATGGCCGGCGCAACGCCGAAATCCACGAAATCGGCCAGCGAATCCAGTTCGGCGCCGAAGCGCGAGGTCCCCTTGAGGGCGCGCGCGATGCGGCCGTCGAGCCCGTCGAGCACGGCGGCGGCGGCGATGGCGCTCACCGCCCATTCAATCGAGCCCTCGAAGGCGAAGCGGATCGCGCTGAGACCGAGGCACAGCGCAAGCAGGGTGACGACATTGGGGATCAGCAGGCGCAGCGGCACGGGTCGGAACCGCAGCCGGCGCTCGCGCTCGGACGGGGCCGAAGGCGTCTGGGGGTCGCTCATCACTTCAGACCTTGCGGAACTGGCGCGCCGGTTCGTGCGGATCGACGCTGGCGATGACGGTTTCGCCCGCCACGCAGCGACTGTCGAGCCCCACCAGGATGCGGGCCTGCGGCGGCAGATAGACGTCGACGCGCGAGCCGAAGCGAATCAGGCCGAATCGGTCGCCGGCGGCCAGATGCGCCCCTTCATGGGTGAAGCAGACGATCCGGCGCGCGATCAGTCCGGCGATCTGGACCACGCCGAAGCTGCCGGCGGCGCTTTCGATGACGACCCCGTTGCGCTCGTTGTCCTCGCTCGCCTTGTCGAGATCGGCGTTGACGAACAGTCCGGGGCGATAGGCGATGCGCGTCACGCGGCCCTCGACCGGGGCGCGGTTCACGTGGCAGTCGAACACCGACATGAAAATGCTGACGCGAGGCAGCGGCAACGCGCCGAGGCCCAGATCGGCCGGCGGCGTCGCCGGGGCGGCGTAACAGACCCGGCCGTCGGCGGGCGAAACCACGAGATCGCCGCGCAGCGGCGTCACCCGCACCGGATCGCGGAAGAAATAGACGCACCACGCGGTCGCGATGAGGCCGATCCAGAACAGCGGCGCCCAGAGCCAGCCGAGAAACAGCGTGGCGACGACAAAGCCCGCGATGAAGATATAGCCCTCGGGATGGACGGGCGAGAGATTGTCTCGGATGGAGCGGATCACGGACATTCTGCGGGACTCACGGTGGGGCGGGGTCTTCGGCGCGGGGTTCTGGACGGGCCGGTCTTGTGGCGCCAATCGCGAGAAATGTCACCCGGCCGGTCGCCGCGGCCGCGTCAGGCGACGACGCCGTCGGCCTCGCCTTCGCCGCGCTCGGCTTCGTCGGCGCGCCGCAACGCCTCCTGCGCCGCATCGACCTCGCGCTGACGGCTCCACAGCGCCGCATAGATGCCGCCCTGGGCCAGCAGGTCCTCATGGCGGCCGCGTTCGGCGATGACGCCCTTGTCCAGCACCAGAATCTCGTTGGCGTGGATCACGGTCGAGAGCCGATGCGCAATGATGAGGGTGGTGCGGCCGACCGAGATCCGCTCCAGCGCCTCCTGGATTTCGCGTTCGGTGAAGCTGTCGAGGGCCGAGGTCGCCTCGTCGAGGACGAGGATCGGCGGGCCCTTGAGAATGGTGCGCGCGATCGCCACGCGCTGCTTCTCGCCGCCCGACAGCTTCAGCCCGCGCTCGCCGACCTGCGCGCCATAACCCTGCGGCAGCGAGCGGATGAAAGCGTCGATGCTGGCGTTCTCCGCTGCGGCGCGCACCTCCTCGTCGCTGGCGCCGTCGCGGCCGTAACGAATATTGTAGAGAATGGAATCGTTGAACAGCACCGTGTCCTGCGGCACCATGCCGATGGCGGCGCGCAGCGAAGTCTGCGTCACGGCGCGAATGTCCTGTCCGTCAATGGTGATCCGGCCGGCGGAGGGCTCATAGAAGCGGAACAGCAGGCGTGAAATGGTCGACTTGCCGGCGCCGGACGGCCCGACGATGGCGATGGTGTGCCCCGCCGGCGCGTCGAAGGAGACGCCCTTCAGGATCGCGCGGCTTGGATCGTAATGGAACGACACGTCCTCGAACCGCACGGCGCCGGCGCTCACCTTGAGGTCCGGCGCGCCGGGGTGATCGAGGATCTCGGGGTTCTGGTCGAGAATGTCGAACATGGCGCCGATGTCGACAATGGCCTGCTTGATCTCGCGGTAGACCATGCCCATGAAGTTCAGCGGCTGGTAAAGCTGCAGCATCATGACGTTCAGCAGGGCGAAATCGCCGACCGTGTTGCGTCCCGCGCGAATGCCGGTCACGCACATGAGGAGAACGGCGATCATGCCCAGGGTAAAAATGACGGCCTGACCGGCGTTCAGGATCGCCAGCGACACATAGGTGCGCACGCTCAGCCGCTCGTAACGCGCCATCGCCTTGTCGTAACGCAGGCTTTCCCGCTCTTCGGCGCCGAAATACTTCACGGTCTCGAAGTTGAGCAGGCTGTCGATCGCCTTGGTGTTGGCGTCGGTGTCGCTCTCGTTCATCGAGCGGCGGATCGCGATGCGCCAATTGGTGGCCAGCGTCGTGTACAGGAGATAGGCGAAGACGGTGGCCGACAGCGCCGCGACATAGCGCCAGTCGAAGGACACCAGAAACGCGCCGACGATCAGCACGAATTCGACGATGGTGGGCACCGCGGTCAGCATGGAGCTGCGCACCAGCGTCTCGATGGCGTTGCGGCCGCGCTCGAGCACGCGCGTGAGCCCGCCCGTCTTGCGCTCGAGATGGAAGCGCAGCGACAGCTGGTGCAGATGCACAAAGACCTCGATCGCCAGACTGCGCACCGCATGCATCGCCACCGCCGCGAAAAGCGCGTCGCGCCCCTGTTGCGTCAGCGACATCAGGATGCGCAGCGCGCCGTAGACGCAGGCGAGCCCCACGACCCCGGTCAGGGCGGCGGGCAGCGGCAGATTGGCCGCGACATGGCCGCTGGCCAGCGCGTCGGTGGTCCATTTGAAGGCGTAGGGGATGGCTATGGTCACGAATTTCGAGGCTACCATGAACACCACGGCCAGCAGGACGCGCAGCTTCAGATCGGCGCGCGCCTGCGGCCAGATGTAGGGCAGGAGCAGACGCACGGCCCCCCAGAACGTGCCGCGGTTCTCGCGCGCGGGGCGGGCCTTGAGGAAATCCGTCGTCTTCGGCTGCTGCATGGGGTCTGCCTGGCGGTTGCGTCCCGCATATAAACGCTTGCGGCCGGTTTGCCATCCCGTCTGCGCCAACAGCGACCGCGCCGACGCGCGGGCGCAATGCCGGTCCAGTATCGACGGTCGACCGATTTCTACACTAATATTGCTGAATTGATGTTTTACTTTTGCCGAATTGGTCGAGAACGCCATCTCGGCGTCAAGCGCACGAATTCGTCGGGTGCGACAACTGTGGCTCTGCTTGAAAAATTCTTGTCGACAGTCTTGATTGAAGATGTGTTCCGCGTTAGGAAGAAGAACCGCACAATGCTGCGAATCGTTCATCGCGGAAGCGAGGGTTTCGAAGCGGGCTAGACGGCGTTTCGATGAGGCGCCGAAGCGGAATGTTTGCCGGTCTCGGCAAAACGGGGGTGGTTTTTCATATGAGCGAATCCGATTCCAACATTGAGCTGGCGGCCGAAATCGTCTCGGCCTATGTGTCGAACAATTCTGTTCCCGCCAGCGAACTCGCCACTTTGCTTGCAGATATACATGCCGCGATCGTCCGCGTTTCGACCGGCGTCGCAGCGCCGGCGCCGGAAGTCGCCAAGCCGGCCGTTCCGCCGAAAAAATCGATTACCAACGAATATATTGTCTGTCTGGAAGACGGCCGTAAATTCAAGTCGTTGAAGCGCCACCTGCGCACGCAATACAACATGTCCCCCGAGCAATATCGGGAGAAATGGCAGCTTCCGCCGGATTATCCGATGGTCGCCCCGGCCTATGCCAAGGCCCGCTCCGCGCTGGCCAAGCAGATGGGTCTCGGCCAGCAGCGTCGGCGTCGCGCCAAGTAAAGCGCAAGCTGTCGAAATTATTTCACGAAAATTGCGGCGTCCTTCGGGTCGCCGTTTTTGTTCGCCCGCCTGCCGGACCGGCGCCCTTGCGCCTGGAGCGCCCGCCCCATACATCGGGCTCGCCGCGGCTTGCGGCGGACAGGGCGGCTGGATGACTGGACATAACGGATCGCCCGGACCGGGCTGGCACGCGACCACCATCCTGATGGTGCGCAAGGGTCCGCGGGTCGTGATCGGCGGCGACGGCCAGGTCAGTCTGGGCGCGACCGTCATCAAGGGCAATGCGCGCAAGGTCCGCCGGCTGGCCAAAGGCGAAGTGATCGCCGGTTTCGCCGGTTCCACGGCCGATGCGCTGACCTTGTTCGAGCGGCTCGAGGCCAAGCTGGAGCAATATCCCGGACAATTGCCGCGCGCCTGCGTCGAACTCGGCAAGGACTGGCGGATGGATCGCTATCTCCGCCGTCTCGAAGCCATGCTGCTGGTGGCCGACAAGACCTGCGGCTTCGTGCTGAGCGGCTCGGGCGACGTGCTGGAGCCGGAAGGCGACAGCGCCGGCTCCGCCATGGCGATCGGCTCGGGCGGCAATTTCGCGCTGGCGGCGGCGCGGGCGCTGCTGCCTCTGGAGCTCGACGCCGAGGACATCGTGCGCCGCTCCATGCGCATCGCGGCCGACATCTGCGTGTACACCAACACCAATCTGGTCCTCGAAAGCCTGTAATGACCGACCTGTCCCCGCGCGAGATCGTCAGCGAGCTCGATCGTTTCATCGTCGGCCAGGCCAAGGCCAAGCGCGCCGTCGCGGTCGCCCTGCGCAACCGCTGGCGCCGCCTCAAGCTCGCCTCGCCGATGCGCGAGGAGGTGATGCCCAAGAACATTCTGATGATCGGCCCGACCGGCTGCGGCAAGACCGAGATCGCGCGCCGCCTCGCCCGGCTCGCGGGCGCGCCGTTCCTCAAGGTGGAAGCCACCAAGTTCACCGAAGTCGGCTATGTCGGGCGCGACGTCGAGCAGATCGTGCGCGATCTCGTGGAAATCGGCATATCCCAGGTCAAGCAGCGCAAGCGGCGCGAAGTCGAGGCCAAGGCGGAATTGGCCGCCGAGGAGCGCGTGCTCGACGCGCTTGTGGGCGCGACCTCGTCGGCCGCCACCCGCGAGTCCTTCCGCAAGAAGCTGCGCGAGGGCCAGCTCGACGACAAGGAGATCGAGGTCGAATTGCCGCAGGGCGGCGGCGGCGGCCTGCCGATGTTCGAGCTGCCGAACATGCCCGGCGCCTCTGTCGGCGCCATCAACCTCGGCGACCTCCTCGGCAAGGGCTTCGGCGGTCGCGGCAAGCCCCGGCGCATGACGGTGGCCGAAGCGCACGAGCCGCTGGTCGCCGCCGAAGTCGAAAAGATGCTCGATCAGGACCAGGTGACCCGCGAGGCGATCGCCGAGGTCGAAAGCAATGGCATCGTGTTTCTCGACGAGATCGACAAGATCTGCGCCCGCGAGGGTCGCGGCGGGGCCGACGTCTCGCGCGAGGGCGTGCAACGCGACCTGCTGCCGCTGATCGAGGGCACGACGGTGGCGACCAAGCACGGCGCGGTCAAGACCGACCACATCCTGTTCATCGCCTCGGGCGCGTTCCACGTGTCCCGCCCCTCCGACCTGCTGCCCGAACTGCAGGGCCGACTGCCGATCCGGGTGGAACTGTCCTCGCTGTCGGAGGAGGATTTTCGCCGCATCCTGACCGAGACGGAAGCCAGCCTCATCAAGCAATATGTCGCGCTGATGCAGGCCGAGGGCGTCAGCCTCGCTTTCGCCGACGACGCCATCGGCGCCATCGCCCGGGTCGCCGCCAAGGTGAACGCCAGCGTCGAGAACATCGGCGCGCGCCGGCTGCAGACGGTCATGGAGCGCGTGCTCGACGACGTCAGCTTCACCGCGCCCGACCGCGCGGGCGAGACCATCACCATCGACGCCGCCTATGTCGACGCCCATGTCGGCGACCTCGCCGATAATGCCGATCTGAGCCGGTTCATTCTTTAGCGCCCGGCGCAGGCGCGCTTGCCGGCGCCGTTGTCCGCTGGAGTCCGGTCATCAGGACCCGAGTTTCCCGACATCCGGTCCCCCGCGCGTGGCCGGTGCGGGACGCCCAGGCCCGGTTCAGCGAACCTGTCCGGCGCGCCTTCCCCAACCCTGTTCGGTCATCGCGGCGACGGCGCTCCGATAGGGGCTTATCGTCGTCCCGAGCGATGTCGCGGATTTCGAGCGCGCCGGGGCCGAGGCGCGCAACCCCGGGTCCTGAACGCCGCCCCGCTTGCGTCGTCGCGCCCGCGTTGCGATAACGCCCGCGCTTTTGACCTCCGGACCTCGGCGATTCCCCATGGCGACTTTCACTCCCCGCGTTTTCTCCGGCGTGCAGCCCACGGGCAATCTGCATCTCGGCAATTATCTCGGCGCGCTGAAGCGTTTTGTGGAAATGCAGGCGACCCACCCCTGCCTCTATTGCGTCGTCGATTTGCACGCGATGACCATGCCGCACGACCCGGCGCAGCTGCGCGCCACGACGCGCGAGGTGACGGCGGCGTTTCTGGCCTGCGGCATCGATCCGCAACGCAACATCGTTTTCAACCAGAGCCGGGTGCCCGAGCATGCCGAACTGGCCTGGGTGTTCGATTGCGTCGCCCGCCTGGGTTGGCTCAACCGCATGACCCAGTTCAAGGAAAAGGCCGGCAAGGACCGCGAGAACGCCTCCATCGGTCTCTATAACTATCCCGTGCTGATGGCGGCGGACATTCTGCTCTATCTCGCCACCGCCGTGCCGGTGGGCGACGACCAGAAGCAGCATCTCGAACTGACGCGCGATATCGCGCAGAAGTTCAACAACGACTTTTCCGCCCAGATCGCCGCCAACGGCTATGGCGACGCCTTTTTCCCGCTGCCCGACCCGCTGATCCAGGGCCCGGCGACGCGGGTGATGAGCCTGCGCGACGGCACCAAGAAGATGTCGAAGTCCGACCCTTCGGAAAATTCCCTCATCGCGCTCTCGGACGACGCCGAGACGATCGCGCAGAAGATCCGTCGCGCCAAGACCGACCCGGACGCGCTGCCGAGCGAAGTCGAGGGTCTGGCGGGCCGACCGGAGGCCGAAAACCTGGTCGGCATATTCGCCGCGCTGAACGACGAGACCAAGGCCTCGGTGCTGAAAACCTTCGGCGGCGCCCAATTCTCCGCATTCAAGGCGGCCCTCGTCGAACTGGCGGTCG
>Ga0316217_10007027_pt1 | contig 10886 bp, 10 predicted proteins | sample 1anoAmetaG_FD_203633 | JGI IMG/M metagenome (GOLD analysis project Ga0316217, IMG submission 203633) | Freshwater microbial communities from Trout Bog Lake, Wisconsin, USA - 1anoA | ecosystem: Environmental > Aquatic > Freshwater > Lake > Hypolimnion/Profundal zone | place: USA: Wisconsin... | reverse complement strand
GTGTGTTCTTGCAGCCGCTGCGCGCCGGGACGGCGCGCGGTCCAACCGCTTCGGACCGCGACCGGTCCCCCGGTCGCAGCACTCGGGATTCACGCAGAAGCTCCAAAGGTTCGCCGGGCGTCGCGTATTCTTGTAGCCGCTGCGCGCCGGGACGGCGCGCGGTCCAACCGCTTCGGACCGCGACCGGTCCCCCGGTCGCAGCGCTCGGGATTCACGCCGAAGCCCCCGAGGTTCGCCGAACGCCACTTGCTCGCGACCAGCGGGGACAAGCTGTCCCCGCCCCGGCTGAATCCGATCAGCTATTTGGCATTTGCGCGCGGTGGGAAAATCAATAATCATCCTGCGCACAGGACAAATGAAATTTTCCATTATCACGCCCAGTTTTCGCAACTCTGCCTGGCTGAAGTTGTGCATTGCTTCCGTGGCGGACCAGCAGGGGGCGGAATGGGAACATTTGGTGCAGGATTCCTGTTCCGACGACGGCACGCAGGACTGGCTGCCGCACGACCCGCGCGTGCAGGCGTTCGTGGAGAAGGATGCCGGCATGTACGACGCGGTTAACCGCGGGTATCGCCGTGCCACCGGCGATATTCTGGCCTATCTGAACTGCGACGAACAATATCTGCCCGGCGCACTGGCGGCGGTGGAACAATATTTCGCGGCGCACCCCCGGGTGGAAGTCGCCCTCACGGGCAGCATCGTTACCGACGGCGATGGCCAATACCTGTGTCACCGGCATTCGCTGGTGCCGAACCCGCGGCATGTATGGTATCGTTTTCCGATTTTGACCTGCGGCATTTTCATCCGGCGCAAAGTAATTCAGGAGCGGGGCATTTACTTCGACACCCAGTGGCGCGACCTGGGCGATTTTCACTGGGTGCAGGCGCTAATGCGGGCGCGGGTGCCGATGGCTGTCTGCGACAGCTTCACCTCCGTATTCGCGGACACGGGTGACAACATGAATCTCAAGCCCAATGCCATCCGCGAAAAAGTCGAGACCGCCAACATGATTCCGACCTGGACGCGGCTGCTCAAGCCGATGTGGATCGTAAGCCACCGGCTGCGCCGGCTGCGGGCGGGCCATTTCCGGCTCCAAGCCACCCGTTATGCGATTTATACCAAGCAAAGCCCTGACCGGCGCGTAATCATCGAAGTGCCCAAGCCGACGGCGGTATGGTGGAACCGGCTCTGACGCAAATATTTATGACAAACGGCGAACAACAAGACACGCTGGTGATCCTCAAACCCGACGCCTTCTGGCGCGGTCTGGACCGCCAGATCGAGGCCCGCCTTCGCGCATTGGGCTTGCGGGTGGTGGCGGAACGCACCCTGGCTGGGGCTGCGAATTTGCCAGTCGAAAAATGGCGGGAGTTTTATTTTCCGTCCATCGGGGACCGTCCCCCCTGTTGGGATGGCACGTCGAAATACATGGCTCACGGCCCGGTCAAAGTTATCCGTTTGCGCGGCGCCGGCGCCATCCAAAAGGTGCGCCAAGCGGTGGGCGCCACCCGTCCATGGCAGGCGGATAAAGGAACCATTCGCGGCGACTTCTGGCCGGGCGCCACCGAGGCGAACACGCCCTACCGGCTGAAATTTCAACAGCCGGGCGATGACCAGTTTCTATTCAACCTGATTCACGCCTCGGACTCGGATGCGAGTTTCGAGCGGGAAATCCAGTTTTTTGATGGTTTGCACACTGCAGGATAGTCAAAGTTGGTGGATCGTATTGTGGTGCCGCAGATTGGGTTCAACACCCGTCCCTGTCTCGGCTGACTAGCCGGGGCTGATAGTGGCCCGTTCGGTGGCGCTGGGGCTCCGGAAATCGCTGAGCCGGCCTTTTTTCAGGGTGCCGTCCGGCAGCTTGAGCGCAATCTGCGGCGGCCAGCCGTCACGGCCTTCGGTCACGCTCTCCACCACGCCCACGGCGCGCGTGAGTTTGTGGACCATGATTTCGCCAAGATAGCCTTCGCCGGTGGCGGGAATTTTGCTTTTACCCATGTGGACAGCATAGCGTAAAAACCCGCCGCGTTCAAAGGTCAAAATAGAAGCTCACCGAACCGGTGCATTCGCCGGGAGCTACCGCGGGTTGGAGCGCTGCCCCGACGTCGCTGCTGTAAGCGGGAATGGCGTCCAGAAATCCCAGCCCGCATTGCGGCGCTGGCGCGGCGGTCTGACCGGCTGGGTCGGTGGGCGGAGAGTTCGGCGTGAGCACCTGCACAAACGGCACGGCGCTGTTATTGAGAATTGTAATCCGACCTTCGGCGGTGTCCAATTGCAGCCAGTCCACACCGCTGAAAAACCCCTTGAACTCCGGCTCCGCACGGTCGCGGCCAACGACGGTGGCCGGGTGGCAATCAGCTTCCCAAACGCCCAGAGTCGCGCCGCGCGGCTGGTTTGTTCCCACTGGCTCCGGGCCCTCGCCCAGCCAGCGCTTGTGCGTGACCAGTTTTTCCGGATAATCGAACAACACGCCGGCAAAATCGTTCGTGCCGGCCGCCGCGCAGGTGTAATCGCAGTTGACCCAGCCGTTGCCGTTGACCCGCCAGAAGACGGATTTTAAATCGCCGTCAAACTTGGCGGAGACAAATGCGTCGGGGCCGTCGTCGTCAAAATGAATCTGCCGCAGCATGGCGCTGCCCGTCGCGAGCCGCGGTCCATTGGTGAGCGAAAAAGCCCGCGCGCCGCGCCGCACGCGAAGCAGCCGGCCATTTTCCTGGCTGAAGGTCGCGACCAAATCGCCCGCCGTGATGGTAATGACCCCGTTGGTTTCCGCCGGCACGGCATGATAAAAAGCGGGCTCTTGCGTGAGCCGATAGGTGTCGCTTCGCCGCAGCGGCCAAACCCAGGTTCCCAATTCGCGACCGACCGGATCCGCCACGCGCAAGGCCAGCGCATCGGCGCTTCTTGCCAGAGCCGGTTTGAGGTTCAAAATCCCGGTTTCACCCGGGGGAATCGCGGGCGAATTCAGCGTGCCCTCGCGCAACACCGTGAACGGGGCATTGGTCAGGAATGGCGACGTAAAATCTCGCAGTTGCCAGGTGAATCGGCAGTCGTGCGTATCGGTAAAATCAAAATGATTTTCCACCATGAACAGGCCGTTCGTGGCGCGGGTGATTTGCATCGGCGACGGGATTTCCTCGTTGGGGAAATCGCTGTGGGGATGGTATCCGCCAACAGTTGGCTGGGCGGACAATTTTGTCGCGGCAGCCCAAGCCAACAAGCACACTGCGGCCAAGCAACGGACCGCCGGAGAAGGACAAGTGCCTAAATCCGGATGTTTCACGCCTTCGCCGGCTGATATATCGGCTTGGGCACCACCACGGCGGCGCAGTGCTTGCCGCGAATCTCGATCTCAAGCGGCGTGCCCGCCTTGGCGCTTTCGGGCGGAACGTAACCGAGGCCGATGCCCACGTTCAGGGATGGACTTTGCGTACCGCTGGTGACGATGCCCACCTTCGCACCGTTGACCCAGATGGGGTAATGCGGACGGGGCGGGGCGGATTTGTCCGTCATTTTGAAGGCAACGAGTTTCTTTTTCACCCCATTGGCTTTTTGCCCGGCCAACACGGCCCGGCCATTGAACTCGCCCTTGTCCAGCGCGACGAAAAAGCCGACCCCGGCCTCGATGGGCGTGGTGTGCTCGTCCAGTTCATGGCCATAAAGCGGATAGCAGACTTCCGTGCGCAGCGTGTCGCGCGCGCCCAGGCCGCAGGGCTTGATGCCCGCCGCCGCGCCCACGGCCAGAAGCTTGTTCCAGAGGGGTTGAGCGGCGGCTTCCGGGCCGAGGATTTCAAAACCGTCCTCGCCGGTGTAGCCGGTGCAGCCCACCAAGAGATTGTTATTCTCAAAGGGAAACCCGGCGAGCTGGTTCTTCTTCAGTTCACTGACGGCAGCAACCGAGAAGACAGCCTCCGACGCTCCGGGAATGCAGTCATTGATGAAGGAGCGCACTTGGGGGCCTTGCACGGCGATGGCAGCATAATGATGCGAGGCATCCGTGAGATTCAACTGCCCGCCGGAGAACTTCGCGGCTTGCGCCTGCAGCCAAGTCACGTCGGCATCAATGCGCGAGGCGTTGATGATGAGGAAGAAGGCGTCCGGCGCGAGCCGGTAGGCGTACAAATCATCAATCACGCCGCCATGCTCGAGGCACATGAGAGTGTACTGACCCTGGCCGGGCGCAAGTTTGCGCACGTCGTTGGTGAGCGTGCGATTGAGAAATTCCACCGCACCCGGGCCGCTGACGGTGACTTCGCCCATGTGCGAGATGTCGAAAATGCCGGCGGCTTTGCGGACGGCCAGATGCTCGTCCGAGATGCTGGTGTATTGCACGGGCATTTCCCAGCCGCCAAAGTCAATGAGTTTGGCGCCCAATTTTTGATGCGCGGAAAACAGTGCAGTGCGTTTTAACATGGTGTCATATTGGCCAGATTTGCCCAGCCTTGTCCATCGCACAAATTGGTGAGGCCAGGCCGCTAGGCCGCCGCCAGACGGTCCAGGATTTCCTGCGTCAACAACTGATACGCGGCCGCGCCGGAGCTGTACTTGTCATAGTGAATGATGGGTTTGCCGAAGCTGGGCGCCTCGGCCAGGCGGGTCGTGCGGGGAATGACGGTTTCAAAAACCTTCGCGCCCAGCAGTTTGCGGACCTCCTCGACTACTTCGTTGGACAGCTTGGTGCGACCGTCGAACATGGTCATCACCACGCCGAAAATGTCCAGCCGCGGATTGACGCCGGCGGTTCGCAATTGGTCCAGGACGTGGTTCATCATGGAGATGCCTTCCAGCGCGTAATACTCGCATTGCAGCGGCACCAAAATGCCGTCGCAGGCGGCGAAGGCGTTCAGCGACAAGATGCCCAACGACGGCGGACAATCCAGCAGCACCAGATCGAAGCGTCCGCTGTCGCGCACCGGTTGGAGCGACTGGGCGACTCGGTGCAGGTGATGCTCCAGCCGGGCCAGTTCCAAATCGGCGGCGCACAGATCCACCTCGCTGGGAATGAGTTCCAGACGCTCAAAAGCCGTCGGCTTGATTTTGTCCAACAGGCTGCCGTCGCCGAGCAGCACCTGATACGCGCTGGCGCCCGGAATTTTCTCGATCCCCACGCCGCTGGTGGCGTTGGCCTGCGGATCTAGGTCGAACAGCAGCACGCGCCGGCCCACGGCGGCAAGGCAGGCGGCCAGATTGACGGCGGTGGTAGTTTTTCCCACACCGCCTTTTTGGTTGGCAACGGCAATGACTTTGGTTGGCACTGGCGAATTAAATGAAAAGTGCGGTGGCGTTACAAGCGCACACCGCACGAAAAAGAGAATTTCAAAGGCTTACTGGCCGGGGGGTGTGAAGCCAGCGGATTGAAACAACGGGTTCTGGGGCGAACCAAACAGCGTATTGGCCGGCTGCAAACTGGACACGGGATTGGTGCTGACCGTGATGCCGTTGTCGGCGGGCTCCAAGGGGGCCGCGGAGGCCAGCGTGGGGCTCGCGTCCGGCGCCGATTGCGCAAAGAGTTCCGGCGTGGGCGCCGAACCGGGTTCAGAGTGGTCCATAAACAGCACGCCCACCAACAACAGCAGGCAGACGCCGGTGGCCAGCGCCCCCAAAATCCCGGGCCGGGCGCCAAAGAGCTGAAGCAAACCCGCCATAAATGGCGAGTCCGACTGGATCCGTTCCAAAATATTCTGCGCGCCGCCGGCTTCACCCGTGCGAATGCGGGCCACCACGTCACCGGAAAAATGGTTGAAATAGCCCGGAGGCGGGACTTCGTGCCGCTTGAGCTTAAGCAGTCGCTTTAAGTCTTCAAAGTTGTTGTTCGTGTCGCTCATGCTGGCATCAGGTTCTAAATATTCGTTACGATTTTATGTAGTCCGCCAGAAAACCCTGCAACTGCTGACGGGCATAAAACAGCCGGGACCTCACCGTGCCAATGTTGCAACCCACGATCTCGGCGATCTCTTCGTGGGAAACTCCCTGCACATCATGCAGGACCACGACCATTCTGTGAGGTTCAGACAGGCGGAGCAAAGCTTCGTTCAATTTTTTTTGCAGCTCGCTCAGATTAATGTCGCGCTGGGGAGTCTTCTCGGAAACCAGCGCCACCAAGTCCGGGTCATGTTCAGCGTTGAAATCCAAGTCGTCCAGGCTGAGATGATGCTTGTTGCGCCGTTGTTTGAGGAAATTGATCGTTTTGTTGATGGCAATCCGGTACAGCCAGGTGTAAAAACTGGAGCCGCCCTTGAAGGATTTCAACGCCGAATAGGCCTTAATGAACGATTCCTGCGCCAGATCATTGGCATCCTCATGGTTGGCCGTCATGTGGTAAATCGTCGCGTAAATGCGCTCCTGATAGCGTTTTACCAACTCGTCGTAGGCGGTCAGGTCGCCGCGGCGGGCGCGACGGACCAAATCGCCTTCCAATAACGCGGCGGGCGCATTGGCATCGGGGACTGTGGCGGGTTCGGACATAGTCAACATGCTTGTTGAACCATCAAAGTTCCGGTTTGTTGCGCTAAAAAATCCGCCAACGCCGCCAACCCCATCCGACCCGGCGACTCGGGCAACACCAGCAGCGCCCGCCGCGCCTGGTCCAGGAAACGCCGGATTTCCCGCACGGACGGCTCCAAAGTGTCGTATTTTGCCAGCAGCGCGTTGACGGCCGGGAAGTTTTTGGATTCCCAGTGCTGAATCAAATGCTCCAGCGCCTTGCGATTGGCCGCGGAGGCCCGTTCCCATGCCAGCAGCACCGGCCAAGTCAGCTTGCCTTTGGCCAAATCGGTGCCCAGCGATTTGCCCGCCTCGGCTTCGGTGCTGAATAAATCCACGCAGTCGTCATAAACCTGGTAGGCCGTGCCGACGGCCGCGCCATATGCACGCAGCGCCACGCGTTGGGCCGGCGGCGCATCGCTCAAAAACGCGGCCAAGTCGCAGGCCAGCGTGAACAGCTCGCCCGTCTTCATTTCGATCACCCGGAAGTAATGGCGCCGGGCCGCGATGAAATTCCGCCGCTGCTGGGTCTGTAAAATTTCCCCGGAACATACCGTGTTCGTGGCCACCGAAACCGCCCGGCAAACTTCCGGAGTGGGAAAACTGGCGGCCAGCGTCAGTGCGTTGGCGAACAGGCAGTCGCCAAACAGGACGGCGATTTCGTTCCCCCATTTGGCGGCCACGGTTGGGTGGCCGCGGCGAATTTCGGCCTCATCCATCACATCGTCATGAATGAGCGTGGCCAGATGGATCATTTCAATGATGACTGCCGCTTTGACGTGCGCCTCCGTGGGCCGGCCGAAACAGCCCGCCGCCAGCGCCACCAGCGCGGGACGCAAATGTTTGCCGCCGTGGTTGAGCGCGTGATCCGCGTAGGGCACGATTTGAGGGTCAAAATCCCGGGCCTGACGCATCAGTTTTTGCGTCACGGCACCCAGGAACGGCTCCACCGGTTCCATGATTTGTTTCCAGGAACAGGCGGACTCGGCGTCAGGAGCCCGTTCGGAATGGGAACCCGTGGTTTTGGTTTCAGCGGCCAACATCGGCTTGAATCTAGTTTCCTGATTGAGTGGAGTCAAACTTGTTATATTTTTCCCTGCGGCTTCAAACCGGCCTTGCCGGCCTGGTGCGGGGCTTCGGCTTGGAGATTTTGGACGGATTTCACTGAGCCGGACATGGAAGATTTCGGCGGCCGGCAGGGCGGATCTGGAGGTTTGCCAAACAAAGAGAGTGCTTGATATTCCACGGTGCACCTGCTCTTATTGAGCCGTCCAGATTGGGATTTGAAACCATGTGGTCAAAATGACAACCAATAAATTTTCGATTACGCTTTCCAGAACGGCGACCCTCGCCGGGCTGATTGCTTGCGCGGCGGGTTGCACGAAGAAGAACCACGAGCCGTCACCGTCCCAACCGCCGTTGCCCGAACCGCTGGCCACCAATGCCGCCGCCAGCACCAACAACAATAGCACGGATGCGGCCACCAGCACCAACATCCCGCCTGCGACCCTGAGCAGCGTAGTCATCGCCACCAACATTCCGCCGGCCCTGGACATCACCAACCCGCCGCCTGCCGAAACCACCCTCAAGGCGCCGGAAATCACCACCTTGGCGGAAACCAACGTGCCCGGGCATACGGCGGTGGTGGAGATGCCGGCCAAGCCGCCCGTGGCACCCACGAATTTTTACCCCGCCACCATTACCAGCAGCTCACCCCCCACTGCAGCTCTCACGCCCACGCCGTTGACCGGCGAGGCCGAAGGCAATTTCTTTGTGCATTTCCGCGCCGGCTATGAGCACATTAACCACGGCGACAACAACGATTCCTACTGGCTGAGCGCCAAGTTTTACGCCTATGGCGACGGTTTGCGCGAGCGCGCCGGCAAGAACGGCTGGTTCATTCCGGATGCCAGCGCCGAAATTACCAGCTCGTATCTGGCCAAACCGGACAACGACCCGCATCCCGGCAGCGATGAGGGCCTGGGTTTCCGCGCCGATTTCACCTGGCCGTGGCTCCGATGGACCGCGCTTGCTTCTGCCACCACCAATTCCGGCTGTCCTTTCTGCCAGCCGCTGGCGCTTGCCTTGGGGCCCACCGTCAATGTTGGCTTTGACCATTTGTATGGTGAGTCAGATTACCGCTTTGCCCGCTACGCAGGTCTGCGCCTGACTTTCAACCGCAGCGGCTTTGTGGAATATACCGCCGGCGAAACGGAAGGCCTCAACGGCACGCGCCAGCAGATCGTCGCTGAAATTCCCTTTTACCAAAGCCGCGACGGCGAAGTGCGCTATTATTTGCGCGGCCTCTGGAATCATGGAGCCAACAACAAGCCGGACATCCTTGAAGGCGGACTCTTCGTGGACCTGCCCGTCAGCACGCTCATTTCCCCCAGCAAATGGGGCGATCTGGTGCCGTTCATGAAGTAGCATTAGAAATTTGCCAAGCGCCAGCCGGACTGATTTCAGTCCGGTTTTTTTATTTGGAAACGCCGGAGTGCCGGGTCCGGAGACTACGGGCCGCGCGCCGTCCCGGCGCACAGCGCGCGGGGGAACAAGCAGCGTGCGGCGAACCTCTGGAGCCCCGGCGTGAATCCAACGCGCTGCGACCGGGGACCGGTCGCGGTCCGAAGCAGACGGACCGCGTCTTAACACATTCTTAACGCCGACACCCCGTCTCTTAACTACCCGCTTGCGCCTTGATCTGCCAACTTGCAGCACGGAGCCCGAGGGGTTGACTGGCTGGCGGTTCAAGGCCAAAGCCAAGGCCAAGGCCGGCGTCGCCCATTCCAGTTCCGAGATTGAATACCTATGACTGACCTGGTCTACATCGCCGTTACGGCTGGAGTTTTTCTGGCCGCGCAACTTTACGCCCACTGGTGCGGAAAACTCTGAAGCAATCATTTTATGGAAAATATCATAGTCGGGTTTATTGCCCTCGCGCTGTTCGCCTATTTGTTCATCGCAATGATTTATCCTGAAAAATTCTGACACTTATGAAATGCTCCGGCTGGCTCCAACTGGGCCTCTACGTGGCCTTGCTCGCGGTCCTCACCAAACCGATGGGCCGGTACCTCATGCAGGTGCTCGACGCCCAGGGCAAAACCTGGCTTGACCCCGTGCTCAAACCGCTCGAATGGGTGACCTACAAGGCAATGGGCGTCCGCAATGGTCAGGAACACGGCTGGGCGCAATACACCTGGGCCATGCTGCTATTCAGCCTCGCAAGCTGCCTGTTCACTTATGCGATTTTGCGGCTGCAAAATTTCCTGCCGCTCAATCCGCAAGGCTTCGGCGCGCTGTCGCCGGACCTAGCGTTCAACACCGCCATCAGCTTCACCACCAACACCAATTGGCAGAGTTATAGCGGTGAATCCACCATGTCCTACCTCTCGCAAATGGTTGCGCTGGTGATTCACAACTTCGGCTCGGCGGCCTCTGGCATCGCCATCGCTGCGGCGCTGGTGCGCGGTCTGGCGCGGCATTCCACGCGCCTGCTGGGCAACTTCTGGGTGGACCTCGTGCGCGTCACTTACTATCTGCTGCTGCCCATCTGTCTGGTCTTTGCGGTGATCTTGGTGTCGCAGGGCATGATTCAGAATTTCCAGCCTTATACCCATGCGAAGCTCTTGGAATCCTATACCATTCAGGTGCAAAAAACCGACGCCCAAGGCCAGCCGGTGACCACCAATGTGGCCGTCACGGTGCAGGCGCCGAAGCTGGATGCCCAAGGCCGGCCGCTGATGGCCAACGGGGTGACCGTGATGACGGACGTGCCGCAGCTCAACGCGAAAGGCCAGCCGCTCATGACCAACGTGCCCGTCATGGTGAATCAAACCGTGGATGACCAAGTCATTTCGCAAGGACCCATGGCGTCGCAAGTTGCCATCAAAATGCTCGGCACCAACGGCGGCGGCAACACCAACGCCAACGCTGCGCATCCATTTGAGAATCCCACGCCGCTGTCCAACTTCCTGCAAATGCTGTCCATCTTTGCCATCGGCAGCGGGCTGACGTGGTATCTGGGGCGCATGACCAAAAATCAGGCGCATGGCTGGGCGGTCTGGGTCACGATGATGATTTTGTTTCTCACGGGCGTGCTCCTTGCGTGGCACGCGGAGGCGGCCGGCAATCCCATTCACCAGCAACTGGGCGTGGCCGCTGCGGATGGCAATATGGAAGGCAAGGAGGTTCGCTTCGGCATCTTCAATTCCGCCCTGTTTGCCACCATCACCACGGATGCCTCGTGCGGCGCGGTCAATGCCATGCACGACTCCTTCACGCCGCTGGGCGGGTTGGTGCCGCTGTTCAACATGCAGCTCGGCGAGATTATTTTCGGCGGCGTAGGCGCGGGGCTTTACGGCATGCTGGTGTTCGTCGTGCTGGCGGTATTCATTGCCGGACTG
>Ga0316217_10007024_pt1 | contig 10888 bp, 10 predicted proteins | sample 1anoAmetaG_FD_203633 | JGI IMG/M metagenome (GOLD analysis project Ga0316217, IMG submission 203633) | Freshwater microbial communities from Trout Bog Lake, Wisconsin, USA - 1anoA | ecosystem: Environmental > Aquatic > Freshwater > Lake > Hypolimnion/Profundal zone | place: USA: Wisconsin... | reverse complement strand
TGGCGTGGCCGGTGCGGTTCTGGCGCTCGGCGCCGGCCGTATATTGGGCGCTGTCGGCATATTCGGCGGCGCCTTGGAAGCAAGGGGAGCGGATCAAGCGTGGCGGTTGTGGGCGCTGGCGGGTCTGCTTGTCGCGCCTACGCTGGCGCGCGCCCTTTGGAGCGCGGCGCCGCCGCAATTCGAGACACGCTTTGGCCTTGTCGTCGTCGCGGGACTTCTGGTCGGATATGGCGCGCGGCTCGGCAACGGCTGCACGAGCGGCCACGGCGTCTGCGGCGTTGCGAGGCTCTCGCCGCGTTCGCTGGTGGCGACGCTCGTATTCATGACGACGGGCTTCGCCAGCGTGTTCGTCGTCCGCCATCTTGCAGGGTGAGAAACGCGATGCGGAATTGGGTTGCGCTTAGCGCGGGTTTGATCTTCGGCGTTGGAATTTGCCTTTCGGGCCTTTCCCAGCCGACCAAGGTGCTGGCTTTTCTCGATCTCGCGGGGAACTGGGATCCTTCGCTGGCCTTCGTCATGGCGAGCGCCATCGCCATCGCCGCGCCCGCCTTCTATTTTGCCGACCGACGCGGCCGCGATTGGGCGGGCGAGCCGGTGGCGTTGCCACGAGGGCGCGAAATCGACGGGCCGCTCATCCTTGGCAGCGCGGTTTTCGGCGTCGGTTGGGGCCTTGCGGGCCTTTGCCCCGGCCCGGCTCTGGTCGGCGTCGGGTTCCTGAGCCCGCTCGCCTTGGCCTTTGTCGCGGCGATGGCGGTCGGCGTGCTGGCGGCGGGGCGTCTGGTCTGGCGTCCGCGCGCGAGGCAAGCGCAGGACGCCTGATCAAGCCTCCCGTCGGTTGAGGAAGCTGACCGCGAGCACCGACAAGATCACGGCCCCGCCCGCGACCTGACTCCAGTAGAACGAAACGCCGATCAGCAGAAGCCCGTTCTTGACGACGCTGAGCAACAGCACGCCGAGCAGCGTGCCCGCGACATTGGCGCGGCCCCAGGGGCTGAAGGTCGTGCCGAGGAAGGTCGCGCCGATGGCGTCCATCAGATAGCCGTTGCCGGAAAGCGGCGCGTAGGAGCGCACGGAGGAGGAAAGCACGATCCCGGCGACGCCGGCGATGAGCGCGGCGAGGATCATCACGGCGCCCAGATCACGCCGGACGGGAACGCCGGAATAATAGGCGACGGCCGGCCCGACGCCGGCCGCGACGAGGCGGCGACCGAACAGGCTGGCGGCGAGCAAAGCGGCGACGCCGAGAATGGCGAAGGCGACGAGCCAGAGCCGCGCGGCGTCGACGGCGGCGAAGATCGGACGCGGCGCGCCCGAGATCAGATAGATCGGCACGCCGCCGTTGGTCGCAAGCTGCTGCACGCTCTGGCCGATGAACAACGTCCCCAGCGTCGCCAGGAACGGCGGCAGGCCGAGCCCGCCGATCAGGCCGGCATTGAACAGCCCGACGAGCGCGGCGCCGCCGAGGGCGCCGAGGATCGCCAGCGGCGGCGCGCCGCCCTGTTGCAGGATGACAATATAAGCGAGCGCCGCCATGTCGATGGCGGTTCCGACCGAGAGGTCGATCCCGCCGGAGGTGACGACCAGCGTCATGGCGAGCGAGGCGAGCGCCAGGATCGCGAAATGGTTGAGCGCGAGGCTCCTGAGATTCGCCGCCGTCAGGAAGGTCGGCGACGTCAGCGAGAACAGGACGACCAAGGCCAGCAGCGCGACCGGCAAGCCGAAACGGGCATAGGCGCTCATGACATGGCCTCGCGCTGCGAAGGCGTGCAGGCGACGACGAACAGGATCAAGGCGCCCTCGACGCCGCTGACCCAATAGCTTGAGATATTGACCAACTGAAACCCGTTGTTGAGCAGGCCGATGAACAGAACCGCCGACGCCGCGCCGCCGATGCTCGGCGTCAGACGCGGCGAGAATACGACGCCGAGCAGCGCGGCGACGACGACGGAGAGCAGGATGTCGGCCGATCCCGGAGACGACCCGGTCAGATAAGCGGCCGACAAAATCCCGGCGAGCGCGCCGAACACTCCGCTGACCAGATAGCTGCCGGCGACATAGGTCTTCACCGGCAGGCCCGCCGCCCGCGCCGCCTCTCGATGCGCGCCGACCGCCTGCAACCGCAGCCCCCAGGGCGTCGCCTGAACGGCCGGCCATGCGATCAACGTCACGAGCACGAGCACATAAGCCATGACGGGCACGGCGAGCGGACCATTGTCCGAAAGCCACGCGAGGAACGGCGACGTCGCCGTCACCACCGAGTTCTGAGTCAGCACGAATTCGAGCCCGCTGACGATCTTGGCCACCGCCAGAGTCGCGAGCAGCGGCACGATGCCGAGCGCGGTCACGGCTACCGCATTGAGCGCGCCGACCGCGAGGCCCGCGCTGAGGGTCGCAGCCGCCGCGAGCGCGTCGGGATAGCCGTGCTTGACGAGGCTCGCGTAGACCGCCGCCGCAAGTCCGAGATTGGCCGCGACCGAAAGGTCGATCCCGCCGGTCACGACATTGCCGCCGCCGCCGATGACGACGATGGTGAGCCCGAAGGCAAGCAGGCCGAGGATCGCCGATTGTTGCAGCACGTTCAGCCAGTTGCCGAGGGTTAGGAAACCCGGCGCGGCCAGCGCGAAGACCAGCAGTATGGCGGCGAACGCGAGATAGGCGCCGAGCCGCAGCGCGGTCGCGAGCGCGGGTCTATTCGGCGGCTTTGGCATGGGGTTCTCTAGAGTCGTGGCCTGTCGTGACAAAGGTCAGCAGGCGGTCGGACTCGAGTTCGGATCGGGCGATATCGGCGACGACAGCGCCCCGGAAGAACACCAGCGCCCGGTCGGCGAGGCCCTGGATTTCCATGAGATCGGAAGACACGAGGACGATCGCTGCCCCGCCGGCGGCGAGCGCTGCGATCTCGCGATAGATTTCGACCTTCGCGCCGACATCGACGCCGACGGTGGGTTCGTCGAGCACGATGACCTGCGACCCGTGGATCAACCATTTCGCCAACGCGACCTTCTGCTGGTTGCCGCCGCTCAGAGCGCGCACCGGCGTCTCGGCGTCGGGCGTGCGGATCGAAAGACGGGAGATCAGCCCGTTCACCGCCGCCTTTTCGCGGCTGGCGGCGAGGAGCCCAAAGCGCCGGAAGCGGTTCAGGGCCGCGAGCGTCGCATTCTCGCGCACGGACAGGCCTAGCGCGACGCCGTGCCGGCGGCGATCTTCCGGCACGAGCGCGACACCGGCGGCGACGGCGTCGCGCGGAGAATTCAGACGCTGCGCCTCGCCCTTCACCCGGATCTCGCCGGAGGTCGGCCGCTCAAGACCGAACAGGGCCCGCGCCAACGCCTTGGCGCCGGAGCCGACGAGGCCGGTGACGCCGAGGATTTCGCCCTTGCACACGCCGAAGGACACGTCCTCGAATTGCCCGGCGAGCGAGAGCTTGTCGACCTCAAGGCCCTTCGCCCCGAAAGCGGCCTGGCGTGCGGGGAAAAGCTGGTCGACCGCGCGGTCGATCATCAGCGAAACGAGCTGCGAAGTGGGAGTCGCGCGCGCGTCGACCCGCGCGACGTCGCGCCCGTTGCGGATCACCGTGACCGCGTCGCAGAGATCGCGGATTTCGTTGAGATAGTGCGAGATGTAGAGCACGGTGAGGCCGTCGGCGCGCAGGCGGCGGATGGTCGCAAACAGGAAATCCGCCTCGCGGCGCACCAGCGCCGTGGTCGGTTCGTCGAACACCAGGATTTTCGGGCGGTGCAGCAGGGCGCGGGTGATCTGCACGATCTGCTGCTCGGCGTTCGAGAGATCACGCACGAGTGCGCGTGGCGGCAAAGCGATGTCGAAGGCGCACCGGATCGCCGCCTGCGCCTGCGCCTCCAGCCGGCGACGATTGATGAAGGGCGTGCCGGACCAGCGCGGCTCATGTCCCAGCAGCAGCGCCTCCGCGACGGTGAGGCTCGGCGCGAGCAGCCGGTCCTGATGAATGAAATGCACGCCGAGCTGATCGCAGCGGGCCGGCGTCAGCATCGTCTGCCGCACGCCGTCGACCTCGATCACGCCGGAATCGGCGTGATGAATGCCGGCGAGAATCTTGATCAAGGTCGATTTGCCGGCGCCGTTCTGGCCGACAAGCCCGTGCACGCTCCCGCGCTCGACCACGAGCGTGGCGCCGTCGAGCGCCTGCACGCCGCCGAAAGCCTTGCGAATATCGCGCAGCGCAAGCGCGGGAGCGTTTGTCATGTTCAGTTGCTGGTGGTCTGGCCGAGCGTGACCTGCGCCTCGGCGGCGTTCTCTTTGGTCACCAGCAGCGAGGGAATGAAGGTGGTCTTCGGGATGTTGCGGTCGCCGGCGAGATAGCGCGCGACATTGTCCACGGCCGTCTTGCCGATCAGATAAGGCTGTTGCGCAACGACGGCGGCGGCGGGTTGGGCCGGGTCCTTGACCAGCGCGACGATGTCGGGGCTGCCGTCGACTCCGTAGGTCTTGACCTCCGTGCGGCCGGCCGCGACGAGCGCCTGCGTCGCTCCGACCTGCGGCACGTCCCAGGCCTGCCAGATCGCCTTGATCTGCCCTTTCGGATATTTGTTGAGGATTTCGGTAATCTGGGTCTGCGAATCCTGCACGGTGTTGGGGATCACCTCCTTCAATTCGGGCTCGATGATCTTCACCTTCGGGTAGTATTTGATCACGTTGCGCAGTTGGTCGTAGCGAATCGCGACGGGCGTCACGCTGTAGAAGCCGTTGAACACGACGATATTGCCCTCGCCGCCGATGTCGGAAACGAGCTTCAGCGCCAGTTCCTCGCCGATGCGCCAGTTGTCCGAGGTCGTGACATTGACGGCGTAAGGCGTGCCGGTGTCGAGCGTGAACAGGGGAATGCCCGCGTCGGTGATTTTCTTGAGCGAGGGTTCGAGCGCCGCCGCCGTGCCGAGTTCCTCGATGATGGCGTCGGGTTTCTGGCTGATCAGCGTTTGAATCTGCGCGATCTGCTTGGAATCGACATAGCCGGCGTCGAGCCCGATCACCTTGCCGCCGAGCCGCTTGATCTCGTCGAGCGCGCCTTGATAGGCCTTGATGTTCCAGTAATGCTCATTGCCAATCGACGTGACGCCGATGGTCTTGCCCTTGAGCGAGAGGTCTTGGGCATAGGCGGCGGTTGAGGCGAGCAAGGCGACGGAGAGGGTCGCCGCGATTTTCCAAGGTGACATGAGGGAGTCCTTGAAGGCGGGAGATAGCGACACGTCACATGACAATGTCTACCGAAATTATAGAATAGAGCTTCAAACTGTCAAGGGTCCAGATTGAGGAAACGGGTCTTGCCGCGCTTTCGATCACCCCTCACGTCTCAAGTCGCCTAGGAACGCGTCCAATTGCAGCGCGATCTGGCGCGCATGGGCAGGGGTCCAGGTTCGCAGGTTCAACACAATACGCGACCGTTTCCGGAATTGAACATGTGCGCCGGGGGTCGTGCGCCGCCAATAATGGATGACCTCGCGGCGCAGGAGGTGGGACAGGCGAGCCATGGTGTGGCGCCTCGGTGGTGCAACGAGGCGTCACAGCGCTGCGCTTCAGCGCCCTACCTGGGGCCGCTCTCCTGAATGGGTTCGTCGGGGAGGGCGTCGTCCGCGGTGCGTTTAAAGCGGACGGCGTCTACCGGGACGCGATCTCAATGGCGATCGGGCGCCGGTTAGGAGCCGTTTCGGCGAACGTCGCCGGTCCGCTCGAACACCGTGCCGTTCTGGCTCGCGAACATCGGTCGCCGAGGTCGGCTCGCGGCGCCCTCGACCGCGCGAGCGCGCTGCTCTCGTCGGCGTTCTACGCAGGCGAGCAGTTCGGAGGGAGCTTCGCTGCCAGCGGCTTGGCTCAGCTGTCGAGCGACGTCGCCTCGCTGGCGTCAAGCCCCGAAGGAGCATGCGGCATTGCGGTGCCCGAAAACGCGCGTCGGCCGGTTCACGGGACGCGAATATGGAGAGGGCGCCCAGATGAACGGAGCTTAGCCGTCGTCCTCCGACGTCGGCGCCCGATCGGCCACCACGCGCTTCGACGAAATGACCAGCAAACCGATTATGAGGTTTTGTGAAGGAGCCGCGACACCGGTGTGCATTGATCTGGCCATCGAACAGGACGGCGATTACTGACGGCAAAGACGGCGATTACTGACGGCAAAATGGTGGGAGGGCCGGTGCCCGTGGCAACGACCGCATCGCCTAAGCGCGCCTTGGACAGAGGATGACGTCGGAAGCGCTGCTTGCGAAATCCGCTACGCGATGCACTCGATGGGCTACGACGGCCGCAGTGGAGTGAAACAGAAGGACGGCGAAAGCGCAGGCTAAGAAGGTTGAGGCGAGAGGTCGGTCACGATCCACGTCCCAGATCGGGATCTTTCGATTGGCTCTGTTCACCGGATGTTCTGTATGGCGGGGACCATATGTGTGCATCGCGACATATCCCTTGGGCTCGAACCGCACGTCGCGGTAGTTGGTGCCGAGCGTCGAGTCCGTCCGTACTCCCGAACCTGCCGCGGCTGACACCGTCTGCCGGAGGATGCCCGCGTTCGCGAGTCCCCTGATGCGTAATTCGATCTCCTTCCCGCCGTTCTCGCCCGCCGCGGCGGCGATCCGTTGCGTTGCGCCCTCGAATGCCTGCGGTCCGTGACCGTCGACCTCGTTGTCCCGCCGGGCGTCCTACGCGATCGTCCCTTTCCGAAATCGCCCATGCCGGAATCGCTACGGACGCGCTGACGCCTGGACATCAGCGCGGCCTTCTCAAGCCCGATGCGCTTGACGAGATTGGCGTTGCGCTGGCCGACGACGCCATCGACGAACGCGCGATAAGCGTCGAGATCGGCGAAGTCACGCGAGCTGCGCAACAGCAGCGCGTTCTCCAGCGCCTGCTTGAGGTGGCCACGGGCGCTTTCTTTCGATCTCGCCGTTCTCATCCGCGACGCCGACCTTGTTGCGCTTCGCCATCATGTCGTAGTGGTCAATCAGCGCGGCGTAGCGCTGAGTGACATCGTCGCGCGCATCGGCGGTGAGATTGCCGAACGCCGCCGACGGGCTGTCGCTGCGATGCTCCTTTTGCGCGCCGCCGAGCGCCCACAGGGCGTTCTGCAAACCCTCGGCCAGGGCGGTGAAGTTCTCGTCGCAGAGCGCGACATGGGCGTGCTCGAAGCCGGAGAAGGCCAGCCGGAAGTGATAGAGCCGGTGACCGAGCGGTTCGCCTGCGACATGGACGCCGAGGCCGCTGGCGTCGGTGAAGTCGAATAGCCCTTGCCGTACCGATTCATTCTGCTGGCGGAAGATCACACCGGTCTGAGTTAACGTTTTTTCGTCAAGAATTGGCTCGACACTGCGCCTGCGCTTTCGCGCCACAGCGGCTCCGCGACACCGAAAAACGATTACGCTCTCGCGCATTATGCGTCCACCGCATCGTACGCGCCCGAGCATGACCGCCTTCGCAAGCAATTCCCAAGCGATTAGCCATGTTGGTCAATACACTGCCGATAGTGTCCATCAGCGGATTCAAGAGGACACGATGTAATCGGACTGCACGAAGCCTAAGTCCCAAAAAACGAGGCTGATACTTCCCGTTGTCTGAGGGATAAATCTGCTTAATTTTTCTCACAGTTTCAGCCGACGGCCTAACACGCGGGTCAGTTCGCCACCCGCTGCTCTTTCGAGCGTAATTGCGCTGGGATGTTGTGATGCATTTATGTCCCAAATGCGCTGCGACTTCGGCCGGTTGCATATGCAATTTGGCGGTCGCAGCGCCTTGTTGCCGCAGTGTATAGAGGCAAATGGGCTCCATTTTCAGTTCTTTGCATGCTCGATGAAGCGCCTTGGCCAGCCTTTCATGGTAGCGCGTCCAAAATTCCGCCTCGCTCGCGGCCTTCCGGAAGGCGGCGACAAAACGACCCACCTCCTTGCGGGCAATCGGCGAGAGTTTCTTAAGGCAGATAGTCCTTGTTTCCGCAACGGCTCGGCCGTTTGTCGCTTTGGCGCAGTCGATAACGAGATAGCCGCCTTTTATGTGCGCCGTTCGCCATTCACAGGGCCGGGCGGCGAACATGGTCCCGAAGACAAGGAGGCCGGCAAGAAGGGCGGATGTTCGACTGCCTTTTGATCGCAGAAGAACGAGCAGATTGTTCCGCTCCTCTTCGCTGAAGGTCAGTCGATTCTTTCCGCTTGTCTTTCGGGGCTCGCTTCTGCTCGCAGGCGGCGGCTTGGCCGCAGCAATCTCGGCCCGGATGACCGGCGCACGGTCACCGTGAACATCCATTCCGGCCGCGACCCAGGCATCGAGGCCAGCGCCGAGTGCCGCGCGGTACATTCGTATGGTGCTGGATGACCACACTCCGTCTTTCTCCGAAATCCATTTTGCTGCGATGTAAAGGCGCGCGCCGTCGTCGCAGTCGTGATCAGAGCAGCTCCGGGCAAGAAGCGAGCGGCACTCCCGGAGGTATTGGCGCTCCGTGTCGTCTGTCCGGGTGGTCTTCAAGCCACAGGCATCTGTGCGGACTGGCTCGCTTTCCGTGTTCATCAGGGTGCTTCTTCGCCTCTGTTGCCCGTTAGTTGGACATCATGGGGCGTCGCGCGGAAAGGAACAACACGCCTGCTTCTCTACAATCCCCTGCGCTCGCCGAGAAGCGGAGCGAACCGCTCGAAGACCACGGGCTCCCAGAAGCCCGGCGGTAGGATGGCCTTCAGCCACCGCTCGCCGAACCTTCGGATTTCCAGCATGCCCTCGTCGGGACGCTCCAGCCTGAACGCGACCGGCGCCTCCGCAGTGGCAATGGCCGGCACGGTGATCGCCAAGGACGAGCGGAGGAGCCTGGATGCGGCCCCGACCCTGAGCCCGCTGACCGCGAAGCCCTATTTTTCAGAGGTCGTCGCGAGCATCATTGCCGACCTCGTCCGCTCTATGAGGAGACAAGCTTCCACGATAGGGCCCAATTGACGCCGGGTTAACAAAGATCTCGGAAACGCAGAAAAATCTTGCTCCTTACTTTGTGACGCACGACGCGCTCACCAGTTTGACGAAACGAAACTGGTGTCGCACTATTTCGGCTCCAGCTACGCTTCGAAATGGCAGGGATCAATGAACGAGTATCTCCTAAAAATTGATGAAGCCATAACAGCCCTGGAGGAGCGCCTCCGAGCAATCCCTGAGTTCGTCATTTGGCTTGATCTGAAAGCGATCAAGGCCAAGCACGTTTCGGTTCTACGGGACACTCCAGGGACCTTAAAGGAGCGGGTAGGTGCTGAAAAAGGAGGAAAAAGGCAGCCTCGAAAGAAAGCACTTGAGATCGCAATTTCTATCTTAGGGGGGGTTGAGAAACCAATGAGTTCGGCGAAGCTGCATGATGAACTAAAACAGAGGGGAGTGTCCCTGGGCGGTCAGAACCCAGTAAGCAACTTAAGTGCAATGTTGTCAAAAAATAAGGAGCTATTTCAATCCCACGGGAAAGAGGGCTGGACCCTGAACGAGGGAGCCGTACCTTCAGATTCAAAAGCCTCCGAAGCCGGCAAGTTGGACCAAGAAAAGTGAAATGCGTTGCCCCTGCTGTCTGCATCTCACCCCTAAGTCTTTACCGGTTGATACCCCGAATATAGCAAAATGCTGAAAATACGATTTATTATCGCGGCCATGCTACATCAATGAGCGCTTTAGCTGCGCTTAGAGAGTCAAGGAGGCCGTTGCTAATGAGACTGGAGCGAACATTTAGCCATTAGGCTGAGTTTTAATTAGGCGCATCTTATGGATTTAGAGCGGAGGCGAGAAAGCGCCAATTCACCGCTCTAAGATTTCACTTCGTTGTTTCCGATTTCAATCTGTTGATTACATGGAAGCTATGTGTTTTCTCATTCGAAGGAGGGCTAAGCTAAGAGTGCACTTCCAAAGACGTATTAAGTCGAGAGTTTTATGGAGCGAAATATAGGGGCTCCTCTCGCAATTCGCAGTCGCCATTTTGCTTACTTTTGCACTTGGATCTAATGAGTGGTGCGCTCGAGGTTTGACTTTTTGGTATTGGGAGAGAGGTGTGGAGAGTGCTAGGCGTTGGCGATTGGGACTTTGGGAGGCTCGCTTCTTGCTTTGCGAAAATCGCTTATCTAGGGCATTCCACGATGCATGCATTATTGGAGCGAGCGCAGGAATTGGTGCGGCAGTCGCTTCCTGTAACTCGTTTTCAATAAAAATGGTCTGCGCTAGATGAGTGAGTGCCAGGGGGATTTTTCAATTGTCGTCGCGGTGCCCTTAAGGTAGGGGCTCGACAATATCGGCGTTGAAGGAGATGCGCTAAATGGCAGCCTCGCAAGCCACGATGCGCGCAATATTTACTCCTCACGGCGCGACATCTAGGGCTCGCGACTTTTCGTCATCAGACCACCGACGCCCGCCGCCACCGCCAGTAGTCACCTCAACCCGGCGAACCGCTGTCGCCTTCAGCTCAAGTTGAAGGTCAAGTCTAGACACAAGCCAATCCCCATAAAGATCGGCAGACTCTCTCATTCCGGCGCGCCGATGAAGGTGGGAGCGGGATACCGCTTACCTTCACGCCCGCCGTGCAGCGGCTTCAAAATTTCGATGGATGTACTTACACATTTCGTGAGCACCGCGAGCCTGTAACGCCCCGCCCGGCGGCAGTCGTGGCAGGCGAAACGCACGACGACGTAGGATAGTCGCGCAGGCGGGCGGCGGATGCATCGGAACAGAATGTGAACCAAACTGGCGACGTCAAGGGGCCGAACCGACTCCGGCGCGTTGACCCGTGGAGGAACGCCGACATGATCCAACCCGCCTTCGAGCCCCGCGTCAGCCTTATCACCCTCGGGGTCGCCGACGTTGCGCGGGCCTGCGCCTTCTACGAAACCGGTCTCGGCTCGAAGGCGTTGTCGGCCAGTCAGGC
>Ga0316217_10007022_pt1 | contig 10891 bp, 8 predicted proteins | sample 1anoAmetaG_FD_203633 | JGI IMG/M metagenome (GOLD analysis project Ga0316217, IMG submission 203633) | Freshwater microbial communities from Trout Bog Lake, Wisconsin, USA - 1anoA | ecosystem: Environmental > Aquatic > Freshwater > Lake > Hypolimnion/Profundal zone | place: USA: Wisconsin... | reverse complement strand
CGCAATCTCGGCAGCCTGAGGGGGATCGCCACCTCCATGGACGACCTCAGGGCCGCCGTCCAGGCCGATCCCGCCCTGGTGGCCGGCTGGCTGACCCTTGGGCTGGCCTACCAGCAGCTCCCGGGCTTCCTCGGCGGCTCCAGCCGGAAGGCCCTGGCCTGCGCCGACAGCCTGAAGAAGGTGGACGCCCCCCGCGGCGAGGTCCTCCAGGGCACCGTCCTGGCCCTCCAGGGCCGGTGGCCGGAGGCCCAGCCCTGCTTCGCCCGGGCCCTGGCCGCCGCCCCCGGGGACCCCGAGGTGGTCTACGGCTACCTGGAGGCCCTGGGCAGCCGGGAGGCCCGCAAGGTGCTGGGCGACGCCCCCCAGAAGCGCCTGCAGGCCGAAGAGGCGCTTCGGCTGCTGCCCGGGGTGGCCGGCCGGGCGCGGGCGCTCAGCGCCATCTGCGACGCCCTGCTGGACGCCGGCCGCTCCGAGGACGCCTGGCGGATCGCCAGGGAAGCCCTGGCCGGAGCCGATGCGCCCAGCCTGCTGCGCCTGGAGCTGGGCAAGATCGCCGCCCGCTCGGGCAGCCATTCCGAGGAGGGCCTGGCCGCCCTGGACCAGGTCCTGCGCGAGCCCCTCGAGGGCGGCAACGGCGGCTACGGCTCCGCCCACTGGCGCCGGGGCCAGGTCCTGCAGAACCTGGGCCGCAAGGCCGAGGCGAGAGCCGCGGCGGAGGCCGCCCTGCGGCTGGACCCCAAGGATCCCAAGGCGGCCAGGCTGCTGAAGGACCTCTCCTGAAGGGATCGGGAAGAAATCAGGATCCTGGCGGCCACAATTTCGGCCAGGATCGGCCGGAGCCATGCCAGGATTGAAAAATCCTGCCCAGCGGCCCCGCCCGGGTCGCACCAGCCATCGCGGAAGCCCATGGATACCCCCGTCCTCAGCGTCATCGTCCCCTGTTTCAACGAGCGCGACACCATCCGGCAGATCATCCAGGCCCTGCAGGAGGGCCCCGTCCAGCCCCTGGAGATCATCGTGGTGGACGACGGCTCCGGGGACGGCACCCGGGACATCCTGAAGGAGGAAATGGAGCCCAGGGGGATCCGGGTGGTGTTCCATCCGGTCAACCAGGGGAAGGGCGCCGCGCTGCGCACCGGCTTCGGCCTGGCCACGGGGACGATCGTCGTGGTCCAGGACGCCGACCTGGAATACGATCCCCGGGACTTTCCGGCGCTGATCCAGCCCATCCTGGAGGGCAAGGCGGATGTGGTCTACGGCTCGCGGTTCATGGGCGGCCAGGCCCACCGGGTGGTCTATTTCTGGCACATGGTGGGCAACAGCCTCCTCACCCTGCTGTCCAACATGTTCACCAACCTCAATCTCACGGACATGGAGACCTGCTACAAGGCGTTCCGGCGGGAGATCATCCAGTCGATCCGGATCGAGGAGAACCGCTTCGGGTTCGAGCCCGAGATCACGGCGAAGGTCGCCCGGACCGGGTGTCGAATCTATGAGGTCGGCATCAGCTATTCGGGCCGGACCTATGCGGAAGGCAAGAAGATCAGTTGGAAGGACGGGCTGTCGGCGCTTCGCTGCATTCTGAAATACAACCTGTTCAGCCGGGATTGATGGATGACCCCGCCTCCGGACATCAGCATCCTGATGATCGCCTTCAACCAGGATGCCTATATCGGTGAAGCGATCGCCTCCGTGCTCGCCCAGGAGACGGCGCAAACATGGGAACTGGTCATCGGGGACGACTGTTCCACCGATGGCACGCTGGCCGTCGCCCTGGAGTGGGGGGAGCGGTACCCTGAGCGGATCCGGGTCCTGCGCAGGGAGTCGAACCTGGGGTTTATCCGGAATTTCCTTGATGTCCTGGACCATTGCCGGGGTCGCTATATCGCGATCCTGGAGGGCGACGATTTCTGGATCGACTCCGGCAAGCTGGAATTCCAGTTCCAGTTCATGGAATCCCACCCCGAGGTTTCCCTTTGCGGAGGCGCCGTCCGCACCCTCGAGATGGGGCCGGACGGGACCCGGCTCTGGCTGGAGCCGGGTCGCCGGCGACCGGGGCTCTTCACCACCGCCAGGCTGCTGGAGAGCAACCCCGTCCACACCCCGACCGCCTTCTTCCGGGCCGACCGGTTGCCGCGGCTGCCGGCTGAATTCTATGATCTGGGGCTGCTGGACTGGGCCACCTGGATCCTGTTGTCCCTGACCGGCCCGGTCGCCGTGGCGGCCAGGGAGTTGGCGGCCTACCGCCGGCACTCCGGCGGGATCTGGTCCCTGCGCCCCGAGCGCCACCGGCTGGAGGCCACCCTCGGAATGTTCGCCCTCCTGCCGGGCATCCTTCCGGCCGAACTGCACTCCGCCGCGGAGCGGACCCGGCACCGGCTCATGGGCGCCCTGGGCGTCAACCTGATCCGGGGCGGGGCCCGGGCCGCCGGGTGGGCCCTGCTGCGACCCGGGCTGCGCCACCCGAGCCTGTGGGGCCCGACCGCCGTTCTCGTTCTGTCGCTGTTCCTGGAACCCTGGGTCCGAGGACTGCGCGCGCGGCTCGCCGGGTAGCCGTCAGCTTCGGCCACGGGCCAGGCGCGGCCGGAGATACCCGCGCACGAACGGGGACGCCGCCGCCCCCGCAGCCGACAGCATGGCCCACACCCCGCCCAGGGCCAGCAGCAGCGGACCTCGGGCCCCCGGCAGGGTGACGACCGCCCGCAGCAGCGCGGCCATCAGTCCCACCGCCCCGGCGACCTGGCCAATGTCCCGGCCCAGCCAGCCCAGGTGGATCCCCTTGGCCATGCGGGAATGCACCAGGGGCACCCAGAGGAGGAACGAGAGCGCGTTGACCCCCAGCCAGGTCCAGCCGGCCCCTGCCATGCCCAGGCGCGGGGTGGCCGCAAGCAAGGCCGGGATGAGCAGCGCCACGAACAGGAACGTGCCGATCACATGCAGCCTCAGGTCGCCCCTGGCGAACTGCAGGTAGTAGGGGAAGGCCGCCAGGGTCAGGAACGCGTTTCCGCCGGCGTACAGGGCCAGCACCGGCGGGATGCCCTGGACGAGAGCTGGATTTCCGGTCCACGCCCACACCACCGGACCACCCCAGAAGACCAGGACTGCGGTCGCCGGCAGGGCAGCCAGGCACACCACCTGGGTGGCCTCCCGGTACAGGGCCATGAAAGCGGTTTCCTCACCCTGGGCGCAGATCCGCGCCAGCCTTGGCAGCAGGGCCTCACCGATGGGCCCGGTCAGCATGAGCACCCCGCTGGCCGCCACCACCGCCATCGTATAGCAGGCGTACTGATCCAGGGGCAGCAGCTTGGAAAGCAGCAGCTTGTCGGTCTGGGTCACCGCCACCCAGGCCACGGTGGCGAAGGCGAGCCCCAGGGAGAACCGCAGCGAGGACATCAGCACGGCCCAGTCCGGCCGGGCCGTTCCCGCCTTCGGGATCCGCCCCATCAGCCGGAACGCCATCCCGGCGACCACGGCGCACTCCAGGGCGGCCACCGCGAGCTGGAAACCGAAGAACACGTCCAGATTCGCGCCGAACACCACCATGGCCGGGACCACGAGGACACACCGGGCGGTGGCCCCAGCGACCGAGAAAACACTGAGCCAGACCATGCGCTCGAAACCAGTGATCAGCCCGGAATAGAATCCGGTCATCCAGCGGAGGGCGACCAGGATGGCGATGAGCCTCAGGCACGATCGCACCTGCGCTGCGGGCAGGCCGGCAGCCTTCAGCCAATGGGTGGAAAGCACGCCGGCCAGCGCCACCAGGGCCAGGGCGCCGAGGACCGCCACCACCAGGAAGAGGATCTGGAGCACTCCGAACAGCTTGCGGAGCCTGGCCGGGTCGGTGGCGCCGCCGTTGTGCCGGGCCACCTCGCGGGCCAGGGTGGGCGTGAGCCCGAGGTCCAGCAGCTGGAACCAGGCTTGGACCATGGCCGCGAACGCCACCAGTCCGAACGCCTCGATGCCCAGGTAGCGGACATAGAGAGGCAAGAGGAGGACGCCGGTGGCCATCAGGTAGAGCTTCGCCAGCAGGTTGAAAGTCACATTGCGGGCGAGGGAGGTCATCGCCCCCGGCCCCCCCGTCCCGGACCCCTGCCCACCCGGTCACTAGGCCTGCGATCCGGTATCGGATTTCCGTTCGCCGCCATTCCCGGGCTCCCAATGATGACTGATTATGCAGGTTTGAATCCCGAGGGTCCATCCTGGAACGGAGCCGGGACGACCCGGGGCCGCCCTTGCCGTTGAGCCGTTCGCCAGGGGCATTCTGCGCAAACGCCCCTTCTCCCATCCCCGGCCCCATGGGAGCATGGGTCCTGCGGAACCCTAATGGCCTCATCATCCATCGATATCCTCCTGGCTACCTTCAATGGAGCCAAATGGCTGCCTGCCCTCCTGGCTTCCCTGGAGGCCCAGACCTGCCAGGACTGGCGTTTGCTGGTCCGGGATGACGGGTCCTCGGACGACACCCCGGCCCTGCTCGACGGCCTGGAGTCCCGCTTCGGGGGCCGCATGGTCCGGGTGCGGGCCCCCAAGACCCTGCCCGGAGCCATGGGCAGCTTCGACCAGCTCCTGGCCGCCTCGACCGCCCCCTATGTCATGTTCTGCGACCAGGACGACGTGTGGCTGCCGGCCAAGGTGGCCAGGACCATGGAAGCCATGGCCCGCATGGAGGCGCTCCACGGCCCGGACACCCCGGTCCTGGTCTTCACCGACCTGCGGGTCGTGGATGCGGAACTCCGAACCCTGGCGGACTCCTTCTGGAAGGTCCAGTGCCTGCGGCCCTCCGAGCTGGACTTCCCCCGCCTCCTGGTCCAGAACATGGTGACGGGGTGCACGGCCATGGCCAACCGCGTGCTGGTCCGCAGGGCCTGCCCCATCCCCCCCGGAGCCTTCATGCATGACTGGTGGTTCGCCCTGGTGGCCGCCGCCTATGGCCACCTGGCGCCCATCAGCGAGCCCCTCATCCTGTACCGGCAGCACGGGGCCAATGCCATCGGCATCCAATCCACCGACCTCTGGAGCAGCTGCCGCCGGATCGCCAACGGCGAGGTGGCGAACTACCTGCGGACCACCAGCAGCCAGGCCGCGGCGATGCTCCAGCGATTCGACCGGGGGCTGGGCCGATGGCGCCCCTCCACCGAAGCCTTGGCAAGTCTATGCGCCCAGTCCTGGCTCAGCCGCAAACAGCGGATGCTGAAACATCGGCTCTTCATCTGCGGTTGGGCCAGGAACCTGATGTGGCTGCTGGTTACCTGAAGTCCAGGCAACACCCTGCCGGTTCCCCTTTCTCGGAGCGATCGCCATGCCCCACCCTGACACCAGGCTATCCGTGGTCGTTCCGGTCTATTGCGAGGAGGCGGTCGTCGAGGCGTTCTATGACCGGCTGGCCAAGGCCCTGGCCCCCCTCGAAGCGGATTTCCCCTGGGAGCTGGTTTTCATCGACGACGGCAGCAGGGACCGCACCCTGGAACTCCTCCTGACCCTGCGCAGCCGGGACCCCCGGGTGAAAGTGCTCCATTTTTCCCGCAATTTCGGCCACCAGATTGCCGTCACCGCAGGGCTGGACCATGCGGCGGGCGAGGCGGTGGTGGTCATCGACGCGGACCTCCAGGATCCCCCCGAGGTCATTCCCCAGATGCTGGCCAAGTGGAGCGAGGGCTACAAGGTCATCTACGGGGTGCGCCGGGAGCGCAAGGGCGAGACCGCCTTCAAGCTGATCACGGCCCGGTGCTTCTACCGGCTGCTGGGCAAGTTGAGCGACACCCCCCTGCCCCTGGACAGCGGGGATTTCCGCCTCCTGGACCGGCAGGTGGTCGCCCAGCTCGGGGGTCTTCGCGAGGAAAGCCGCTATCTGCGCGGCATGGTCGCCTGGCTCGGGTTCAGCCAGTACGGGCTGCCCTATGCCCGGGATCCCCGCTACGCCGGCAAGACCAAGTACAGCCTGCGCAAGATGGTCGCCTTCGCCCTGAACGGCATCACCAGCTTCTCGGAACGGCCGCTCATCTTCGCGGGCTGGTTCGGGTTCCTGGTCACCCTCCTCGGGTTCGTGCTGGTGGCCTACATCGTCATCAACAAGCTCCGGCATCCCACCGCCTCGGTCAGCGGCTGGGCTTCGCTCATGTCGGTCGTCCTCGTCTTCGGCGGGATCCAGCTGCTCTCCCTGGGCATCCTGGGCCAGTACGTGGGCAGGATCTACCGGGAGGTCAAGCGCCGCCCCCTGTACGTCCTGGAACAATGCTGGGGGATCGGGCGGACCCCGCCCGGCTCAGATTGAGCCCGCCCTGCGGGCGGATCCCCAGGCCACCAGCCGCCGCAGCAGGGCGTTGAGCCTCGCCCGCGCCCCGCTCCAGGCCAGCAGGGCGGCGGTGGTTGCCGGGTAGCGTTCCCGGGCCAGGCGACCGGCAAAGGCCTGGAATTGCCGGCTCTGCCGGCGGCCGATGGCCGAGCTCCACTGCCCCGGCGAGATCCGGAAAGAGGCCAGGGGGAGCGGCTGGTGCACGGCCGTACCGTGCTCCAGCAGCCGCAGCCAGTAGTCCAGGTCGATCAGGTAGGGTTCCCGGGCGTCAAAGGCCCCCGCCGCCCGGGCGGCGTCGGCCCGGAATAGTACCGAGCTGGGCTCGCCGACCAGGTTGGTCCCGGCGAACAGGCACTTCCGGAAGACCTGGGCCCCGGTGACCGGGCCGCCCGGCCAACGCCCCCCCCGGGTCGCCAGGGTCCGGCCGGCGGGATCTATGATCCGCCGGGCGCAGAAGGCCAGGGCTGCGCCCGGTTCCCGTTCCAGCGCCGCCACCTGGAGGGCCAGGCATTCCGGATCCAGCAGGTCGTCCTGGTGGAACAACTTGATATAGGTCCCGCGGGCGCCCTCCAGGCTGCGGTTCCAGTTGGCCTCGGGGCCCAGGTTGACCGGGTTCCGGCGGCAGACCACCCGCGGGTCCCGGAGCGCGGCCACCTGCTCCCAGCTCCCGTCCGTGGAGGCATCGTCGCAGACCAGCAGCTCGAAATCGCCCCAGCTCTGCCGGAGCACCGACTCCACCGCGGGCATCAGGAAGGGGCCGCCGTTGTAGGTGGGCAGGCAGACCGAGACCCGCGGAGCGGCCGTTCCCTGGAAGGACGGCGGCGGGGCGGACATCAGTACCAGTTCACGAACAGGGTCCGGAGCCTGCCGGGTTCAAGCAAGGCCACGCTTTCGGCGGTCGGGCCGACCCAGACGGCGATGGCGGGGGTATCCGCCGGACAGGTCAGCTGGTGGATCCCGGCTTCCAGCCGGACCACCTCGCCGGTCACCGGATGGCCGTCCAGCAGGGCACCGGGCATCGGGGCATGGGCTCCGGCCGCCTGGCCACACACCAGGTAGCGGCCGCCGTGCAGGATGTCCAGCCTCCCCCCGGCGCCGGCCACCCGCTGTCCCAGCACCCAGAAGTCCTCGGCCAGGGGGACGTAGTGGGCCCGCACGTAGTCCATGTCTTCCGCCGGCAGCCATTCCCAGCGATAGGTCGGGATGATCACCGCCGGCGGGTTCCGCGCCAGCAGGTCGCGCACCCGGAGGCTGCCGCCAGCCTGGAAGGCCTTGATGTTGAGGCTGTGTAGATACCACTGGGCATGGATGCTGGCCCGGGTCGGCACCATGCCGATGCCGTCATAGACCCGGTCCTGGACCGGGTCGGTGAGGGCCTCGGCCAGCCCCATCAGCCGCTCCTGGCGCTGGTTGGTCATGCCGAGGTGCCGCCAGGTGGCCGCAAGGAAGGGCGCGCCGTGGGTGAACGCCAGGATTCCGCCCAGCAGGGCGGCGGTCATCGGGGTGCGCTCCAGGCCGGCCAGCACCGGAGGCAGGATCCGGGCCGCCAGGAGGAAGGCGAAGGGCACCACATTCACCAGGTTGTAGGGGAACGGGGTCGGGTTGACCGCGAGGGCCACCAGGGAGCCCAGGCAGAGCAGGGCCTCGGGCAGGGGCCCGTCCCAGGTGAGGGCGGTGCGCCCGGACCGCGCCAGCTCCCGGCCGATGGCCACCAGGGCGCCGGCGGCCACCGCCAGCAGCAGGGGGGTCTGGTCCAGGAGCCGGCGCAGCGCCATCCAGGGGCCGAACCGCTGGCCGGCCATGGACCCGATGGCGGTTCCCTGGGCCGCGGCGGCGTGGAGCGTCCAGAGCCCGGCCTCGTGATAGACCAGGCGGCAGACCAGGAATGCCGCCAAGGCTCCCGCGCCCCAGGCCAGGATCAGGCGCCCCCGGCCAGTCCGGTGCCCCGGCGGCGGGAAGGCCAGGAAGGCCAGCGCCAGGGGCCCGGTGTAGACGAACGACTTGAAGGCGATGAACTGCAGGAGGACGGTCAGGAACCCCAGGATGGCATAGGCCGGCTTGCCCCCGGGCCGGGTCCGGCCCAGGTACCATATAAGGAGCAGGCCCATCAGGAGCAGGTTGTCGTGGCGGATTTCCAGCCCGTAATCCCACAGGGGGGCCAGGGTCGCGGCTCCCGCCAGGGCGAGCAGGGCGGAGGGGCCGCCCGGCCTGGCCTGGGCGTTGAGCGCCAGGAGCAGGAGGTTGATCCAGAAGACCCCGAGGAAGATCATGCGGCCCCAGAAGAACAGGGTCGCCGAGACCGTGGCGGACCGGGCCAGCCAGGCCATCGGGCCCAGCAGCCAAAGTTCAGCGTTGGTCGAGTAGGCCCCGGTCTGATGGGTGCCGAGGATCCGGGCCATGAAGAGATTCTGGGCCTCGTCCGCCTGGTAGATGCGATCGACCGCCATGGCGACGGAAAAAATCACCAGCAGGCAAAGGAGGCCCACCAGCAGCCAGGTCCAACCTGAGCGTCGAGTCATCCAACCTCCTTGTACATCATGCCCTCTGGCGGGGGAGCAGGGAAAGCGGCCACATCTGAAAGTTCTCAAGGCAAGTGCCCCGGCACGTCACTCCGTACGCCGCCACGCGTCACCTTCGGAGGGTCCAGGCATTCCTGCTTTTCAATCCTCCGGCCGGAAGCTAAGCTGTTGACACGACCCACGGGTGAGCGAACGAGTTGGCACATGCCTTGCTTATGATTCAATGCCCGTATCATCGGAGGAGACTTTATGAAGAAGCAATCCGGTTTCACCCTCATCGAACTGCTGCTCGTGCTCGCCATCATCGGCATCATCAGCGCGATCGCCATTCCCGCCCTGCTCGGGCAGCGCTCCCGCGCCCGTGACAAGGCCGCCATCACCAACATGACCGGCACCGTCGGCGACCTCATCGGCGCCTGGGACAAGGCCAAGGAGGCGGGTGGCAGCGTCGCCAGCTGCACCGCCGCCATGAACGCGGTGCTGGCCAACGCCAACACCAACGGCTCCAAGAACCCCTGGAACACCGGTCAGGCCGCCTATGTGGCCACCGTCGGCGCCGCTTCCCCCGCCGCCGCCACCCAGGGCCAGGTCGAGTTCGGCCTCACCGGCACCAACGTCCTCGTCGGCGCCGTCCTGGTCCAGAACGCGGTCAACGGCTCCACCCGCGTCACCAAGCGCACCAACATCGAGTAGTTTTCCGGATCCCACCTGAAACGGGGCCGCTTGCGGCCCCGTTTCCGTTTCTCAGGCTAGACTGGGGCCATGGAAAAGCGACTTCTCTTCCGCTGGTGGGGCCCCTTGGCTGCCAGCTTGACCGTGTTCCTGGCATCCCTGGCGCTGGCCCGGCAGTTCTTCTTCGGCGCGACCGGGGCGACCACGCCGGGGCTGATGGCCATGGCCATGAACTTCCCCATCATCACCCGCTTCGCCTGGGTCTGGGTGCTCCGGGAAGTGCTCACCCTGTACCTCGCCATGGCCATGGCCGGCTGGGCCCTGACCGCGTCCCTGGCGCCCTGGCTGGTGGGCATGGCCTGGCGCCAGGCCTGGCGCGGGCGCCATGCGTTCCTGGCCACCCTGGGCGGGCTGCTCCTGATGCACGCCTGGCTCTGGGCCAAGGTGCCCACCGCCCTCTGGGTCATTCCCGGCCTGCGCCTGCTGCCCTTGGGCCTCAGCCTGGTCCTGGTGCCCCTGGCCGGCCTGGGCTGCCTGCGCCTGGCGTTCCCCCGGGGCCGGGGCGGGCACCTGGCCGCCCTGGCCCTGGCCCTGCCCTGGCTGCTGCTGGCCCAGCTGCCCTTCCTGTTCCAGGGCGACCAGGCCCCGGTGCCGAACTCCCACCCCGCGGAGCTGGTGGTCCTGGCCATCGACGGCCTGCGCCCGGACGTCGCCGCCGCCGAGGGCCTGGAGGCCTTCCACGGCCAGCACGCCGAGAACGCCTTCACCCCGGTCCCCGCCACCCGGCTGCTGTACGGCCTCCTCCTGGGCGGGGATCCCATGCGCTTCACCACCGGCCACCTCATGCCCGACCTCGAGGAATACGAAGGCAAGGTCCCCCTGTACATCCTGCGGGAGGCCAAGGCGGCCGGGAAGAAGGTCCGGTTCTGCATCGACGACGGCGGCACCATCGGCCTGATGGGCCGGGGCAGCGAGTTCGACCAGGTGATCATGCCGGCCCGGGGCTGGGAGAACTTCCTGAATTCCAACCTCTCCGTCCACCTCCCGATCTACGCCTCCTGGCTGGACACCCTCCGGGTGTTCCCCACCACCAACCCCTGGACCCGCCCCACCCACGGCCTGACCGAGGCGCTGGACGCCGGGCGCGGCGGCGACTGGCTGTTCTTCCACAGCTGCCTCACCCATCAACCCATCTATCTCACCCGCGGCGAACTGGGGTCCGTCCCCGGCTGGTGGGGGATCCCGGCCACGAAGTTCGAGCCGCTGCTGTCCCTGGAGGCCCTGACCGCGGACCAGGCCAGGAACTGGGACGAACGCTGCAACCCCTTCCTGGCCTACCGGATCCGGGTCCACACGCTCATGACCGCCTGGGCGCCGATCTGGAACGGCCTGGCCCAGGATCCCG
>Ga0316217_10007021_pt1 | contig 10892 bp, 9 predicted proteins | sample 1anoAmetaG_FD_203633 | JGI IMG/M metagenome (GOLD analysis project Ga0316217, IMG submission 203633) | Freshwater microbial communities from Trout Bog Lake, Wisconsin, USA - 1anoA | ecosystem: Environmental > Aquatic > Freshwater > Lake > Hypolimnion/Profundal zone | place: USA: Wisconsin... | reverse complement strand
AAGGGCGAGACCGCGTTTACCCCGGCGGTGGCGCTGGTTGCCGGGTTGGGCGCGGCGCTGGACTACATTGCCGGGCAGGCGGGCGGGGATCTGGAAAAGGGCCGCATCGCGCTGATCGACAACGCGCAAGTCAATGCGAAAGCCACGCGCGCTGGATTGGTGGCCTTGGGCTTCACGCTCTTTGCTCCTACCGCTCCCTCGGCGGCGGCGACCGCCGTGGCTGTGCCGGAAGGCATGAACTCGGGCGACGTGGTGAAGGCGCTGAAGGCCAAGTTCTCGCTGGTGACGGCCAACGGGCAGGGCTCGATGCAGGGCAAGATCTTCCGCATCGCGCATTTGGGCTTCTTCGACTACCTGGACACGGTGGCCTTCCTGGGCGCCATGGAGCATATCGCCAAGGACGTGCTGGGACTGCCGGTGGTGTATGGGCAGGCGGTGGGCGCGGCGCAGCAGGTGTACGCGGAGCGGGCGCAGAGCTAGATCGCAGATGACAGATGACAGGTGACAGATGACAGTCGTGGGTTGGAATTGGCTTCCAGCCTCCTGCCATCTATCACCCGGCGTCTTTCTTACTGTCATCTGTAACCTGTCACCTGTCATCTGTTCCAGGAGCTGTATTCATGGCCGAACTGAGTTTCGGGGAAAAGCTGCTGATCGCACGCAAGCAGTTGGACCTCTATCAATACGAGATGGCCGAGCGGCTGGGCGTGCATCCCAACTCGATCTGGAAGTACGAGCGGGGCGAGGGCAAGCCGCACGCCGCCGTGGTGCGCATGTTCGATCTGTTTTGCGAAAAGCACAGCATCCGTTTTCAAGAGTATGAGTCCGCAAGCAAGGTCAAGGGAGACACGATGAAGATCGTTCTGGCAGAGAAGGTTTCGCCGGCTACGCTGGCTGTGTTTGCGGCCGAGCCGGGGTGGGAAGTATTGACGCACGACCAGTTGCCCGACGGATTGCCGGCGGCGCTGGCCGATGCCGACGCGCTGGTGGTGCGCAGCGCAGTGCAGGCCGACGATGCGCTGATGGCGCAGGCGCCCAAGTTGCGGGTGATCGGACGCGCGGGCGTGGGCGTGGACAATATCGACGCCGAAGCGGCCACGCGGCGCGGCATTGTGGTGATGAATACGCCGGGCGCGAACGCCGTGGCCGTGGCCGAGCTTACCATTGGCTTGATGCTGGCTCTCGCCCGCAAGCTGCCCGCCGCCAATGCCACCATGCACGCCGGCAAGTGGGAAAAGAAGAATCTGCAAGGCATGGAGCTGCGCGGCAAGACGCTGGGCATTCTGGGCCTGGGGCGCATCGGCTTGGAAGTGGCCAAGCGGGCCAAGGGTTTCGGGATGGAGATCATCGGCAGCGATCCGTTTGTTTCGCCGGCAGTGGCGCGGGAAAACGGGATCAAGCTGGTGACGCTGGAGGAACTGATTGCCGGGTCGAACTATCTGACGCTGCACGTGGGCCTGACGCCGCAGACCACCGGAGTGATTAACGCCAAGTCGCTGGCGGCGATGAAGAAGGGTGTGCGCATTATCAACTGCGCGCGCGGGGAGCTGATCGACGACGCGGCGCTGGTGGAGGCTTTGAAGAGCGGCCAGGTGGGGGGCGCGGCGCTGGACGTCTTTGCCTCGGAGCCGCTCAAGGACTCGCCGTACTTTGGGATGGACAATGTGATTCTCACGCCGCACATCGCGGGTTCGACGGGCGAGGCGCAGGAAGCGGTGGGCATCCAGATCGCCCGCCAGGTGCGCGATTATCTGAAGCTGGGCGTGGTGCAGAACGCGGTGAACCTGCCGTCGCTGACGCACGAGGAGTACGTGGTGCTGGCGCCGTTTATCGACCTGGCCGGGCGGCTGGGCGCGTTCATGGCGCAGGCGGGCAAGGGCGGCATCGAGGCAATTGACCTTGTTTACGGCGGCGACCTGGCCGACGCCAAGACCGAGCTGGTGCGCAACGCGGCCATCGAGGGGCTGTTGCAGGGCTCGGAGAATGTGAACCGCATCAACGCCACGGCGGTTGCGCAGGAGCGCGGCATCCGCGTCCACGAGGAGAAGGAAGAGAGCCATCGGGGCGGCGCGGCTACGATTCTAAGCATCGAGTTGCGCGGGCCGGCGGGCGTCAGCCATGCCAGCGCCACGGTCATTCACGGCGAGCAGCCGCGTTTGCTGGAGTTCGACGGCATCGACATCGAGACGCCGCTCGAAGGCAACCTGCTGGTCTGCCGCAACCTGGACGTGCGCGGCGTGATCGGCAAGATCGGAACCATTCTGGGCGAGCAGGGCGTGAACATCGCCAACTTCGCACTGGGCCGGGAGCGGACGGGCGCCAAGCCGGCCAAGGCGCTGGCCGTGGTGCAGGTGGATGCGCCGGTCTCGGCCAAGGTGCTGGAGGCGCTGGGAACCATCGAGGCGCTGCTCGAAGCCAAGCCGGTGACGCTGCCGGAGGGCAGGCTGTAAAGGCAGCTTTTAGCTGCTAGCTTTTAGCTTCTGGCTGGTTCTTGGCGGGTTGGCGGTTGGGGTATCCCAGGTCTCGAAAATTGAGACCTGGGATACCCGGCAAGCTACCGAATGCGGTATATGTAGGCCTCGTCCAAATATTGTTTGCCTAGGTACTGGCTCCCCAGACGATGCCCCAGAATCTCTTCCTGGCCAGCATATTTCTTGCGCAGTTCCTGGATGAACGGGTCGTCTCCCTCGCGCAAGAGAATGCCGGGCCGCGATCCGGGCAGTACTCCTCCATTTCGAAGATGGGTTATCAATTCCTCATATCCAGGAATGCGGTTTGAGGAGAGGACAAAGCGCCAGTTTTCATATTGTGGCAACATGGCCCACATCGCCACTTCGGGAGAACATCCCTCGCGGTCCAGGGCGTCTATTACGCGCTGGCCCATTTCGATGTCATAACTCACCAAAACTGCCGGATCCATGGCAACACCCCTCCTCCCACGGATTCTACCGAGAAAATCATCAAGAATGCCGCTTTGCGACGGTCTTCGTCACTGCCCCCAAGCAACTCGTAGCGACACTGTTCCGACCATCGTCGAACGTATTCCCACTCCATCTCCAGCCTTCTGTTGCTGGTCTTGTCCTTCTTAAATGAGTCGGACAATTCCGCCGCGTCAATCAGCCTCTCCAGATCATGGGTATAAGTCTTATCCGCGAGTTTCTTGTCGGGGAAGTCGTGCTCCTGCGTTCGCTTCGCGATGCACGCTTTCAGTGCGCACTCGACTGCGTACCCTGCCAGATAGTATGCGCCTTCCGGGAAGCCAGCGCTCAAAAGCGCCCTAGCCTCCTTCAGCCGCAGTTCCGAAAGTTCCTGGAGGTCTTTGCGATTCATTGCAGCTCAACGCTTTCTTATGCCCGGCTCATGTAGGTGCCTTCGCTGGTGTCCACGCGGATCTTTTCGCCTTCGTTGATGAAGGACGGGACCTGGACGACGAGGCCGGTTTCGGTCTTGGCCGGCTTGGTGACGCTGGAAGCGGTGGCCGACTTGAGGCCGGGCTCGGTCTCGATGACCGTCAGCTCGACGTTGGTGGGCAGCTCGATGCCCACGGCATTGCCGTCGTGGTAGCTGACGTCGATGCGCAGGTTGGGGGTGAGGTAATCCACCGCGTCGCCCAGCGTGGAGCCCTTGAGCACGGTCTGCTCGTAGTCCACCGGGTTCATGAAGTAGTAGTCGTCGCCGTCGTTATAGAGGAACTCCATGGTGACTTCGTCGACCATGACCTTTTCGATGGCGTCGGCGGAGCGGAAGCGCTCCTCGAACATGGCGCCGGTGCGCAGGTTGCGCAGCTTGGCCTGGATGAAGGCGCGCAGGTTGCCGGGGGTGCGGTGTTCGACCTTGAAGACCAGGTGGAGTTGGTCTTTATGCTTGATGATCATGCCGGGACGCATTTGCGTGGCGGGAATCGCCATAAAATTTAAAGCTCCTTGCTCTGCTTGCGCTCGTTGCGCAAAGATTTGTGGCCTTGGCCTTTCTACGATTGTATGGTATTTGCGCATGGCCGGTTGCTCCGCGCCGCTCGGCCGCAGGGCGCGGGAAGCGCATGGCGGTATGGTTTGCGGTCGGTTTTGCCTGGCTGGGGCGATTATGCTTGAGGAAACAGGAATCGTCCCGGTTGGAGCGGCGTGCTGGGTCGCAGCCGCGCGAAGTGAGTCCCCGCGCCCGCGGGGAGAGGAGTTTGCATTGACGATCAGCCGTGTAGTCCGCATATCCGCGTTGGCTTTGGCGTTTCTCCCCTGGTGCGCGAGCCCGTTCTTGGCCGCTCAGGCCGCTCCGGACGCCGCTGTATTGCAGGCGGCCCAGTGGCAGCAGAAGCTGGAAGCCTGGCGCGCCCAGCGGGCGGAGGAGATTGCCGCTCCCGGCGGATGGCTCTCCCTGGCCGGCCTGGAGTGGCTGAAGCCGGGCAGCAACACCGTGGGCGCGGCTGCGGAAAACCAGATCAAGCTGCACGCCGGGGCTCCCCAGCACCTGGGCCTGCTTACCGTCAGCGGCCAGGTTGTCCAGTTGCTGGCCCCGGCCGGCGGGTTTGCGCCCGGGTTGCAGATCGACGGCAAGCCGGCGCGGGAAGGCGCGCTGAGCGTGGACGACAGGAAGCCCTCGATCATTACCTGGCAGGGGCTTTCGCTGGTGGTTCTCAAGCGCGGCGGCCGTTATCTGCTGCGCATCAAGGACGACGCTTCGCCGGCCCGCGCGGCCTTCCACGGGCTGAACTGGTACGCTCCCGACCCGCATTACCTGATTGCGGCGCGCTGGATTCCCTTTACCCCGCCGCATCTGGAGAAGATTCCCACGGTCATCGGCACCACGCTCGATTTGCCCGCGCCGGGCGTGGCCGAGTTCACGCTGGACGGCCAATCGGTGCGTCTGGAGCCGGTGCTGGAAGATCCCACCGGCAAGACGCTGTTCTTCATCCTGCGCGACGCGACCAGCAAGACCACCACCTACGGGGCGGCGCGCTTTCTGTATGCGGGACTGCCGGACAACGGGTTGGACCAGCCGGGCACGTTGACGTTGGACTTCAACCGCCTGGAGAATCCGGCCTGCGCGTATACACCCTACGCCACCTGCCCGCTGCCGCCGGAAGTGAACCGGCTGGCGGTGGCGCTGGAGGCCGGAGAAAAGCGCTACACGGAGTAGGGTTGTGCTTTCCCTGGTCTCAAGAGCGAGACCAGGGGCACCCAGCGCTACGCGGAGTAGAGTGGTGCTCTCCCTGGTCTCAAAGTCGAGACCAGGGGCACCCAGCGCTCACCGGTCTCAAAATCGAGACCAGGGGCACCCGGCAGGGCCCCCGGCTCGGGCGATGGAGATTTGTGCTTTCCCACCCTTGCGACAGAAAAAAGTCGCAAGGATGGGGCACGGTGGCTCTTTGGCCGGGTAAGGACTGGAGAATGCCGGCTGCGGGGAGAAAGGACGGCGTCCCATACTCGAAAGCCCAATGCTGATAGTTTTGAAGTAGGGTGTATTCGTTTCATTCTGCCGTGGCTTCCTCGGTTAGAAGATACGCACCGTGAGGAGTCGAGCCATGTTCCACACCACCGAAGACATTCACATCAAATGGACCAAAGTCGTTCTCCCTCCTGTGTTTCTGGAGGAAGAGCGCCCGGTCACCGAGACCGCCTCATCGACCATCTTCGACGCCCGCACGGAGATCTGCGAGATTCTCAACGGGCGCGACGGGCGGCTGCTGGTGCTGGCCGGCCCCTGCTCGATTCACGACACCAAGGCCGCGCGCGAGTATGCCGCGCTGCTGAAGACGGCGATTGCGGAGTTCTCCGACGATCTGTGCATCGTGATGCGCGTCTACTTCGAGAAGCCGCGCACCACCATCGGCTGGAAGGGGCTGATCAACGACCCCCATCTGGACGAGTCCTACAAGATCAACGACGGGCTGCGCTTGGCGCGCCATCTGTTGCTGGATCTGGCCGAGATGGGCGTGCCCGCGGGCACCGAATTCCTGGACATGATCTCGCCGCAGTACATCGCCGGGCTGGTCAGTTGGGGCGCTATCGGGGCGCGCACCACCGAGAGCCAGGTGCATCGCCAACTGGTCTCCGGCGTCTCCTGCCCGGTGGGCTTCAAGAACGGGACCTCGGGCGACGTGCAGATCGCCATCGACGCGATTCTCTCCGCTTCGCACTCGCACACCTTTCTGGGACACACCAAGCACGGGCAGTCGGCCATCTTCGTGACCACCGGGAATCCGGATTGCCACATCATCCTGCGCGGCGGGCGCAAGACGGTGAACTACACGGCGGAGAGCGTGGCCGAGACGGCCGCGAAGATGAAGAAAGCAGGCGTCGAGCCGCGCATCCTGATCGACTTCAGCCACGCCAACTCGAGCAAGGACTACCGGCGCCAGGCGCTGGTCTGCCACGACGTGGCCGGGCAGATCGCCGCCGGCGACCGGCGCATCATGGGCGTGATGATCGAGAGCAACCTGGTGGCGGGGGCGCAGCCATTGGTCCCAGGGAAGCCGCTGGTCTACGGGCAGAGCATTACCGACGGCTGCATCGACTGGGCGGAGACGTACACCATGCTGAAGGAATTGGCCGCCGCGGTGCGAGCAAGACGCGCTTAGTGAACTAGAAAACGGCTTCCATTTCTCGTTTGAGGGCGGGGGAGCCGGTACCGATCAGGGCGCGCTTTCAATCTGGCGGGAGATCCAGCGGCTGAGGCTGATGCCCTCGACCGCTGCGCGCAGTGCGGCCTTGCGGTGCAGTTCCGGCTCGGTGCGGACGAGTATTTTGCCGTTGAAGGGGCGGTCGGGCTGCTGGCCGGTCTCGGCACACAACGTCAGATAGCTGTCGATGCTCTCGCGAAAGGCGCGGGTCAGCTCTTTGGCGGTGGACCCCTCGAAATGGATCACATCTTTGAGCCCGGCGACCGTCCCGGAAAAGGTATTGTCCTCCGGATCGAAGTCGATGGGACCGGCGGAATACCCCTTGTATTCCATCATGGCTTCACCCCCGCGTTGAGAAGGAACTGGCGCACCGCATCGACCGCGCCCTTCTTGGTTTCAGGTCGTGGGTGCGGACGGTGAAAAATGGCGGTCACCCCGTTCAGTCTCGCCGCCACCCGGCTTCCTTCACGCTCGTTTACCTCGCCGCACAACTGAAATGATAGCGCAATTCGCTATCGAAATGAAGGTCTGCCGCGGACGGCGCGACCGGATTTACTCCAAGGCGAGCGGGCCGGTTCGGCGATCAGGCGATCTCCACGCGGTTGCGGCCATTTTCCTTGGCCTTGTAGAGCATACGGTCGGCACGGCGCATCATGCCGGCCAAGTCCGAACCCTGGCCATGCGCGACCCCGATGCTCACGGTTACCGGCACGCGTTTTCCGTGAAAGTAGATGCTCTCGGTTTCGACCGCCATGCGCAGCTTCTCGAAGAATCCCGGCACGCTATCGGCCTGCATGTTGACGGCAAGGATGGCGAACTCCTCGCCGCCGATGCGGGCAATCACATCGGTCTGGCGCGCGATGTTGCGGATCAGGGTGGCGATGCGCTTGAGCACCACATCGCCGCTGTCGTGCCCATAGGTATCGTTGACCTCTTTGAAGAAGTCCATATCCAGCATGGCCGCGGTCAAGGTGAGCTGATTGCGCTGTGCGCTGGCGACCAGCACCTCGCCAGCGTCGTAGAAGAAGCGGCGGTTGTGGATGCCGGTCAACGCATCTTTGGTGGCCATATCGGTGAGCCGCCCGACCATCTCGATCATGCGCACGTTCTGGGTGACCCGGCAAAAGAACTCTTCGCGGAGAAAGGGCTTGTTGATGAAGTCGTTGGCGCCGCTCTTGATAAAGCGCGCGGAGAGCGCGCTGCCCCCGCCGGAGGAGACGCCGATGATGGCCAGGCGGTCCTGATTGTGGGTCAGGCGCACCCGCTTGACCATCTCCACGCCGTCCATATCGGGCATGAAATAGTCGGTAATGATCATGCGGATGCCGGGGTTGGCCTCCAAGATCTCCAATCCTTGTTTGCCGTTGGCGGCTTCGTAGACCTGAAACTGGTAGCTGCGCAGCAAGTCGCCAATGTACTGGCGGGCGGTGCAGGAGTCGTCGACGACCAGGATCTTGTAGTCGCGGTTGAGGTGCAGCCGCTCGACCAAGCCCATCAAATAGTCGAGGCTCGAAGGGGTGTCCTTGACCACATAGTCGATGACCTTCTGGGAGAGCAGGCGTTCGCGCAGGTCCTCGGAGAACATCCCGGTGAAGACGATGCAGGGGATCTCCTGTTCGGCAAGCCAGGTGACCGCCTCGCCGCTATGCGCGTCGGGCAGGTCGATGTCCACCAACGCCAGATTGAACGGGTAGGCAGATTTCTCCACCGCCTCTTTGGTTTCGGCGAAGGAGAAGGCGGTGACCGCCTCGGCGCCTACGCGTTCAATGACCGCATTGCGGACCAGGCTGCTAAAGAACTTGGAATCCTCGACGACCAGCACCCGGGTCTTGCCATCCATCACGTCCCCTGACTCTCTCTTTATCGGCTGGGAGCGGTGCGCTTTCGAGACGAATCTTCTGAAAAGGGTGAGTGCTTGCTCCCGAGCAGATGCTTACGGCGCTTTCGGGGCCGGCAGACCGAGATCGCAATCGCATTTTCGCCGCAATCCGCGGTCCGCGCCTCTCGGACGAGCCGCTATGATGGGGGCAGCGCGGGACGAGGCCGCGCCCGGATGTCCAACGCTCCCAGCATCTTCATCTCGGCCGGCGAGGCCAGCGGCGAGCACTACGGCGCGCTGCTGGTGGGCGCGCTGCACAAGCGGCTGGCGGCGGCGGGACAGACGGCGCAGTTCTTCGGCATGGGCGGAGAGCGCATGAAGGCCGCCGGGTTGGAGACCGTGGTGCGTGCGGAGGATATGGCGGTGATGGGGCTGACCGAGGTTCTGCACCACCTGCCGCGCATCTGGCGCGAGTTCCGCAAGCTCAAGCGGGCCATTCGCGAGCGCCGCCCGGCCGTGGCCGTGCTCATCGACTTCCCCGAGATTCACTTCCGGCTGGCCGAGCAACTGCACGGGCTGGGGATTCCGGTGATCTTCTTCGTCAGTCCCCAGCTGTGGGCCTGGAAGAAGCACCGCATCAAGCTGGTGGAGAAGTACATCGACCGGATGCTGGTGATCTTTCCTTTCGAGGAGCCGTTCTACCGCAGCCACGGCGTCGCGGCGGAGTTTGTGGGGCATCCGCTGGCGGAGCTGTCGGCGCCGGCTGTTTCGCGCGCGGAGTTTGCGCTGGAGAACGGACTCGATCCGGCCAAGAGCTGGATCGGGTTGCTGCCCGGCAGCCGGCCCAAGGAGATTCGGGACAATCTGCCGGAGATTTTGAAGGCGGCGCGGGAGTTGGAGCGGAGAGCGCAGCGAGGTTCGATCGAGGCGGGAATCCCGGAGAATGACGCCGCAGGGGCTGAAGTGGCTGCGGAAAAACCCCTCAAGGCGGGTGAACATCCCGAAAGACATCCCGCAGGGGCTAAAGCCCATCCCTTCTTATCAACATCTTGCGGCACGACTGAAGTCGTGCCCTGTTACAAAGCGCGCCCCATCAGGAGTTTTTCAGCAGTCTCGTCAGCCCTGTCCTGCCAATTCGTTGTGCCGCTGGCGGCGACGCTGAATGCGGCGCAGCGGGACGAGGTGCGGCAACTGGTGGCAGCGCATGGCGGCGGGCTGGCGATACGGCTGGTCGAAGAGGCCCGGGCGGCGCTCTTTCATGCGCGGGCCTCGGTGGTGGCCAGCGGCACGGCTACGGTGGAAGCCGCGCTGATCGGCAATCCCTTTGTGGTGGTCTACCGGGTTTCGCCCATCACCTTCGCCATCGCCAAACGGGTGGTCACGGTGGACCATGTGGCCATGGCCAACCTGATCGCCGGCAAACGGGTGGTCACGGAGCTGATTCAGGATGACTTCACGGCCGAGAATATCGTCCAAGAGATGGGGCGGTTGCTACCCGATGGGCCGGCGCGCCAGTCCATGATGGAGGAGCTGGCCCGGATTCGCGGGCTGCTGAACAGCCGGAAACCAGGGGCCGGGGAAGAGGGCGGGGCCATCGGCCGGGTGGCGGCGGTTACGCTGGAGCTGCTGGGGCAGGGAACTTGAAGATTTGAGGTTTCCCCGGTCTCAGAATCGAGACCGGGGGCACCCGGCTGGTTTGGGTTCGTGCTTTCCCACCCTTGGCGCAAGAACAAAGACGCGCCAAGGATGGGGTACGGAGTTTTGTGGTTGGATCAGAGTGGGAAGAGACGGATGAGTGCGATGCGCGAGAATGAACGGATGTTGCGGAGGATGACGTTGGCGGGCGGCCTGGCCTGTGCTCTCCTGGTGGGGTCTCCCCTGGCCGCGCAGAGGGCCGAGCGGCCCACGCTGGCGGTGACCGGCTATGCGATCGACGCCGAGCTGGACCCGGCCACCCACCATCTGGCGGCCAAGGCCACGGTGACCTTTACCGCGCCTGACAAGGCCGAGGTCGTCAACTTCGGTTTTCACCCGGCGCTGAAGATTACCAAGATTTCGGACGCGGCCGGCCAGGTGCTTACCGGGGACCGCTCGGCGGACGGCGCCGTGCGCGTGACCCCGGTTACGCCGATTGCCCGCGCGGTGGAAGAACACTGGACCTTCGAGTACGAGGGCACCATCACCGGCAACGAAGACGGCCCCATCGAGGGCCTGAAGCTGGCCGCCATCCAGGAGCCGATCACTTTTCTGCTTTACCCGGCGCGCTGGTTTCCCATGACCGGCTACCTGACCAACCGCTTCACGGCGGAGATGCATATCCGCGTGCCGCAGGGGATGAAGGTCTTTGCCAGCGGCAGCCAGGGCGCCTCCAAGCCGGTGACGCTGGCCGACGGCAAGCCCGGCGACCAGTACGACTTCAACTGGAGCAAGCCGGGATTCCCAGGAACGGTGATTGCC
>Ga0316217_10007020_pt1 | contig 10892 bp, 2 predicted proteins | sample 1anoAmetaG_FD_203633 | JGI IMG/M metagenome (GOLD analysis project Ga0316217, IMG submission 203633) | Freshwater microbial communities from Trout Bog Lake, Wisconsin, USA - 1anoA | ecosystem: Environmental > Aquatic > Freshwater > Lake > Hypolimnion/Profundal zone | place: USA: Wisconsin... | reverse complement strand
ACTTCCATTTCCAACACTTACAACCTTCACAAACACGAAAAATAGAACCTTTCATTATCTAAGCGATTAAGAGTAAATAAATGAAGTCTGTCTATTTCGAGATTCAAAATTTTTTCCTTTTTCTCTTCTAGAATGGCAGCCAGAAGAAAGAACACCTACGTAAATCCTACCCAAATGATATGATGGTCACATTAGTTTCACTTGCTTACTCAATACAGGAAACATCAGATATAACGGACTTAAGAGCTTATTAATAAGATCTTTCCAGTAGGTACACAAAAGAAGTATGGGAGAGAAATAAAAAGACTATTGTTGCTGAGTAATTTATACGATATAAATTAGTCTCAGCGAATTAGAAAGAAATCAGAGAACAATTGATGTGAAGTCATATCTTGAACCTACTAATTCTATTATCTTAAATTAAAATTTTAACTGAATAGAGCGAGAAGCAATCTGATATGAATACCCTTTACAAGGATGTCTTTTGGCTTGTAATTCCTCATTATAATCATATTTTGAATCATAGTTATTGTTATGTTCGAGTTTTCAAGGCAAAAAAGGCTGCAGATTATTTCACAAATAGGCGACAAAAGAGAAAGAATGACTTCTAATTAACGCAGAAGGTTAGTCGAAGATGAATACAACCAATTCATCAAAACTATGAACAACATCAAGCCAAACACTATTAATCCACCTCAGATGAATTCGTCTGAACAAAGTATCAAATTTAACAATCACAATCAAGAACCTGTAAGAGATTCTTTGCAACTTAGTTACTCTCCGACTTTAAATGAAATTCCAAAGGCTCCAACAGATAGAGAGTCTTTACAACAATAGTTTTATTAAATAAGGCCTAGCTAGTCTCCTAAAAGATTTGACTCTCCGGAAAAAATGAACCAGATGAATTTTAATCGACCAAACCCTTTCAAAAATCAGCAACCTATTTAGTAAAACCTAAATTAGCTCAAAGAGGAAAAATCAATAAATCAAAGCTAACACAAAATGTAGGATGAATAAATCAAATATGCCGTAAATCCATCCGTCCAGCCTTCATCAGTGAATAGTTCAGAAGCCATTTTCTTCACAAGCTAGTTCAAAGACTATATCAATAAGCAAAACTCCCCTCCAAAAGAACTGAACTAGTCTAGAAAAATGGAATAAAACAAAAAATAGTAAACTCCAAAAGTTAAGTTTCAAGAAAACTAGGCTTTAAACTAAAGAGTGTAGATTTAGAAGCATGAGGAAAGAATTTTAAAAAGCAACCCTAGTGGTCAAAGCCTAGCACTTAGTAATGATTCTTCTCTAAAGTTTAGCTTGCATGAGTCAGCAGTCCATGAAGTTATAGCTCAAAAACTAAAAAAATAACTAGTAGTTGATTCAATTGGCGATTCAAAAAGATTTAGAGTTCTTAGAGAACTTGCTCTTTTCATATTAATGAAAGAAAACATCAAAGACTTTATGTAATTTGGTAGGCAAATGAAACTTTTAGCTTTAATTAAGCAAAATCAAAAGAAAAGATTTTTCCTATAACTCATGATTAAACACTAAATTTTATTTTAGTTGACAAGAAATTAAATTAGAGTTAAAAATTACCGAAAAGATGTTTAATATCATAGCTTAAAGGCATGTTTTGAGGATTGGAAGAAGCAAACAATAGACAAAAAGTAGGCCATAGAGTCATTTGTTGAGAAAAAGCAGTTAAATATGTTGTAAAAATTGTTTCGTGCCTTTAAGCTCAAACTTTATGACAGAAAAATCATGAAAGAAATAGATCTCTACTTTCTATCGAAAAGATTTTTTGCCTTCAAAAGCATTACAGAAAAATAAAGCAAAAAAAGTGAACAAAAAGCATACAGATTCTATTTTAAAAACCTTAAAAGAAAAATGTTTCAACATTTAGTTGATGGAGTCAGAAATCGAATTCATGAAAGATAATTAGTTGAGTTAGCTAGCTAGCAGTATTACTTTAGTCTGCTCCGCAGAGTATTCGAATCTTGGAAAGAGATATCACCAAGAGAATAGAGATACATCAGATTGGCAATGACCACTAAGAACTAGCTAAAAGAAACTGCCGATAAGAGGCTTTTTCAAACTCAAACTTTTGATTTTAACCAAGTTAAATGATCATTTTATTTTTGTGCTCTATTTCAGATAAAGAGCTTTAAGATGCCTAGAAATAGCTAGTCCTTAAGCAGTAATTTGAATATTGATTATAGTTTTTTTTTTCTGTTATAAGTATTCTCAAATTTTTAAAATACTTTATTAATCGGCTAAAAATGTAAAAAAATTAATGTCCTCAGCGTTCAAAAGATACTATTTCTCAAGAATACACGATAAATTACTAGTACGTAGGCCGCCAACTACTAGATCTGCCAGTTGTTGAGGAGATGTTTGAAATTATCTCATAATTGCTTCCCAACAATTATAAAGGAGTTGATTTAGGTTGCAATCAGCACAAAGATGCAAAATATATTCAATAGCTCTGTAAAAAGCAAGGAAAAGAAGGCATTTTTCTTGGAGTTGATCCTTACTCGAAAGTTGAAGGTGTGATATCAATGACCAGCGAATAGTTTGTAAGCCAGCATCCCTAAGCCAACTTTGATGCTATAATGGGTAAATACTCCCTTCATCTGAATGTCAACCAGCAATAATTTTTCAAAAACGCACACTATAAACTGAAAGATAGTGGTCATATCTTTATTTTAGCAGTATTTATAGTAATATTTAGTTAAGCAGATAATGTAAACTACCTTGGACGAAGGCTCTCTAAAATACTTTCACTAATCCCTATGTGAATTACCAAGAAACCATTCCAAAAGAGCTTTTCTAGTGGGATGTGATTAAAAGGACCTACAATTTCGAAATTGATAAAAAGGCATTTATATAAATCGTAAGACGACGGGCTTGGACAACTCTACTTAAAAACACACAACAGTAAATCGATGAATGTGTTGCTTTACTTTAAAGTAAGAAAGAGCAAGTTTTACCTGTTGTTATGCATCCTTAGATTTATGTTGTCCGCAAAAGGTCACAAAAATGATAATAGAACAAATGATATAGGGTTATAGATTTGAAAAATTAAGGTATTTAACTTATCATTGAACCATTTCATCCTCGTTCTCCTAAACTCCAAATAATCGACTATTTTAAGAATTGGAAGACATGTTTTGCTTCAACAAACTTGGCAACTGTGTTGAAGACTCATCTAAGTCCTTGGTGTTACTCTTATTGTGCTTCAAAAGCATTTTGTTGCTGTGGTAGATTTGGAAAGGAAGCAATTTATGAGAAGAATGGTGTTTGCTTGCCTGCTTCTTAATGATTGAGATATTTGCTGGAACAATTTCAGAGTCACTACAGTTTTACTTAACCAATTAGGGCTCTTTGATTTCATTGATGCAGGAAAGGAGCTCTTTTAGTTTTATGCCCAAAGTTTTTTTCTCTTTTCTCAACTCATTTACTTCACAAGTCAAACTAACAGTCTCTCTATTTAACTTAACCATAATGGTACGGCCAATGCTGTCGTCAATCTTCCGAAGATTATTCGCATTAACGACCTGCTTTATTAGATATTATCTTTTGTCGACTGCTTATTAAGTACTTATCTCTGAATCTGTGTTTCCTTCTACTCCGAACTAAATTTGTTGAGAAAGTCCTGAAAGTTTCTGCCGTATTAGTTCAGCTTCCTGCTCTTAATGATAAACCTTAGAAAGGATTGTTTAGATTTCTTTTGTTTTATATCTACGCAGGTATGCTATCTATTTTTTTTCTCTCATTCTTTACTTTAGCTTTTGGATTATGCCCACTGCATTTGATATCTTTTTATTCAGCTCCTTGGCTTCGTTTGAAGCTTTTGAGAAGTCTTATTGGAAAGTACTGTACTTTTTATCAAGGGTCGTGATTTAGCTCTATAAAAACTTTGCCTTTTCAAGAAGCTCCTATTTTTTGTGCTTAAGGTACTCTTCATGAGTGTAATTGTTGATATTACTAGAAAGAAGCTCTTTGACTTGTTTTTCTTAATTTAAGATTTGTTTGTCTTTGTCTCCAAGCACTTTTTCAAGTTTGCTCTGTTAACTTTTGAGAATATTGCTCTTAATTGTAGCATTTTATATATCGATTTCCAGTTCAGTCATGAGCTGCTGGAAATATTTCATCTTTTCTTCGTAATTGTTGTTGTCGTGATAAAGCTTATTGTATCTTTTTCTTAAAAGCTAGCCTTCTTATTTTGACATTTCAAGCTCTCTCTCCATTTATTGAAGCATTCTTTACTTATAAATCTACCCTTCTGCAGCCTCTTCTTTTATGAGCTATTGATAGCTTAAAGTATTATTTTTGTATTCAGCTTCAGTTTACTGACACTATTTTAAGAGCTTCTATTCTTTGTCCTGACATTAGTTGACAAGTGTTTGCAAGAGTCTCTGCTGCCTATTTTTAAGCTATTCGATTTCTTCCCGATATTGAGTGATATAAAACTTCTTTTTTTCGTTTAATTGATCTGTTTCCTTGTAAAGCTCCCTAATTTTGGTCAGTTTTTCTTCTTAGAGTTTAAAAGATTCATCAGATTTCCCTTTTAAAAGAGTATTTATTTAGTTTTTGATATCAAGCTTTGTTTGGTTTAGATTATCTATTTTTTGCTAAAGTGGACTCATTTATTCTCTAAGCTATAAGTTACGCTTTTATTCTTCCAGCTTCAGTCGAGAGTCAATGTCACTTTGAAGAGTCACAATAACATCATTGTATTCAGTATCAAAGTCGATTTTGTCTGATTAAAGTTGTCCTATTAGCTATTCCTGATCATTTTAGATCGTAGAACTTGTACTCAGGTAATGTTGTAAATAGTATAAAGTCTTGTAGTTTTTGTAGCTGCTTTTGAAGGCTGACAACACTTCAGGGTCATTCACAGGGATTCCTTCACTTATAGCATTGATTCGACTGATAAATACACTTCCGTCTTATGCTCCAGATATCAACAAATTGTAATCTGGCGTTACTCTAAGCTCAGTAATTGCAGCTCCATGGAGCTGAATTTAAGTAAAATACTTACTGAACTTCATGGAATCAGTAAAAGGCCACTGATGAGCTCTGATTTTACCAAGGGAAGTTCCCATAAAGATGGTTCCCACTTCATTAACAATCAGAAGTTTGGTGATATTGTAAGGATATGTCCACATAACTGCAAATTCTTGAGTGCCTCTTTCTCTGTAGAATTTCGTGATTGACTAAGGGAAGCTCATAGCCATAATGTCGAAGATACTGTCATAGGCAGCACATATGCATTTGCTTGATTTATTCCAAACTTCAAATATTTTAGCACCTTCATTTGTCATGACCATAGAACTTCCGTTAGCAAACATTCCTAATAAAAAAAGGTCTTTTTCTAAAAATTGAAGCTCTTTTACCATGTAACCTGAGGGCATTTGCAAAGTTGAGATGATTCGATTTTAATAAGGATTTATAACAACTAGTTGATTCAAAGATCCTGCAACTAATTTATGTCCATACCTTGAATAACGAACAGATTCGCAGTTTTTGAGAGGGAAATGTAAATTTGTTGATCTTAACCCTTATGAAGTGATGACAAACAACTTTAGGCCATCTTTGAATGCTACAGCAACTGAAAGAGTTAAAGGGTGGGTATCAAGTGATGTTGGTTGGTCATTTTGATTGAAAGTAGATTACCAGGCAAGCATTCTTTCAAAGCTAGTAGAAGAAATATGATCGTATTTGATTGCTTTAATCTTTTTCTAGGCCGAAAGCACAAGGAAGAGCTTTTTAGTGGGAATAATGCAGATGTCAAGTATGTTTTGGATGAAAAGGGTTGAGGTCAATATGGATTGGATAGGAGATCTTAGTGTTTCAACCAAAGTATCATGAAGAAGTAGGTTGAAGACCACAGGAAATAGTTTACCTGGAGGCAATAAGTGATTATTAAGGGATTGTTTTGGTACCTTTATTTCTCCCTTTTATCTCAAGTACTCACTTTGAATAGGGATTGACAAATCGTAACGGTCTCCTTCTTTGACTTGAACTATGACGCATACTGCCATTGTTTCATAGGCGAAAGTCATCTTTACTATCTTATGGAGCATAGGGCAGCTAAAGGAGATAGTTTAAATGGAACTCACTGTATTCAAAGCACAAATCTTTACCAACGTAAACTCCTAGATGTGATAGTACCCAATCAAAACGTTGTATTCATTACAGCAAAGACTAGAAGGTTTTCTGTTAACAACTTTTTGATTTCCCTTTTCATCAACTGTAGTGTAAGTACCTAAGAATTGTTTTTGGAATTTTGCAATTTTTGACTGTGCGATATTGAGAGACAAGAAATAAAGATTTCCCTTATCTGTAATCAAGTAAATACTTGGTTAATTTTGTAGGCTACTGACGGCTTCCACTATTTTTTCACTTTAAGCTTCCAGAATTTCAGAAAATTTCAAAGGGCTAGGCTTCACCTCAGTTCCTAATTGGAGCAAATGAATTTAGCTTTAACCGTAAAGTAAAATGATTTTATCATTGGAATAAGGAACTACCACTCCTTTTACATTAAAATAAATTCCTTCAGAGCAATAAACTTCTTTTGTCGCAACATCAATAAGAGAGAAGCGTTGATTGCTTTGAAAATCAGAAAGGACTGCAATATGCTTATAGTCATTAACCAAATCTAAAGAAACTACTTTCTCTTCTTTCTAAAGGTGAGACAAGATGAATCTAGTAGAATTTCCTTTACTGAAATTTTTCAGGGCCAAAGTTGGGTAAGTTTTAGTTGGGGCACCCAAAGCATATAGAATGTTATCATCAAGCATGATATTTTTGAAGTATTTGAAGCAAGTTACTTCTTCATCCTGTCCGAAAGTATCTATTACTCTTTGGTTTTCAGTCAACATATCATAGAGAACGATTTGCTTGCCCAAAATGTAGACTATTTTGTTGTCGTCTATTGATTGAGCACTAGTTAGATTAGCAGTTTGATTGAAGCCGAAACCTTTCTCGAATGATATTCTGACTCCGTTTTGCAGATTTCCTCTCTAATCGAACATTGGTTTTCGTTTCTGGATAGAAAAAAAGCTACGAGCTTGGATCCTCGAGGATCATTGTCTTGAAAGATGCTGTGGTTTGCTTTGTAGAGGCTGTTTTCCATTTATATTTTCTAAATAGAATCAAATATGAGTGAAGTTATATTCAAAAAGTTTTCACTAAAACCAAAAGCCAAAGAAAATTATCAAAAATTTGGTTTATTACATACTTTAAGATATTAATTTAGGTTATTCTTTAATCTAAATTAATAATGTTGTTCAGAGCATCAACCAAACACTTCAAACAATTTTTCGCTACATACAAATGGAACTCATACAAAGAAATCTAAATCAACAAATGGGAGTATTAGACCAATTTCATGCGTTCTTCAGGACCTGGAGGACAATCCGTCAATACCACAAACTCTAAAGCATAGCTCAGACTAAAATTAGAATAATGCGCAGCTGTAGACGAAAATATAATGAACAACTTATTAGCAAATTACTCAAATAACATCACAAAGAACAAATAACTTGTAGTGAGAAGTCAGTTGCATAAATCTCAAGGTAAAAATCTTGAAGAATGCTTTCAAAAGGTTCAAAAAATATTGTATTAGTGCAGTATTGTAAAAGAGGAAAGAAAATAGGGACCTTTTGAAGAAACAGAATAAATCAGAGAAAAAAGATTGGAGTCTAAGAAGAAAAGAAGTTAAATTAAGAGCAACCGGCAAGGGAAAAATTTTGACTTTTGATATAATTAGTTACTCTTCATATATAAATCAAAAGATTGCTTTCATCTATGCGTACAGCCCCAATATAGTCTCAACAATCAGCATACCTTAGTTTATAAAGCTATGCTGCCTCAATTCGCTTAATTTTGGTCTTTACTTTTGATCTTTTGTTAAACATTTTTCGACAAAGTCTTTGAGGCTTCTAGAAGCATCAACGTAATCTGGTACATTGACTTCCTGTTCTAAGATGACAGGCAAATCGAATTAACTCCAGATCTTAAAAGGAACTCTCCCAACTATAAGTTAGTATGCAAGCAAACCCAAAGACCAAACATCTATTTGGGTATTATGAGGATCTTGTTTTACTATTTATGGAGAATAGTAGAGTGGAGTTCCACATTGAGACTTACGCATTTCATTGCCAAGGCACTAAGCAGCCCATCCGAAATCACAAATTTTAACAATGCCCTGAATAACAAAAAAGGTACAAACTGAAGCAAAAGGTTTTCAGGTTTAATATCTCTATGAATGTAGCCCATGTTATGAATAAATCTCAGCCCATCTGCAGTCTGTTTCGTTATATCTTTGACTTAGAGCTCCTATAACCTATGCTGAGTTCTCAATTTTCCATAAACATGACCTTCTGTAGCGAATTAGGTGACAATATAGAAATTTTCTTAGTCAGTGAAAAAGCCATAAAAAGCAATGATATTTTGATGTTTAAGCTTATCATGAATCCTTAGTTATTTTGCAACTTGATGCTCCACTTTTTATTATCTGACAACTGCTTTTTTTATTATCTTCAAAGCACATACAAAATTTGTTCTTTTATGCCTGAATTAAGCCAAAATTACCTCACCATCCAAACTGTTCCAAACTTCCCTTTCCCCAACTACTTTAACTTAACGAAATCTTTTTCCGTCATTTTTTACTCAAAGGTTTCAAGAGCTTGAACCAAAGAAAAGGGTTAAATAGAAAAGTTGACAGAAGTATCTTGGTATTTTTTGATGTTGGAAGCTGTAAACACATTGACTTTGTTAAATTTTACCGCAGGAGCCTCCTTGAAAACAGTGTAATTCCCCAGAAAATGCTTGAGCTTGATTGTGCTTTGGGGTTATAAGTTTTATTTGCAGCTCAAATGTATGTGTTGCAAGGTTGATGAAGGAGACCCGTAGGTAATGACTCTTCTCAATCTATGCTGTTAGGTGTTTGGGGATTTAACTAAATGGGGGTGATTCTTGACTCTTTGAGGTAGATTAGGGTCAAGATATGCGAGAGGCGAATGATGCCTATTAGCTGAATAGCATATTGGCTGACTTTGTATCATGAAAGACTATTTATTATTAAAAATTATCTACTTAAGTGAAGTAATTTAAACATATTAAGCATCATTCCATTAGTTTGGTAATTGAGGTAACTAAATTTTTGAGATGCCCACAGAAGTTGTTAGCATGCAATCTAGGACAACATCTATGATTATTGATTATTTATGTGATGCTAATCTGAATTGCTTCTTTTTCCTATTTCTCTGGGCTTTTGTTGTGTCTGTCAAATGAAGAAAGGACTTTCCTTAATTCGTCATAAACAAGCTTATTTTGAACTTTCAGTTGCACTAAATAGGCCATAATTTCGGTTGTTATGTTGTGCTCTTTCTTGTTCAGTACTATTCTTTTGTGTTCTTTTAAAGGAATGACTTCTACTTCAGAAAGCGAACTTTTGACCTCATAAATGATTTTTCGTTGCTCTTCCGTTATTAGTTACCTAAGTGATTCAGTTTTAAGGTGAACCTTCAAAGATTTTCGACTTTGTAGACTTTTCGAATTTTTCTGACCATAGGCATTATTTTAACTCTTCTCAGCCTGTTCCAGATTTTAATTTTTTTAGGCATTTTCAATCTAAAGCTTTATCTAGTTCTAATCCTTGCTAATAAGCTAATTTTTGTGAAATGTTCTGATTGAAGCAGTACTCTTTTTTTGAAGATGTCTCGTAAGTTTTTTGTGCTTTGATTCTGCCTTAACTTTTTCTAAGCTAAATGTGTTTTATTTAGTGCTGTCTTCATCTATTTTGGCAAGTTTCTAAATGCAGCTTTCATAAGTATTCTTGAAATATTAGAAATCTGCTGTTGACCTATTGCTTTTGACTTCTTTTTGATGAAGCAATTTAAGTAAAAGCTACTTATCGTAAACTGTGCCTATTCTTCTATTCTTTCTCTTCATTTCACTGAAGGGACCGTCAGAGGTGATTAGTTTGGTCATTTTCAATCTATTCTATTATGTTTATTTTCCTATATCAAGAATGGAGGAATTTAAAGAATTAAAGTCATAGAGTTCGTTTTTGAAACCAACATTCATTTTGCTTGACCCTAATCTTGGAAATTATCCCTGCATATAGTCAATAATATAATTCTATTACTTTTAATCTCTTCTTTCTATTGATTGAGTACTTCCCCTTTCATAGTTGAATGCATTCTAAGTCTTACGATAAGTTCTTTGAGGATTTTGGCTATAAGGATTTGTAATTGATGCCAAATTTATTGGTTTTTTGACTGAACTTGATGAAAATTCAGTTTTACTGAACTTGTTCTCATATTTTGACTCTGTAGCAATCTTGCTAGTTCGTTGATCCTAAAAACCGGCATACTATCGAATGGCTTAGAGGTTTAAAGGCACCTCTGAGTTGTTTCTATTGTTATTTCTAACTTAGTGTCCTTTTTTAGGCTTAATTTGTTTTTGCCTGCTTTTGGACCAATTAAGCTAGATTTCAAGAATAGAATTTCTTTTTTGTAGTGTATTTTGATCCTATTTGAGCACATTTATCTGGGTTTTGTATTAATCCAGTATTTTGCTTTATTCTTGAAGTTTCTACTAAAGACTTTTTATTTCTTTAATCTTTTCATTTAGCTCAAGTGCTAGCTTAGGATCCTCTTTTTCAACTTATTTAGGTTAGCCCTAATTCTCAGCATTATTTGAAGAAAGATTTGCATTTTTATCATAAAGTTAAGTAAGTTCCGTTTGGACACCGATTGGAAAGGTCTCTTTCTTCTCAGCCTTAACGTGCTTGGCTAAAGATCTGAGGATGGGAATAAATTATAAATCCTCTTCTTTATGCGTGTTTTCTTTTGATAGAAAAAGTTCTTTTCCTTGGGTTG
>Ga0316217_10007019_pt1 | contig 10894 bp, 9 predicted proteins | sample 1anoAmetaG_FD_203633 | JGI IMG/M metagenome (GOLD analysis project Ga0316217, IMG submission 203633) | Freshwater microbial communities from Trout Bog Lake, Wisconsin, USA - 1anoA | ecosystem: Environmental > Aquatic > Freshwater > Lake > Hypolimnion/Profundal zone | place: USA: Wisconsin... | reverse complement strand
TGGGCCGTGCCCTGGGCATAGCGCGCGACCGGAAAGACGAAATAGTGACGCCACATGCGCAACGTCAAATCGGTGTCTGCCGTGAAATCAAAACGCAGCGTGAACTGATTGTCGCGTTTGACGACACACTGCTCAACAAAGGTCACGCGTTGATCCCCCTCCACAAAGGCGCCGCGAAACGTCAGCCGCGCCGTTTTTTCATCCGCCGCCTCAATGCCACCTGAAACATTTCCCGGCTTAAATTCGGCCGTCTGCGTCCGTTTAATGACCGGCCAGCCGCCGGTAAAAAGTTTTTGCCCCTGCCAGCCCGCGTGCCGTAGCACGCCGCCGGCATCAAAACGAAGCTCAAGGCCGCCGGGCGTCTGGATGACATTTAGATTGTCGCCGATTTTGACCGCCCGCAATTTGGTCAGCGGCGTGGCGGTTATCCGCGGAGCGACATCGTCTGTCGTGCTGGCCGCTTCACTGGTCGGCAAGAAAATGCGCCCGTCAAAAAAAGGGATGGTAAACTGGGTGCCGACGCGTCCCGTGCTGACATCGCGGGACTTGGTTTCCAGCCGGGCGACGGCGTCGTAGGAAGTGCCGTTGACCACCACGAGTCCGCCGTCATATTCGCGCTGCCAGGTGCCATCGGCATTGCGGTGCGCCGGGCCGCGCGGATGGCCGAGCGGCGCGTCATATTCCTTATACCACCACCAGTTGCCGCGACCAGCCATGCCGGTGTCATAACCAAAATAGCCATCGCTCATCAGCGCGGTGGCCAGCCCGAAACGCATGGTCTGCTGGTCGGCGACCCGGTATTTTTCCAGTTCAGCCTGGCGCGCCTGATAACTCATTTTGCTCCAATGCCACGCGTCATAGGAGATGGCTTGCGGAGAGCAAACAATCATGGTCACGCCGGGTTTGCGGGATTCGCGGGTCCAGCGGAAATAGCGGCCGAGAAAATCTTCAAACTCAACTTTCCCTTCCATGACACGGTCAATCTCGTCTTCGGCCAAGACGCCGTTGAGCGTGGAAAAGCCGTGGCGCGGCAGATTCCAATCGTTGACCATGACGACCGCCTGGCCATCGCGAAGTGCCGCCGTTCGCGGCACCAGCCACTCATCCACTCCCCAGCAATCGTAAAAAACCCCGTCAAAACACGGGCGGCCGCAGACTTCGGTGCGGACCTTGTCGAGGTTGAACTGCAGCACGTCGTCCAGTTTGGTGTTTATCCGGTAATATCCCGGCCAGCCACTCCAGCGTTGCCCGTCCTTGAGCGCCCACCATTGCTTGGGCACATTGGGATTGTCGGGGCCTTCGACGACATCCACGTAAGGCAGCACCAGCACATTGGGATTGACCTGCCGCAATTTCGCAATGTTTTGTTCGACCAGCGCAAGTTTTTTGGGCCAGCCGGCTTTTTCCCAGTCATAATGGAGATCGTAACCGCCGCCGATGATGAGCCCCAGCTTGCTCCAGTAGTTGGAGCCTTGCTCCCACGTCTTGTCGCCAAGCCCGGCGTGGTAGCAATTGCCAATGCGCGGAAAAGGTGGTTCAATTCGCGAAAGATCATGCGGTGGACAGTGAATGGCGCCGCTGTCAACATCCCCGGCGCGGCATGTCGGAAACGGCGCGGTGATTGCGGCCAGCAAAAGACCGGTCAGGCAGATTTGAATTTTCATCATGTAAGGTTGGATTGCGGCAGCAACGGTGGGTTCCTTCAAGGCTTGGTAGCAGCGGGCTTGGCCGGTGCGTTGGCCGGTTCCACCAATGCGGGCTTGAAGTCTTTCAAGTCCGGCAGCCTGGTCTGCACGCCTTCCGCCGGGACTTCCAGCTTCGCGGTCCAGACGATGCCGTTGAGGATGAAGCGGCGGAGATCATCGTTGGCCCAGTTCCGGAAAAAATGCGGCATCACAATTCCAAAACCGCGTCCGCCGTCGCCGCGCTCCACGCACCAGGCCACGATTTCGCGGCGCGGCGCTTCCGGCGGCAGCATGGCGGTGGCGAGGGCGGTGACGTTTGACGCCAGCCGGTTGCCGTCCCTGCCAAAATAGCTGTTGATGTAAGGTTCGTCATGCAGTGTGAATTCTTTCCAGCCGCGGGCAATCGGATGTTGCGCGGCGGCCGGCGTGATGGTGGCGGCGGGATAGATCCGCGCGATGCCTGGATGATGCGGGCAGGTTTGGTTGGCGAAGTAACCGCCCATCCATCCCAGCAACGGATGCGCCCCATCGGTGGCCACGTCCTGACCCCACAAGCCCGTGGCGTAGTGAACACACACGATGCCGCAGCCGCGCTTCATCATTTCGTCCAGGTCCGCCAAATTGCGTTTCGCCTCGGGAAAACGATTCGGTGGAAAGGCGTCGCCGATAAAAACAACGGTGGAGGCGGCGGCGCGCAGCGCTTTGCCAGGCCACTCATAAACCACGTCCGCCTTCACGCCCGGCACGTTGGCCATGGACTCGGCGCAATACTTGAGCAGCCGCCCGCCAGCCGCGACCTCATGTGTTCCGGGCGGATGGTTGCTGGGGCCGACAACAATGAGCACACGGGCGGGTTCGGCAGCCTGAAGCAGCCAGCCGGCCAAAGCCAGCATGCTGACGATGAGTCTGGTAAGGGATGGGTTCATGAGTGAATACCGGGCCACGATACCAACCAAATTGAATCAACGGAATTTAAAAACTGATGGTGCAAAATATAACAAGCCGCCATCTCTGAAGGCAAAGCTACTCAAACGGATTCGCCATTATGGGGCAGGAACTGTTTAGCCAACCGAATCAACCGACGACCGGAAAGCCTGAAACGAAACAGCTTCCGCTCCCAGCCGCTGCGGAAAAAATATGTTTCATGATGAAAGTTTAGAATTGTAATCATGTCATTTACATTGGTGCAGTTCGCCACCGATTGGATAAGCAGCAAATCAGGCTCGAAGTATGACCGGTTCACCTGCCACCGGATGCGGGCGTGCAACCAATAATACCGCGGCAGACATTCCAGCAGCACCCGTTTTTCAAACTCCTTGCCGGCAATGCCCAGCCGGCGGCAACAGGCGACGCGGAAGGTTATGACATCTGTGGGCATGGCTATTAAAAATCAAAGAATGAATATTTTGCGGGCGTTGATTGCTTACCGGGCGCTCCAGTCATCACCAGTAACGCCCCAAACAGGATCGCAAAAAACTTATCTGCTTTTGGCGGAGCAATCGTTTGGGTTTCGGTCTCATGAACATCGTTCTCCCGTTCACGGCCAAATATATATGATCCCATTTACCACAAGCACGGCCCCCACGCAGATAGCCAACAATAGAAAAGCTATTAACAAATCAACCTCTCCGGGACTCATTCGGCCGAGCATTTTTTTGATTAGTCTTAAAAATATGTTCGGCCCTTGTTCTTGTGTCTTCATTTTCCCCCTCCCGGGCATTCGGACAAGCTCGGAGCCACCGCTTGGGAACGGCAATCCAGTTCCATCTGGAACAAATCAAGGCAGGCTTTGTGCGTCAACTGGTTGACCAGAACGGTTTGCGAAGCGCGGGAAAGAGTGCCGATGATGAAAAACGGGCATTGCAAATGGGGTTGTTTTGCCGGACAGGCTTGGGAAAGCTGCAATATCAAATCTTGAAGTTCCGCCAACGATTCCTGCCCGGTAATCAAAGACAAGGGCTCTCCTTTGGAACCTCGTGCCGCCAGCCTGTCCTGCAGCCTTCCCATGATATATCCTTAACAGTTTTACATCCTGCACCCCTGAATTGCATGTCGCCAAGCGGCTCAAACCTTCCCATTCCGCCGGTTTGCGCCTGCCCTTGGCTCCCTTTGTTGCTTCCCGTTTTTTTCCCAAACCGGCAACTGGTTTTCCACTGCCCGGCGAACAATCTCCGACACCGGCAGCCCTGATTCCCGCGAAAGCTCAGCCACCCGTGCCTTTATGTGCGACCCAAACCGGACCGAAATGCGCCCTACCAACTCACAGTTACTCATCGCGCTACATTGTAGCTCATATGGATACGTATAAGTCAAGCCAATTCGGCTTGAGTTATTTAATCAGGGTGTTATATGGTGTTATTGTGAGCCTTAATTCAGCCATTCCGGTGCGGTTCAGCGCGGATATTTCTGCCCGCTTAAAGGTGGTTTCGCGCAATTCAGGGATTCCCCTGTCGCATTTGATTCGCATTGCCACCGAACAGTATCTTGAAAAGATCGAAACCAGCCGCGAGGTCACCATCCCGCTGAAAACAACACCGAAGCCGAGTGGAGGAAAGCTAAAATCAAATGGATAACCTTTATTTATGGGTTTATCTTTTTGCCCCGCTTTCATCCTGACGGCGGCGTGGATTCTGTCCCCGCCCAAACGGGGGTCAGGGTGAGAGTGGCCGTCCCACCAGCATTCTACCGCACGGCGGCTGGCGGTTGGGCAGGAAATGCGTCCGGAACACCCGTTTTTCAAATTTTTTATCTAACCACCTAATTTTCAGTCTGATTGGACGATTTTTCTGTTTTTAGTAATCGTTGGACTGTTTAGGAAAACGATTTCCCTAAACAGTTTTCTCGCTTCCGAAGATAGTTTTGTGACTTCCCATGACAGTTTTGTCGTTTCCCAAGATAGTTCTGTGACTCCCCACGATAGTTTTTTCGTTTCCGAAGATAGTTCTACGACTATCCACGACAGTTTTGTCGTTGCCCAAGATAGTTTTACTTGGAGAGAAGGGAGAAAAACCTGTCAAAGACATAGTCCCGTTGATTAAGAACAACTATAGGTGACACGCTTGCCAAGGTGCTCACCGTGGTGTGGCAGTGGCTAGAGCATGGTCGGTTGATCTGATTTCTCACCAGACTTGCCTTGGGGCCGGCAAAGCGCTAAAACTTCGTTCCATTCTCCATGAAAAAAATCCTGATCCCCACCCTGCTGGCCGCGTTGCTGTCCACCGCGACCATGTTCGCACAAACCGAGGCCGCGCCCGCCGCCAAGAGCAGCCACACCGCCAATTCGGCGCTGATTCCCGCCACGCGCACCAATCCGACCAACTGGCTGGCGCGCCATGAAGGGTTTGTCAAAGAGGCGAAAAAAGGCGGCGTTGAAATATTGTTCATGGGCGATTCCATCACCGACATGTGGCGCACCAAAGGCTCGAACGTCTGGAGCAAATTTTACGCACCCCGGCACGCCGCGAACTTTGGCATCGGCGGGGACCGAACCCAGCACGTCCTCTGGCGCATCGAACACGGCGAACTTGACGGCATCAAGCCCAAAGTCACCGTGCTGATGATCGGCACCAACAACAGCAATTCCGATTCGCCGGACGATATCGCCAAAGCCATCAGGCTGATCCTTGACGAAATCCACGCGCGCATTCCGCAAACGAAAATCCTGTTGCTCGCCGTCTTTCCGCGCAACAAGCCGACCGATAAGCCGGGGCAGATGGACAAGATCCATCAGGTCAATGATCTGATTGCCAAATACGACAACGGACGGACGGTGAAGTTTCTGGAACTCGGGCCGAAGTTCCTTGGGCCGGACGGCAAGGTTCCCGCCGACATCATGGCCGACTTCCTGCACCCGACTGAAAAGGGCTACCAGATTTGGGCGGAGGCGATGAATCCGACCCTCGACGCCTTGATGAAGTAATCGCAGCGTGGCTGCTGCCCGCAAAATTGGAGAGGCGGTCAGCCACCTTTGAAGCAATTATGAAAAACACTTTGTCGGCGATTTTGATTTTTTTGGCCCTGGCGACGATGGGCCGGGCGGAAGACCGATATCATTTTCTCAAGGAGATTCCCCTGCCTGGCGAAGGCGGCTGGGATTACCTGACGGTGGATTCGGCGGCCCGGCGGCTTTACGTTTCGCATGGCACGGAAGTGATCGTGATGGATTTGGCGAAGGACAAGGTCATGGGTGAGATCACCAACACTCCCGGCGTTCACGGGGTTGCCCTCGCACCGGAACTGGGACGCGGCATGGTCACTTGCGGGCGTGAAGACAAAGCGGCGTTCGTTGACCTGAAAACTTTGGAATTGCTTTCCAAGACCGGCACCGGCGCCAATCCCGACTCCATGCTTTACGAGCCGGGACGGCAGGAATTTTACACGTTCAACGGGCGCGGCCAGTCGGCAACGGTGATTGAGGCCAAGTCCGCCAGGGTGGTGGCCACGATTCCGCTCGGCGGCAAACCGGAATTCGCGCAGGCCGATCCCAAAGCGGGCCTGGTTTTCGACAACCTTGAGGACAAAAATGAAGTGGTCGTGATTGACGCGAAAACGCACAAGCTGGTCAATCACTGGCCCATTAGCCCCGGCGAAGAGGCTTCCGGCATGGCCGTGGACACGGAAAACCACCGGTTGTTTCTCGGCTGCCACAACCATTTGATGGTGATGATGGACAGCCGGAGCGGAAAAGTGCTAGCAACCGTCCCGATTGGCGACGGGGTGGATGCCAATGCTTTTGATCCGGCCACCTCGCTGGCCTTTGCCTCCTGCGGCGACGGCACGACCACGATTGCGCGTGAAGCGGGTGACCAGTTGACGGTCGTGCAAACCTTGAAAACCGAGCGCGGCGCGCGCACGCTGGCGCTTGACCTCGCGACGCACAAAATTTATCTGGCGTCAGCCAGGTTTGACGCTCCCGCCGCCGGCCAGCGGCGCGGCAAAATGATTCCCGGCACGTTCAAGATTTTGGTTTACGGAATGAACGACTAGCTTTCTGTCCGGCCATGGCGTCGCGCGTTTTGGCATTTGCCCTTCAAGCGAAACAAGAAAAAGCCGTTGGAATATCTGCCGGGGAAATGTTAATCCTTAAAAACTTCATGAAACCAATCCTGGGCGCGCTCCAAGTCCGCGCCGCTTTCCTTCTAATTGCCGTCATGGGCGGCAGGCTGCTCGCCGCCTCAACGCCGGCTCCAGAACCGCTGCCCGCGCCGTGGATGCATCAGGACATTGGCGCGGTGCAAGTGCCGGGAACGGCCCGGCAGGCTGCGGGTTCGTTTATTTTGCAGGGCACGATGGATCTTTGGGGCACCAACGATGGCGCGCACATCGCCTTCCAGTCATGGCGCGGTGATGGCGAACTGGTGGCGCGCGTGACCGCGATGGACAACCCCGGCGGAGTGGCCCACGCCAAGGCCGGCCTGTGCATCCGCGAATCGACCGCCGCCGGTTCCCGGCAGGTCACGATGTGCGTGACGCCGACCGACGGCACCCAGTTCATTTATCGGGATCAGGCCAATGTCAAGGCAACCCGCATTTTTGCCGACGCCGACGCGCAGAAAACCAGCATGCCGAAGGGGCAATTCCCCTGCTGGCTGAAAATCGTCCGGCGCGGCAATGTGTTCACCGGCTACGAATCGGCGGACGGCGAACATTGGCAGGCCTCGGGGCCGGTCACGTTGGATCTCGCCGCCGACACCGTCATCGGGCTGACGGCTTCCTCGCACAAAACGGACATCCTCACCACGGCGACGTTCGACCATGTGGCCCTTTCCCGGCCGGCCGTCATTGATTCCGCAAAACCTTCCGCCAAGCGGGTCTCGCAAATGATGACCATCAGCGTTGACGGCACGGACCAACGCGTCGTTTACGTGACCCGCGACCGCATCGAAGCCCCCAACTGGTCGCCCGACGGCCAATGGCTGCTCTACAATTCCAAAGGATTGCTTTGGCGCGTCCGCGCCGATGGCAGCAGCAAGGCGCCCGAACCAATCCCGACCGGCGACGTGAAGGGAGCGAACAATGACCACGTCATCTCACCCGACGGCCAGACGATTTATTTCAGCGCGGAGGGACACCTGTATGCCGTGCCCTTCGCGGGCGGGCAACCCCGGCGGATTTCCAACGACCAGGCACCCGAACGGAAGTTCAAATATTATCTCCACGGCGTTTCACCCGACGGCAAAACGCTCGCCTATGTCGGCCTCGAAGCCATTGGGGCCGACGCCGGGGGCCGGACCGAACTCTACACGATTCCCGCCGCCGGTGGTGCGGACACGCGCCTGACCAATGTTCCCAAATCCCACGATGGCCCGGAGTATTCCATGGACGGCAAGTGGATCTATTTCAACTCCGAGAGGAATGCCGAGGTTCCCGGCCATTCCCAATGCTATCGCATGGCGCCGGACGGAACCGGCATCGAACAGCTTACCCGCGATGAGCGCGTGAACTGGTTTCCACACATTTCGCCGGATGGCAACTGGGTCGTTTATATCAGCTTCCCGGCCGGCACCCTAAAACATCCCACCGACAAGGACATCATCCTTCGCCGCATGAAACCCGATGGCCGGGAGCCGGCCGACATCATTGGCTTCAACGGCGGCCAGGGCACCATCAACGTCAACAGTTGGTCGCCCGACAGCAAGCATTTCGCCTTTGTGATGTATCCCGAAGCGGCTAAATGATCCGGCGCGCCCCGGCCGCCTTTGGCTGGACAAAAGATTTGGGCGGGAGCAAAGTCGTTTTCAATAATGTCCAAGAAACAATGGTTCATCCTCGCTGCCGCGCTCCTCGCGCTCGGCGGCATCAGCGAGGTGCTGGTGCTGGCGTTGGCGCTCGGCTTTTTTGCCGGGCATCAGGAGGCGACCGCCGACGGCTCCGGACTGCCGGTTTACACTTTGGAACAAGCCGCATCCTCGCACGCCGGTTACCGGCAAACCACGCTGACCTGCGGCAATGAAGTTTATATAAGCGACTATGAGGAAGCCGCGCTGCAACTCGTCAACGGCGACCCAAAAACCGCCATCGGCCGCATCGGCACCGTCAGCGACGCGAAACTCTGCTTGATTGACGGCCAGCCGGCCACCGGCTATGTCGCCGGCGATTGCGGTTCCGAGATGCCCGCTTACGTTCCATACCGCAATATCAAGCAGCCGCCGTTCGACTGGCGCACCGCGAGCTTCCGTGAGATGACCGCGTGGCGCGTCAGCCAGAATCCGCGCAGTCCCTATCTCACCACCAGCAGCGCCGCGCTCATGGCCGAAGTCGTGCGCGGGCTGCGCGACGGCACGCCGGTGGAATTGGGCGGCATTCCGTTTGGTGCCGGCACCAATGTATCCACCATCAAGATGACCTGCGACCAACTGCCCGGCCTGCTGTTTTGTCCCACGATTTATTTTCGCGGCAACGGCACCATCTATCTCGCCGAAAGCCTGACGCTGGATTGGATACCCAAGCCGGCGGAACTCCGCGCCCGGTGGATTCCCGCCAGCCCGCTGCTGATGCAATGGCTGAAGGGACCTTGATTTTGCCGCTTCGCGGTTGATAAAAAATCCGGGGGCGGGCAAAGTCTCATCGCGCAAAGCGCGCCGAAATGCCAGGAACAATTCAAACGGGAACCGGCATTCCTTCTCGCAGGTTTTGTCCAGGCGACCGGGCGCCTTTCGGCCGACGTCTGGAGCGGGCTGGTCAATCGGACATGGAACACGCCGGGGTTAAACTGATGAAGGCAGGGTTTATGACAACAAGCCAGTCTGGCAGCGAATCTGTCATGCTCGGAATACTGAAACATTTTCCGCCATGCTGCGTCATTTTCCTGGCCGTGGCGGTTGAGTCCGCCATGGGGGGCGACCTTGCGGCCGCGCCGGCTCCGAAGATTTCCGCACCGGGCTATCTGGAATCCTATGTTGACCCGGTCTTCAAAACGACGGTGACGCGGATCACCGGAATTCCCGGCAGCGGCATCCCCAACCTCAACGGCCAATGGGCCGCCATTGCCCGGCACCACTACTCCAAGGACGCCGCCTGGAACTGTGATCAATCCCTGCTTTTTTTGGAACGGCATCAGGGCCATCCCGGCGCGCTTTTTCTCGATGGCACGACCTATCAGCCGTTGTTCGCCCGCCAGGAGCCCGGCACGGAAACGCGCTGGCATCCGAAAAAACCGGGAATCATGGTTTATGTGAAGGATAACCTCATCGGCTTTTGGGATGTGCGGGAGGATACGACGCGGACGGTGACCAATTTTCCGGGTTACTCCGGCTTTCACATCGGGCCTTGGGAGGGCAATCTTTCCCGCGATGGCCGGCGCCTGGTGGTCGAAGGCAGGAAAGGCAAGGATCACATCGCGTTCGCCTATGATTTTGAGGAGGGCCGGAAATATCCCGACGTGCTGCTGAACGAAGTCGCGGATGTGGATTGGATTTCCATCTCGGCATCCGGGAATTACCTCGTGCTGAACGGACAGATTCAAGGGCGGACAAGCGACCAGACGCAGGTTTATGACCTTCAGGGAAACAAGATTGGCAACTTGTGGGAGCAACACGGCCGGCCCAGTCATTATGACCTGACGCTGGATGAAAACGGCGATGATATCGCCGTCGGCAGCTCGCGGTCGGGACCGGATGACGGGCGCGTCATCAAGCGCCGGCTGGTGGATGGTCAGGTCACCGTCCTGACTTCCGGCGGTTATGCCAGTCACACCTCCGCGCGCAACGTCAACCGCCCCGGCTGGGTCTATGTCACTTACCAGCATCATGGCCCGACCTGGCCGCCTTATTGGGATGAGGTGGATGCCGTGAAACTCGACGGCAGCCTGACGGTTGAACGCATCGCCCGCCTGCATACGAAGCGAACGGATTATTTGACGGAATCCCACGCCGTGCCGTCGCCCGACGGCAACCGGGTGCTCTGGGCCAGCGACTGGGAAGCGGCTTCCGGCCGGCCGATCTTCACCCTGGTGGCCCAAAGAACCGTCGCCGACAAGAAAACCGACACCAACGCAGGCCCGAACCACTGATAAAAAAATCCCGCCAGATCCCCGCCCACGCGATGCCGGCGGCAACTTAGTAAATAATTTTCTTGTATAAAACCGCTTGATTTACTATTTGCCTCTTATCCGTGAGGCTTCAGAAGCCAGTAATGTTGTTCCTATAACCAACCATGAAAACCATCAGCACTGTGATTCTCCCGTGTTTGTCTGCGGTCATTGCCTTATT
>Ga0316217_10007018_pt1 | contig 10896 bp, 8 predicted proteins | sample 1anoAmetaG_FD_203633 | JGI IMG/M metagenome (GOLD analysis project Ga0316217, IMG submission 203633) | Freshwater microbial communities from Trout Bog Lake, Wisconsin, USA - 1anoA | ecosystem: Environmental > Aquatic > Freshwater > Lake > Hypolimnion/Profundal zone | place: USA: Wisconsin... | reverse complement strand
CGCGGCGCGAGCAGGACCGCCCGGCCCAGCTCAAGGCGGCCGTGCGGAGCGGGGTCGCGCACATCGCCGAGGGGGTCGACCACCTCCTGTTCCTCATCGCCCTCCTCTTGCCGGCGGTCCTCGTGCACGACGAGGACGGGTGGCGGCCGGTCGGGCGGTTCCGGGACGCCGCGCTCGAGGTGGCGAAGATCGTGACGGCCTTCACCGCCGCCCACTCGCTCACGCTCAGCCTCGCGGTCCTCGACGTCGTGCGCCTCCCGAGCCGCGTCGTCGAGCCCGCGATCGCCGCGTCGATCGTCGTCGCCGCCGTGCAGAACCTCGCGCGCCCGGCCCCCCGGGGGCGCTGGAGGGTGGCGTTCGTGCTCGGGCTGCTCCACGGCTTCGGCTTCTCGGCCGCGCTGGTGGACCTCGGCCTCCGCCGCGAGGACGTCGCGACCACCCTCTTCGGCTTCAACGTCGGCGTCGAGCTCGGGCAGCTGGCGGTCGTCCTCGTCTTTCTCCCCATCGCCTTCCGCCTCCGGGCGTGGCCGCGCTACCGTCCGGTCGTCCTCCAGGGCGGCTCCGTCGTCATCGCCGTGGTCGCGAGCGTCTGGTTCGTGCAACGCGCGCTCCCATCGACTACGCTGGCGCCACATGCGTCCCAGGGCTCAGCGGTGGTTCGCCCCGCTCGCGATCATCGCCGCGATGCACGGCCCCCTGCTGACCGTGGCGCTCCCGGCCTTCGCCCAGGCCCCTCGAGGCGCCGCGGCTAGCCCCGGAGGCGCCGCCGCCCCGGCGCAGCAGGACCTCATCCAGCGCGGCCGGGCCCTCTTCGACGACCAGCAGTACGAGGAGTCCATCCAGACGCTCTCCGGCGCCCTCCTCCGGCCGAACAACACCAAGGCGCAGAAGCTCGAGATCTACCGCCTCCTGGCGCTCGACTACATCACGCTCAACCGCAAGGACGAGTCGGAGAGCGCGGTCCGCGGCCTCCTCTCGCTCCAGCCCGACTACTCGCTCCCCGCGAGCGAGTCGCCGCGGTTCCGCGACTTCTTCGCCGCCACCAAGCAGAAGTGGGAGGCGGAGGGGCGCCCGGGCCTCGTCCGGGAGACCGTCGCCGTCGCCCCGGTGACGATGACCCACAACTCCCCCGCGCAGGTCGAGCAGCGGACGCAGGTCGACCTGACCGCGACGCTCACCGACCCTCAGCACCGTGTCACGTCGGTCAAGATCTTCTACCGGCACGGCTCGACGGGCGACTTCGACTCCGCCGAGGCCGAGCTCGCGGGGGACCACGTCCGCGCGACCATCCCGCCCGAGGCCGTCCTCCCGACGATCATCGAGTACTACCTCCAGGGCTTCGACAAGGCCGGGGCCCCCGTCGTCTCGCGCGGCGACTCCGAGGCGCCGCTGCGCGTGGCGGTCCCCGACCACGCCAGGGCGTGGGTCCTGCCGGTCGCGATCTCGGGGGGCGTCCTCGTCGCCGCGGCCGCGGTCGTCGGCGGCATCCTCCTCTTCGGCAAGAGCTCGACGGCCCCTACCAAGAACAACCAGAACCCCGGGCCGGTCACCACCGCGGTCACGGTCAACATCGGAAACTAGCGCCGCCGTGACCGAACCCCGCTTCCACCAGCTGCTCGTCGATGTCGACGAGGCCGACGCCGACGCCGCGAGCGGGGTCCTGTTCGACCTCGGCGCTACAGGGCTCGAGGAGCGCGACGCGACGACCCTCGCCCGCGGGGCCGCGGGGAAGGTGACGCTGGTCGCGAGCTTCGACGACGAGGAGACGGCGCGGCAGGCGCTCGGCGAGGTGCCGGCCGGCTGGTCGCCGCGCCCCGAGGTGATCGTCGGCGACGCCTTCCGCGACGAGTGGAAGAAGTTCTTCCACCCGTTCGTCCTCTGCCCCGGCGTCGTCGTCCGCCCCCCGTGGGAGCCGTACGACGCCAAGCCGGGCGAGCGGGTGCTCGAGCTCGAGCCGGGGCGCGCCTTCGGGACGGGGCTGCACGAGACGACCTCGCTCGTGGCCGACGCCCTCCTCGGCCACCCCGCCGACGTGACGGGCCGGGCGCTGCTCGACGTCGGCTGCGGCAGCGGCATCCTCTCGCTCCTCGGCCTCATGCTCGGCGCCACCGCGGCGCGCAGCGTGGACGTCGACCCCGACGCCGTGGAGGTGACGCGCGAGAACGCGGCCAGGAACGGCTACGAGGGGAAGCTCGAGGCGGACACGACCGACGTGCGCGCGCTCACCGGCTCGTACGGCGTCGTCCTCGCCAACATCGAGGCGCGCGTCCTCATCCCGCTCGCCGACGCCATCATGGCGCGCACGGCGCCAGGGGGGCTGCTCGTCCTCTCGGGGGTGCTCGCGCCCGACGTGGTCCCGCAGCTCGAGGACGTGAAGGCGGCCTACTCGGCGTTCGCGCTCGAGGGGGTGCCACGCAAGGGGGAGTGGGTCGCCATCCTCCTCAGAGCCCCGCGCTGAGCCGCGCCGTGGAGCGCCCGGCGACGCCGCGCGTCCGTGTCCCGGTGGCGCGCCTGGCCGAGGGGGAGCACCGGCTCGGCCCGCGCGTCGCCCGCTACCTCGGGAGCGTCCACCGCCTGCGGCAGGGGGACGCGTTCACGGCGTTCGACCCCGCGCGCGGCGTCGAGGCGGACGGCGAGGTCGTCCTGCTCGAGGCGGGGGACCTCCTCGCCCGCGTGGGGCCGCTCCGCCCGGCGCGGCTCGTCGCGACGCGCGAGGTCACCTGGGTGCAGGGGCTCCCCAAGGGGGAGAAGATGGACAGCGTCGTGCGCGACGCGACCGAGCTCGGCGCCACGCGCATCGTCCCGGCGACGACGACGTTCTCGGTGGTGAAGCTCGAGGGGCCGCGGCGCGAGGCGCGCAGGGGGCGCTGGGAGCGCATCGCCGAGGAGGCCGCCCGCCAGTGCGGGAGGAGCGACGCCCCGGAGGTCCTCCCCCTCTTGCCGTGGCGCGAGGCGCTCGTGGCGGCGAAGGGGGGCGACGGGGTGGCCTTCTGTCTCTACGAGCGCGCGACCGCGCCGCTCGGACGGGCGCTCCGCGAGGCGCTCGAGGGGGACGGGCCGGTCGCCTTCGTGGCGGGGCCCGAGGGGGGGCTCTCGCCGGAGGAGGTCGCCGTCGCCCTCGTCGAGGGGTACGCCGCCGTGTCGCTCGGTCCCTTCGTGCTGCGCGCCGAGACGGTGGCGGCGGCGACGCTGGGAGCGCTGCGGGTGCTGGAGGGGGCGCTGGAGGAGCGCGGCGAGCTCCGCGAGGGACGCCCCACCTGACGCAGGCTCACCCCCGCTCCCACACCGTCCAGTTCCGGTCGCGCCACTTCACCCGGTAGGTCCCCGCCGGCGGATGGAAGCCCGAGCCGCGCGTCAGGACGAAGTCGTAGTACGGCGCGATCTCGCCGATCGGCACCTGCTCCGGGGTCCACTCCCAGCGCAGGCGCGCCGACCGACCGGGGGGCGGGTAGTGGCCCGGCAGGAAGTCGACGGGCCAGTGGGCGTAGCCGGCGTAGGTGAACTCGACGACCCCCCCCTTCTCGACCTGGTAGTACGAGCCGAAGTGGAGGAACGGCTGGTTCGCCATGACGGACGAGCCGCGGTCGTAGATCAGCGCGCAGACGCGGCTGCGCGGCGGGATGGCGTCGATCGCCCCCTCGATGTCCCCGACCTCTTCCTGCTCGAACTTGATGAAGTGGCGGCAGGTGTTCACGGTCGAGACGCCGGCGAGGGCCAGGCTGGCGGTGAGCACGGCGACGCCCCGGACCCCCGTCGGCATGCGCAGGAGCGGGATGGCCGTGATGGCGAACAGGAGCGGGAAGCGCTGCGCGATGAGCCAGATGTAGCCGTGCCCCTCGGGGAGCACGAAGTAGAGGACGACGCAGGCGATGGGGAGGACGACGAACCGGCGCGCGAGCGGCTTGCTCCGGTCGCGCTCCCCCTGCGAGAGGCCGAGCGTGAGCAGGACGAGCCCCACGAGCGCGATGAGGATGAGCTCGTCGGTGTTGTCCCGGAAGACGTTGGTGAACCAGTTGGGGAGATCGAGGATCGCCGCGTCCGGGGTCTTGTGAGGGTCGGCGGAGTTGTCGGTGGCGGCGCCGAAGACGAGGCGACCTGCCTGCGTGAAGCGGAGCCACCAGACGACCACGGCGAGCGCGGGGAACGTCGGCATGGCCGCCCGGAGCCAGCGCCCCGGCGACTCCCAGGGGAAGAGCGCGACGAACCCGATGACGAAGATGCCGAACGGGAAGACGTGCGAGTAGAAGAGGACGAGCGCGAGGACGGCGAGGAGTCCGGTCGTCCACCGGGTCGGCTTCTCGAAGTGACGGACGGCCGTCGCCAGCGCCCAGAGCATCACGGGGATGCCGAACAGGAACTGCAAGAGCCCGTAGACGAACAGGATGTTGATGAGGACGGGGACGACGAAGAGGCAGAGTCGTTCGTCCTTGCCGAGCGCGCGGAGCAGCTCGCGGAGCGCGAGCACCGTCCCGCCGAGGTACATGGACACGAGGACGACGTTGGCCCCCACGAGCCCGAGGACGGTCGAGAAGAGCGCGGCGAGCAGGTAGTAGACGACGTACTGCGTCCGGCCGAGCGTCAGCGCGAACTCGCGGTCGAAGCCGAAGGCCGGGTCGTGGAAGCTCTTGATGATGCGGATCGTCGCGAGGTGAAACGGCAGGTCCTGGAGCGGCGGGTGCTTGACGATCCACGCGGGGGCCGAGACGAGGACGGCGACCGCGACGTAGAAGAGGGTCGCGCCGCTCGGCGTGCGCCAGCGGGGGGGCGGGGCGGCGTTCATGAGCGGGCGAGCAGCCGGTTCGCGGGCGGGCGCATGGGGGGCGGACTCTACACCGGAACGGCGGCAGGGGGCCCCTCTGCTAGTCTCGCGGGGCCGTCATGCTCGCCCGCATCGCCCTCCACCAGACGCGCCTCGAGACGCCTGGGCTGGGGCTCGACGCGAAGGGGGTGGCGCTCGGGGCGAAGGGGCTCGTCCTCGTGCCGACGCTCGACCGGCTCGTCGGGTGGCTCAGCATCTACGCCCGCGACCGCTCGCTCGAGGACCTCCTGCCCAGCCTCGAGCTCCACCGCGTCCGCACGCCGCTCGGGACGCAGGAGATCACGCTGACCTTCGCCGCCGAGTCGAGCGACCGGATGGACCGCGTCGCCGACACGGCCCGGCTCGTCGGCGCCTACACCTTCACGGGGACGAGCCGCCACTTCGTCCAGTACCGCGACGCCGCGGCCCCCTTCGGCTACGACGCCACCGAGCTCCTGCCGACCGAGGCGAGCCTCGCGCTCTACCACGACCGCTTCTCGCAGACGTACGACGAGCAGCGGCCGCTCGACCTCCGGGCGCTGCTCCTCCGCCTGCAGCCGCAGGTCGACCCCGGGAGCCTCGCCGAGCCGGGGCCGCGCGTCATCGTGGCCGAGGAGGGGCTCGGACCGGCGCTCATCCACTACCTCGTCCGGTCGCGCGTCGACGGCGAGGTGACCGTGGCGGAGTGGCCCCCCGCGAGCGTCCTCGACGACGCGCCCGTGCTCCGGTACGTGTTCCGCGTCCCCGACCTGCCGCCGCGCATGCGCGGCCTCGTGCGGGCGACGCCCGGGCTGACCTGCTTCCTCCCGACGGGGCCGGGCGTCGCGGTGGAGATCGGCTACCGCCACCCCGTGCAGCTCCGCGCCTGCCCGGTGTTCGACGCCGCGGGCCTCGCCCTCATCCGCGGGCGCGGCGACGAGCCGTGGACGCTCCCGCGGCTCCCGGGCTTCGGCGACCTCCGCTCCTTCGCGCGGGTCGAGCTCCTGACGGGCGACCCGGGGCCGCTGACCGTCGCGACGGCCTCCCGCGACCCCGACCTCGTCAGGGTCCCGATGCGGCTGGTGCCGACCTCGGCCGCCTGGCGCAACGTGACCGCGAGCTGGGTGGCAGAGGACCGGCTCCCCCTGCTCCGCCGCCTCGCCTACTCGCTCGCGCCGAGGACGCTCGACGAGACGCGCATCGCGCTCACCGACCGCGGCGCGTTCCTCACCTCGCCCGAGGGGATCGAGGCGATCCCGCTCGGCACGTTCTTCATCGAGGCCCACCCCGGCCTCTTCACGCCGGCGGGCCTCGACATCGTGCCGGCGGTCGCGCCGGAGGTGCTCAAGAGGACGCTCTCCGCGCCGGCGGACCACGCGCTCTTCGTGAGCCACACCGGGGCTGCGCTCGCGGTCCCGAACGAGGCCTTCGTCCCGCTCGGCACCGCGCTCATCGAAGCGAAGGCGTGGGAGCCCGCGGTCACCGTCGCCATCGAGTCGGCCCTCGCCGAGGCGCCGCTCTCGCTCACGCTGACGGCGGTCGGCCTCTTCCCGCTCGCAGGCGCCGCCCCGGCTCCTGGCGCCCCGCCGCCGGAGGACGGGAATGCCGCGGACTGACGCGGCGTCGCGTGCGAAGCGGCTGTACGAGCGCTTCCTCGCGCCGCTGGTCCTCGGCGGGGAGCTCTCGCCCGGGCCCGCCCTCGGCGCGGAGGCGGCCCTCTCGCTCGACGGGGGGCTCGCGACGGTCGACGGCGACCTCCGGAGCCAGGTCGACGTGGCGCGAGTCCGCGTGGCACGGCGGCTCGTCCCGGTCGACGTGGTCGCCGGCCCCGACGCGCACGAGTGGGCGCTCGGCGCGGCGCTCCACGACCTCGTCCACGCCCTCCACCCGGACCTCCAGGGCCCCCTCCACAGCCGCGTCCCCGACCGGCTTTTCGACCTCTGCGAGCAGGTCTGGGGCCGCGTCCCCCCGCCGGGGTCGCTCGCGGAGGCGGTCTCGCGCCACGCCTTCTTCGCCCGGGTCTTCGAGATCGAGCGGACCGACACGGTCGTCTCGTGGTGGACAGGGTCGAAGCGGTTCCTCGGCCGGGCGCCGCCGCCGCGCCTGCTCGCGTGGCCCGCCCTCCGCAGGGTGCACACGGACGAGGCGACGCTCCCGCTGTCGGAAATCGCGGACGTCCTCGACGCCAGGAGGCGAGCGCGCTTTCACTACGGCCTCGCGCGCCTGCTCGAGAAGACGCCGCTGACCGACCTCGCCACCTGCACGCGGGTCGCCCCGCGGTTCGAGTGGACCGGCGCCACGCTCGGCCTGTTCGCGACCCCGCACAGCCGCGCCCTCGCGCTGCGGGCGCTCGGGCTCGGCCCGGCCGCCGAGGTCGACGCCGCGCTCGGGCGCGCGACCCGTCCTCACGCCGCGGCGGGGGCGACCGAGAACCTCCGGCGGATCGGTGACGTCCTGGCCGAGCGCGCGCTCGCCGTCGCGCTGTCGGACCTCCCGCCGTCGCCCCAGGACCGGAGCGCGACCGGCGACGCCCACTACGCGAGGGTGCTCGGCGCCGCGCTCGCCCTGGCGCGCGTCGACCTCCTGGGGGCCTCCCCCGCCCGGGCGCGACGCGTCACCGGGCGGCTCATGCCGCTGGCGCAGTCCCGGCTCGGTCGAGAGCTCGCGACCGCCATCGAGGCGTGGGGCCCCCCGGCGGCGCCGGTCGGAGTCGGGGCGGTCGTGACCTAGGCACCTAGGCCCGCGGAGCCCCGGGGCTCTGCGGGCTACTTCTTGGTCGTCTTCGGGAACGCAGCCGGCTCGGTCGGCGGCTCGAGGACCTCGAGCGACGAGTAGGTGAGGATGCCGTTCTGCGGGTCGGTCACGAGGCCGGAGGAGGCCTTCGCCGACACGACGCCGTAGCGGCCGGTCACCTTGACGCGCTCGCCGATGCCCGGGATGGGGTACGGGATGTCGTTGTTCCAGACCTCGTCCTGGATCAGGTAGCCGGGCTTGCCCGCGTTCTCGGGCTTCTCGGCGTGCTTCGGGGCGTCCTTGAGCGACTTGTACTTGTCCATCGCCTCGGACACGTTCGCGAAGTTCGACGCCCAGCCGAGGACGCGGATCTTCTGGCCGGCCTTGTCCCCCTTGTTGTCGGCGATCCAGAAGCTCGGGATCTCGCTCTTGCAGTCGTCCGGGTCCTTCTTTCCGATGGCGTGGACGGCGCAAGAGGGGGCGGTCGCGATGTTGGTGTCGACGATGTAGCCCTGGATGACGATGTCCTTCTTCGTCACCTCGTCCGCGTGGTACCGGCTGCGCATCTGGTGAATGGCGCCGAAGACGGTGTACGCGTCGCCGATCTTCATCGGCGTGTTCGGCAGCGTCGGCACCGCCGGCAGGTCGGCCTTCTTGCCGGAGTAGGCGGGCGACGGCTTGTAGACGTCGTTCGGGTCGCCGCAGCCGACAGCGAGCGGCGCGACGATGCCGACGGCGGAGATGAGGACGAGGGCGACGGGGGGCAGCACTGCTCGGCGGGCGCGGCAAACGCGAGGGGTCGGGCGAACGGTCGACATAGGCAACGCTTCCTTGGTCTTGGGGGTCCGCCAGCGCGGGGCGAGATCGAGTAACACGGGGAATTGCCCGGGGACAAGCGCGAGCGCCGGAGCCCGCGTGGCGCCCGCTGGCGGCGAGGATCGACGGCCGCCGCCGGGCCCCGCCGGGCTGTCTCAGGTGTAGGAGAAGTCCGGCGGCGTCGGCGGCGCCCACGGGAGGTCGTCCATCGGCAGGATGCAGGCCCCGATCGCCCCCTCCCCGGCGTTGAGGTACGTCGTCATCGCCATCGGGTGGACGTAGGCGTACTGCACGTCGAAGCGGCGCCTCAGCTCCTCGAGGAGCGCCGCGGCCTTCTGGGGGATGGTCCCGTACGTCACCCCCACCCAGACCCGGCGCCCCTGACCGAACCGCGCCACGAAATGGTCCACGAGCGGCTTGACCGGGTCGACCTTCGACGAGATCCGGTCGACGCTCCTGATCTCCCCGTCGACGAACGCGGCGAGCGGCCGGACGTTGAGGAAGCTCGCGAGCTGCGCCTTCAGCCAGCTGGCTCGCCCCCCCTTCACGAGGTAGTCGAGCGAGTCGATCGTGAACGCGAAGTAGCCCCGCTCGCTCAGCGCCTCGAGGAGCGCGACCGTCCGCTCGAAGGGGAGCCGCGCCCTCACGGCCTCGCCCGCGGCGATCGAGATGAGGCCCGGCCCGACGTCGGTCATCTTCGAGTCGATCACCGCCATCTTCGCCTCGCGGAAGGCCGGGTGCGCCGTCAGCGTCCGGACCGCCGACACGCAGGCGAGGTGGGACTGGACGGCCTTCCTGGACGTCATCACGGCGATGACCTCCGGGTCGGTCTTGAGGAGCGGCGAGAGGAACGCGACGAACTCCTGGGCCGTCGTCCCGACGTTGTGCGGGTGCGTCTTCGCGGTCCGGACCCAGGTGTCGATCTGCGACAGGGGCGTCGTGTCGTTGGTCTCGTGGGCGGTGCCGTCGACGACGATCTTCTGCGGCGTCAGGTGGATGCCGTAGTGCCGGACGACGGCCCCGGAGAGGTTCGAGCCTGGGTTCGTGACGATCTGCATGTTCCCGCCGCGCCGGCGTCCCCGGGCGTCCTTCGAGTCTACGTGGGCGCTCCACGAGGGCGCCAGCCCCGCGTGCGGAGAGAGCGCGCGCGAGTCAGCCGGCGGCGCTCGCCACCGGCCCCAGGACGTCACGGTCGCGGACCCGCACGACGTCCCCCTCGGCCACGAGGACGAGCCGCTCCAGGATCGACGCGAGCTCGAGGTCCTCGGCGAGGTACGGGTGCTCCGCCAGCCGCGCGAAGCGCTCCGACGGCCGCCGGAGCTCCGCGCGGACGGACGGACCCGCGGATGAGGTGGTAGCCTGATGGAGTGAGCGGAGACCTCGCCCAGCCAGCGCCCGGGTCGGGCCTGATCCTCGGCGAGGTGCTCGGAGAGGGGGGCTCCGGCACGGTCTTAGCTGCCTCGAAGAACGGCGCCGAGCTCGCGGTGAAGGTGCTGCGCGAGGACGTCGCGCCGAGCCCACGGGAGCGGCGCCGGTTCGTGGACGAAGCGGCGCGGATGCAGCGGGTGACGCACCCCGGGCTCGTCCCGCTCGTCGAGTCCGGGGTCTTGCCGGACGGTCGTCCGTACCTCGCCATGCCGCGGCTACACGGGGAGACGCTCGCCCACCGCCTCAGGCGAGGGCCCCTTTCGGTCGAGCGCGCCGTCGCCATGTTCACGGTCCTGGCGGGCGCGGTCGAAGCCCTGCACGCGGCCGGGCTCGTGCATCGCGACATCAAGCCGGAGAACATCTTCCTCCAGGTCGACCGGGCCGGCCTCGGCTCCGCCGTCACGGGGCGCGTCGCCGTGATCGACGGGGACCGCGCCGACGCCTTCTGCCACCCGGTCCTCCTCGACCTCGGCATCGCGCAAGACCAGGACGGCGGCGCGTCGACGACGACGCTGGCGGGGCAGACGCGCGGAACGCCCGCGTACATGGCGCCGGAGCGCTTCTTCGGCGCGTCCGCGACGACCCGCTCGGACGTCTACGAGCTCGCGGTGACGCTGTACGTGATGCTGGTCGGCTCGCTCCCGTGGCGCGAGAGCCAGGGGGCCGAACGGCTGGCGCCGCTCGACCCGGCCGAGCGGGGCGTGGTGCTGCCGGACGGCATTCGCCGGGCGGTGCTCGCCGCGCTCGCGACCCGACCGGAGGCGCGCCCGCCGAGCGTCCGCGCCTTCGCCGACACCGTCGTGATCGGTATCCACTCGCCGGGCCTCGGGTTCCGGACGACGGCGCCGTTCGCGACCTCGACCCCGCCCCCGCCCTTCCGGGTCGCCGACCCGCGCTCGCGCGGGGCCCGAGCGCTCGGCCTCGCGCCGTGGCTGGTGAGCGTCGCGGTCCTCACCGGCTCGCTCGCCTGGGCGATGGTCCGTCGCACCCTCCCCGTGACGTCCGCTCCCGAGCGTCCGGTCCCGAGCGTCACCGGCTCCCACGGGGGCGAGTCGCTGGCCGCCCAGCCCGCGCCGTCGGCCGCCACAGACGACCGTCCGGCGCCGAACCCGGTCACGGCTGCCGCGTCGGCCCCCCCCGCA
>Ga0316217_10007017_pt1 | contig 10897 bp, 8 predicted proteins | sample 1anoAmetaG_FD_203633 | JGI IMG/M metagenome (GOLD analysis project Ga0316217, IMG submission 203633) | Freshwater microbial communities from Trout Bog Lake, Wisconsin, USA - 1anoA | ecosystem: Environmental > Aquatic > Freshwater > Lake > Hypolimnion/Profundal zone | place: USA: Wisconsin... | reverse complement strand
GAGGATAGTGTAATAGCTTCTTTGCGTGCCGATTTGTACGGCCGCTATTTTTATGGCACTGAGGATGAGGAGCCTTTGACCGTAAAGTCCGCAGCCCGGTTTTATGATTCAACCAGCGTAAAACAGGTGCACGTTAAAAAAGGTATGGTTACCGTTGTAAAACTCAGGTTAGACCGGTACCCGGATTTATCTGAAGCAGGCGAAGTAACTATTACTGCCTCCAAAGTGTCGCGTATATCCAGTGAATCGATGACCTCGGTATCAGTAGTATCCGGCGATTTTTTGTCCCGGCAGGCATTGGGTGTATCCATATCAAAATCACCCGGGGTTGCTATGAAAGAATTACAGGAGGTGGTAGTAACCAGTGCATCGAAGGGAGCCGGCAGGTATAATTATACTTTAACTGGTTTTGGCTCAGGTAATGGTGATAAAGCGCTCGCATTGTATTCTCCCGCGTTTGGTTACTCCGCAAATGCCGTCCCCGAAATGGCTGATACTACCGGAACGGAAGATTTAGCAGGCAGATATGCGGGTGCTAAATCGTTACGAAAAAATTTTAAGGATTATGGTTTCTGGCAGCCCAATATACTTACCGATAAAAACGGTAACGCCAGTTTCGATGTGGAGTATCCCGATAATCTTACTTCATGGAAAACCTATGTATTGGCGGTTAGCAACCGGCGGCAGTCGGGTATGCAGGAAACAACGGTGCGCTCGTTTAAAGACTTAACTGCTTCTCTATCTGCTCCTCAATTTTTGATTGAGAGCGACAGCGCTTCTGCAACGGGTAAGCTGTTTAATTATACTACTGGTGTATTTACAGGCACCAGTTACTATAGTGTTGATGGAACCCATGAACAAAGCGAAACTGTAACATTGAAAAATGGATACATCAAACAACTTCCTTTGCTGGCGCCCGGTAAAATTTCTGATGTAAGCGATACACTGCGTGTTAAATACAGGTTTACCCTCAACAACGGTTACGAAGATGGCGAGGAACGTATCGTGCCTGTTTTCAGAAAGGGGACCGTTGAAACCAAAGGTAATTTCTGGACTTTACCAAAAGACACGGTCTTCACCATTAAGCCCGCCGCGGGTATGGGTAGAATTACTGTACATGCCGAAAGTGATTTGCTGAAAGTGCTGTTGGATGAAACCAAAAAACTGAAAGACTACCCCTATTGGTGCACCGAACAAACAGCCTCAAAACTGATTGGTTTGTGCATGGAGCAAAAAATTGATTCGGCTTTGGGCGTTAAATTTAAAGGAAACAAAGAGGAAAGCGATTTAATTAATAAGCTGGTAAAGCTCCAAACATATAGTGGTGGATGGAGTTGGTGGCAGGGCACTCCTAATGTTTACCTTACCAACTATGTTTTAAGTGCGCTCAGAACGGCCCAGGGCCGGTATATAGAATACACAGTTAACAGCAATGCCAATGAGTTTTTAAGAGACTATTATCCAACGATGAGTACGGAGGAGAAGCTTTCAACGCTACAAACCCTTACCCTGAGCGAAGACCAGCGCGATTATGTGCACGATAATTTGTCGGGCATAAGGGTTGATTCTTTGACGATTGAACAAAAAATGCGCTACATGAAAATAGAGTTGCAGTGCGGAATTGACGATGGCAATTTGTGGCGCAAAATATTAGGCGAAAAGAAGAACACCGTGTTTGGCGGGGCTTTCTGGGGTAATGAAACTTACAACTTTGTTACTAATAGTATGTCGGCCACCCTAACCGCATACCAGATTGCCGGCCTAAAAAAGGACGAAGCGTTACAACAGCAAATTATTACCTATCTGCTAACCTGCCGCGACCACAATGGTTGGCGCAGCACTTTTGAAAGTGCCCAGATACTATCTACCATTTTACCCGATGTAGTGAAGCAACGCGGTCGTAATTTCGAACCACCCGTTTTACAGGTAGACGGAAAAAATATTAAGATCTATCCATATACGGCCACCTTAGAAAATGCGCAAGCCATGCAAATAAACAAGCAGGGCAGTTCGGCACTTTACCTTACGGCCTACCAGCGTTTTTTCAATGCCCACCCTGAAGCGGTGAGTGATTTGTACGAGGTAAAAGCAACTTTCATAAAAGGAGAACAACCGGTTGAGAAATTGAAAGCAGGAGAACTAACCGATTTACAGGTTACCGTAAACGCCAAAAAATATGGTGAATATGTCAGCATTGAAGTGCCCATTCCTGCCGGCTGTGCCTATGCCCGAAAGGATTTTCCATATGGTAATAACGAAGTGCACCGGGAATACTTTAAAAATAAAGTGGTCATCTTTTGTGAAAAACTGCCGGTTGGTATTAGCACCTTTCATATTTTACTCGAACCCCGGTATACCGGTAGCTATACCATTAATCCTGCCCGTGCAGAGTTGATGTATTTCCCGGTTTTTTATGGCCGTAACGGAATGGAGAAGGTGAGGATAGAAGAATGATATTGCGGATTGTTAGCCCGCTATATTTTCGGTCAGCCAAGTTTTAAACACTTCTAAATCGTTATTCTTAAAAGCCGATACAGGTATAGGCGTGCGCCTGTTTTTGCTTGTTTCCAGGGTTATTACTTCCTTGCCGGTCATGGCTTTTGTAAAATCGCTCCACGGTATTGTTGCCTTTTTCCCTTCACTGAATATCAGAATATTTTGCCTGGTTATTCGCCACAAAAATTTTTTATCGGCGAACCGCTTAAAAGTTTTGTCGCCCCATTGCCGGGGAAGGTAAAACCGGGCAAACCATAAACCCAGCGGAACACCCAACAGCGGAAGGTAGTACCACAAATCATCCATATGGAAACCGTAAGTATAAATATTGTAGATAAGGTATATAACGATAACCACCCCTACCCATATAAAATTGCGGGGCTTTACTTTGTTATCGAACAGGTCGCGGTAACTTTCGCGGAACAATTCTTTGGTGTAAACAAATTCAATTTCTATCTGCTTTTTGTCATCCATGGAAAGCGAAGTAAAGCAAACTTTATAAACCTTTCTAAACGTGTACCTTATGTTGAGTAATATCCCGGCTGCATACTAAGAAATCCAAACATTCGTTAAATATTTATAATCACCCAAACGAGAGTGAGTCAGCAAAAGCGTATGAAAAATAATTCGACTTATTTCTTAACACTAAAACGAATTATTTATGAAACGCCTGCTCATAACACTCGTAGTACTTGCCTTTGCCAAAGTGGTAGATGCCCAGTTTTTTACCGGGCTTAATGGCAGTAAGTATGCCGGTATTACCACGGTTGATTTCAACCCCGCTATAGCGAATAGTCCGTTTATGGTTGATATTAATATTATTGGCGTAGGTGCCTCGGTAAACAACAATTACCTGGGGATTGAGCGCCGGGTGTTTTTTCATCCTTCATTATTTAGTAGCCCCGGTTTTCAGTATAACTACACGCAGCAAAGGCTTAATGGACACGATAAAAATGCTTACGCTGGCTCAACAGTGCAGGGGCCTTTATCATTCATGTTTTCGTTTGGCCCTAAAAAACACCGCAACCGTAACGCTATTGGCTTTAGTCATCACTTTAATACAACTACTAACATCGATCATGTAAATCAAACACTGGCGCAGGCGGCATACTATGGCTTTGGTTCGAATGCCGAGGCTGCAACTCACTTTTTGGGCGAGAATCTGACTGACGAAAAGTTGGGTATCAAGACCCTGGCCTGGAATGATTTTGGCATTACTTATTCGCGGGTGATATATGAAAAGGGCGACAATCTGTTTAAAGCAGGTGGCACATTAAAGTTGCTTGAACCTCTGGCCGGTGGTTATATATATTCCAATTATCTTAGTTATAAATGGCCTGAGTATGGCTCGCTCACTATTTCTAAAACCAGTGTAAATTATGCTTACTCACAGGGCATTATTACTTCATCCTCACAATATTCACCACAAAGTATTATGCAATCGGTGCCGGGTTATTTAAACAGTGTGGCCGGTTACCGAAACTCAACTCCATCGCTTGCTGCCGATATGGGTTTTGTATATGAATGGAATCCGTTTGAAAATAAAGACGTTATGGAAATGGATTGTGGCACAACTTCGGGTTACGTGCCGAAACCTTATAAACTGGCTGCCGGTGCTTCTATCATTGACTTTGGGGCCGTGAGGTTTAAAGAGGGAGTTAACAGTGGAAACTTTTATGCCAATATCCAAAACTGGAGTGTAGGCAATTTGCAGTTTCCTAATGGAGTGCAAAGCTTCAGCGACACCGTGGCATCGCGTTTTCAGTATACGCAAAATTATCGCGGCACCTTCACCGTTTGGCTGCCTACACGCTTCAACCTGTTTGTAGATTATAATATTGACCGTGGTTTTGGCGTAATTCTGTCGTCCACCATTTCACCCAATATGTCGCCTTACGGTAACATGGTTCACCAGGTAACGGTATTTACAGGTACTGCCAAATACGAGAACAAATGGTTTGGTGTTTATGTGCCGATATCATACGATGTGCTTGGAAATGTGGGGGTGGGCTTAACGCTTCGTGCCGGTCCGCTGATTATTGGTTCACAGGATGTACTGGGCTTTTTGCTGAAGAAATATATATATGATGAGGAGGTGCATGCGGCATTAAAAATTACAATTCCCTACCACAAGGTACATCATAAATACGACGTGCGGTTTAACAAGGAAACATAGTGTTTGAGGTGGTGCATAGTTTCCTTGAGTGGCCGGCGAATATAACCGGCCACTTGTTTTTGGGCCAAAGCTTCCATCCGCCGAATTTTAATATCTTGTTTCCAAAACCTAAACTATGCAATACCTTATTCTGTTTACTGCTATTGTTTGTAATGTGCTAACTAATATCGGCTTTAAATTTTCAGCCCTTAATGAGGGGCAACCCTTTAAATTTTGGGCGTACTTTGCCGGCGGCCTGGTGTTCGGGCTTATAAACTCCTATTTATTTACCGAAAGTTTAAAAACCATTCCGCTGGGTATTGTAAGTGCGGCTTTCTTCTCACTTACCATTATTGGTTTAACCCTGGTAGGGCATTTTATGTTTAAAGAAGCTTTTACCACCACTACTTTTATTGGAGGAAGTATGATATTGGCCGGGGTTGTTATCATTTTCTGGAAACAAGCTTAATTAGCGGTCAATGTCGGATATTGTTGGTGTGTTGAAACAAAACTTACGAAAGGTGTTGTTGCCTTTATCTTATCTCTTTTATTATAAGCTATTTCAGAAAAGGATAAGAGTAACGCGCGATGGCAAGCCACTTAAACCAGGTATCTCGGCCGTGGTAGCGGCACGCGATGAGGAATATACTATTGGTATGTGCCTGGAAAGTTTGGTTGAAATAGCCGATCAGGTTATTTGTATCGATAATGGCTCGACAGACAGTACCCTGCAGCAGATGTATGCTTTTAAAGAAAAATACGGTAACAAAATACAGGTCGATATTTTAGAAATGCCTGGTGCCTTATTGGGCGATTGCCGCGAAGCAGGTTTGAAGAACACCCAACATGAGTGGCATTTGCGTTGGGATGCCGACATGGTCTGCAAAACCTCGGGACCGGAAGATATGAGGGAACTGCGGAAAAAGGTTTTAAGCAACTCTCATCCCCGTGCTATACAGTTGCCTCGTACCAACCTGATGGGCGATTTTGAGCATACTTATCTGCGGACTGATTTAATTGTTGACCCCGGCGAGCCTATTTTAATCAGTTTTGGCAGAGATATTTTCTATAGAGAATATGGCAAGTTCGATGCTATCCGGGTGCCCTTCTATTACAGGCAGGAGAAGGAGATCAAGCGCTATTACTTCCATTTATCGGGTTTAAAATCGGCTAATAACCTGCTGCACCGCTGGTTTTACTTTGAATGGAGGGATGAGGTTAACAAACACAAGGATAAAGGGGAGACAGTTCCGGTTGAGGTAGAGGATTTTGCCCGGTTTAAAGAGGCCTTTGCGCTTGACCGTTTGGGAGCATCTGAGCCCATGTCTGTTAAATTTAGATTCCTGCGCCAGTTTGCAGGCGGGCTTATGCGGTATAATAAGGAAACCTATGGTGATTATCCCCAAATAGTTTCAGACAGGATAAAGGCAGGTGACAGCCGCTTTGAAGTAGTATACGAGGCCGGCAAACCTTATCTCCGCACAGATAAACTTGATTTGGATTTTTTAGCATATACGCCTTCGGTTGAAGATATTAGGTGGGATGTGGGTGCTTATTTTGAGCGCATGAAAAAGCTCTATAAGTGAGCACCGCCATTTACTGGTTATTACTTTTAACCGATTGCACCTGAAGAACAGGATTTTGGGTAAACGGGTTGCTTAATCCCAAACTGAAGCCGGGACCCCGAAAAAGGGAATTGAAAACAGATAACTTTTGTAAAAAACAAGGGCTTATCCTGAAAAAAATAAAACATTATTTGGGTAATTGCCGTTAACATACTAGATTCAGTTTTGTAATTATTCGTTAACAAAGCCCCTCAAAATAAACCCCAATCAGCTTCGATTTATCTATCCGAAAAATTTAGTAACAGTTTTTTAAGTTTCGGATAATATTTGTATACCTTAGAAATCGGAACCATTTTTCTAACTTTTAAAATGTTCTTTTATGAATGTAGTTATTCACCCGGTGCACTTCGATGCATCCGAGAGCCTGGTAGGTTTTATTAATAAAAAACTAGTCAAGCTCGAAACGTTCTTTGATAAGATAATTGAAGCCGAAGTTTTTCTGAAAATGGAAACCAAGCAGAACATCAAAGACAAGATTGTAGAGATTAAATTATCAGTTCCCGGCAAAACGTTATTTGTAACCAAAACATCCAAAACCTTCGAAGAGAGTACTGACTTAGCCTTACACACCATAGCCGGTCAGCTGAAAAAACAAAAAGAGAGATTACAAGCGCATTAAAAGAATAACTAAAAGAAAGGGCCTACGGGCCCTTTTTTTTATGCCCATTTGCGAATGAATTCCTGAGCCCGGGCTTCAGCGTAATTTCTGCTTTTTTGGTTGTGAAAATATTATCTGATTTATTGCGTTTACTGTCTTTGAATAACAAGCATATTATTTAACTTCGGCCATCCTTTAACTTTTTAAAAAATCCCTCATCATGAAACAATGCCTTACCTTGTTGTTAGGTGTATTTATTTCGTTCAGCACTTTCGCATTTAATAACACCCCCCGCACTTACCTGGTAAGTTCAACGCTGGTTAAAAGTCATACCAAAGAAACCATAGCAGCATTGTGGAAAAGGCATCACATACCTAAAATTGCTTTGCCCATTAAAAATGATGTTGATATATATGAAATAATTTACAGGGCACCCTGGATTGACAGCAGCACCTGGATTAACTGCTCGGGCATTGTATACGTGCCGAAGACTAAAAAGAAACCGGCTACCTTTATGTTTGGGCATGGCACCGAAATAAGGAAAGGCCGTAGTGTAAGTGATGAAGATTCGCAACAAGGTATTTGCCTGGGTATGGCTACCGACGGTTACCTGGCCCTGTATCCCGATTACTATGGTATTGGCAAGGGTGATGGACCCCATTTATACCAGCATGCCTGGAGCGAAGGCATGGCGTTTTTATATATGCTGTATGCTGTAGAGGAAATGAAAAAGAACCTGAATATTGAAACCAACGGGCAGTTGTTTTTAACCGGTTATTCCCAGGGAGGCCATGCATCGTTTGCTGCGCAAAAATATATTGAAGCAGCACACGACCCCCGTTTTAAAGTTACAGCAGCCTCACCTATGTCGGGGGCTTATGATATGACCGGTGAGCAGGCTAAGTATATGTTCCAGGAATATCCACGCCCTTTTTACCTGCCTTACCTGATTATATCTTACCAAACTGCTTATCATATCTGGAACACCGATAATATTTATACCGTGTTCCGCGCGCCGTATGATACTTTACTCCAGGGATTTTTCGGGCCGATAAGAAACAAAGGCTACGATGATTTGGATAAGGTGATGCCAAAGATACCGAGTGAGGTAGTTCGTCCCGAACTGGTGAACTCATTTAAAAGCGACCCCAACTTCGCTTTCCTCAAACGTTTGCACGAAAACAACCTGACCAACTGGAAACCGGAGGCGCCGGTACAACTTTGCTTTTGTGAGGGCGACCGTGAAGTGAATTACAAAAACTCAATTGCAGCGTATGACAGCATTACTGCACGAGGGAAGAAGGATATAAAACTCAACAACCTAAGCGACCACCTTGACCATAATACCTGCGCCGCTTTTGCTGTACTGGCCACCAAGGCTTTTTTCGACCGGTACCGCGACCATGGCAAAAACCCACATATGAAAGACCTTTCGCCTATCAAAAAATTCATTGCAGGTTTTGTGAAACGCAAGATTGAAAAGGAGTACATCCGCGACCACAGGGACCACGCTTATATGTAGTGGGCGAATTGTTTAAAATGCGTTTTTTGACATTGGTACCACTATGACATGTACCAATGAGCAATAAGGCTCATGACTTACTTTAGCATGATTAGTGCTAAATCTATTCCAACCCTAAATACAGCAGAAACTCATTCATCCAGTTTCCCATTTTTAGCTCTACCTCATTAATCGCTTTTCTAATATCCGTTTGAGATTTTGGTTGGGGATTAACGCCAATCCCGTTACAATCGCAATATTGAGGCTTTACATAAACATTGGCATCAGTTAAAGAAAACATCACCAACATGAGGCCTGCTGCAAGTAACTTTTTCATAGCTTTAATGTTGCCGCCAACCTATACGGAAATTGGCCTAGTGACGAATGTGCATCCGTACATGCATTAAAATATGCCTGTGCAATACTAGTGCGACACCATTTCACAGAAAATGTTTAGCATCACCGGCTGATATGATTTTGGAAGGTTTGCAAACCCAACTCTGACGGGCTCATCGGCGCCTCACCTGTTTCAAATAACCTTGCTCTTCAAGGTAGTTTTTAACATCGTCGGCAAAAACACTGGTCATTAAATCGCCGGGATGGCCGTTCACAGGATTGGCGTGCAAATCGGCCATGTTGTAATGGCCCAGTTTATTCTTTAAATCATTATATAGATTAAGACATGGAAAACCAGCCTGTTGTATCATGGGGGCAATAATGTTTAATAAACTATCCTCACTTTCGGCCAGGGCCGAAGGGGTCATAACTACCAGGGCACGGGTATTATTTTGAGCAAGGTAATGGCTGAAATCGTTTAAAACCACCTGGTAATCTTTCAGATTTTGGAGGCTATATAATTGCTCCATCCATAGGTCGTACGATTTATCAGATACTGAATTCTCAAATTTTTGGGCCAGGGCGGGACTGATTTTATAAAGAAGGGGGTGATCTTTTTCGGCGTTGGCCTGTACCCGGGGTATTTTTCCAACATCAGGGTCGTTTTCAATCCAACCAATTATCAGCAAATCAATATTGTAATCTTTGCCATATTGTTTGTAAAAGTTAAACTCATCCAGGGTCGACCAACCGCATAACCCCCAACTCATTACTTCAATCGAGTCGTACTGAGCCAACAATTTATTTTCCAGTTTATGGCTCCATATTTTTTCATAAGGCAGCCCATCTCCCCAAATAAATGAGTCGCCCAGTACTGCAATCCGGAAAACGCCATTCGGTTTTTTAGTGTTTCTGGGCTTATCGGTAAAACCAAAAGGGTTATGTTGTGCAAAATCCCTGTTTCTTTGGTTTATCTTTTCGTTAAGTTCATAGTTTTTTTTGTCGGTTGGGTTAAATAATTTAACCAATTGCCAGGCCACCAGCACCAGTACACCAGCTAATATGCCGCCGGCTAATAATTTATATTGAAAAGTGCGTTTGGTGCTGCGCATGTGCCAAAAGGTAGAGAAATTTAGTGTTGAAGGCAGTAGTAGTACAAATAAACACAGGATTTATCATTTGGCTCTAAACCATAAGTATAAAATAAGCTTGTGCCCGTAAAAGTTAATTCCATAACTATGTTTTTGACCCTTGCCATTATTTCATCCGTCTTAGTGCTCAATTTCATAAAAAAAAACCTCTTAGCAGGCCTGTCTGCAAAATTTCTTCTCAAATTATCATTCTGCACTTTTGAAAATTGAATTAACTGTTTAGATTTGCGTCCCTTTTTAGGGGGTATTATGTCGTTTTTTGAATTATTTGAAAGGAAAGTGGAAGTTTTTGACTCTTGCAGAAGGGCTAAACAGAAGGTTTCAAAATTGCCGAAGTAGCTCAGCTGGTAGAGCTACTGATTTGTAATCAGTAGGTCGGGGGTTCGATTCCCTCCTTCGGCTCGGAAGATGTTCTTTGTTTGTAGTATTTACCGTTTTTGGGGAGATAGTCAAGTGGCCAACGACAACAGACTGTAAATCTGTCCTCTTACGAGTTCCAAGGTTCGAATCCTTGTCTCCCCACATTTTTCAGCCTGGGGCTGATGGTGTGAATAAGGTGGTTGGCGAGGAAGCCAAACCACTGAAGGGAAACGGTAAGTGGTTGGCGGGGACGCCAAATCACAAAAATATGCGGGAGTAGCTCAGTTGGTAGAGCGATAGCCTTCCAAGCTATAGGTCGCCGGTTCGAACCTGGTCTCCCGCTCATTTACAACCTTAAACCCTTTTTGGGTTGAAGGAAACAAGCCAGAGGAAGGGCTTGAACGGATGAAAGGTTTAACAAGCCGTTGTAGCTCAGTGGTAGAGCACTTCCTTGGTAAGGAAGAGGTCGCGGGTTCGATTCCCATCAACGGCTCATGTGAATGTTGAATTTGGAAAGCAGGAGGTAGAAGGAGATTAAAATAGTGTTCTTTAAAATATTGTATCAGAACAGGATTAAAGAAAAATCCCTTTTACATAGACAAAAGTGTATCATTAAAATCGACATAAACATTTAAAAAAAACAATTAAAAACAATAACAATGGCTAAAGAGAAAT
>Ga0316217_10007016_pt1 | contig 10897 bp, 6 predicted proteins | sample 1anoAmetaG_FD_203633 | JGI IMG/M metagenome (GOLD analysis project Ga0316217, IMG submission 203633) | Freshwater microbial communities from Trout Bog Lake, Wisconsin, USA - 1anoA | ecosystem: Environmental > Aquatic > Freshwater > Lake > Hypolimnion/Profundal zone | place: USA: Wisconsin... | reverse complement strand
GAACAGATTGAGCGTGACTTCGGGATTCTGCAACGCCACTTCTACAAATGCTAGATCTGTCAGACCAAGAAAGGCAGGTTGTGCAGTATTTGCAAAAATGCTCCCAAAATATTCGCGTTTTAGCTCAAATAGACTTACTCCTGCAAACACTGCCACCGTATATTTCATCGTCGCTGTCTTACGGGGAATAAATGTGCCTGTGAGACATCGACTTTACATTGATCGATATTTGATTATTTTAATGAAATCATGGGGGTTGAGGTGCATTGAATGTCGAATTGATGGTAATTCTAAATGTTATAATTACAGAAAATGGAAAATAAACATAAAAATTAACAAAACCATACCAAACTCACGTAACTGCCATCTCAACATAGACAGATTCAGTAGGTATCGGAAGAGAACCAAACCCGCAATCTTTCCAAAAAAACTGTGCTAGTCGTCCAGGCAGCATCCAAGTCCACCCATCAACCATTTGCTTTTGTGAAGGGGAGTCTTCAGTGTGTCAGAAATCTGCTTAGCTATTGCATGAAAAAGCCAAAAAAGAGAGAATATGATATCAACTAAGAGGAAATGACCAAAGAGGTCTAAAAGATTAAAAAGAAGAAAATCCAAACTGAAGTCTTACTGCCTCCTTTGAGCAACCCCAAACTCAAAACATTGGTGCTTGACATGGATGAGACTTTGATTTCTGCCTCTTTTAAAAAAACCAAAGTCTACGATTTCAGCACCCATGTGGAGATCCATGGCCAGACTGAGAAAGTTTATGTAACGAAAAGGTTCGGTTTGGACATCTTTCTGTTCTAAATGTCTCAAATCTACGAATTGGTGGTTTTCAGTGCAGGAATCAAAGATTACACAACCCGTGTGTTGTCGATAATCGATCCTCAGAAACGTATATCCCACGTTCTCATTCGTGAGCACTGCACAGTGCTAAACAACTCATATTTTCTAAAAAATTTGAGTCTGTTGGGTCGTTCGCTTAAGCACACCATTCTCATTGATGTACTTTTGTTGGGATTTAGGATAATACGATGGCTGGAATGTTGCAACCTGAAAATTTTTATAAAATTGAGCCTTTTTATGGAGACAGCCATGATCGTAAACTTTTGAGACTGATATAATTTCTGAAGCTGATGGCTGAGGAGTAGGATTTCAGCTGTTTGCTGTAGAAGAGAAAGGCTTTCGAGAGTCGTCAGAAGAGGCCAAGCAGTTTGGTTAAAAAGTAGCTAAAATCTGGAGTATAGTGGTCTTTGAAGGCCGAGGAAAGCGAAACCCAGGTGAGTTCTCATTCTTTTACCAAAGAAAGTAGAGTTGAAGTTACAATTGAGTGATAAATGAGTAATTTGTAGTTCCAAAGAATGTAAAATTGTAGGCCACATTTCTATCATTTTTTGAATTCGTAATTTATGAATTTTTATAATGAACCTAAACAAAAAAATATTCCATATTCCAAATTCCAAATAAATTGCAAGAACCCTCAGCTATAAAATCTTAATGCATTAATATTCGAATTTACGCATTCAATGGGCTTGAAATGATGATCATTTGACACAACTTTTGGTTAGTGCTTCAACTTACTTCACAATCTAAGTTAGTTTGTAGCGCATCAAAGTTGATTTCCCCTCTTACATGTGTTGCAGCAAGGCTTGAGCTGTTGAGGCTTACTTCATCTGCAGCCAAATGGTCACCTCTTCGCCTTTTAAAAACAGTTTCCGAGGGTCAGATCTATCCAAAATAGCTAGAAACTAGTCATAAGAAGAACGATATTGGACGACATTTCGGTCGATTAGCACAAAGAACCCTGTTAAGAGGATTAGTCCACAACTATCATACTTATCCTGTGAATTTTTGCGGTATTCAGCTGGAATCATTTCGTCTTCGATCTTTTGGTAGAGTTTGCCCTTTTCGTACTTACAGGAATCTGAGCTGGTTTTTTTGAGTTAGAGGTTACTGAAATTGTGGGTTTAGTTGAACTCTAGGAAGAGCTCTTTTGAGATGATGTAGATCCAAAAGTCACGGGCAATTTGATGTTAGAACTATTTCGGCCCATTCTCATACACATAATCTATAGAGGAGACCGATATGCTGTCTCTCTCTTCTTCCTAATTGGGCACAAGTCCATAAACCTTCAAATTCTTGCTTCTCCTTTTGTTCCCTTTCTTCTGAAGCTACATAAAAGTCATCAATGACCTTTCCCACTCTTTGCTGCTATATAGATAGGGGTTGATGCGATCGATTGAAGTCTTTAACCCTACTTTGAGGAAGTTTATGATGTCAGTTGAGAGAGGGAAGTCTTTGGGAGAATAAAATGTTGAGAGCTTTTTGCATAGATCTCTGGCTTACAGATAAGTGCAGATTCGATAGCAAGGCGGATCAACTGAGAATAATTTGATACAACTAATGATTATTTTTTCAATTTTAATGACACTCTCGAAATCCCTGTTCAAAGGCTTGAGACTCAGCCTACAGAACTGCATAACATGGGGAGAAATCTGCCTATTCTGAAAATAGGTGGCAAGTAAGCTCAGCGTAAGCATGACCAAAGTATCATCTTTTGACTTCATAATCAGTTTTTTACGCTAAGGTAGCTTAGAATGGTTTAGCTGACGTTGTTTATTTCACAGTTTTCGATATTGAGTGAGTTATTGAGGATGGAGTTCAACATCGCTTGGATGTTAGCAGCAGCGCCTAAATCATTTGAGTTGTACCTATGCGCTTTAATGTTTACTTCTTTGAAATGATTGCAATTCCGAAGATGTTTTCGATCTGTGTTAATAAACCACTACTTTTTAGATTTAGCGCTAGTAGAAGTTGTTTGTTACGCCGAAAACGGATGATGTATCTACTTTGGTGACTGATTTTACGAGAAAGGTGCCTTACTTCTCGTTTTTGAGGCCTTAAGTGTGGTAGGTTTCCACACAATATTTGATAACTTTGTCTTCATGGCTATCCCAAAACCCTTTGAACTTCCATTTCTTATCATAAGAAAGTAAGCAAGACACAGGCTAATAAATGCAATCAGTTAGCTCTTTTGTATGATATTTCCCGAAAACCACCAAAGCAAGCGCATCACTCACAAAGGGGTCATTGAAAGTCTTGAAAAGAACAATAAGCACATAGAGACACAGCTGGATACTGAAACCATCTTTCGCCTACAGATCAAGGCTAACCATCAGCGGATTTAGACATTAGTTGATGAATGCAGACACAAAGATTTAGGTCATCCCTGGTATTTTTATGCTGAGAAGGTCGTCAATGAAGATCAAGACCTATTCGTGGTCTTGTAGAAGAGTGTCTAGATGAGCGAGTTCATAACTATTGTCTTATACAGATCTAATTATACGGTCTGCGATCAGCCAGTATTCTTTGATGAAATTGCTCTTATGTACGAAGTAAGTGCAAAACGGAAACCCCACCATAAATGAGTGCAGAAGTTTGCTTTGCAGCTTAGCGAAACCCAGAACAATGTTGCTGCAAGTAGTCCTTACAAGGTTGTCGGGATGATTGAAAAAGCGAACAGATTGCGACAACAAAGGAAAAGAAGCATAGCGCTGGATATCATTGGATTTACTTTGTTAAAGAAGAGATTCAGGTTTTGGGTGTTTAATTTGCGTGACAAAACTTTGAGAAAGTTGATGTAGTAGTCTGCAACTTAGTGATTCATGTTGTTGAATTTGGCTAAGGTCAGGCAGGCGACGACCGGGTGTGAAAGCAGTGCGTTTACGGAGGGTGCTTTGGTGAGATTTGTTAGTAAAATTGTAAAAAAACCGAGGATCGTATTCACGATTTACTTGTCTTTTGCTTGACTGAAGATATCTAGCAATGATTACAGCATTTTCACTTCAAAAACATAGCTAAATTGTGCAGTATTTACTCAAAGAGATCACTTTGCTGCTGATCGTCCCAGATGATAATGCGTGAAATGTTATTAATTTGTTCTTTGAAGGTACTCGGATCAGGATTTTCTTTATGATTGGCCATTTCAATGTAAAGTTTTCTAAATGAGTGAGTCTTTACTCTAAATCTTAAAGCCGATAATTTTCACCCTTCATATCGAATTATAATAAACATATGATAAAAAAACCCAAACGAACCACCCAAACCCTGACAGGCGAGATTTAGCCAATCACTTTTAAAGACATTTAGACAAGAGTCAACGCAATCCGCTACAGAGCCAAAACCCCTAACCAAACCAAAACCATTGATCGTTTTAGTAATACCAGAACTTCCCTCGGTCGAGCAGAGTTCTATATTCCAGTTGTGAACGACACAGAAACTGACCAGTTGCTGACCAATTTCAACTAAAAGAGGGTTGTCCTCCCCATTTCAGAAGATAAGAAAAAAGTGGCTCCGGTAAGAAACCGCTTTCTGAGTATGCAAAAAAGCTTTCAACTAAAAAGAGAGCCATCTTTCGAAAAGGCAGCAGTGAAGCAGTTCAAAAGGACAAGCAAAGAGTTGGTAGCAAAGTAGTCCTAAAAAACTAAACTATAGACGTATAACAAAGAGGAAGTTTATCACAAAGAGGTAATTGAGCTGCAGTTTTTGTATGAAGCACTAAGCAATATCTTGGCTTGCATTAAAGAAGATCTTTTGCAGGTATAGCAATCAATCCATCAATACCTGGAATACATCCAGACCAAAAAGCTATCGTTTATTGACGACTTTATGGCAGGGAGGGAGAAAAAGCTGCAGAAGCTGATCAGATAGGCTAGACTGCAGGAGAGTCTTTCCATAGCTTATCTTTTTTTGGAGATGGCTCAGCAAAGGATTTAAAACCATTAGAGCTATCTCACTAACTTTCTAGGATACTGCCTTTCCAACGTTTTGCTCACAGCTAGGATTTACATACTCAAAGAAAAACGTAGGGAATACCTTACAAGCAGTTTTTAAGATGCAATAAAATGTGTATAAATTGGATCTTTTGGGTAAGAACTCACCTCAGTAAAAGATGTCCTTTTGAGGCTGCAGCATAACAACGAAATCGTAACAATGATGCAACGTAAGTTAGGGAGATATAATCCTAAATTTGAATCTTGCATACAAAGGTTTTTCAAGGAGGCTGAGAGGAAAAACTAATCATGTGTACAATGCACTCACTACATTTTTGAGTACCTTGCGCTTCATATCCATGAGAGTGGGCTGACTGGGATCTCAACTTGCCTGCAGATAGCTCCAGTACCTTATTGCGCCCCTCCCAGCAAACCTTACACACTTGTGATCTAACCTTTGGGAATACTGCTTTCTGAAGGGCAGACTAGGCCATACATCATTCAATTTTTGTAGTGGGCAGTTAAGCACTTCGACATAATCTTTTGGACTTGGGAAATGCCATACTAACCCTAGATCTAAGCCTTTATGAATAGGCTAGAGCATTACCTTGTGGCTAAACTTTATCGCTATCATTGCTAAGACGTAAAATAGAAGCTATGCAGGTCAATGGTATTTGGGTCAAAGATTTGACGAGGCTGGGCAGATAACTTGAGAAGACATTGATTATCGATTATGACAAAAGGATATACGATAGGCAGCTCAACAATGGCATCCAAATGCGATGGAGGCCATTTGGTGTATCGAAAGACAAAGGGCTTTTGCTTCTTTGCCAGATCTTGCAATAAATGATTACCACAGTAATCCATATCTAACATAGGAAAGTCTGGTGGGCGATACGCTAAAGATCTACGCAGAGTAGCTTCACAACATTAGCGGGAGATGACCTTTAACAACTTCTGTTGGATAACATCAGGAAATGATTTATCTTCATTTTTACTAATCTAGTGAATTAAGGGTAGAGATGACGCCATTTTGATGGTTGAGGGTCAATTGAGGATTATTGTTGATTATGACATAAATCGAATCGGGCTGAGCTAATTATTAGCTAATTATTAGTTGATTATTGAAAAAAGTTTTGCTATTTAATCAATATCAAACAATGAACCGTTGGGGCTCCCGCAATCAGGAATAGAATTCACCAAAATTCAAATAAATCTTTGAATCGCAGGCCCACGCGATCGATATGCTAACCCTAAACAACTTCTTAGAAGATGCCAAAAACCACTCCACATAATTCACTCATATGTACTCTCTACCAATATCTGCAGCCTCCTCATCCCTAAAAATAGACACATACTCCACTAGCTGCTCTAAATTGCCATCAACCCCTACCACTTCAGCGAAAAGTGTGCGAGGGCCATCAACAACAAAATCACGCATGCAGCCATTGAAATACTTACTAACCTTTCTGAAGATTTCATCGATTTTGTATTTGAAGCGGAGGAAGATAGCAAAGAAGATGAAGTCGTCCAAACCTAAAAAGACTACCCTATGCTAACTACCATTTTCAAGATTGCAGGGGAGGGTCAGCTCTAGACCACAGCCCTTGCCTACTTTTCCAAGATAGTCACGCCCTTCATCTACCAAAGACCTGCTGAGGTATGAATAGTTTAAAGAAGATGTTGAACTTTTTGGCTCAGCAAGGTCTGCCTTTCATAATACGTTACTTTTGGAGTTCATAAATAAGCGAGCTTGTCGGCAAGGTGCTAGAGGCTGAAACAGAGAAATCATTCTTTTAGGACGAAAAAGTGGCATTTGTCGAAAAAGTAGTTAGGTCAATTTAGCTTTTTTAAAACTAAGCTTCAATCGAATAAACTACATAAAGTTTTGCTGATTTTATGACCAACCTTGTCTAAAAACATGAGGACAAATATGAGAGAGGAAAATACTCCAAGTTGCTCAAAAGGATAATCTAAGGCTCTGAGAACTTTTAGTTTCTGGTAAGCCATATATAGAAATACCAAAGTAACAGAGTCATAAGATCTGAGTTGCTATATTGCCTTTAGTCCTATCTCAAGATCCATTTGCCTGCAAATCCAAACAAAAGTGAGGAGCAATAGGTAACTACTTAGTCAATAGTTCTCAATCCAAAATTCGCTAAATTGCTCTAATAGGCTTTTCAGAAACATCCAGTGAGCTCATTTGTGTCAGATATCAGTAATTTTGTGATTATGTAGAGTTGTAATTGGTGAATTACTATAAAGTCGTTAAATTGTTCCTCACAGTTCATCCATAATCGACATAATTGCTGATAAGTGGCGATTTTTTGTCGGAAAGTGTAAAGATCATGAAAAAGGAGTAAAATAACAACATTCTGCACAATCTACAGCGAGAAATCATCACAAAGGCTATCAATGACTCAGCTAAAGTTCATAGTATTGTCCAAAACAAAATAAGCCTCTTAGATGAACTCCGATCTACGGTCACCTAAAAAAACAGCTCATCCAGCTACGCAAATCAAATTTTTTTGATTTGCGAAGCTTTAAGGCAAAAACCCAGTTCACCAATTTGTATTCCCCCCCTTATCTAGAGCAGCAGCAATGGAAAGATTTGGAGTAGGTTCTAGGAAACAAGCGCAAATTCTATGCCATGCCCATAGCAAACAGCCTCAGGAACAGGAGTGAGGAGGATAAATGGGAAAGCATTTAAACTGAACTCATCTTAAAGCCTTAGTTCAAGCCATAAACTACCACTAAAGTTCGCACCCCTAAATCGAAAAATCCCAATAGCTAACCTTTCACTATGGTCTCACGCCTTGACGAGATTGAAGGGACTGAAGTGCTCAGTTAAGAGGAAGATGGTTTCCCAGCTAATGAGAACAACAAGAATAACCATTACTATGATGACTTAGGGATGCCTGAACTCCCTTTGGACTCTGACAAGGAGGAGGGGGAGCTCAAAGGCGACTCTTTGGATGCCATTCCCCAGAACGCCAAGTAAAATTCAGGCATCTTCATTCCTATTGACGACCTACCCTAAAACCTGAACTAAAACTCATTCCACTAATAAGTTCCAGTCGAGCAAGACCCCTTCGATATACCCTAAACTTTAGGCTCGAACTCTATTATTTTCAATCTGAACAAGTAGACCACCGAAGACGACTTACCTGATACTCTGGGCTAGCATTCAATCAAGAAAATTTCCACCTAAAACACAACTGAAAATCTTCAGCCTGCCATCAATCATTTAGTGCCTGAGGCTGAAGAAATCGGAATGGACAACGGAAAGATGATTAATTTGCCTATTGTAGATTCCAATGAGGAATAGACTGTGAGTGGGTTTAATTAGCTCACTGTTTCCATCAATATTGCTGAGGAGGAAGTTAATAAAAGTAGTGAATTAGTGGTTTTTAGAGATGAAATCTAGTGTTTGCTTGCAGCTAGGTATAAATTAGAACTTTTCCTCAAAAAGCCATGATTTTTATAAATGTAAAGACATTACTTTCCATCTTTGATTTCATTTAACTTCAACCTTACAACAATACCAAAAGTCAAATCTTTGGAATCTTCCTTCGCTTAAGATCAAATTTTAATAATCAATGATCTAAAATACAAGTGAAAACTGATAAGGGTCATCATACAATCATATGGTTTGGTCGAGAGAAGCCCTTATTAAATTCAACTACTGCTGGAACTTAATGGCCTGCTTTTCAAGCAGCTCCATAGCCCTCTTCAATTGTTCCAAAGGCATCTCCTCCACAAATTTACTAACCTCCTCCTTGTTTTCCTCAGGTACCATCTTAGTTTTCTGCATCCTGATGATTCGCAGTTTGTTGTATTTCTCCATGATGGAAAACTGCGCTCTTTTGATTTTGTCATTAATCAGCTCGATCTCCTGCTCTCGCTCAACTTTGTTATTGATGTACAAATTGTTGTTCTTGACCAGTTTTAGCCTCAGATTCATCACTCTACTCAGTAGGTTGTTGTTTTTTCTGTTGATGGCTTTGCAGCGCTACCTATTGTAGTCTATCTCCTACTGCTTTCGCTCGCTATTCATTTTGTTCTAGATTATGCTTTCCATGAGCTTTGCTTGGTGGCCGCTATGTACCCAAAGCAAGAGCATCAATCGTGAGACATCATCTTATGAGTGAAATTATTGCGCTTTGCTGAGTATTGACAACAATTGATGCACGTGATAGGCCGAGACCTTTTGGCCCTAAACAGTGTATTGAGGCAGCTGGCCGTAGAAATCTAGGCTGGGCTGGTGGCCGAACAAAGATTATTGGACAGGTGGGTTTGGTCGATAGGCAAACAAAGAAGTTTGGGAAGTTCGAACAGAAGCATTGGGCTGTATATTGAATTGGTTATTTATTCCCCCGCTCATTTGTTGAAATTAATATTTTATCAGAGTCTATTCAAATAAATGAAGCTAAGATCTGCCCTCCATCTTTCATTTATTTTGAAGAAGGACAGTAAGATATAAAAATCTATTGATTCGGTCCATCTTTGTCGAGTTGGGATATAAAAGCCATTGATTAGCGCAGAAGTCTTGGCCTATCCAAAGGGGCTCAAGGATTGCTTGGCTGTCTGAAATGTAAAGGGATGATTTGTTTATTTAATATAAATATTGTTATTTTTATAGCCAAGAATGGATAGAGATTTGCTTCACCCAGCCCTTGAAACCGAAAGGCAAAGCCACAAACTCAAGAGACTAGTGCCGACCCCCAACTCTTATTTCATGGACGTTAAGTGCGGAGGTTGCAACGAGACAGCCGTAATCTTCAGCCACGCACAAACAGTGGTCGCCTGCAACAACTGCAAAAACATTCTGTCGAAGCCCACAGGCGGAAAGTGCAAACTGACTGAGGGAAGTGCCTTCAAAGTCAAAGCATGACCTCATCATTTCTAATTTTAATGTGATCTATTCAACAACAGGTATCACTCTCAACTTTGTTTCATGATGCTTTCATCCAGGATAGAGTCTATGGCATCTTAGCTCTTTTATTGGTTCCTCAACTGCCACTTGATAGAATTGCATTGTGTTGCTTAGATGATATGGATTAGCAATCTTTCTGAATGCTAAAAAGAGATCAGAGATTGTATGTCTTGTGATTTGATGGATTTATCACCTTTTTGCCAATCTTTAGCACAATTAGAGCTGCTTCATATATTTTATTGGTGAAATTAGTTGCGAAAAATTTTAGTTAAAGGTCAACAAAAACGGTGGATTGGCTATACACATCGGTTATTTTCAGGATTACTTCAAATGAATCTCTGAGTTTCAATAGATGACAACTAAACGATAAATTCAGCGAACTCCTATTATATAAAGGAACTCGAGGAATTATAGCAGAAATCGAAAAAGAGAAAGCATGAAAATGTCCAAAGCTAGGTTGATAGGACCTTGGTGGAGTTTCTTCTCAGACTGAGCAACTCTTAAAAGAGACTGTAAACAATTGTTTAGAGTTATTATGATAATGAATTAAGGATTGCTAAATCGATAAGTATAAATGTTCAAAAATAACAGTGCCTTCAAGAAGAATAAGCCTGGAAGCCTCCTTCAGTAAAAAATGCTTAAAAGATTCCTGGAGTTTGGTTGGGTTGTGTTTACATTTGATTACAATCTTTTACGAATTCTGAGTCAATTTGTTTTTCACTCTTGTTAGAATTCACGATCTTTAGCTATAACTTGCCAGTTTGTAAATTCATAATCACTGCGTTACGATTCCGAGGCGAGGAGTTTTTGAACTTATTTGGGCTGTTTGGAGATGGCATTACTCACACTTTGCTATTTCAAAATTATTATGGTGCAAATTAGCACTTGTCAAGTTAAATAATGAATCAAAGCAGTCAAAATAAAGAATAGTTAATAACAATCAAATTTATAATGGGTTCAAAAAATTATATTATTATTTGAGCATTCAAAAGATTGAGGATATTTTTTGCCAAAATGAATATTTTGTGACGATAAGAGTCATTATGTTCACAATTGGGGAAAAAAGTAGACGAATCCTGAAAAGATGTTAACCTAGTCTGAGCAAAAAAGGCTCTAAAATACTTTTTCAAAAATGACCATTTTTTACTCAATTGGAGCTCGCCAAATGCAAAATGCACGTCACAGACGA
>Ga0316217_10007015_pt1 | contig 10899 bp, 12 predicted proteins | sample 1anoAmetaG_FD_203633 | JGI IMG/M metagenome (GOLD analysis project Ga0316217, IMG submission 203633) | Freshwater microbial communities from Trout Bog Lake, Wisconsin, USA - 1anoA | ecosystem: Environmental > Aquatic > Freshwater > Lake > Hypolimnion/Profundal zone | place: USA: Wisconsin... | reverse complement strand
ATGGAGCCGCCGGTGTCCGAGCCGAGCGACGCGATGCACTCGTCCGCCGCGACCGCCGCCGCCGAGCCGCCGGACGAGCCGCCGGGAATGCGCGTGCTGTCCCACGGATTTTTCGTGGCGCCGAACGCGGAGTTCTCCGTGGAGCTGCCCATCGCGAATTCGTCCATGTTCAGCCGGCCAAAGACAATCGCGCCCGCCGCCTTGAGTTTTTCAATCGCGGTGGCGTCGTAAGGCGAAACAAATTTCCCCAGGATTTTCGAGCCGCAGTTGAGCGGCTGGTTTTTGACGCAGAGCACGTCCTTCACCGCCACCGGCACGCCCAGCAAGGATTTCTTTTCACCGGCGGCGATGGCTTTGTCCGCCGCGTCCGCCTGCGCCAGCGCGTCGGCGGCGTCGTGGCTGATGAAGGCGTGGATTTTGCCGTCCACGCGGGCAATCTGGTCAAGACACGCCTGCGTGGCTTCGCGCGCGGAGACCTCGCGTTTCGCGAGTTGGGCGGTGAGTTCGGAAATGTTAAGTTGGTTCAACATCGGGAAGCATCAGTGTTTTTTGAGCCGGCTTGGCGACAACCACAATGCGCTCGCCTGGCCAGTGCGCCAGCAAAAAATCATTCAGCCAATAGGCGGCGGGAGCATAAACAAAGGCGGCCAGGACATCCACGAGATAATGGTAGCGCAGGTAAGTCGTGGCGCCACACATGGCGACAACATACAGCAGCGCCGGAATAAAAAGCTGCCGGCGATGGTCGCGCAGGTAAAGGCTCAGGAGCAATGGGATGCCCACATGCAATGAGGGAAAGCAATCGTAAGCCACGCGACCATTGCTGATGATGTAGTCCACGCTGTGGCTGATGGCGTGTCCGCTCAAATCCCGGGTGAAATGGCTGGCAAAGAAACTGCCCGGGCCGATGGCCGGCACCAACAGGTAGCTGGAAACCCCCATGAGCATCAACGTCAAATAGCCCATCATCACCCGGCGGAATACCGGCTTTGATCCGGCCGCATAAAAATAAACTGCGGCGACCGGCAGGGAAAAGACATAGGAGAAATAGATGAAATTGAAAAAGTCGGTCGCCCACGGATGAATCCAGCCTTCCAGCAAAAACGACGCTTGGTTGCCAAGCAGCCTGGCATCAATCCGGGACAAAATGGCGTCCGCCGTGTGGGGATTGATGCGCAGCAGCAGGTTGGTGAACAGCGCATAATAACAGGCGCTCAACAAAAAGAACGGGAACCAGTCGCGGAAAATATCCGCCAGCGGACGAAAGAACGAGACCAGATATTTCCCGGTGCCGGCTTCCTTTTCCCCGCCATCCGGCGCCAACAGGATTTCCATCAGGCGCTTGAGGGCCAGCACCCCGGCGGGCAGCAGAATGAAAATGATGTCATGCCCATTCAGCACAAAGGGGTGAAAGATCCGCTTGGTTAAGAAAAACAGCAGCAACGCCACGGAAAACCCCGCCGCCATGACGTCTTCCAACCGGCAGCGCAAGATGAAAGCGATGACTTTTCGGAACATGGGTTCTAATCCTGTAGTTGAGCCCGCAGCTTCTGATAACGGCTTTGCCACGCCGGCGACCGGCCGGCCGCTGGAAATTTGTCCAATAATGCCCGAGCCTCGGCTCGGCGGCCGCCGGCCAGTTTGAGCGCGGCCATGATGTAGGCCTGGTCAAATTCGGTGACTTCAGCCTGCATGAATGGTTTCATCTGCTCCGCCACGTCGGCGACCCGGTTTTCATCCAGCTCCATCACGGCAAAAATTTTGATGACACTCCACTGATAAAGATCGTCCGCCGCCGCCGCCTGCAACAACGGCACCGCCGCGCGAACGTCCCCTTGGGTGAAGCGATACAGCCCTTCGTAAAAATTCTCAAACGGCGTGCTGGTGCCGTTGCGCAAAGCCCGCGCCCGCGAAATCAATTCCAGTCCATGCCCGGCATCGCCCAACAGCAGGATGCAGACCCCGCATTGTCCCCGCGTGTCGGCGTTCTGCCAGTTTTTGTCCGCCGTCGCAAAAAGCGAGAGCGCCTCCGGCAGATGTCCGTCCTGAAACGCCCGCCGGCCGTAGTGGGAATAAAGCGAACCGAGGCTGTGGCGCATGGATACCCAGCCGATGGCCACGGCACAAAGCGTGGCGGTCACAGCCCCCAACAGACCGCCGCGATTCCGGGCGGAGGCAAGCTTTGCCCACCGATGCCACAACCGAATGGTCAACACACACACGACCAGCAAGCCAAAATATTTTCCCGCCTCGGCCAAAACCGCCTGCATGCCCGCCGTATAGTTGCCGATGTCAGGCATTGATTTTCACTCCACGATTTTCGGGACGACGAACAGCCCGCCGCCTTGTTTGGGCGCGTTGTGGAGCGCCTCCGCGGGCGGCAGCGACGGGCGGATTTCATCGGCGCGGGTCACGTTGACCAGCGGCACGGCGTGGGCGGTCGGCTCGACGTTGGCAACGTCGAGTTCGCGCAATTTTTCGATGTAGCCCAGAATGTTGCCGAGCTGCGCGCCGAGCTGCTTTTCCTCTTCGGGCGTGAGCGCGAGCCGCGCGAGATGCGCGACGTATTTCACATCAATTTCAGCGGAAGCCATGCGCGAAAGTTAAAGTCCCTGGCCGGAAGTTGAAAGCCCAAAGTCAGGCCGGCCGCATCATTCCTCGTCAAACTTGCGCTGGACGAGCGCTTCCAGCTCGACCAGGGCGGCGGCCGCATCGGCGCCCCTGACGTGGAGCGTCACCTTGCTGCCGGGGCCGGCGGCCAGCATCATCAGTCCCATGATGCTCTTGCCGTTGATTTTTTCACCATCCTTTTCCACGAAGATGTCGCTGCCAAAACGGTTGGCAATCTTGACAAACATGGCCGCCGGCCGGGCGTGGATGCCCGACTTGTTGATAATGGTGAGTTCCTTGGTGAGAAACCCGGCGTCATCGGCTTTTTTGGCGCTCATGCTTTACTTCATTCAAGTTTAATCCGGGCAACGGGTTTCGCCAACCGGAATTTTACTCTTCCGGCGACGGCGGCGGAACGGGGGCTTGTTCGACCATCTGCGCGAGCAGCCGCTTGTTCAGTTCTTCGGCGGCGTTGTAGCCGGATTTACGGAGCTTGGTCTGGAACGCGGCGACTTCGATGAGCCGCGCAATGTCGCGGCCGGGCCGCACGGGAATCGTGACGTGCGGAATGTCCACGCCCAGCACCTTGACAAATTCCTGCTCCATGCCGAGCCGGTCCACGTCGGCCAGTTCGCTCCACGTCTTGAGGGTGACGATCAGGTCGAGCTTCTTTTTCTTGCGGATGGCCTTGACGCCGAACATCTGCGCCACGTTGATGATGCCGATGCCGCGCACTTCCATGTGATCGCGCGTCAGCTCCGAGCTCGTGCACAACACGTCGCGCCCGTCCATCAGGGACACTTTGACGACATCATCCGCCACCAAGCTGTAACCGCGCTCGACGAGCGCCAGCACGGCCTCGCTTTTGCCGATGCCGCTTTCGCCCCGGATGATGGCGCCGACGCCCAGAATGTCCACCATGCTGCCCAGCTCCGAACCGCGCGGGGCGAACATTGATTCCAGCGCGAGCGTGGCGAGGTTGATGAACTTCATCGTCACCAGCGGCGTCTGAAAAATCGGCACGCCCGCCTGTTCCGCCGCCACAAAAAATTCGTTGTCCGGCTTGAGCGCGCGGCTGAAAACCACGCACGGAATCTTGTAGGCGAACAGATAGGCATAACGCGCCACGCGCTCCTCGCGCCGCAGCGACCGCAGGTAATAGACCTCCGCGTGACCCATCACCTGGATGCGTTTGTAGGCGAAATAGCGCGTGAACCCGCTCAACGCGAGACCGGGCCGGTTAACCGTGGGTTCGCGGATGATGCGCGCCAGCTTCGCCGCGCCGCCGATGGCTTTCATCTGCAACGGCAGGGCGTGCTCCTTGAAGAACTGTTCGACCGTGACCGCTTGGTGTTCCATATTATTTTAGACTTCAGGCTTTAGTCGGTGGGCGCGCCTCGCGCCCACCGCCTCGGGCCTGATTTTACAGGTTGAACTCCGGCCCCAGGTAAATCTCGCGCGCCTTCGGGTCGTTCGCCAGAAATTCCGCGCTGCCCGCCACCAGCACCTGTCCCTTGTGGATGATGCAGCCGCGGTCAATCAGCTTCAAGGTTTCCCGCACGTTGTGGTCGGTGATCAAAATGCCCAGGCCGCGATCCTTCAGCCGGCGCACGATTTTCTGCACCTCGTAAACCGCGATCGGGTCGATGCCGCTGAACGGCTCGTCCAGCAGCAGCAGTTTCGGGCTGGTCACCAGCGCGCGGGTGATTTCCAGCCGCCGCTTTTCGCCGCCGCTCAACTGATACGCCTTGCTCTTGCGGATGGGCGTCAGATCCAGCTCCTCCAGCAGATATTTCAGCCGCACCGCGCGTTCCTCGCCCGAAAATTTGCAGGTCTCCAAAATCGCCAGGATGTTTTCCTCCACCGTCAGCTTGCGGAACACCGACGGTTCCTGTGTGAGATAACCGATGCCCAGCCGCGCCCGCTGGTGCATCGGCAGGCCGGTGATGTCGTGCTGCTGGAAACTGACACGGCCCTCGTCCGGCTTCACCACGCCGACCACCATGTTGAACGTCGTCGTCTTGCCCGCGCCGTTCGGGCCGAGCAGGCCGACGATCTCGCCCGCGCCGACGCTGACCGACACGCCGTTGACCACGCGGCGGCCGCGATATTCCTTCGCCAGGTGTTCCGTGGCGAGCAGCAGTCCGTTGTCCATCGCGACCGTTTCCATTTTAAAAAAGTTTCAGCGGCGCCGCGTTCGTGCCGCCCTCAAAGTTTTGTTTGGATTTCATATGCGGGTTGGTGGCGGTCAGGCGGCCGTTGGCCCGATCCCAATTGATCTGGTCGCCGGTCAGCGTGCCCTGCACATTCTCCACCTGCGGATTGCCCGTCAGCGTCACCGTCTCGTTCGTCGCCCCGTTCTGCACCAGAAAACGATACACCGCCAGGTCGGCGACGGCGTGCGTCGTCTGGCCGTGGCTGTCGGCAAAATCAATCACCACGTTCGTCTGCGCCTCGATGTGGTTCAGCCGCTCGCCGGACGGCGGAATGAAGACCACCAGCTTCTCGCACTTCAAATTCATCTGCGGATCAACGACCACCACATGGCCGCGATACACCGCCAGCCGCGCGTTCAGGTCAAAGTCCGCCGTGTCGGAATTGATTTCCGTCGGTCCGCGCGGCGGATTTTTCACGACGTTCGTCTGCGCCTGGACCGCGTCGGCCAGCGCGATGGATAGAAGTAAAAACAGCGTTTTCATAAACCAAAATTCATTTCGGCATCTCGATCACCGTCCGCACCCGGTTGGAAATGGTGAGGGACGACTCGTTCTGCCGCCACAAAAAACCGTCGCCATCCACCCGGAACCTGCCGTCGCCCGACCGCAATTCCAGATGGCCCGCCGATTTGGCCCAGCCGCCTTCCATCGGGGCCAGCGTGCATTGCGGCGCGCTCACCACCATTTCTAATTTGCCATTCACGGAGAACGTCTCGATCTGCATTTTTTTCACGTCCAGCAGTCCGCCTGGCAACGGCAACGCCTCCGCGCCCGACAGCCGAAACTTAACCTGCTGTTCATGCGGCGGCTCAAAATAGGAATCCGACGTAAAATCCGTCGCATGTTTTAAATCCGTCGCGTGCCCCGCCGGCAGCGGCTGCACCTGGCCCGGCGCGACGGCGATGCTTAACCACGCCACGCCCGCCGCCAGATGAATTATCGCGAGGCGGCGGTTCATGCGGAATAAAATTTCAGGAACGGCTGCCATTTTTCTTGCGTCCGCAAAATCAGCTCAATCGCCTCGCGCACCGCGCCCCGGCCGCCAACGGCCTGCGTCACGAAATGCGCCGCCGCCTTCGCCTCCGGCACCGCGTCGCCCACCGCCACCGCCAGCCCGGCGCGCGTCAGCGGCCCGAGGTCAATGATGTCGTCTCCGACAAAGCAGACGTCGCTCCAGTTCAATTTTTCCTGCGCGAGCAGGTTCTCGATGGCGGCGGTTTTGCTCAGGTTGTCGCCCTGTTGGACGAGAAAATCAATCTTCAATTCCTCCGCCCGCAGCTTCGTCGCCGGCGACGGCCGCGCCGAAACCCAGCCGACTTTCAGCCCCGCGCGCCGCGCCACCACGATGCCCAGGCCGTCGCGGATGTTGAACCGCTTTAACTCGCGCTCGCCGCCGATGAAGATCGAGCCGTCGGTCAGCACGCCGTCCACGTCGCACAAAAACAGTTTGATGCGCGCGGCGCGGCGGCGGAGGGCGGTTGAAATTTTTGCGGGCATGAAATTTATTTCGGAGCGAGTTCGCCAAACCAATAGGCAGCGGTGACGCCGCCATCCATGAGAAAGTCGCTGCCGGTGATGAAGGCGCCGTCCGCGCCCATCAAAAGCGCGGCGACATTTCCCACTTCATCCGGCGTGCCGACGCGGCCGGCGGCGGAAAGTTCAATCATGCGCCGGTAGCCCGCACCGCGCGGGCCGGTCAGCTCATCTTTGGCCAGCGGCGTCATGATGATTCCGGGGCTGATGGTATTGACGCGCGCGCCGCGTTTGCCCCAGCGCACCGCTTCGGCCATCACGCGCAACGAATTCCCGCGCTTGGAAATTTGGTAGGCGTGGAGCGGGTTGGTGATTTTATCCGGCTGGAGCAGCGGCAGTGCCAGCAATTCGTCAGTGGGCGTCAAGGCCAGCAATTTATTTTCTTCCGCCGTGAGCGAGCCGAGGCGATGGCCCGATTGTGACGCAATCACGACGCCCGCGCCGCCCCGCGCGATGACGTTGCCAAATTCCTCCAGCACGAGCGCCGTGCCATACAAATCCACTTTCAGAATCGTGGCCGGCGATGCCTGGGCTGGAGAAACTCCAGCCGCATGGATGAGGCCGGTGACGCTGCCAATCGCCGTGGCTTGCCCGACCAGAGCGCGGACTGAATCGCGCGAGGAAATGTCAACCGTCGCGGTGCTCGCCGCAAATCCGGCTTCGCCGAAAACTTTCGCTGCGGCCTCGGCATTTTCCCGGCGCAAATCGGCCAGCAAAATGTGCTTGCCGGCGCTGACCCGCCGCGCGACGGCCTGACCGATGGATCCGGCACCGATGACAACGATGACTTGGGTCGGCGGCATAATTGATTTTAGTTCGCCGCCTTGAAAATTTTCAGCAGTTGCTTCAGCGTCGCGTTCATCTGCGCCAGCGGAATCATGTTCGGCCCGTCGCTCATGGCTTCGTCCGGTTTCGGATGCGTCTCGATGAACAAGCCGTTCGCGCCGACGGCGAGCGCCGCGCTCGCCAGCACCGGCGCGAATTCGCGCTGGCCGGCGGACTTGTCGCCGCCGCCGCCGGGCAACTGCACCGAATGCGTCGCGTCGAACACCACCGGAAAGCCGAACGCCTTCATGATCGGGATCGAGCGCATGTCGGCCACGAGATTGTTGTAGCCAAACGTCGTGCCGCGTTCCGTGAGGAGAATTTTTTTTGCGCCCGCCAGCCGCGCCTTTTCCGCGACACGCCCCATTTCGGTCGGCGAAAGAAACTGGCCTTTTTTCAGGTTCACGATTTTGCCGGTGGCCACGGCGGCCTCGATCAAATCCGTCTGGCGGCAGAGAAACGCCGGTATCTGCAAAATGTCCACGACCTCGCCCGCGCGCCTGGCCTGTTCTTCCGTGTGGACATCCGTCAGCACCGGCACGCCGAATTCCTCGCGGATGGCGGCGAGTGTTTTCAAACCGGCGGCGATGCCCGGCCCGCGAAATGATTTGCCGGACGTGCGGTTGGCCTTGTCGAAGCTGACCTTGAAGACATAAAAAACACCGAGTTGCCGGCAGGTTTTCGTCAGCGACGCGGCAACGGTGCGGCAGAGCTTTTCATTTTCAATCACGCACGGCCCGGCGATGAGGAAGAGCCGGTTCGGCGCATTGAGATTTTTCCAAATGGCGGCGGAATTGAGCACGCCGAAGTTTTAGCAGCGAACCGGCGGAAAGTAAATGCCGCAAGAAAAACGGCGCAAAGCCGAACCGTGCCAGTTCAAATCACCGCCGCCGACCAGATGTCCGCCATCTTGCCGGCCGCGCGTCAGAAGCTATTGGGCTGGCTTGAGCCGGATGGATTCAATAGCCACGTTGACGCCATCGAGGCTGCCAGGATCAAACCGCAGTCCCGTGATCAGGCCGCACCATCGCTCATGGTCGGCCAGCGGCACGGTGATTTCATGAAACTGGCCATCGCCGCGAATGGCAAAATGTTTGCTGCTGGCTTCACTCTCCGGCGCGGCCTTGATGACCCAGAATAATTGCCCGTCAATATCGCGGCTGGCTTTGAGGCGAATCACCAAGCCGGGATATTGCATGGCGCGGAGCGTGAGCGGCGGACTTTGGAGAATGGGGTCGCGACCGCGCGTGGTGAGACACAGGGCGCCGTTCTCGATGCGCAAATTGTTCATGTTGCCGGTCCAGCCGAGCGGGTTGGTGGCGGTGGTGAAGTCCCATTGATCCGCCGGCGGCGCGACGGGAACATCATAAGGTCCGCGGCCGACATCGGCGGGGACGATTTCCAACGGCTTGGGCGATGACGGTGAAAAGACCTCGCGAATGGCGTCCAGATAGCCAAAGCCGAATTCGCGCTGGGGTTCGATGTAGCTGCCCTCGCCCAATTCATTCCAGGCTTCGATGAAGAGCATTTTCAATTTCGGATCCTGTTCCCGCTCATCCAGGAACTTCTTGGCGTCCGCCAGATGGCGTTTGAACAATTCAGGCGTGCGGCCAAAGCGCACGAAAGCGCGGGAGCCGGCCCACGGGCGGTCATCCCAGCCGGCGGCCACCGGCGGAATCAGTTTCAGCACCTTGGCGTCGGCGAGTTTTTCCCAGGCGTTTTTGTATCCCTCGATGTTTTTTTCGTAGGAAGCCCGGTGGGCGACCAACTCTTCGGGATTCATGTTCAAGTGCGGCCAGTTGTAGCAGGAAATGGCGTCATAGCCCATGGCCTTCAATTGCGGCAGGTAATCGGTGCTGTCGTTGTTGCAGGCCACCAGGTAGAGGCCGTTCAAGCCGGCCTCACGGCACATGGCGCGCATTTTCTCAAAGGCCGCCTTCACCGCCTCGAGGCCCATGTCCTTGACGGGATTCCGGGGGGCGAACATGACGACCACCGGCTTGCCATCCACTTTCACATAATTGGGGCGCTTGAAATAATGGTTGATCCAAAAGGCGGCCATGTTCTCAAAATCCCTGGCGGAGTGCGAACCGGGCTGGTTGTGATTGGCATAAAGCAGGCAGAAATTCATCATGCTCCCGTAGCGCGACTTGAACAGCGCGTCCAGGCCCTGCTCGTTGTGCTGGTGGCCCCGGTCCCAATACCAGTCGTAGAGGAAAAAATTGATGCCCGATTCCAGCGCCCATTTGATCTGCCAGTCGGCGACTTCCGGGTCGCCTTCGTGATACCAGCCCAGCAGCGGCCGGCGTTCGGGGAAAGGTTGAATCTTCGACCAGCGGACCGCCGTGTCCCAGCCGGGATAATAATAGGCGCCGATCAGATAATCCGTCTTCAGCGGATGCGGCACCGGCACATAGTCGGCCCGGGGCAGGTCCAACGGCGCGCGAAAATCGATCTTGGCCGAAACCGGCGGCGCACCGGCCAAAGCCAGCGTGGCTTCGGCGGTGCCGGGTTGATCCGCCTGCACCGTCCAGGAAAGTTTTTCGGGGGAATCAAATTCCAGCGCGGCCGGCACCGCGCCGGAGTTCAACCGGCGCGCCCCGTTCAGTTGCAATTGCGGCGCCAAATTGCGCGCCGCGGCGCCGCCATGGTTGACCACCGTCGCTTCCAACTGCACCGGCTTGCCGGCGCGGACAATGGCATCGACCAGGCCGAAGCTGGTCACTTCCACGTCGGCCGGACCCTGCGGATCTTTCCCCATCGCCAGCAGTTCAATTTGCTGGGTGCCCTCCGCCACCACGCGCAACTCAATGATCCGGCCGCGCCAGGCGGCGTTGTCATCGAGGGCGAGGTTATAAGTATGCGCCCGACCGTCGGCGCGCAGGGGAAAAGCCACTTGATGAATCCCGTTGGTGGCGTCGCTGGCAAAACTGACCCGGCCTTGACCCTTCGCACCGGCGGCGGTCGTCAGACGCAAGGACAGGATGGCGCCCTGGCTGGCCGGCCAGTTCAGGCGACCGCGCCAGGCGCCCGCCGCCAGCTTCACCTCATGCAGCGGCAATGCCACCGCCTCGCCGGGCAGGTCTTCCACGATCCGCAGCGCCTTGATGAGATAATGCCCGCCCTGCGGCTCGGGAAAATCGAGGCGCAGGCGGATGATCTTCCTTTCCCCCTGCCAGAACGGTTCCACCCGGTAAGTCTGCAAACCCGGGGAGATGGCGAAGGGCGTGCGCTTGGTGCCGGCATAACCGCCGTAGACCGTGTTGGTGGTGCCGGCCCAGAAGAACGAGCCGAGGCCCGCCACGTCGCTTTGCAGTTCCAGCTCGATATGCTGCGAAGGCGTGGCCGCAAAGGCATTGAAGACGGGGCTGCTCAGCATCGAATTGCCCTTCACGGTTTCCACGGACAGGACGCCGTTCTCCACGTGTTTGGCAGAAACGAAACCGCCGGACCACTTGACCAGCTCGTCCATTTTGAATTCGCGGACGACGGTGGCCGCCTCCGACCGGGCGGCAACGAACAGGAGCAGAACCAATAGAATTCTCATGGTGGGGGTTAACATAAAAAATTGAACCGTGGTCTTGGCCGACGGTCACCGTCCGCCATCAGGCATCGGCGGCCCCGGCGATATTTTTAGCTTCATGGTTGACGGCGAAGCATGGTGCTCGAAACATCAAGATGAGACCAAGCCAAAGATTTGCGGCCAGGCCAAGCC
>Ga0316217_10007014_pt1 | contig 10899 bp, 7 predicted proteins | sample 1anoAmetaG_FD_203633 | JGI IMG/M metagenome (GOLD analysis project Ga0316217, IMG submission 203633) | Freshwater microbial communities from Trout Bog Lake, Wisconsin, USA - 1anoA | ecosystem: Environmental > Aquatic > Freshwater > Lake > Hypolimnion/Profundal zone | place: USA: Wisconsin... | reverse complement strand
CATTGCCTCCGGCGCCAGGGGCCTCACAACCGGGCATATATTCGACCGCTCCGGGCGCCTGATCGCTAGTGTATCTCAGGAAGGTTTAATGCGCCCGCGGTCATTCAGATGAGATAGTGTGGTACTCATAAATTTTGTTGGCCTCACTCTGCTTGCTGCGTATCTGGCCATACATTGAAAGAAGCAGCAAATAGCTGCTTCCCAGCGCAGGCTATCAAGAACATTATAACGCAAAACAGGCCCTGAACAGCGAAGGCAGTTGTTTAGGCCTGTTAGTTATTATATGTAAATTTCGATTTAAGATTATTAATAGGTTTTTCAAACAAAAACCACGAGGCTGTAGAAACAATAACCAAAACAATAAAATAAATTATGTTTTGCTTCCCCCCCCCAACAAAGGGCAGAATACAATAGTTGGTAAAAGGAATAACAAGTCCTTTTTTATATAAAAAAGCACTGAGCACAGGATAAACGGTAGGGAATGGATTATGCCATAAATAAAGGCCGTAGCTGATTTTACCAAGGTAAGTAAATACAGGATTTGAAAACAAACTTTCCATTATTCCGGGGGGCACGTCAAGCAATATATATATCAGCGCCGCTGATGGAACGGCAAGCGTAAGACGCAAAAGAACATTCGAGATTGAATGGTTAAAAAATGTGAGCGCAAACAAAGGCAAAGAAACCAAAGCCAGCCTCTTGATCCATTTGCCGAATTCAACGAAATATGTTTTCTCAAATCTATAAAGCGCCATCAGGCCACCTATTGCAAAAGCATCAAAACAGGTAGGTGTTAACAAAACATACATACCTACAGTCGATAGCTGAGGTTGAAGCAGCTCGAAACCAATCCTGATAAAAACAGCGCCAGCCAAAAAACAATACATTACAAGAGGAAGGCTTTTCCTTCTGGTAAAAATTATAACCCAAGGCCATAACAGATAAAACTGTTCTTCTACAGCCAATGACCATGTATGATTTAAGATTCCAATAAACTGCTGATGACAATAGACATAAATATTAGAGGCATAAAATATACACCAGTATATGACATTGTGATAATACCTGAATACAATGGGGTAAAAGAAAAATAAAAGCAGAATAAAAAGATAATAAACCGGAAAAATGCGGAGCGTCCTCCTTACATAAAAAGTCTTTAACACATGACCTATTGTAGATTTTTTCTCAAAAATTTTTTCCCGGCTATCCAGCAAAATGGTGGTAATTAAAAAACCGCTGAGAACATAAAACATGGTTACACCTGCTGCACCCACAAAGGCATATAGTGATAACCAATGGGCAACAATAACCAACAAAACCGCAAAAGCCCTGAAGCCGTCTAATGTTTTAATGTGTTTCATAACGTGATAACCGGCTACTGTTGATATTGCATTTGTGGCAATATTAATGAAATTATTTTCTCAAAATGACCTCTTTGTTATACAGAGAAACCCTTATGCTTTGCAGCAACCGTTGGCAGGTCGGTGCTTGTTATATCCTTTGTCTTGCCTCTCTTGGCTCGAAAAAAATTTAATTATTTTTAATTTGACATCGTTTCTTCAGCAAAGCCGAAGTTACAAACCTGTTCTGTAATAGATTAAAGTTGGTGTAATTCCGGAATAAGTGACCGCATAAAACAACAAGAGCCTTGCATTTGCAAGGCTCTTGTTGTTTTACTTTGTTGGCCCAGCTGGATTCGAACCAACACACACAGAACCAAAATCTGTAGTCCTGCCATTAGACGATGGGCCAATCTTTTACCTACCCTAAAGTTGGTAAAGAGGGTGCAAAATTAATCATCCTTAAAACTTTTGCAAGTCTGTTTTCGTTTTTTCGAAAGAAAGTATTGTTTTACCGGGCATAGCTATGACATAAAACCTTCTAAAACAGGCACATGGCACCACATTAATCAGGATTTACCATTCTTTCCTTAGCCATCATCAGCAATACCGAGCCTTCATTTAAAAGCATCCAGTAACAACCCAGGTCGCCGATGGCTTTGGTAAAGGCGTCGTATTCCATAGGCTTCACAACATAACTATTAGCGCCAAGGCTATAGCCTTCAATAACGTCCTTATCCTGGTTCGATGAGCTTAAAATTACCACCGGTATCGTTTTGGTACGCTCGCTGGCCTTCATCTGGCGCAGCACTTCAAGCCCCCCTATTTTGGGCATATTCAGGTCCAGTAGTACAACCCTGGGGTTAGGCTTATGCAGGCGGTCGCTAAACGGCCCCCTTGCAAACAAAAAATCCAGCGCCTCTGCCCCATCTTCCACATGCACAAGCTTTTTATCAAGATTGTGTTCATGCAGGCTCATAATGGTAAGCTTTGCCTCGCTGGGATTATCCTCTACCAGCAAAATATCTACAATTCCGTTTTCCATAAGTAATGATTTATTAAAGTGTTTAAGTCTATATTGTAAAATAAAAAGTTGCTCCTTCGTTTGGTTTGGCGTCGGCCCATATTCTTCCGCCATGTTTTGTTACTATCCGGTGCACTAAAGCAAGTCCTACCCCAGTACCTTCATACTCCGATACTTTGTGCAATCGTTGAAACACCCCGAATAACTTATCTGAATGTTCCATGTTAAACCCTGCGCCATTATCCTTAATAAAAAACACCTGCGACCCGTTTATACCCGATGAACCGATCTGCACCAGTGGGTGCTCTTTCTTGCGCGAGTATTTTACCGCATTTGATATAAGATTCGTCCACACCTGCTTTATCAAAGTGGGGTCGCAGTCAATCAGCTGCATTTCGTTAACATCAATCTTTACTTTCACGTCTGGGTTTGCCGCTTTAACTTCATCTATAGCTTCACTAACAATAGCATTCATGTTCACCTTGTTTTTTGTAAGCTGCGCGCGCCCCAGCCGCGAAAAATCAAGCAGATCATCTACCAGGCTACCCATGTGTTTGGCATTCTTTATCATATCGCGCAGGTTATCCTGCTCATCTGGTTTTAACCTGTCTGATGCCGTTTTTAATATCATTTTTCCAAATCCCTGAATTACACGCAACGGCGCGCGAAGGTCGTGCGATACCGAGTAGTTAAACCCTTCCAGCTCTTTATTCACGGTTTCCAGTTCACTGGTTCTTTCACGCACTTTTAATTCTAAGATATCGTTCATCTCCTTCAAAGCCTGCTGCTTTACCCGGTCCTGTTCCAGCTTGTTGATCTCAAAATTCTGTTCAATGTAAAGTTCAGTGTACTTTTTAAAGTTGTAAGCCCACAATCCGCAAACCGAAAAGATAAATGCCGCCAGAAAAGCGTGGATGATAAAAGTCTGAAGGCTCATATAATCCAGCTGCGTAAAATATATTTTATCATAACCGGCATATTGCAGATAACCGAACAAAGCATGGTGCCCTACAACAACTATAGTAAGCGGAATCTGCAATTTCCATTTTTGATACGTAATTAAAATTGCACTGGCTATAAATGCTATAAAGTGCATTTCAAACAAACCGTGCATCTGGTAAATATACTGGGCCATAAAAATGCCCAGCACTGCACTCAAAACATATTGATATAGGGATGAATCAGGTAACGCCAGCTTAGCCGAGTAATAGGCAATAAGCGATAAACCGCCTACGCCCAGGGCTACGTTCCAGGTTTCGTAAAAGCCCGCTAACCCCAGTCCGCCCAAAAAGAAGGCCACCAGAAAGTAATTCATCAATCTGTCCGACCTCAGCTTTACATCCTGAAAATAATCGCTGGAGTGAATAGCCTGGCCCGCTAATGGAATGGATAATGTTTCCATGCTTTTATTTTTTACAATAGCCCTCGCTTATCTGGCAACCGTAGGCTTTTAAGGCATACTGGCTGAACAGAGGCCGGGCATCGTTATTTAATAATGAATCAATTGCCATTTTAACAAACTCGCTGTTTTTATCAGTGCAATAACGGCTGCGGTTATAGTTCCCCCGGTAGTATAAGTTACTACCGCCATCCAGTATTACAGCCTGGGGTGTTGAATACACGCCGCATGCCGCCGCTATGGTAGTATCGCAAACAACGGGCACGTTCAGGTCGTATTTCTCTTTTATTTCTTCGGGCGTATAATGACTGGTTTTATTAATTACCACAACGGCAAAATCAAGTTTATCGCCGTATTTTTTGACCAGGCTTTTAAAATGCGGAACATTAAAACGCGAGCAGGGACAATCGGGATTAAAAAAATGAATCAGCAACGGTTTGTTTCCGTGTTGGCTGATAGTACCCGATAAATTAACATGCCCACCTGTTTTAACATCACTGTAATATTGAGGAACGGGCGTGGGCAAGCTGTATTTCCACTCGTTGTACCAAAACATGGCACAAATAGCGCTGAAAATAAAAGTTAGCCAGCAAGCCAGTAAAAGCTTTTTCATTACTACGGGGTTGTTAATCCTTAATGTTAGTATAAAACAGGTTCTGCCGTGGGGGATTATAACAAATGCCTGATATGGTCCGCTGATATATACGTAACATACAAACCGGGGTTACATTTAAACACAACTTTTAAATGCACAGCTTGTATCAGGCCCGGGTAATACAGGTTGGCTGTGTTATGGCCTGTTTAACAGTATACTTTCGCCGGGTATCACATTCGTTAAAATACGATAAGAAAGTAGTCCCAAACCACCCTATAAGCCTGTTAAATAGCCCCCAAACAATCAACATTCCCTTTTAACGTTTGCTGCTTATTCAGCAAAAAATCTATTTTTATCCCAATTCAAAACAAGTAAGGATGAAGAAATATAAGTTGTGGAACAACATTTTGGGCGTTGCGTGCTTTCTTTTTGCCGCCGTCGTTTATACAATGACCATGGAAAAAAGCGGCAGTTTCTGGGACTGCGGCGAGTTTATACCCAGTGCCTTTAAGCTTGAAATAGCCCACCCGCCGGGTTTCCCGCTGTTCCTTATTATGGGCCGTATATTCTCTATGTTCACCGGGGCTGATGCCACTGTTGCCGGTGGACCGGGCGCCAACCATGTAGCTCTGGCCTGTAACCTTTTAAGCGCCCTGATGACCTCGGGCACAGTCATGTTCACCTTCTGGATCACTACTTCTTTAACCGGCAAGTTCGTTTTTAAAGATGAAGAATACACCCCTGGTCAGATCATCAGTGTATTGGGCGCCGGTTTAATTGCTGCCACCTCATGCACTTTTCTTGATTCTCAGTGGTTCAGCGCGGTTGAGTATATCGTGTTCACCAGTTCGCAGTTCTTCCTTTCGTTTAACGTTTGGGCCATGCTTAAATGGTACGATGACGACACCAAATATGCCGATCGCTGGCTGGTGCTCATTGCCTACATGACCGGCGTATCTATCGGATCGCACTTACTGGCCCTGTTAGGCCTGCCTGCTTTAGCTGTCATTTTCTATTACAAAAAATTCAAAGAAACCACCATACAGGGTTGGGTTGCCGCAGTAGCCATTGGCTTCTTCCTCATCGGGCTTTATATGAAGTATATCATTTCATATACGCTGTCATATTTCGCCAGCATGGACCTTTTCTTTGTAAACTCCTTAGGTATGCCGTTTAACAGCGGTGTGGTGTTCGGTTCGTTACTTATATTGGTAGTTATCGTTTTGGTATTGCGCTATACACACAGCGGCAACAAACGCGATTATCACATTGCCCTGGGGGTAAGTATCGCTTACGTAGTTATCGGCTTTATTATTGACGATGACCTGCCTGCAAAATTTGTGCGTTTGCTGTTTCCTATAGGTTTATTCCTTTCAGACCGTTACGGATATGAAGTGCGCAGGTATTTTAACCTGGCAGCATTGGGTATTGCCTTCTCTTATATAGGGTATTCGTCTTACTTAATGGTTCCCATTCGTGCGCTGGCCAACCCTCCTATTAACATGAACCGTCCTACCGACCCTTTCACGCTGAAATCGTATGTAGACCGCGACCAGTATGGCGCACGTCCGTTATTATTCGGACCGGCTTATAATATAGATCAGCGTTACGATATTACCGGTTACAGCAATTCGGGCGAGCGTTGGGCCAAAGATGAAAAACTGGGCAAATACGTTGATATGGGTCCTAAACAGGGCGATTATACCTTCCGCGATGAAGTGAAAATGTTTTTCCCACGTATGGGTTTCTGGCAGGAAGGTGGCAAAATCGAAGCTTACCGTGCCTGGCTTAACCCTGAATATAACGTAGTAAACCGCGAAAGCCGCGATGTGGTGCAAACTTTCCCTCCGGGAGCCGAAAGACAGGCTAGCGAATATGCTGCTTCACTCAATAAAAAAGGCACCGGCGATTACTTTGTAAAAGATAAAATAAGCTGGGGCGATAATATCCGCTTCTTCTTTAAATACCAGGTTGGCTTTATGTACTTCCGCTATTTTATGTGGGATTTTACCGGCCGCCAGGACGATATACAAGGTACCTACGCCAACAACAACGGCCGCTGGATATCGGGTATACCTTTTGTAGATAACAGCCACCTGTTCTTTACACCCGATTGGCCTCAACAGCACTTACCGCAAAGCATGCTGGGCAATAAGGCACGTAACAAGTTTTATATGATTCCGCTGCTGATTGGTTTGGCGGGCTTCATCTTTACTTTCTTTAAAGACGAGAAGACCTTCTGGCTGATTGCTATATTTTTCTTTACCACCGGCCTTGCACAGATCATTTTCCAGAACGAACCGCCTATTGAGCCACGTGAACGCGATTACTCAACCGCCTGTTCGTTTGCCGTGTTTACTATCTGGCTGGGCTTTGGGGTTATTGCCTTTACACAGTTGCTGGTAAAACGCTTTAAACTACCCGAAGTGCCAAGTGCGCTGGGTGTAGTGCTTTTATGTGCAGCAGCACCTTTCCTGATGGGCTCACAAGGCTGGGACGACCACAACCGCAGCGGCCGCTACACTGCCCGCGATTGTGCTATTGATTACCTGCAAAGTTGTGCACCTAACGCCATTTTATTTACCGAAGGCGATAACGATACTTACCCGCTGTGGTATGCACAGGAAGTGGAAGGTATCAGGCAGGATATACGCATCATTAACCTGTCGCTGGCAGGGGTTGATTGGTATATTGATCAATTACGTTACAAAATGAACGATGCCGAGCCATTAAAGCTGAGCTTTACCAAAGAGCAGCTGGAAGGCAGCAGGCGCGATATGGTAAGCTACAAATCTGCACCGGGGGTACCCGAAGGCGCAGCCATCGACCTGAAAAGAGTGATGAAGTTTATTGCCAGCGAAGACGACCGCGATAAAGTAATGTATCAGAACGGCGAAAAAGAGAACTACTTACCTACCCGCCACTTTTACATGGACATTGATACCAACCTGGCCAAAAAACTGAATATGGTTGACCCTGCCGACGAAAGCAAGCTGGTTACCCGGATGGACTGGAGTATTGAGAACGGCAGGTTGTTGAAGAACGACCTGATAACCCTGGATGTGGTTGCCAATAACCTGATGGAACGCCCTATTTATTTTGCGGTTTCGGTACCTTCAGAGGCTTACCTGGGCATGTCAAAATATTTCCAGCTGGAAGGACTTACTTACCGCATTGTACCAAAGGTAAACCCAAGTGGTTCGCCATACAATGCACCGGTGCGTTTAGATGCCATGTATGATAACATGATGCACAAATTCAGATTTGGCGGCATTAAGGAAAACAAAGATGTTTACCTGGATGAGAACATACTGCGTATGACAGTGAACCTGCGTGGCAACCTGGGCCACCTGGCCGAAACGATACTGGATAAGGCTGACCGCGAAGCTGCAGCCGGAGATACAGTTACTGCACAGCAGGACCGGGTAAAAGCCGCACAGGTAATAGACTACTCGTTGGTTGAACTGCCAGCCGACAGGGTTCCGCATTCGGTGTTTGACTATTCATATCCTGAATGCTACTTCCGCGCCGGTGAAAAAGAAAAAGGCCAGAAGTTGTTAGTTGAGATGATGGACAAAGCCAAAGACGAGTTGAACTACTACAAAACAGTTTATGACTATGTGTTGACACAGGCCCGCGAAAGTGGCGATATGAACTACCTGAACCAGCTTGAACAAGGCGCTTTTACCGAACGCCACGAAGTAAGAGAGCAACTGTTTACCATGCAGGAACTGACCATGGCCGCCAAAAAATACGGCGACCCTGCACTAGCTCAAAAAATTGAAAAAGACTTTAACGAATACCGCATGGCCTTTGTGCGCGAGCAACCCCGCCAGCAAGGCAGGCCCGCAGGCCCGGCATTACAATAATCTTTTCTGAAATATCAGAAAGCCCTTTCGCGTATGCGAAGGGGCTTTTTTGTTTTAACAGTTACGGTAGGTAATTGACAATAGCTCACACATCAACCAAACCCTTTGATGAACAATTATAAAAGAGGCAAAAAACGGATAGCTTACCATCATATTCAGGGCTTATCGCAACGCTTATAAACTAACAATTCAGGGTGGTGTGCCAGCTGAACCACTTTAAAACGATTACTCTTTTTAAGTTTATCAGCTATAACCCAGCGGATTGGAACAGTGGAAGCATTGTATCCATCAACGCGCTTAATTTCATCTTCAGCTAAATCCGGATATAATCTCGAATTCCAGGCGATATAATAATCAGCGTTGTAATCAAGCAACTTTCTCCATACCGTATCAACATTACTTCCACCTATATCTATTACCTGGTTACGAATGTTTAAAAATGCAATAACATCTTTACACCAGCCCGGGCAGTTACGGTCAATATTATGTTTGGCGAGCTCAAACTGAAAATCCTGTGCTGTTAGTTCAGGAGAAAGATCAAAAACTATAGATGAATCGCGGGTAGCCAATGGCAGCAGGTCATTCAGGATGGGTATGTTCCTGTCAGGTTCGTTTAATGCGTGTATTGTTGAATAGGGCCGGTCCATTTCAATCAACCCAAAGGCAAATCCTGTAACAAAAATATACTGAACAAAAAAGATGCCTGCAATCGCACTGGTAACAAACTTATTGTTGATAGTAAACAAACACCAACCTGTCAGAATTGAAAAATACGGCAGCATGGGCACAAAATACCTCGGGTCAACATTACTCGAACCGATCCATGCTGCCGTGAAAACACAGATCTGAAATATGACCACAAAAAATATGCCTCGGCTTGCTTCAAACTTGCGCTGCCATATCGTTTTTACAAAAGCCCATGCAAATAATAGGATAGCCAGCTTGGCCGTGGGCCCTGCAAAAAGCCGGTGGCTTACATTCTCAATCCACAGCTTGCCTCTGGATTCATCCGACCCAAAAGCATTACTTGTAGCTGCATAACGGGCAAAGCCAAATAAAGCAGTAAAATTATGTATATAGAATACCGCAGCAGCAATTAAAAACAAAGCCGAAATAAAAAGGAAGAAAATATTCTTTTTAGTAAAGTTCATTACCGGCGCTTTTCTGAAAACCACAAACAAGAAACCAAACACAGGCCCTATAATGTACAGCGGAGAGGAAACCTTTATCAAAAAAGCCACCGAAAGGGCAATTATAAATTCTGACAGTGCTGATAAAAAATCCCGGCTGCCTGCTTTTAGCATTATATAAATAAACCAGGTAGTAATAGCTAATTGCAGCGGGTCTACCCAAAAGCCTTCACACAAGCCGTTGCATAAAGGCGATGCCGCAATTATCAGGCAGCAGCAACCTGAAATTGCAAAGCTGTTAAACAAAATCCTGCATATCCTGAAGGTAAGCATCAATGTAATAAACAAAGACGTTAGAGGCAGCAGGAGCAGAGAAAAACTAATTGAACCGGTTAGTTTGGCCAGCGGCACAAAAAACTCCCCCAGCCATATTATCATTGGGGCCTTGTAATTATTCAGCAACCCGAATTTCCAGTTGGCAAGGTTACTGGTCATATTCCGGTAAAGCCCGATAGACATTAATGCATAACCACCCGGGTCGCCGTACCATATACTGTGATCTGCAGCTATCCATATTAAGGTTGGCAAAACCAATATTAAGCAGAAGCCGAAAACAAATATGCGGCTACCCCTATAGGGGGCAGATGTTTCCTGCAACGCATTTATTGATCTGAATATGCCCATCGGTTTTCTCACTTAACTTATATCCGGTATCCCGTTAACAAAACTATGATAACCACCCAACAACTCTTTTCAATATCCGAAATTCATTTGAAATAAGTGGTTATGAAATAGCAGAAGTTATTTCAACCTGCCGCCCGTCAATCTAAATACTTTTAGGCGTAGCTCTGTTCGAAATCACAATCCAGCCACCGGTCGAATACTGATCCAGTCCATCATTAGCATATTGCTTCATACAAATATTGTTACCCTTACATGGCGGAAATGATACCGCATGCACGCACGGCGAACAAAACAGCTTCTTATAAACGATGATCTCATTCAGGTCCGGAAAAGGAGCAAGGCGTGTCACCGGATCTGTTGGCCCCCAATAAGACGTAATCTGAACGCCACCGGTTAACCGGGCAATATGGTTCAGGCCGGAATCAATAGTTAAAAATTCATTTGCTGCTTTGATGATCCTTGCCGATTCGGGAAGAGACGTTTTACCAACAAGGTTAACAATATTAAAACCCTGCAATGCCTCTTTTAATCTCATTTCAAGAACCTTCCCCCGGCTGATATCCCCCGGCCCTCCAAGAATGATTACACTGATTGCCTCACCGGAAAATTTAGTTTGCAGTATTTTAACCCAATGCTCAGGTAAAAACTCCCTTTCTCTGCCCAAATCAGAACAGAAAGGAGCTAATACAATATTTTTATCTGCCCCATGTTGCAAATCACCTGTGCCCAGCCGATTGTGCGACACGAAAAAATCTGATACCTCCTTATAAGATATGATCTCTGTTCCAAGTGCAAGTGCCACCTGGTTATAATTTATATACACCGGCGAATTGATATTGTAAAAAAACAGATGCGTGA
>Ga0316217_10007013_pt1 | contig 10899 bp, 9 predicted proteins | sample 1anoAmetaG_FD_203633 | JGI IMG/M metagenome (GOLD analysis project Ga0316217, IMG submission 203633) | Freshwater microbial communities from Trout Bog Lake, Wisconsin, USA - 1anoA | ecosystem: Environmental > Aquatic > Freshwater > Lake > Hypolimnion/Profundal zone | place: USA: Wisconsin... | reverse complement strand
GCAAACAATTTACAGCCGCCATTCATACCTGGTTGAAGATTTTATTTACGGTGCCAAATTCCGCAGGCCCTGGACTATTAACGACGAAGGCCGCATAGTTATGGATTTAACCAAGGTGGGCGATTACGACAAGGCGAATTTGCCGGTGTTAGAGATGGCGTAATTACTTCGCGCGCCTTAATTAAAACGCAATTCCGCCTTCCTTCAGTTTTTCTGATTGTTCGGCTACTGCCAGGGCATCTATCATGCTGCCAATATCTCCGCCCATAAAAGCATCAAGATTATAGACTGACAGGTTAATGCGATGGTCGGTTATGCGCCCCTGAGGGTAATTGTATGTTCTGATCTTGGCCGAACGATCGCCGGTTGAAACCAGCGTTTTACGGCGCGCTGCAATTTCATCTTCGTGTTTACGTACCGCTGCTTCAAAAATGCGGGTCTTCAACATTTTCATAGCCGCTTCGCGGTTTTTATGCTGCGATCGCTCTGCCTGGCACTCAACTACTGTGCCGGTAGGTATGTGCGTTAAACGCACAGCAGACTCGGTTCTGTTTACGTGCTGCCCACCCGCGCCCGATGCCCGGAACACATCCAGCCTTATGTCGGCTTCGTTAACTACCACTTCAACTTCATCAGCTTCCGGCAACACCGCTACCGTTACCGCCGATGTATGCACCCGGCCCTTGGCTTCCGTTAAAGGAATCCGCTGCACACGATGCACGCCCGATTCAAATTTCAGTTTGCCGTAAACCATTTCGCCTTCTATTTCCAGCACCACCTCTTTATAACCTCCTGCACTTCCATCGCTGGCGCTGGCTATAATTACTTTCCAGCCCAGCGTTTCACAATAACGGGTATACATACGGGCCAGATCGCCGGCAAATATTCCGGCCTCATCGCCACCCGTGCCTGCACGTATTTCTAAAAGTACATTCCGGTCGTCTTCAGGTTCTTTGGGTACCAGCAGGCTTCTGAGGTCATCTTCCAGTTTTACCTGCTCTGTTTCAAGTTGCGAAAGGTCGTTTTTGGCCAACTCTCTGAATTCCTCATCGCTTTCAGTGTTCAGCATTTCCTTGTTGGTTTCAATATTGCCCAAAACCAGCTTGTACTTTTCAAACACATTCACCACCTTCTCCAGTTCTTTGTATTCTTTATTCAGCTGGGCAAAGCGCTTCATGTCGGTCATGGTGGCCGGATCGCTCAGCGTTTTGCCTACTTCAATGTACTTACCTTTTATATTTTCTAACTGACTAAACATTTATGTCGTTTAAATGATTCTGTAATTAAGAGGGCGCAAAAATAAAAATAAAGCCGTGTATTAGCTTACTTACCCTGTAAACAGATTCCTGAGCGCCCGGGTTTATACGGTTTAAGAAACTGCGGGGCCTAAAATGCGCCGCTAATAGCGGTAAAAATCAACGCGGTCGTTCTTTAAAATGGCCATGCGGTTTTTTTGTATGGCCGCCATAATAACCTCAGTGGTATCGGGTAGTTGAATAGATTTCAGGTCGAGGGTTACTAGGTTAAAAGCATTAAGCTTATTGTTTTCAAAGTAAACTACCTGGTCCTGAAAAACCTGGAATTTTTTAAGGCCTTTGATAGGAACAGTCTTAATATAGTTTCCGAACACATCAAATACCATAATGCCAATTTCAGGGTCGTTCAAATAAACCACATTGTCCTTTTCAATCATAAAATTGGGGTTTGGCGTAATGTTTACCACGTTATTCAGTGGCTGGCTTTCTTTCGCAATAGTGCCGGTTTCATCAATCTTTTTCAGTTTAAAGTCGGTGTTATCATAAAACCATAACAAGCCATCACTCGAAATGGCAACAGCCGATATGTTCTGATATCCAAGATCGAAAAAGCTATAAACCGTAAGCGGAGCAAGAAATTTATCCAGCGTTATAACTGTCATAAAATCAGGGCAAAATACCAGCACTTTCATGGGGTTGCTTACGTCAACCATACCTATTTTGCCATACTTAAACTCTTCGTAGGGATATAAGTAGGTGCCATCGGGCGAGAACTTAAAAAGCCTGTTATCATCGGCGCTGTAAAAATTGCTGAAGTTATCAATGGCTATAAAATTTGCCTTCGTTTCATAGGTGCCAATAAACGAAAACGTAGTAGAAAAAGACAGGCAAAGCATAACCCACAACCCAAATAAAAGAGGGCTGCCCTTTGCTTTCAATGCCTGGTATATTTTACTCATTTTCATTCGCCGTTTACTTGTAATATTTTAAAGCCAGTTCGGTGCCATCAAAAACGGCATAGGTTTTATAATCTATCCAATCGCCGGTATTAATATAGCGGCTTTTTTCGTTCAGAGCTATGTCTAAAGGCAAATGGCGGTGCCCGAAAATGAAATAATCAAAATGCTCTTTAGCCAAAATACCTTTTGCAAACTGAACCAGCCATTCGTTTTCTTCTCCCCTGAATTCTTCAAGCACCTTTTTATCGCCCTTTACGCCAAACCGGCTTTTATGCGAAAAGAAGGAGGCAATTTTAACCCCCACATCAGGGTGCAGCCATCTAAACAAAAACTGGCTTAAAGGGTTTTTAAAAACCTTCTTTATAAACTTATAGCCATGGTCGCCGGGCCCTAAACCATCGCCATGGCCAATGAAGAATTTTTTGCCTGCCAGGCTTACCTGTATCGGTTCTTTATAAACCTTAACCCCCATCTCTCTTTCCAGATAACCAAACATCCAGAGGTCGTGGTTACCTGTAAAAACGTAAACCGGTATACCTGCATCTGTCAGTTCAGCCAGTTTACCCTGCAGGCGAACAAAGCCCATGGGCACTACCGTTTTATATTCGTGCCAGAAATCAAAAATATCTCCAATAATATATATGGCGGCTGCATCCTGTTTTACCTCATCCAGCCAACGCACAAAAAGCTTTTCGCGCGCAAGGCTTGATGGTGCATCGGGTGTACCCAGGTGAAGGTCGGAAGCGAAATAGATTTTGTTTTTTGCGGGCATTATTAATTTTGGATATTTAAAGCCGGAATTTGAAACCTTTGGTTCCAACCCGTTAGCTACCAGCTAAAGAACGAAGATAAAATCTAAAACCAATTTGCAGTATAGCTTTAAGCATGGCCTCAAAAATCATTTTCACATTTTTTCTTACGATTGGAACTTTTTGTCTGCCCGCTCAAAGCTTAAAAAATTTTGCCGATAGCATTCGTATTACTTATCATATTCCCGAGTTAAGCTATGCGATCCTTTCTTCCGATTCGGTTTACGAGATGCAGGCATTAGGGTACATCAAGATAAACTCAACGCACAAAGCTACAATTAACGACCGGTTTCGGATTGGCTCCAACACCAAAGCAATTACAGGTTTTATTGCTGCACAACTTGTAAAGCAGCGAAAGATTGAGTGGAACACCAGTTTCTTTGACTTGTTTCCCGAATTAAAAAACCAGGCCCGGCCAGACTACTTTAATCTAACACTCCTAAACCTGCTTAGCTTCAGAAACAACTTTATTTCCTATAGCTACCCAAATAAAAAACCGCACGAACATCAATTTAAAGGAGATGAAAACGAGCAACGCCGAAAGTTTGTTATTTGGGCATTAAAACAGAAACCGAATCCATCAGAAAAGGAGATTAAGTTCTCAAACATAGGATATGTTGCAGCTGCTATGATGCTTGAAAAAGTTTCAGGCAAAACATATAAGCAGCTTGTAAGCGACTTAGGTGGCCAATTGAAAATGGACATTGAATTTGGCAATCCAAATTATACCGACACTTCGCAGCCCTGGGGGCATAACAATAATTTAGTGCCCGAGGCACCTGCGGATAATTATAAACTGAACTGGTTGCTTGCCGCAGGGAATATAAATTTAAGCATCCCGGATTATGCAAAATTTATTCAACTACAGTTACTTGGGCTTCATGGTAAATCAAACCTTTTATCTATGGCTGAGTTTAACTTTCTGCATTATGGGTTATCCCATTTTGCCATAGGTTGGTTTTGGGATGTTAACCAAAACGGGAATGGGATTTCGTATAACACCGGAAACCCAGGTACATTTTTATCGCAGGTCTGCGTTATAAATGAGGTTGACAGAGCCTATATCGTACTTACCAACGTACAAAGCGATGAGGCGGCAAAGGGTATTGATGTTTTGCTAAACGAGATGAAAAAACGCTACGGCCAGTAATTTTTGGTCAAAGAACTACAGTACCGGCGGCTATACACATTTCCAATCGCCGCCATTATTTATACCTTGGCCTTCTCCCTTAAATTTGTCATCGGCTTTTCGTAGTATTTATATAAAAGAGTTGAAAGGGCAATAACCAGTACCCAATAAAGAAAATAGAAGGCAAATGAACTAAGAAGCGAACGCCGCATAAAATGCGATGTTATTACCTGGCAAATAACCGCCAGGTTAAGCAGATACATTGAATACGATATTACACTGATATGCGTAACGGCTTTCGAAAACCGACCTTTGCCTTGTTTTATGCTATCCATAAAAGGGAAGAACATCAGTATAAATAAACTGTTTAAAGAGTTATTAAACACCCGGCAAAGCGTTTGATAATTTGACTTGTCTACATACATATAAACGTACAGCAATACAAAAGCAGCAAAAAACAGGATGTTCTTATAGCGGTACCAATACTGCCGGTAATAATATTTAATCCAGGCGCCTAAAATGCCGAAAGCAATGGCATCCAGTTTATAAATGACGATACCCTTCGACCTCAACCCTATCCAGAGGTCTTCATGATGCAGATTTATGCACCTTAATAAAAAGGGTATCGTCATAAATAAAATCGTAGCCAGGAGTATAAACTGTTTAACGCTGCCCCTTTTCAACACCAAAAAGCCTGTAACTATTGTTGCGGGAAACAGCAGGTAAAACCACTCCTCAATAGTAATGCTCCACGACTCCCAGAAAAAACCGAAAAGAGGGGTGAAAAAATTTTGTATAAAAAGGAAATACTTAATGCTGATGTATTTTGTTTCGGCATCAATAAGGCCCGTGCAAACAAGCACTACGTTAATCAATAGCACCAGGTAATAATTAGGCAGGGTTCTGAACCAGCGCCGCTTTAAAAATTCGGTTATAATGCTGAATCCGACTCCTTTTTTCTCGAAGGTAGAGATGAGTATAGTGCCTATCAGGAATCCGCTTAGTACAAAGAACACCTCCACCCCTTCAATAAGCCTTACCCACGGAAACTTTGTATCAACCTTGTCCAGTATCAAATTGCCGTGTATCAGCACCACCTGCATAATAGCATAAGCCCTCACTATATCAAGGCCATAAACCCTGTTCTGATAATCAATATTCAAAGCAAAGGGATTCCGCATACATGCTCCGGAGGTTTTTTGCCATTAAGGCGGCTAATAACTCCTGAACACAATAATACATTTATTTCATTGTTGCCTAATATCAGGCCATCTACAATGCTTTGTTCGGTTCTGTTAATAAAAACAGCCTTTTTATTGCGCGGCCATTTCATCTTGGGTATGCGCATAATGCTTACTATCTTTGAGATAATGAGAATGACAGTGGTAATTGCCCTTGTTGGAATGTGTTCTGCGCTGTTTGCACAAAACAGCGGACAAATTGCAGAGCAGGAACTGAAGGCTCGTGAAAACAATTTAAAAAGTCTTTCCTCTTCTTCTGTCAGCAATACAAATATCACTTACCAGCGCCTGGAACTTTATGTTGATCCTGCCGTCAGATACCTAACCGGTAAGGTAACTACCGTTTTTATTCCGGATAGCGCTATCAGTTTTGTTGAATTTGACCTTTCAGACACCCTGACCACCGATAGCATTATTTACCACGGGCGCACACTTCAGTTTACGCACACCAATAACATACTGCACATTAATCTGCCGGCTAACCTGCCCGCTGCTCTAGCAGACTCGCTGGCCGTTTTTTACCAAGGGGTACCCGATAGCAGTGGCTTTGGCTCATTTGTGCGCAGCACCCATGATAGTTTTCCTGTAATCTGGACTCTTTCTGAGCCCTATGGTGCACGCGATTGGTGGCCGTGTAAACAAGACCTGACAGATAAAATTGATTCAATAGACATTCTTATAACCACACCATCGGCCTATAAGGCTGCCAGTAATGGCTTACTGGTTGAACAAACCACCACCGGTGCAAACACTGTTTACCATTGGAAACACCGCTACCCTATTGCTGCTTACCTGGTTTGTATGGCAGTTACCAACTACCGCGTTTACACCGACCTGGTGCCATTCCGGGGCGACACTTTGAGCATCTTGAATTATGTTTACCCTGAAAACTATGCTGCCGATACCATTGCCTCAAAGCTTACCATATCAGTGATGCAACTTTACGATTCGCTTTTAGGCATGTATCCTTTCAGCAAGGAAAAATACGGACAGGTTGAGTTTAACTGGACCGGCGGTATGGAACACCAAACCATGACATTTATGCATGATTACGGGTTTGACCTGGTGGCGCATGAATTGGCACACCATTGGTTTGGCGATAAAGTTACCTGCGATTCATGGCATGATATCTGGCTTAACGAGGGTTTTGCTGTTTTCCTTACGGGGGTTTCATATCATAACATTGCACCGTACTGGTACCCTTATTTTAAAATGGCCAGCGTAAGCTCTGGCTGTGCTGTACCTGACGGCTCGGTTTGGTGCGACGACACCACCAGCATAGCACGGATATTCAGCTCGCATCTTTCATACTATAAAGGTGCCGTAGTATTACAGCAGCTTAACTGGATGTTGGGCGACAGCATTTTTTATGCAGCCCTGCGCAGTTACTTGTCAGACACCGGCAACGCTTACGCTTTCGGCACAACAGCCAGCCTTCAAAAGCATTTAGAGCAGATCAGCGGAACAGACCTGGGCAATTACTTTAACCAGTATGTATATGGCAAGGGGTTTCCGTCATTTCAGGTATACTGGAGCCAGGATTTCTCGCACCAGGTAACATTAACCCTGGGCCAAACACAATCAGACCCCTCGGTCGCCTTTTTCCAAATACCAGTACCCATCGAATTTAAAAATGCTGTTTCCGATACTATCATCATCTTCAACCCAACCACCTCAGGTCAGACTTATTCCTTCTCGCTGCCTTTTCTGGCCGATAGCATATTGTTCGACCCGAACTATGAGATCCTTTCTGCTGATAATGTAATTACACGCCGGTCAACTGCAGCTTTTACGTGCCTTATTTATCCCAACCCTGCTGCAGGGGTTTTGCAGTTTCAATTACAGACCGAAACCAGTGGCAATGCTGAAATAAGAATTTACGATATGCTGGGCCAGCCTGTTTACACCGGCAACACAGCATTACAAAGCGGCTCTAATTTCCTTAATATTGATATTACCCATCTGCCGGCTGGAGTTTATGAGCTTAGGGCTATAACAGACAAGCAAAGCATTACCAGCGCTTTTGTTGCAGGTAATGCCGGGATTAAATAGCCATTATTGTACTATGGTAGAGATAGTAAGCTATACGCAACAGACCCGTGAATACATAAAAACATTAAACTATGAATGGCTTGAAAAGTATTTTGTAGTAGAGCCCAATGATGTAATTCAGTTAGCCGACCCGCAAAAGGAAATAATAGACAAAGGCGGTCTTATTTATTATGCCAAATATAAAGGCAGCATAGTAGGCACTGTTTCTCTGCTTAAAGCAGACGACGGAGTTTACGAGCTTGGTAAAATGGCCGTTTCAGAGAGGGCACAAGGCCTTGGTATTGGCAAAATTATGATTGAGCACTGCTTTAAAATTGCCACGCACCTTGGCATTACTAAACTTATACTTTACTCTAACACCAAATTAAAGCCTGCAATTCATCTGTATGAAAAATATGGGTTTACAGAGGTGCCGCTGGAAGCCGGACATTATGGGCGCGCTGATATTAAAATGGAGAAGGTGCTGTAACAAGCCACAGGCACCGGTTAATCAACACTATTCGTAAGGCCGAATTTAACTGACAAGTGCATAACATTGCCCTTACAAATGAGAAAATAGACTTAACGAACCAGCATAATTTTACCGCTGCGCTCACCACTCTTTTCGCCTTTAATGTCGTAAAAATATATGCCACTGGCTTGCTCTGCTCCGCTACCGTTTTTGCCATCCCACATTACCTGAAAATTACCGCTGGCAACCTCGCTGCCTGCTAGCAATGTCCTTATCAGCTGACCTTTTTCGCTATAAATTGAAAGGGTTATGTTTTCGGGCTGGGCTACAGAGAAGGAGATAGTTGTTTGTTTCATGAATGGGTTTGGATAAACCAGCTCATTGGCATAATTGCTGTTCCATATTACCGGCGTGCCGGTTTGCAGCGAATCGTAACAATTATTTGCGCCTATAAAATATGTTGCCGATATATCTTTGTTGTGCCGGGTTGAATTAGTATCAGAGGGCAAATAAACGCGCACATAATCTACCTGCACACCGGCAGGGCTTACGGTTACCCTTAAATGACCGGAATTATTAAGTATATCGCCGGTAACATAACCATAAGCAGTGGCAGAGGTATTATTAAAGTTGGGTAAACTTGGTTGTGGCGTTTCCTGATAAATGAGACAATCTTTTTCCTGCTGGTCGTATAAATGGTCGTGGCCGTGAAAGAAAATATTTACGTGGTTTTCGGTGAGCAGGTCTTTTATGGGCTTATACCAGCCAGGGCGGTTGGCCGCAAATCCCGGGGTGCTATCCAGGTTGTTTCCTCCCCATTCATATAAATCAGCATATTCAACCCCACCGCGGCCCTGGCCTTCAACTCCGCCACCCACCAATTGATGCAGAAATACGAATTTAAACTTGGCTGTGCTGTTTTGCAGCGTACTGCGCAACCAATCATACTGGGTTTTACCAAGCGACCAGTTCCAACCTGTTAACGAATCGGGCTTAGGATTGGTGTACCAAAAAGGGTCAAGCACAATAAACTGGGCATCTCCCCACTGCCAGGCATAATAGCTTTGTCGTTTACCAATATAGTCATAGTTAGTAGTATCGCCGGTATAAAACCCATTGGGCTCGGGGTTCAGAAAATATTGTTTGCGCACCTGCGCATCCCAAACCGCTATATTATTGGCGGTACCGTTCAGATACCACCCTGCCTCGCCTTCATGATTTCCAAGAGCAATAAACAGCGGCACTGAATTACCCGGGGTAGAGTAAAAGTTGCGGAATAATCTGCACCGGTAAGGAATGGTATCATAAGGCACTACATGTGCAGTGTTTTGCAATTTATCAGTCATTAAAAAATCACCCAGGTCAATCATAAAATCAGGCTTATCAGAAAGCTGATTCAATAAACATTGGCGGTAAAGCGCGGTATCGCTGTTAGCATCATCATGCGGATCGGCCTCCACATCAAATGTAAAAGTGCTGCCGGCCGGGCGCTGTGTATGAAAGGTATATTGCGGCCTGGCTGTAAATCCGGTATCGCCCGGCTGACGATAACAATAACGGTAATAATAATACGTATTGGGTTGCAGGCCGTTTAATACCACCGCAGCAGCTACACTATCGGCATAAGTTTGCCAGCTTGTATGATTTGTAAAGCTGCCGCTGATGGTATCGTACTGAACACTCACTTCCACCGAATCGGCAAACATAACCTGCACAGTAATACTTGTATCTGTTGGGCGCGACAGTAATTCAGAGAAAATAACCCGCTGCGCTTTTACACTCATATTCAGCAATAGCAGCAAAATCAAAATAGTTCTCATACAATAGATTTAAATGATAGACCTTTTTCTGAAAATAAAATCAATGCGTTATTACTATCTTTTTATTAATAGTATATTTTCCCGTTTCTATAGTCATCAGATAAACTCCGTTGGCAAGGTTACTGACATCAAATACGTTTATCCTGGTTTCCAAAACCGGCTGCCCAAGATCATTGAACATCCGGATGGAATAGTCCTTAGGTATATCCGGGAAAAGTACCGTCAAATGGTCGTTGGCCGGATTGGGAAAAGCCTTTACATAATTATCGCTTAGAAGGTTTTTTACGCCATTTACAACGGGCGTGGTATCGCAGGTGCCAATGGTATAAGAGAAAGCAACCTCTTTATTGTGATTAGCACCAATCAGCGTGTCTTTAGGCAGGTAGTTTTTTACATACTCAACATTTACACAGGATGAAGACACCTTAACCCTTACATAGCCGGTGTTCTCAAATGTGTCGGAAGTATAAGCCCCGGCATTAACGCTACCTTTATTGTAAGTTGAATCAGCCATCATGGGCACTTCCTGATAAGTTACACTATCCATTACCTCGTGCGCAAACAAATGGTCATGCCCCTGAAATAAAATGTTTACCCCATATTGTACAAACAGCTGATGAATCGGCATAGGCCATCCCGGACGTTGTGCCGGAAAATCGTAGTGGCCGTTTTGTTCATATCCGCCCCATTCACTCAGCTTGGCGGGCACTATACCACCCCGGTCTTCACCATTGGGATGGTGAACAAACACAAACTTAAATTTGGCAGTACTGTTTTCGAGCGTGCTTTTCAGCCACGAGTATTGTGTCCATCCCAGGGTCCAATCCCAGCCATTGGGTTTGGCAACCAGCGAATCCACATGGGGGTCTACAGAGTCGCAATCAAACCTATAGGCATCTAAAACAACAAACAAAGCATTTCCCCAATTAAACGAATAGTAATCGTCAGGCAATCCGATGCCATTGCCTTCTGCATTTATATTGCCTGAATAAAAACCATTCGGTTCTGGATTAGCATAATAATATTTACGCCAAAGGGTAGCCCAGGTGCCCAGATTATTCGGTGCCAGAGTATCCAGGTAATACATCTTTTCACCATCGTGATTTCCCTGGCAAATAAAAAACGGCACCGAATTACATGCAGCACCCAGCCATGGGCGGTAATCCCTGCGCAGCGAATCCA
>Ga0316217_10007012_pt1 | contig 10899 bp, 8 predicted proteins | sample 1anoAmetaG_FD_203633 | JGI IMG/M metagenome (GOLD analysis project Ga0316217, IMG submission 203633) | Freshwater microbial communities from Trout Bog Lake, Wisconsin, USA - 1anoA | ecosystem: Environmental > Aquatic > Freshwater > Lake > Hypolimnion/Profundal zone | place: USA: Wisconsin... | reverse complement strand
CCATGGGCGTGGTCTGCGTCAACTGGGGCTGGAACCCGTACCTCTCGATCGCGGTCTGCCTGGGCAGCGGCTCCCTGCTGGGCCTGGTCAACGGCCTGATGCTGACCCGGCTCAGCCTGCCGCACCCGTTCATCTCCACCCTGGGCATGCAGAAGATGGCCCGCGGCATCGCCCTGGTGGTCACCGCCGCGGCCCCGATCAGCATGTTCCCCAAGCAGGTGCAGTTCCTGGGCAACAACTTCGTCGGGCCGGTGCCGGTCAGCTTCATCCTGGTGGGGGTGGTCTACGTCCTGATCTTCCTGTTCCTGACCCGGACCACCGTGGGCCGGCACATCTACGCGGTGGGCGGCAACAAGGAGGCCAGCCGGCTCAGCGGCATCAAGGTGGACGGCATCCTCAACCTGGTCTACACCATCAGCGGCTTCACCGCGGCCCTGGCCGGGCTGGTGCTGGCCGGGCGGGTCAACGCGGTCTACCCGCTGGCCGGGGTCGACTACGAGACCGACGCCATCGCCGCGGTGATCATCGGCGGGGCCAGCTTCTTCGGCGGGGTCGGCACCATCGCCAACACCATCATCGGGGTGATGCTGATCGCGGTCCTGCGCAACGGCATGAACCTCATGAACGTCGATTCCGCCTACCAGACCTTCTCGATCGGCGCCGTGATCATCGTCGCGGTCTACGTCGACGTGCTTCGTCAGCGAGTCATGAAGAGCGCCAAGTAGGGCTCTTTTTCTTCCCACCCCCCCCTCTCTCCCAAAGGAGATGCGCCATGAAGAACAAGTTCAAGATCCTGGCCGCCCTGGCCATGGCTTTCGTCGTCGGCAGCGCCCCGCTCGCGGCCGCCGAGAAGGTGAAGATCGCGATGGTCCTCAAGACCCTCAGCAGCCAGTACTGGAAGATCGTGGCGGCCGGGGCCCAGGACGCCGCCAAGAAGAACAACGTCGAGCTGATCCTGCTCGGCCCCCCGACCGAGGACGCGGTTGAGCAGCAGATCAACATGGTCCAGGACGTCCTTTCCCAGAAGCCCGCCGCGCTGATCTTCAGCCCCTCGCAGCCGGCCACCGCGGTCAACGTGCTGGAGAAGGCCAAGGCCCAGGGCGTCCCCGTCCTCCTGGTCGACACCGGCATGCCCGCCGGCTTCAACGACTACCTGACCTTCATCGGCACCGACAACATCGCGGCCGGCAAGGCCGGCGGCAAGGAGCTGGCCTCCCTGCTGCAGAAGGGCGACAAGGTCATCCTGCTGGACGGCGCCCCCGGCAATCCGTCCATGACCGACCGCTGCATCGGCGCCGAGGAAGTGCTCAAGGCCGCCGGCATGGTCATCGCCGCCCGCCAGCCGGCCTACAGCGACCGCGAGAAGGCCTACACCGCCACCCAGAACATCCTGCAGTCCACCCCCGACATCAAGGGCGTGTTCGCCGGCAACGACGAAGAGGCCCTGGGCGCCCTGCGGGCCCTGCAGCAGGCCGGCAAGAAGGTTCCGGTCATCGGCGTCGACGCCAACGCCGACAACCTCAAGGCGATCCTGGCCGGCGACCTGCACGGCAGCGTCGCCCAGGGCAACTACGACATGGGCCGTCTGGGCGTCGAACTGGCGCTCCAGGCGATCGCCGGCAAGCCGGTGCAGAAGCGCATCGATTCCGGCGCGACCATGATGACCAAGGCCAACGCCCAGAAGCTCCTGGATTTCCGCGCTTCCATCAAGTAGCGGAACCCGGGATCGGGGGAGGGTGCAGGAAGCGTCCGGCCGGAGCGGTACCCGGCCAGGCGCCCCCCCCCTCCCCCGGCCTTCCCGGGGCGAGCGGCCCCGGATGTTGAAAAGCCCTATATTTCAGTTCCCACCCCTGGAGGATTTCATGTCAGCACCCCTCAACATCGGCGTCATCGGAGCCGGCCGGATCGGCAAGATCCACGCCGAGAACATCGCCTACTTCATGCACCAGGCCAAGCTCAAGGCGATCGCCGACGTCAACCTGACCCCGGCCATCGAGACCTGGGCCAAGGGGCTCGGGGTCACCACCGTCAGCAAGGATCCCGACGTGATCCTGAACGATCCCGAGATCCAGGCGGTCATCATCTGCTCCTCCACCGACACCCACTCCGACTTCGTCATCAAGGCGGCCAAGGCCGGCAAGCACATCTTCTGCGAGAAGCCGGTGGACCTGACGGTGGCCAAGGTCCTGGCCGCCCTGGCCGCGGTGAAGCAGGCCGGGGTCAAGCTGCAGGTGGGCTTCAACCGCCGGTTCGACCACAATTTCCGCCAGGTGCGCGAGCTGGTCAAGGCCGGCACCCTGGGCGAGCCCCACATCGTCAAGGTCACCTCGCGCGACCCCGCGCCGCCGCCGCCGTCCTACGTGGCCGGTTCCGGCGGGATGTTCCTGGACATGAGCATCCATGACTTCGACATGGCCCGCTACCAGGCCGGCAGCGAAGTGGTCGAGGTGTTCGCCATGGGCGCGGTGCTGGTCGACGAGGGCATCGGCAAGGCCGGCGACATCGACACCGCCGTGGTCACCCTGCGCTTCGCCAACGGCGCCCTGGGCGTCATCGACAATTCCCGCGAGGCGGTCTACGGCTACGACCAGCGGCTTGAGGTGTTCGGCTCCAAGGGCGCCGCCATCGCCGAGAACGACCGCGCCAGCACGGTCCGGGTGGAGACCAAGGCGACGGTGGCCTCGGACAAGCCGCTCTGGTTCTTCCTGGAGCGCTACAAGGAAGCCTTCATCGCCGAGATGCAGGCCTTCATGGAAGCCCTGGCCGAAGGCAAGCCGGTGCCGGTGACCGGCGAGGACGGGCTCAAGGACCTGTACGTGGCCCTGGCCGCCAACCTGTCCATGAGGGAAGGCCGCGTGGTCAAGATCGCCGAGATCGAAGCCCAAGCCGCCGCTGGAGCCGCGAAATGCTGATCACCCACGCCGAACCGTTCCAGCAGGGCCTTGACGCCATCGTCGACCGCAGCGGTCCGAACGCCGACGTCCTCATGGACTTCGGCGTGCTCACCCTCGCTCCGGGCCAGAGCTGGACCGCCGGCGCCGCCGACGAGAAGGCCCTGCTGCTCATGTCCGGCGCCGTGGACCTTCGCTGGTCCTCGGCCCGGACCGGCGAGGCCGGCCGGGCCACGGCCGCCCGGACCAGCCTGTTCGACGAGGACCCCTCGGTCCTGCACGTGCCCGACGGCTTCGAGATCGGCGTCACCGCCGGCCCGGCCGGGGCCGAGCTGACCGTCTCCCGGACCGGCAACCCGCGGCCGTTCCCGGCCCGGTTCTACGCCCCGGCCGACTGCCGGAGCGAGGAGCGCGGCAAGGGCACCCTGCGCGAGACCAGCACCCGGATCGTGCGCACGGTGTTCGACGGCAGCAACGCGCCCGAGGCCAACCTGGTCCTCGGCGAGGTGGTCACCGCGCCGGGCAAGTGGTCCAGCTATCCGCCCCACCACCACCCGCAGCCCGAGATCTACCACTACCGGTTCCTGCCCGAGCAGGGGTTCGGCCTCACCGCCATCGGCCAGGAGACCCACACCCTGCGCCACGGGGACACGGTGATCATCCGCGACACCCAGGACCATCCGCAGGCGGCCGCGCCGGGCTACGCCATGTGGTACGTCTGGATCATCCGGCACCTGGACGGCAACCGCTACGACGGTCCCAGCTTCACCCCGGACCACACCTGGGTGCAGGACCCCGCGGCGCCGATCTGGGCGCCGCCTTCCGAGCGATAGGAAAAGAGGGATTATGAAAACGGTGCGATTGACCATGGCCCAGGCCCTGGTGAGATTCCTCGACTGCCAGTTCGTCGAGATCGACGGGGTGGAGAGCAAGTTCGTGGCCGGCATCTTCGGCATCTTCGGCCACGGAGTGGTGGTCGGCCTGGGCGAGGCGCTGGCCGCCGGCGGGCACGGGCTGCGCTTCTACCAGGGCAAGAACGAGCAGGGCTGCGCCCATTCCGCGATCGGCTTCGCCAAGCAGAAGGACCGCCGGCAGATCATGGCCGTGACCAGCTCGATCGGCCCGGGCGCCCTGAACATGGTCACCGCCGCCGGCACCGCCACGGTCAACCGGATCCCGGTGCTGTTCCTGCCCGGGGACAGCTACGCCTGCCGGCAGCCCGACCCGGTGCTGCAGCAGGTGGAGCAGCCCACCGACTGCAACATCACCGCCAACGACGCCTTCAAGGCGGTCAGCCGCTACTGGGACCGGGTCAGCCGGCCCGAGCAGCTGATGACCGCCATGATCAACGCCATGCGGGTGCTCACCGACCCGGCCGAGACCGGGGCGGTCACCATCTGCCTGCCCCAGGACGTGCAGGGCGAGGCCTACGACTACCCCGAGGCCTTCCTGGCCCGGCGGGTGCACCACCTCGAGCGGCGGATCCCCACCAGCGGCCAGGTGGCCCGGGCGGCGGCCCTGGTCGCGGCGGCGCGGCAGCCGCTGGTGATCTGCGGCGGCGGCGTCCGCTACTCCGCCGCCGGCGCCGAGCTGAAGGCGTTCTGCGAGCAGTTCCACATCCCGTTCGCCGAGACCCAGGCGGGCAAGGGCGTGCTGCCCTGGGACAACCCCTACAATCTTTCGGGCATCGGCGCCACCGGCAGCCAGTGCGCCAACCGCCTGGCCCAGCAGGCCGACCTGGTGATCGCCGTGGGCACCCGCCTGGGCGACTTCACCACCTGCTCCAAGTGGCTGTTCCAGAACCCGGCCTGCAAGATCCTGGGCATCAACGTGGCCGCCTTCGACGCCTACAAGATGGACGCCGAGCCGATCGTGGCCGACGCCCGGCTGGCCCTGGCCGCCCTCACCGGGGCGCTGGCCGGCCAGGGCTACCGCTCGGGCTGGGGCGAGGTCATCGAGCGCGAGCGCGGGCTCTGGAAGCAGGAGGTGGACCGGCTCTACGAATCGCCCGAGCCGCTGGGCCAGGTCCGCTGCCTGGGCGAGCTGAACGACCGGCTGCTGCCGGCGGACGCCATCGCCATCTCCGGTTCCGGCTCGATCCCCAGCGACATGCAGCGGGTCTGGCGGACCCGGACCCCGGGCGGCTACCACATGGAATACGGGTTCTCCTGCATGGGCTACGAGATCGCCGCCGGGATCGGGGTGAAGCTGGCCGAGCCCGGGCGCGAGGTGGTGGTGCTGGTGGGCGACGGTTCCTACACCATGCTGCACACCGAGCTGCTGACCGCGGTCCAGGAGGGCCTCAAGATCATCGTCGTGGTCCTGGACAACTCCGGGTTCCAGTGCATCGACAACCTCCAGGGCTCCCAGGGCATCCCCCACTTCGGCAACGAGTGGAAGCGGCGCACCGCCTCGGGCCAGCTGGCCGGCGAGAACCTGGCGGTGGACTTCGCCATGAACGCCGAGAGCTGGGGCGCCAGGGGGCTGCGGGCGCGCACGGTGGCGGAGTTCCGGGCTGCGGTGGCCGCTGCCCTGGCGGAGCCCGGGCCGGTGGTGATCGACGCCAAGGTCGCCGCCAAGTCCATGACCGGCGGCTACGACAGCTGGTGGCGGGTGGGCACCGCGGAAGTGTCGGACAATCCCGAAGTGGTGAAGGCGGCGGCGGACGTCAGGGAACAGGTCGCCAAGGCGCGTAGATTCTAGAACCCGGCCGGAAGGCTCAATCACGGAGATGACCATGGATGCCAACAAGATCAGACTGGCGATCGCCCCGATCGGCTGGACCAACGACGACCTGCCGGAACTGGGCGGCGAGATCCCCTTCGAGCAGTGCGTGAGCGAGATGGCGCTGGCCGGCTTCAAGGGCAGCGAGGTCGGCAACAAGTACCCCAAGGACCCGGCCGTGCTGAACAAGGCCCTGGGCCTGCGCGGGCTGACCATCTGCAACGCCTGGTTCTCCTCCTTCCTGACCACCCGGCCCTACGCCGAGGTGGAGGCGGAGTTCATCCAGCACCGCGACTTCCTGCACGCGGTCGGGGCCCGGGTGATCGGCGCCGCCGAGCAGGGCCACTCGATCCAGGGCCAGGCGCTGCCGGTGTTCGACCGGAAGCCCAGCTTCAGCGACGCCGAATGGCAGCGGCTGACCGAGGGCCTGAACCAGCTGGGGGCCCGGGCCCGCGAGAAGGGCATGAAGCTGACCTACCACCACCACATGGGCACCGGGGTGCAGAGCGCTGCCGAGATCGACCGGCTGATGAACGGCACCGAAGCCGGCCTGCTGGACCTGCTGTTCGACACCGGCCACCTGGTGTTCGCCGGCGAGGATCACCTGGCGGTGCTGGCCAAGTGGGGCAGGCGGATCAAGCACGTGCACCTGAAGGACGTGCGCCCGGCGGTGGTGGAGCGGGTGCGCAAGGAGAAGCTGAGCTTCCTGGAGGCGGTCAAGCTGGGCGCCTTCACCGTCCCCGGCGACGGCTGCATCGATTTCGCGCCGGTGTTCAAGGCCCTGGAGGCCGCCGGCTACGAGGGCTGGTTCGTGGTCGAGGCCGAGCAGGATCCGGCCAAGGCCAACCCGCTGGAATACGCCATCAAGGCCCGGACCTACATCCGGGAGAAAGCCGGCCTATGAGCACCTGGAAGAGCCCCCTGTTCGAAATGACCCAGACCACCCCGACGGTGCTCTGGAACGACTCCGCCGCCATCGACGAGCTGAGCTATTCGATCGAGCACGGCGGCGTGGGCGCCACCTGCAACCCGGTGATCGTGCTGGACGTCCTGAAGAAGGCCATGGACGTCTGGAAGCCGGAGATCGCCCGGATGGTGGCCGACCATCCCACCGCCAGCGAGGACCAGATCGCCTGGCAGCTGGTGGACCTGCTCTCGATCAAGGCCGCCGAGCTGCTGCTGCCGGCCTTCCGCGCGAGCAAGGGCCGCAACGGCCGGCTGTCGGTGCAGACCGACCCGCGCTTCTGGCGCGATCCCGCCGCCCTGGCGGACCAGGCCGAGCACTTCAACGGCCTGGCCCCGAACATGATCGTCAAGATCCCCGCCACCGCCGCCGGCGTCGAGGCGATGGAGGAGGCCACCTACCGCGGCGTCAGCATCAACGCGACCGTGAGCTTCACCCTGCCCCAGGCCCTGGCCGTGGCCGAAGCGGTGGAGCGCGGGCTCAAGCGCCGGGAGCGGGAAGGCAAGCCGATCGCCGAGATGGGCCCGGTCTGCACGATCATGGTCGGCCGGCTCGACGACTGGGTGAAGGCCTCGGCCGACAAGGCCGGGATCCTGCTCGAGCCCGGGGTCGGCGACTGGGCCGGGGTGGCGGTCTTCAAGAAGGCCTACCGGCTCTACCAGGAGCGCGGCTACCGGCTGCGCCTGCTGTCGGCGGCCTTCCGCAACTACCTGCACTGGAGCGAGTTCATCGGCGGCGACGTGGTGATCTCGCCTCCCTGCGGCTGGCAGAAGCGGATCAACGCCAGCGCCATCACCGTGGAGAACCGGATCGGCCGGCCCATGGAGTCCCGGCTGCTCGAGCCGCTGATGGCGCTGCCCGAGTTCCGCCGCGCCTACGCCGAGGACGGCCTGAGTCCGGCCGAATTCGCCAGCTACGGCGCCACCGCGCGCACCCTGCGCCAGTTCCTCGCCGCCGGCGCCGACCTGAACGCGCTCGTGCGCGAGATCATGATCCCCAACCCCGGCTGACCCGAAGGAAACCCGCCATGAGCCAAGCTCCGAAGAAACTGAAGTACTACGTCGACGGCGAGTGGCGCGAATCCGCCACCGCCAAGTACATGAACTGCTTTGACCCCTCCACCGGCGAAGTGATCGCCCTGGCGCCGCAGTGCACCGCCGCCGAGGTCGAGTCGGCGATCGCCGCCGCCCAGCGGGCCTTCCCGGCCTGGGCCGACACCCCGCCCAACAGCCGGGTCCAGGTCCTGTTCCGGATGAAGGCGCTGCTCGACCAGCACCTGGACGAGCTGACCGAGCTGCTGGCCCGGGAGAACGGCAAGGCCCTGAACGAGGCCATGGGCGACGTGCTCAAGGTCACCGAGGTGGTGGAGTTCGCCTGCGGCATCCCCAGCCTGATGCAGGGGCCGGCCCTGATGAACTGCACCAAGGGCTTCGACACGGTCCAGTACATGGAGCCGCTCGGGGTCTTCGGCGGGATCGCGCCCTGGAACTTCCCGGCCATGATCCCCATGGGCTGGATGGCGCCGCTCTGCCTGGCCACCGGCAACACCATGGTGCTCAAGGCGGCCAGCTTCGTGCCGCAGTCGTCCATGCGCATCCTCGAGCTCTGGGCCGAGGCCGGCCTGCCCAAGGGGGTCCTGAACCTGGTCACCTGCGGCCGCAACGAGGCCGAGATCCTGCTCAAGCACCCCGATGTCAAGGGCATCTCCTTCGTCGGCTCGACCGGGGTGGGGCTGCACATCTACGCCACCGCCTCGGCCAACGGCAAGCGGGTGCAGGCCCTCACCGAGGCCAAGAACCACGCCCTGGTGCTGGCCGACTGCGACCTGGAGCGCACCGCCCGCGGCATCGTCAACGCCGCCTGCGGCTGCGCCGGCGAGCGCTGCATGGCCCTGCCCACCATCGTGGTCCAGGAGCCGATCGCCGACCGGCTGGTGGCGCTGCTCAAGACCTACATGTCCGAGCTGCGGATCGGCCCGGCCTACGACAAGGCCACCCAGCTGGGCCCGCTGGTGACCGCCGAGCACCGGCAGTCGGTGATCGACTGGATCGAAAAGGGGGTCGAGGAGGGCGCGCAGCTGGTCCTGGACGGCCGCGGGGTCAAGGTTCCCGGCTACGAGAACGGCTTCTACCTGGGCGCCAGCATCTTCGACCAGGTCAAGCCCGGCATGTCGGTGGGCGACCGCGAGATCTTCGGGCCGGTGCTCTGCGTCAAGCGGGTCAAGGACTTCGAGGAAGGCCTGGCGGTCATGAACGCCAACGAGTTCGCCAACGGCTCGGTGATCTACACCCAGAGCGGCTACTACGCCCGGGAGTTCGTCAAGCGCACCGACGGCGGCATGGTCGGGGTCAACGTGGGCATCCCGGTGCCCCTGGGGATCTTCGGCTTCACCGGCCACAAGCGCTCCTTCTTCGGCGACCTGCACGCCATGGGCGCCGACGGCGTGCGCTTCTTCACCGAGCTCAAGAGCGTCACCACCCGCTGGTTCGCCGAGCACGACGGCAAGCCCGCCGAGGTCGCCAATTCCTGGGACGGCATGATCTCCATGCCCGGCGACAAGCATTAGGCAGTCAGTCCCCCATGGTCCCTCCGGCGGCGCCCAGGCGACGCCGGAGGGCTTCTCCAGCCTCGGGGGACGACGAACTGGCCCTGGAACGGTTCCGGGCCGCGTTCACGCCGGCTTGAAATCATTGGCTGAATTCGATGCCGCCGCCCCGGCTCCCTTCTTGCGCGCTCCGCTCCGCGGGTGCTCACGGCGCCGCCCCCGGCCCGTCCGGGAGCTGGCGGAACGGCTCCGGGGTGATCAGGCTGGGCCCCGCGAACGGATGGTTGTAGGCCAGCATGAGGAAGAAGATGGTGCCCAGGCTGGCCCCCAGGGCCGTGGCCATGAGCAGGTGCTGGCGCAGGCTGCGGGTCCACCAGCAGCTGCAGAACAGCAGCAGGATGGCCGAACCGATCCCCAGGGAGATCCACATGCAGGGGTCCAGGTAGGACGTGCCGGCCCGGATCCGGTCCTGGCGCAGGCCGCGGTACCTGGAAAGCTCGGCCAGCGCCTCCTGGTGCAGCGGCAGCTCCCCCGCCGCGGCAGGCCGGTGGGCGGTGAGGGTCCGGTCGAAATCGGTGATCAGCCGGTGGGCGGCCGGGTCCTGGCCGCCCCGGGCCAGCGCCGGCCACTCCACCTCGACCACCTGGCGCAGGTAGCTCCGGAGCTGGCGCTGGGCCGGATCGCGCAAGGCCGCCGGGTAGGAGTCCAGGTCGTGGTAGAGGTTGTGCATGCAGTTGGCCTCGGCGGCCACCCCGAGGGCGACCCGGTCGTAGTTCTGCCAGACCGCCACGGTCACCATGGCGAACACCAGCGCGAACATGGTGCCGATGGCGGTCCCGAAGATCTGCCCCACGGCGGCGGTCTCCGGCTCGAACCGGGCCCAGGGGGCCCATTTCCGCACCGCCAGCACCGCCGCGAGCGCCAGCGCCATGAAGGTTCCCACCAGCAGGAGCGCGGTGGGCAGGGCTGACAGGCGGTTGACCAGGTCGATCATGGACAGGGCTCCCGGGCGGGTGCGACCCCGGCCAGGGTCCGGCCGGATCCAATATATTAATAATTTAATTCAATTGCACCCCCCGGCAACCCTCTCCGGCGGAGCCGCCGGACCACGGCGGACCGCCACCCTTCGATGCCTGCCCCTCGGCCCGGCCGGCATTTCCGGGGCGCCCGGCCCACCCTGAGAGCATGTCGCAACATCTTGATCTTGATCACGTAAGCCCCACAGGTTATTGCGCATGGATGCCGAAGGACGGATCCTTGGGGTGCGCGGTCGAGGCGAGTGCAACCTGGGCCATCCGATTTGAATTTTTCATTCAGTGGATGATCCAAGGGTGCCCGCAGCAGGCATCCCCCCCTCCGGGCGCCGGTTCCAGTCCCCTGGCCTTGCCAGGTTTCCGACGGGCCGGCAGTCCCCGCGCCACCTCCCACCACGGCTGATCGAACCCAGGAATAGCCGCCATCCCCCACCCGGGCCCAGGGCCGGTTCGCCCCGGCACGCCCGCAACCCGTTTCTCGGAGCCAGAGATGAACAAATCTCCACTCACCACACTCACCTCACTAGCGACACTCGCCACCCTCGCCCTCGGCCTGGGCACCGTCCTGGCCGCCGCCCCGGGGCCCAAGCAGTTCGACCCCCAGCTCGCCGCCAGGATCGACCAGATGCGCGCCGAGCTCCAGCGCGGCGGCAAGAGCTACGAAGTGGACGTGAACCCGGCCATGCAGTACAGCCTGGACCAGCTGTGCGGGCTCAAGCCCGAGCTGCGGCCGTTCGACTA
>Ga0316217_10007011_pt1 | contig 10900 bp, 8 predicted proteins | sample 1anoAmetaG_FD_203633 | JGI IMG/M metagenome (GOLD analysis project Ga0316217, IMG submission 203633) | Freshwater microbial communities from Trout Bog Lake, Wisconsin, USA - 1anoA | ecosystem: Environmental > Aquatic > Freshwater > Lake > Hypolimnion/Profundal zone | place: USA: Wisconsin... | reverse complement strand
TGTTTTGCCGGAGCTTTCTTGACCGCAGCCTTCTTCACCGGCTTTGGAGCAGTCTTCTTCGGCGGAGCTTTCTTGACCGGCTTCGGAGCTTCGACTACGGGCGCAGTCACGGCCGGTGGAACAGGCTGGAACTCTCCCTGTCTGCCGATCCGCACGGCCCCGTCGGCTTCTTCTTCCTCTTCCTCGTCGTAGTCTTCTTCTTCCTCTTCTTCTTCGTCTAACGGTTCGTGGTATTCGCTATCGCCAAATTCTTCGTTGTCGTCATCGCGCCCGAAGGGTTTCTCGTCGAACATTTCTCCTCCTGAAGTCTTTCGCCTGATACGCCGCTCAACAACTGATGCCTGAGAATACACTAGAACCGGCGCGGATTATAGCACAGCACTTCCGCCGACCGACTGCCTCCGAGAACCCCGGCCCTGGCTCTCATTCCCGCGGCGGTAACCCGTCTTGCCTGACCACCAAATGCTCTTCCCGACGATCGCAGATGCCGTAACAAAGGTGCCGACCTGGGATTGTATTCCTGCCGGGATGGCCGGGATTATGCCAGCCTCGCCGTTGGCTGGCAATCGAAAAAACTCGATGGGATAGATGAATGCAGGGCTGAACTGGGAAGTCAGCCCTCGGTGCGGTGAACCGGAACCGCCTACTGGCGCGGTTGCGGAATGACGAGGACGTCGCCCGGCCGCAAGCTGGCCGCCTTCTGGTTGTGCTTGCGCAAATCCGCGACCGAGACCTTGTAGTGGCCGGCAATCGAGCTCAGGGTCTCACCCTTCCTCACCCGGTGCACTACCGGCGTATCGCCGCTGGCCTTACCGGCCCCCTTGTGGCCTGCCGGGGTCGCCGCTGTGCCCGGGCCTTTCCGGGATTCGGCCACTGCCGTCTTGCTCTTGGTCGCGGTCCCGGCTTTGGCCGCCGAGGCGCTATTCTTGGCGCCAGCCTGCTTGCCGGCGGCAGTGCTGCCCTTGCCCGTCGTACTGTTGCCCTTCTCGGCTGATGCCCGGCTGGAGCCCGCCGGCGAGCCCGCCACCGCGCGATGGATCAGCAGGATCCGACCGGGCGTCAGGGCGTTCCCCTTCAGGCGATTCCAGCGCCGGACCATGTCGGCCGGCACGCTGAAATCACTGGCCACCGAGGCGACAGTGTCACCCTTGCGCACCTTGTACTTCGTGGCGAGCTTGGAGTAGGCCGGGACCTCGCCATCTCGTCCCGGCGCCAGGGGCACCACCAGTCGCATATCGGTTGTGAACTCTTCGTCCTTAAGGTGGTTCGCCTGCACCAGCGCAGCCGCGGTCACCCGATATTTCTTGGCAATCGAGTTCAGGCTCTCGCCGGTTTCAACCCGATGATACCGCCACCAAAGGCGGTTGGGGGGCGGCACGGCGGCAATCGCCTTTTCAAATCTTTCCTTGCTGCCGACGGGCAGCCTCAGCTCAAACTCCTGATCTTTCGGCGTGGTCAGCCGCAGTAGGGCGGGATTCAGCTCCTGCAGCATCGCCACCGATGTCTCGGCGCAGTCGGCAGCTAACCGGAGATCAATAGCGCTGTCCAGCAATACCGCCTCATACGGCAGCGGAACCTCGCGCCGCAGCCGGTCCAAGCCGTACTGCGCCGGATTCTTGGACATAATCGTGATTGCCAGGATGATGGGCACATAGTTGCGGGTCTCGGCCGGCAAGACGCCCCGCCGGTACAGTTCCCAGTAGTCGGCATAGCCAGTGCGCTCGACTGCCCGCTGCACCGTGCCCGGGCCGGAGTTATAGGCCGCCAGGGCCAGGTACCAGTCGCCGAACTGGTCGTAGAGATCCTTGAGGTGCCGCGCCGCCGCCCGGGTGCTCTTCACCGGGTCCTGCCGCTCGTCCACCCAGCCATTCCGTGCCAGTCCGTATTGCAGGCCACGGCCCGCCATGAACTGCCACATGCCCCGCGCCCCGGCCCGCGACAACGCCAGCGGATGAAATCCCGACTCGGCCTGGGCGAGGAAGATCAGGTCCAGCGGTACGCCCTCAGACTTAAGCGTCTCCAGGATCTGGTCGCGGTAGCGGCCCGAGCGCACGTAGCCGTGCTCCAGAAATCCACGGCCGCTGCGGGAATTGGAGAAATAGTTAATGTAGGAGGCCACCGCGTCGTTGAGCGTAAGTGGCAAGTCCGACCGGGTGTTCTTCAGCTCCTCTTCCGCCTTCGCCTTTACGCCCGGATCAACCGGAAAAGTAACTTCGTTGGACTCGTCAATGGGCGCTTCGACGGCGCGCGGCTCTGTGAATCCGTCGCCGTTTTTTACCGCCAGCAGTTCGAACTGATATACGCCTTCGGCGATCTTCTCAAACTCGCGTTCGAGGCGCTCATCGCTGCGAATCGGGATGCTGCCGCGCAGCAGCAGGTCAAAGGCCCGGTTGAAGTTGGCCTTGGCCGCTTCCAGCCGCCCGGCCTGGTAGTTCGCCCGCCCCGCCTGGTACTCTTTCTCGGCTTCGGCGATCAGTGCTTCGATGCCATCCGGCTTTTGCTGACGTACCTGAGCCGCCGCCGGAGCAACGGGTTTCGGGGCCGGAGTGGCTTCCTCCTGCAAGCTGGGGGCTTGGGCTCCCGCAGGAGGCAGGACGAGCTCCTTTTTCGGCTCCGTCTGGCAGGAGCTGAGCAGCAATGCCGCGCCTAGGACAAGGCTAAGTTTATGAAAATAATAACTTTGCATAACATTCGATAGAGCGCGGCCACCCGTCTCGGAAGCGTGGGTGAATGTCTGAATCCTACTATCGCCAGCCCGGCAAAGCAATTGCCGGAGTTGTCTTCCCCTGCCGACTGCCGAGCCTGGGGTATGGCCACGACCGAGCTGCCTTCCAGCAGGTCGATTCGTTGAGCCCGGTATAGCCCCAAGAGGAGTAGAACAGGAGTCACTCAGCATGGGCGGGAAGACGGCTTATCATTCCGAGTCTGTTGCATAATGTCTGGCGGGGGTATGGTGAAACAGAGACTGCCCTTGAAGCCCTGCGTGCGTTGCCGCCGGCCGACCTCACGTCGCCGCGCTGGACGCGCCGTCTGTCTGCGCTGCTGGGTTCTGCTCACCGAACTCAGCGCCGACAAACCGGCCCGCCGCCAAGGCAAGCTGAAAGGCTCGCACGGGAGCAGTTGACAACACAAGAGCCCTCCTGAGGTGCAGGCAATGGACGACCCCGACCGGCAGACCAAACTGCAGGCGCTGGCGCGCTGCAAGGAAATCGGCGAGAAGGCATACGATGATATGTACGAAGCCCACTCGTCAAGCCAGGCCACGGCCTGCTATAGCGACGCCAAGGAGGCTTTCTACGACGCCATGCGCCTGGCCCGTGAGTTGTCCCTCAGCGATGAGGTCGCGGCTCTGGAAAAGCGCCTGGAACATATCAAGAGCGTTTTTCGCAGCCAGTTTTCCTGAGCGCCGTCCGCAGAAACTTCTTCCCAGGCAGGTGCGCCATGGCATTGTTCAAGAACCTGAAACGCTTCCTCGGCGGAAACCCGGACCAGGCTGAAACTGAATCTCCGAGCCGCGCTCCGGCGGGTGAGCCAACCCCACCGGTGGCTGCTGCTGACCCGGCGGTGCTGGCCGGCATTCGCGCCAACGCCAAGCTCGTAATTGAGACCTGCGGGCCGCTCACGGATTTTGAATTTGGCTACAGTGCCGAGTCGGTGGAATGGCTGGCCGGATACATTGAGCGCCTGCGGGCGCAGGGCGCGAGTGAAGCCGATCTCGGCCAATACACCAGCGTCTTCGGCTCTTTTCTCGGCGAGGCGATCCTGGCGTCCTTTGGCGGCCAGTGGGCGCTCGACGAGCACGGCTGGCATATCGCTTTCGACGCGCGCAATAAGGCGTACCCATTCGCCAAGGTCGAGAAGCAGATTCACAACGGACTCGAAGACTCGATTGCCGGCTTCTACTCGGTGATTCCTACGGTCTTCGCCCGGCGCAGCTAGGCGAATCGCAGCGACGGCGCGCCCCCCAAATCCTGGTGAGTCCAGCGACGGCAGCCGGGTTCAATCCGCAGAGAGCGTGGCGGCCGGTTTGGCGCCCTGGGCCACCTTCCGCAGCATCCACGCCACCACCGCCAGTCCGATCAAGAAGACCAGGAAAAACAAGGCGATGATGCCAGTCTGCGAGGCGACGCTCACCTGATCCACCCGGAAGTACGGCGCCAGATAGGCGGTGCGCAGTGCGTCGCGCAGGACGACCATGGAGGCGACGGTCACGACGGCAGCCGCAATCGACATCCACGCATTACGGTCCGCCGACTTGCCGCTCTTCGCTTTGGCCAGCACCAGGTGCATTACGGCGCCGATGGCGGAGATGAATCCAAGGCCAAGAACCAACATGGCGACCCAGTCCTGCCCGAGAAAGGAGGTCCGCACGCGGGCGGGCAGCCATACCAGCCACCAGAAGCCGACGGCAAAATTCAGCAAGGTTGGCCCCAGAAACAACTGGCTGCCCTGCTCCAACAGCCAGCGACCGTATTCGGTCTGTCGCCGCCCGATACCCATGGTCACCAGCATCAGGCCGGTCAGCGCGAGCGCACTCAACAGAAAGTGCAGGTAGCGCGGCAGCAGCGTCGGTTCGCTCCAGTTCAGGTTCCAACCGGAAGCGCTGCGCCCATAGATTCCGGCCCAGCGGCCGGGATCGAGCATGAGCGTGAGATTGTTGCTATAGACGAAGGCGATGATCGCCAGCAGCGCGAGGGCGGCACCGAGCACCGGCACGACGGCTCCGCTCCAGCGTCCTTTGCGCACTGCGAGCGAGAAATAGTAGACACCGTAATAGCTCGCCACCACCATGGCAATTACAGCGATCCACGGGGCTCCCATCAGGATCGAGCTGGCGTAGAAGAGCCGTCCGTAGAGCACCTGCAGGAAGAGCAGCGGCGCGACGCCCAGCGTGATCGTGAGGGAAAACAGCACCGGCAGACGGCGGGCCAACTCCGTCGCCAGTTGCGCGGCATGGGCGGAACGGCGGCGGCGCAAGCCGCAGACCAGCGCGGTGAGCGCGCCTCCGACCAGCGAATTCATCAGCAGCAGGTGCAGCACGAAGGTCAGCAGCAACAGCCCGCGCAGCAGCCATAGCGGTCCGGGGAGCGGCATGGGATCCACTTGCGGTATCGGCACAGTCATCGCTCCTTTTGCGCTCCGCCGGCGGAGCCATTGGCAAGAAATTCAGCCAAGGCAAGCTTTTCGGCCTCGCTGCCTGTAAACGGCGGCATGTCTGGGCTGAGGTCGCTCAGTGAGCCAATCAGTTCGCTGACTGCACCCGGCTCCATCCCGGCCAGAGGCAAAGGACGACGGGAGCCGCCAATGGTGTGGCAGAGCGCGCAGCGCATCTCGAAGACCTGGCGTCCCAGCTCCGCCTGATTGGCGGCGCGGGGCAATCTCTCAGCCACCGAGGCCAGGTATTGTCCCAGGACATTGCGGTCGCCTTCGTTGCCGGCAAATTCGGGCATCGTGCCGCGCGTCAGCGGAAGGTGCAGCAACATTTCGCGGGCAAAGGGAGCATCCCAGCCCCGCACCCGCGAATTCATCGCGCGGTAGCCTTGGCGCGAATGACAATTGCCGCATTGCGCGCGAAACAGCGCCGCACCCTTGCGCAACGGTTCCTCTCCGGCCAGTGCAATCCAGGGTGACGCGCTGGCCGCGCCCGTGGCGCGGATGCGCGCCACGTCGTCGGCGCGCACGTCATTGGCATAGATGTAGCCGCCAATCGCCCAAGGCTTGCGGCTCACCTCCCGCACATATTCGCCGGAAGCCATCACCACGAGTCCGCACAAGAGCAGCAGGGCGGTGACCAGCGGATTCATCCAGCGCGGCTTCCAGAGGGCGAAGACCAGCGCGAGCCCCAGGGCCAACACCGCGAACAAGACAGCCGCCTCCGCCGCGTAACGCACGGCCGTGATTCCTCCCGCCAGGTATCCGCGCGCCGGCACCGGCAGCTGCTGGCGGTACCAGGCGGCAAAAGGAACCAGCAGCACAACGCCCACGATGAGCCAGCTCCCGGCTCGTCGAATCAACCGCTCGCGCGCCGGTCCCCGGGCGGTGACCAGTCCGAACATCCCGGCCAGCGCCACCGCCATCGCGGTACGCAGCAGCAGCGACGGCGCGTAAGTCGGATTGAAGAACCCATCCCAGAAATCGTGCGTCTGCAGCCAGCGGCCGGGGGTGAGCATGTAGGTGATGATCCCGTTGATGACCGCCAGGCTCGCCCACGACGCCACGACGTAAATCCAGCCAATGATGAGGTGCGCCCGCCGTTCCAGGTGGTCCCATGCATAGACATAGATCAGGGCCGCGGCAATTTCGACAAAGAAGAAGACCCACTCGATGGCCCATCCCCAGACGTAGGTGTGGATAAGCGAAGAGGTCGCCTCCGGGCTGACCAGCGCGATAGTGAACCAGATGCCAACGCCCGTGACAGCCCCGAGCACGACCGTCAGCAGGGCAAAGAACTTGGCGTGTCGCCGCACGTAGGCCAGCAGTTCAGGGTCATTGGTGCGGCCGGCTGCATGCTCGGTCATTACCAGATAAGCGCCGCCGCCCACCGCGAAATGCGAGATAAAGACGTGCAGCACGGCGACCATGGCGATCAGCAGACCGCCGGGAATCCCAAGCTGCCAGGCAGGATAGTTCATGCGCTCCTCACACCCAGTAGCGTGCGTGGGCGAGCACGCCCGCGCCGTGATTCCGCGCACGCGCAGGTGTGACAAGCACTCCCGTTTTGATCCGCAATGCGCTCACCGCCCACTGGCGATTCACATGGTATTCACACGTTTGTAATTCCGCATTAACGCTCATCGGCCAGAGTGAAGGCAAGCGTTTCCGCGTAATCAGTTAATTTCCGGCCCCACCGTGCGCACCCAGAGCCATGTCGGGTCCGCACCGCACCGTTGCGGAACAGTGGGTGCAGGGCGGGGCTCTGTGCTTTGCAAAGGAGAAAAGAGGATAGATGAAGTTCGTAAAATGGAGTTTGCCGCTGCTGCTCTCGGCTGCGCTCTGGGCTCAGACAGCTCCTTCCACCCAGACTGCGACCGACAAGACCGCAACCACGAAGACCACGACCGCTGCCAAGCCGGCGGTCAAGAAGGCCGTCAAACCGGTGGCCAAGAAAGTGGCCGCCAAGCCGGAACCTTCCCAACTAGCTGCTGAAATCGATGCCCTGCGCCGCGCCGTTGCCGACCAGCAACAGGCGATGGAAGCGCAAAAGCAGGCACTGGCAGCCCAGATCCAGCAACTGCAGCAGCAGTTGCAGAGCCGCGACCAGTCGATTGCCGCAGCGCAGCAGACCGCGCAGCAGGCACAGACGACCTCTACCCAGGTCGCTGCCAAAGTCGCCGGCCTCGATCAGCTTCAGTCCGATGTTAAGGACGTGAAGTTGAACGCCACCAACACCGCAACCCAGGTGCTGGACGAGCAGAAGCGCGTCTCCACGCTGGAGAGCGTCGTCTCCCGCTTCCGCTTCTCCGGCGACGTCCGCGTCCGCCAGGAAGACTTCCTGCAGAGCACCGCTGCCTGCGCTACCTGCACTCCGCGCGTGCGCGAGCGCATCCGCGTCCGCTTCGGCATTGAAGGCAAGGCCAGTGAAGATTTCGTTGGCGGTCTGGCCCTGGCCACCGGCACGATTTACGATCCGACCTCTAGCAACGATACCCTCACCAGCGCTTTCGAGCGCAAGAACTTCACCCTGGACCGCGGCTACATTACCTACGCGCCCAAGGCTCATCCGTGGCTTCAGTTGACCGGCGGAAAGTTCGCCTACACCTGGATTCGCACCAACCAGACGTTCGACCCTGACATTAATCCGGAAGGCTTCAGCGAAAAGCTGTCCTTCGACATCAAGGGCAAATCGCCGCTGAAGAACGTCACGTTCACCGGGCTGCAGCTGCTGTTCAACGAAGTATCGGCCCCGACGGCAGCCTCGGCCTCGTCTTGCGTCGCGAACTCCACGCAGATCTTCTGTTCCAACGGCGGCAACCTGAAGGGCGCTGACTCCTTTGCGGCCGGCGGCCAGGCTTCGGCCAAACTGCAACTCGCCAAGTGGTTCACGATCACGCCCTCTTACACGATCCTGAACTGGCGCAACGAAAACGCGCTGCTGAATGAGCCTTTGACGGTCAGCAGCAGCAGCGGCGCCGTTGCCGTGACCACGGTCGTTACCCAGGGTCCCCCGGTCGCGGTTGCCATCGCTCCCACGAGCGCGGCTTTCGCTCCCAACGGCCTGACGAACGGCACCATTTCGGTGGGCACTACCGCCACTGGCATGGCGGTCCGCAACTTCGCTTCGAAGTTCCTGTACAGCGACCTGATTCTGGATTCCACGATCAGCACGGGTGCCGCCCGCTGGCCCGTCCGCGTGGTATTGGAATACCTGAACAATCTCAACGCCGCGGCGCACCCGTACGTATGCGCCAACTCCTCCTGCAGTTCGACTTACCTCAGCAATCTGGGCCGCCAGTCGCACCTGTACAAGGCCGAAGCCTTCTTCGGCCAGTTGAAGAACAAGGGCGACCTGCAGTTCAGCTACGGCTGGTGGCGGCAGGAGCAGGATTCGGTTCTGGCCGCGTTCGCCGAAAGCGATCAGCGCGCTCCGACCAACATCCTGCAGAACCTGTTCACCGCGCAGTACCAGTTGCGCAGCAACATCACCCTGGGCGGCAGCCTGTGGGTCGGTCGCACGTTGAACAGCAACCTGCAAAATCGGGTACTACTCAGCACGATCGCCAGCGGGACGGTCGAGCCTTACCTGAAGCGCATGCAGTTCGACATCGTCTACAAGTTCTAACTTCCTCCTTCGCGGAACAACGCGCCTGCTTGAGGGCGCCGCCAACCAGCGGCGCCCTCGATTTTTTGCCTGACGTGAGACGGCCTTACGATGGCGCGAAGCAGCAGATCGGAACTGTGCCCGATGGGGATTCTCCGCGAGGTTTAACCGATGTCAGCGCGGAGTCTTGATAATGAACGACGACAGTATGGTATCAATCACGCGGCGCACGTCGGCCGGAGTGTAACCGGGATCGCCACCCTGGCGCTGCGCCAGAAGCTGGTCGCGCAGCAGGCCTTCGCACATTCCCAGAATAGCGGCGCGCACGGCAGGCACGGGCGCCTCGGAATTGAGTTGCCCATGGTCGCGGAGGCCGGTGAGGGCTTCATCGACCTGATGGACGAAGGCCGCATAACTGCTCGAAACCATGACGATATTGTCTTCGCGGCGGATGCGGCGGCTTTCCAGAAGAAAAAGCTCGCGCAATGCCGGATCGCCTTCCATGCCGGCGATGGCCTGCTCGATCAACTGGCGCAGGTATTCGGAGGGGGAGGCACAGCCGGCCGCCTCCGGAAACGGCATCAGAGTCTTCCAGCAGCGGTCGAAGATGGCCTCCAGCAAGCCGTCCTTGCTGCCGAAATGCTTCACCAGTTGCGATTCGCTGGTACCCGCGGCGCGCGCAATCATAATCGTGCTGGTGTTGCTGAAACCGCGGGAGGCAAACAGGCTTTTGCCGGACTCCAGAAGGCGGTCGTGGGCGGAGACGGTACCGTGCTGATTCATCCCTTGCTCCAACCTGCAGGACTTAGCCGCGCGGTGCAGGCACTCAGTTCCACTGTCCCGCGCCATCCAGCACACGAAAACAGGGAAGTAGGCACATATTAAAGCAACTGGCGTTACAAATATGCCAGCGGGCGTAAGGATTTCGTAAGTTGTTTCAAAATCGGAAACGAAGCGACGGCAACCCCGGCAAATGACGGCACCTGTCTGCCCATGCCGCAAAACAGCGTGGAGTACAATTTCTGAGCCATGCCTGTAACGGTCCGTTCCTTCGCAAAAATCAACCTTGGCTTGCACATCGGGCGGCGGCGCGATGACGGCTTTCACGAGCTGGGCACGGTGTATCAGACAATCTCGCTGTGCGATGTGATCCGCGTCGACGTGCAGCGCGGGATGGGCATCGAGATCCGTTGCCAGGACCCGCGCGTGCCGTGCGATGAAACCAACACCTGCTGGCGCGTGGCGGAGCGCGTGCTGAAGGCGCTGAAGGCGCGCGGCAAGGTGGCAATCACGATCGAGAAGAAGCTGCCGGTGCAGGGCGGGATCGGCGCGGCTTCCGCCAACGCAGTGGCCACCATGTTCGCGCTGGAACGTGCGCTGGGCGCGACTCTCGAGGCCGAGCAGCGTTGGCGGATCGCGGCCGAGGTGGGTTCCGATCTTAACCTGTTCCTGGTGGGCGGAACGGTGTTGGGCATCGGGCGCGGGGAGCAGGTGTTTCCGTTGCCGGACTTGCCGCCGCTGCCGCTGGTGGTGGCGCTGCCTTCCATCGGGGTCTCGACACCGGTGGCCTTCGCCGACTGGGACAAGCAATTCGGACCCCACCAGACGCCGGAAGGTTTGACGGGGGGCAATGCGTCGGCTACAATCGATGTGTTCAGCCGAGCTGTGTTTGCCTGGCTGACAGCAGGGCTGCCGCGTGCGGCAGCCGGTACCACCGCCGGTGTTCCCGCAGAAGGTGGGAGCCAGGCCGAGATACCAGGAAGTTCCGGGCGCGAAAAATCAGCGACCGGGCAGGCTTCCGCAGCGATTCTCGACCTCGTCCGTGCCGGGATAGAAAACGATTTCGAAAGAGTCGTCTTCCCCAAACATCCCGAACTGCGTGAGGTCAAGCGATCGTTGGAGCATGCCGGGGCGCGTTATGCGTCGTTGAGCGGCTCCGGATCGACGGTGTACGGACTGTTTGAGACGGTTGCGGCGGCACAGGCTGCGGCTGCCAAGCTCACGGAGTCCGGCACGGTGGCACTGGCGGCAAGCACGATTGACCGGCGGCAGTATTGGGCGGAGTTATTCGATCGGTAATGGGTAATGCCGGGGCGAGGGCACCCTGCGGTGGCTTGTCCAGTGGATATTTACTTCCAGTGG
>Ga0316217_10007010_pt1 | contig 10901 bp, 9 predicted proteins | sample 1anoAmetaG_FD_203633 | JGI IMG/M metagenome (GOLD analysis project Ga0316217, IMG submission 203633) | Freshwater microbial communities from Trout Bog Lake, Wisconsin, USA - 1anoA | ecosystem: Environmental > Aquatic > Freshwater > Lake > Hypolimnion/Profundal zone | place: USA: Wisconsin... | reverse complement strand
GGTGCAAGGATTGCCCGTCATCCTGCATGGCGATGGTACTTCTATCTGGACATTAACCCATTCAAAAGATTTTGCCGTTGGACTCATTGGCTTGTTAGGAAAAAATGAAGCCATCGACCAGGCCTATCACATAACTTCGGAAGAGTGGTTAACCTGGAATGGCATTTATTCCCTTTTGGCAAAAGAATTGAATGTAACGCCCCACATAGTTCATATACCTTCGGATGTTATTGCCAGATACGATCAAACCTTAGGTGCTGGATTGCTCGGGGACAAATCACACAGCATGATTTTCGACAATTCAAAGATCAGGAAATTAGTGCCTGACTTCAATCCTGTTATTCCATTTGAACAGGGTGCCACTGAAATAGTCGAATGGTACAGGGAAAACACCCAGCAAAAGGAACCGGATGAGTCCATCAATCAGCTCATGGATACCATCATCCGGGATTATTCAGTTTATACTGAGAATATAAGAACTCAATCAGAGTTCAAATAAGAACTTGTAGAAATAGTTATGAGAAAAACTACAGGGTTATTAATTTTAATACTAGGTTTTGTCCTTCAGGTAAAATCTCAGTCATTAACTGATACTGAAATTGTGGGAACATGGTCGGTATTGCAAATAAATGTCCTGACTAAATTACCGGATGATCAGAAAAAGACCGTTGACAGGCTGAAAGAAGCATTCTTGCGATCAAAATTCGAATTCAATGCAGATCATACTTTTATTTTCGACTTTGAACTGGAGAAAATGAAGATTGCAAATGGCTATTGGAAATATAATGATTGGAATAAATCATTCGTTATTCAGGATCAGAAAGATAAAGATACAAATGATTGGAAATTAATGGAGATATTCACAAAGAGAGAAGGTGATAAAATCGTTTTCCAATTGCATGACATATTCGTTGAGTTAGTGATGAATAAAGACTTTTAACAACCTAATACCTGAATATTATGGAAACTACAGCTCACATTCTGATTGGAATTATTGGTATAGAACATTTATATTTCTTATGGATGGAAATGTTTGCCTGGGAAACCACCGGACGGAAAGTATTTAAAGAAGTATTACCAGAAAAGTTATTTATACCGACTAAGATTTTAGCAGCAAACCAGGGCTTATACAATGGGTTCTTAGCTGCCGGTTTGTTTTGGACATTCTTTATTGAGGATGTAACCTGGAAAGCCTATATCTCTATCTTCTTCTTAGGTTGTGTGAGCATTGCAGGGATTTATGGTGCCATGACTGCCAGCAGAAGGATATTTTTTGCTCAGGCTTTACCTGCCATTATAGCTATTATATTGGTTTTGTTGGGCTAAATAGGTTTAAATAAAATCATTCATCCATAATATTACCTGACAAATTAAAATACACTATCATACTACTAACAGTTAAAATTTATAGAATCAATAAATAACACCCCTCCATTACAAATGAAAAAAGTCATTATTTCACTAACAATTTTATGGTTCTGTTTCAGCTTAAGCTCTTATGCCCGAGGCGGATTTGGTGGTTTTCATTCATCATCCCATAGTTTCCATTCATCCAGAACAAGCAGCCATAGCTTGAATGGGAAATCAACCACCCACACAGTAGGTTCAGCGGCTCATACAAATTCAGTCCGTACCCCTCATGCCGTAGAATCAGGTTTTCACCATTCCCCTCGCCCTGTTACATTCTACAGAAACAATCCAAGTTACCGAATGATCAACAATCGTTACTATCCTGTGTATTACCGGAGTCCAAATTACCTGCTTTGGTATTTCGTATTATTCAACCACCGGACTCATAGGAATGATACCATTCATGCCAAATCGAAAGAAGAACTGGATAAAAAGGTAAAATCAGTAGATACCTCCTGGTAAGATCCTACTATTGATAGACCCGATTGATTATACCAAGAAATAAGACATATTACAAAACGACTAAAATAAAGGACAGAAGATTCCTTATTTTAGTCGTTTTTAGTTGATTCTAACCCCAAAATGAAGATTTTCAGTGATTACTATTATCAAGTAAATGATAAATATGTATCTTTGCGACTCTGTTAATTTATCTTTCTAAACAGATTGATTTCCGAAGTTACAACTACCCGAAGATGAAAAGATTCATACTCCCTGCTTTCTTATTGTTTTTATCAGGAATAATTTATTCGCAACAGCGCGATTTGAATTTTTATCTGGATCAAGCCCAACAGACCAGTCCCTTAATTCATAAGAACAAGAACGACAATAAAATTCTTGATCTGGACCTGCAACAAACCGAACGCATCTTAAAGAACCCTGAAATCAACCTGGAATCAAATATCCTGTTTGCCCCTATCATTACGCATACGTCCAATTCCAACCGGCTGGATTTAGTTTCAAACGGATCGGATCATTATTCCGGATACGATTTGGCGATAACCAATGGAGGCCAGTATCAGGCTTTCCTGTCACTCAAACAACCTCTCTTGGGAAATTCAACCCTGAAGGTTTATTCTCAGAAATCTGATATATCTAAAAGACAGAATGATAATTCGACCGTCATGACGATTCATGAAATTGAACAGCTGGTAAGTTATCAGTATATCCTTTGTGTAAAATCGAAAGTACAGATAAGAAACGGAGAACAACTCATGAGTCAACTCGACGATCAATTGAATGTTATGAGGAAACTTGTAGAGAATGCCATCTATAAACAAACCGATTTACTGCTTTTACAGATTGAACGGCAGAACCTTGAAATAGACAATAAATCATTCGAAGATGACTATAAAGGCAATGTATACGATTTGAACCTGCTTTGCGGCATTAAGGATTCAAGCAATGTGGATATTCAGGAACTGAATCTACAACTTAAGCCTGATATAAGCACTTCCTCCCGCTTTTTGACTTCATTTAAGCTTGACAGCCTGGGAATAGAAGCAGATCATACGCTCACTGAATTAAAGTACAAACCGCAACTGAGTTTATTTGCCAATGCCGGTATGAATGCTGTTTATTTACCGACCTTTAACCGGCTTGGAATAAGTGCCGGACTGACCTTCAGCTGGAATCTCTATGATGGCAACCAGCGTAAATTCGAACGGGATAAGTCGAATGTAAGCATACAGACAAATCAATTTGAAAAGAATCATTTTATTACCCAGCGGGAGATTAATAAAGATAAAATTAAAAACCAGATAAGCTCACTGCAGGAACGAACCCTTCTGATTGAGAATCAATTAAAGGAATATGATAAACTTTATCTGGCTTATCAGAATGAATTGAAACAAGGGTTGATTTCTGTCATGGATTTTAAGAATTTATTGAAAGATATTACGGGTAAAAAACAGGATTATTTGTTGCTAAAAATGGAGAAACAACTCTTGGTCAATTCGTATAATTACTGGAATTATTGATAAATTGGTTCAAATTGAAAAAACATCATAGAATTTAATCAAATCATTATATGCGTAACATTTCTATATTATTTTCGATAGTCATCATGTCAATCCTATTGAGTTCCTGTGCAAAGAAGGAGGAGAAGGACGACGCACAAACGCCCGTTGTCACAGTAAAAACTGCACCGGTTAAATTCGGAACAATCGATAACAAGCTTAGTTTTAATGGTAAAACCATTTACCTGAAAAAGAATCTGGTGGTATCGCCTATTTCTGGTTATATCCGTAAGATCTCAGTCAAATTCGGCGATAAAGTCAGGAAGGGCGAATTGTTATTCGAAATACAAACCAAGGAAAACAAGGCATTGGAGAGTACGGCTTCCGGAACTATGGGAATTATCAATGTCACGTCTCCTTCAAACGGAGTCATCAGTTCATTAAGTATAACAGCTTCGGGTGCTTATGCAGTCGAAGGAGGAGCACTTTGCACGGTGTCTGAAAGTAATGATGTCATGGTTCAATTAAATTTACCTTTTGAATTCAATTCACTGGTGCAGACAGGAACAAACTGCACCCTGGTGGTCGATGAAGATACTAAATTTGAAGGAACTGTTTATCAGATATTACCCATGGTTGATGAGGCAAATCAAACCCAACAAATACTTATTAAACCTCATACGAATAAACAATTACCTGAAAACCTGAATCTGGCAGTGGAGCTTTTGAAGGCCAGGCATAGCGGGGGTTGTTTGATTCCCCGGACAGCCATTATGACCAACGAAACACAAACGGATTTTTGGGTCATGAAAGTCGTAAATAATAAATTAGCCATCAAGGTACCTATAAAAAAAGGGATTGAAAATGATAATACAGTGGAGGCACTGTCATCCGGGTTGGCCAATAATGACAAGGTGATCATTGAAGGAGGATACGGTCTTAATGATAGTACCATCGTAAAGGTAATAAAGTAAGCAGAACAGGGAACCCTGGCGGTTAGTTTTGGAATTTAGATTCATTCTTTTGCAATATTAGAAGTAGTTTTTCAGTAAAAACAAAGTTGTTATAGATGGAAAAGATTTTTGTCCGGTTTAAAAGCCCGATAGCAGTTATATTATTACTTGTTTTAATAGGTGGAGCCTTCTCCTATCTGAACATGAAGACATCACTTTTCCCCGATGTTACATTTCCTAAGATAAAGATTATAGCCCAAAACGGGGAACAACCTGTAGAAAAAATGATGGTGCAGGTAACTAAGCCTCTTGAGAACACTATCAAAGGAGTGGACAACCTTCAATTACTGCGTAGTACCACCAGTTTAGGTAGTTGTGAGATTTCAGCCTTTATGAATTGGAATTCAGATATTGATCTGGACAAACAACAGGTTGAATCACAAATAGCCCAGATAAAAAACGATTTACCCCCTGACGTTCAGATAACCGTTGCAAAAATGAATCCATCCATTTTACCGGTTATGGGATATTCACTTCAATCGGATAGCAAAAGCCCGGTGGAACTGAAAATGATTGCACAGTACACTATAAAGCCTTATCTATCCAGGGTGCCAGGTGTGGCATCGGTTCAGGTTATCGGGGGAAAAGAAAAAGAATACAGGATAGTACTGGACGAGAGGAAGCTCAACATACTCAAAATTAATCCTCTTGATATCCAAAAAATACTACAACAGACAGACTTTATTAAATCAAACGGTTTTACAATCGATTATAACCGGTTGTATTTAACAGTTACTGATGCCACCCTTAAAAACATTGAACAACTGAATGATCTGATCATTTTTGATAACGGTATTCGGAAAGTCAAAATAGTAGATGTATCACATGTTGAAATTGCCGAACAAAATGAATATATCAAGATAAAAGCGGACGGCAAAAATGTTCCGCTCATTGCAGTTGTGAAACAGCCTAAAAGTAATTTGATTGATGTTGCGAATCAGGTTTCTGATAAAGTGGACGAATTGAATAAAATTCTGCCTAAAGGGGTGTTGTTAAAACCTTATTATAATCAGGCAGAATTCGTAAGATCCAGTATCCGCAGCATTATTGATGTGCTTTGGATAGGGCTGGCATTGGCAATTTTGGTTGTGTTACTATTTTTACGATCTTACAAGGCAGGTTCTGTGTTATTGTTAACCATTCCAACAACATTGGCACTTACGTTCATAAGCCTGAAGTTTATAGGTTTCGATTTCAACATCATGACCATTGGCGCTATTGCAGCATCGATCGGGCTTATCATTGATGATGCGATTATTGTAGTAGAACAGATTCACCGGACTCATGAAGAATTCCCTGATAAGAAGCCAAAAGAACTGGTGGGAAAAGCCATTCATTTTCTTTTCCCTTCCATGGTGAGCTCTTCGCTCAGTACCATTGTCATTCTGATCCCTTTTGAATTGATGTCAGGTGTGGCAGGAGCTTATTTCAAGATTCTGACTGAAACCATGATCGTGACACTGGTTTGTTCGTTTGTTATCACCTGGCTTGGATTACCTGTTATCTATCTGCTTTTTTCAAAGGACAAAGGACTCTCTGAATCAGCCGACATACATTTAGTAAAACACCGTCCTTGGATAGAAGTCTTTATCAAACGTCCTTATATTAGTATTGGATTTGTTGTTATTCTAATTTTAAGCCTGATACTTATATTGCCAAAATTAGAAACAGGATTCCTTCCGGAGATGGACGAAGGTTCCATTGTATTGGATTATAATTCACCTCCCGGAACCTCCCTCGATGAAACTAATCGTATGTTGAACGAGGTAGATAAAATTCTGGAGTCAACACCTGAAGTAAAAACGTATTCGAGACGCACGGGTACTCAAATGGGCTTTTTCATTACCGAACCTAACAGGGGTGATTACCTGATTGAATTAAAAACAAAAAGACACAAGAAGACCGATGAGGTTTCCAACGATATCCGTTTGCGCATAGAAAAAACACTCCCAGCTTTGACAGTCGATTTCGGACAAGTGATTACCGACATGCTTGGCGACTTGATGAGCAGTGTCCAGCCTGTTGAAATTAAAATATTCGGAGATAATAACAGTAAGTTGCAGGCTCTTTCAAAACAAGTGGCCGATAGTCTTAAAACGATAAAAGGAACTGCCGATATATTCGATGGAATTGTTGTTGCAGGGCCCATGTTGAGAATATTGCCCAAAGAAGAGAAACTGAAACAGTTCGGACTTAATCCATCTGATTTGCAATCTCAGATGGAAACCCATATTTCAGGTCTGGTGATTGGTTCCATCCCGGAAAAAGAACAACTGACCGATATCAGGATGATTTATCCCCAGAATAATAAGACGCCCATTGAAAAGATGAAAGAGGCTAAAGTTTGCACTTCAACGGGTGATTATATTCCGGTGAGTGAGATGGCCGACTTTAGTATCGTTAGCGGAGTCACCGAAATTGAACGGGAAAACCTTCAAACTATGGGTGTGGTGACTGCCCGGTTGAACAACCGTGATTTGGGAAGTGTAATGAAAGACATTCAAAATAAGCTTTCACAAATCAGCATGCCTCCCTCCTATCAGATTGAGTATGGTGGCTCCTACGCAGAACAGCAAAAATCATTTGCCGAGTTGCTCAAAATTTTAATGATTGCAGCCTTGTTGGTATTTACTGTCGTACTGTTTATGTTTAAGGATTTAAAGCTTTCACTCATTGTTATCTTTGTAAGTTCACTAGGCGTTGCTGGTGGCGTTATGGCCTTGTTTCTGACACAAACTCCTCTGAATGTAGGTAGTTATACCGGGTTGATTATGATTGTTGGTATTATTGGGGAGAATTGTATTTTTACCATTCAACAGTTTTTATACGAATTGAAAACTACAACCATCAACCATGCATTGGTATTTGCCATATCTGCCCGACTCAGGCCTAAATTAATGACAGCTACCGGTGCTATTGTTGCATTATTGCCTCTCGCTACCGGCATTGGATCCGGGGCACAAATGCATCAATCATTGGCTATTGCTGTAATCGGCGGATTAATCATTGCATTGCCACTATTATTAATTGTATTACCAAGTTTACTAAAATTACTCCTGAAGAATAAATCCATCGAAGAATAAACATGTGAATCATATAACTTTTACCCAAAATTGTATAATAACTGTCAAACCAATCATAGCGAATTTTGTTTAATCAAAACATACACTCAATAAAGATATACGATTGTTTTGATTCTTGGTGAAACTATTATTATCAAATAAAAAGTAAGAAGAAAATGAAAACTCAAATTGGAATTAAACCGGAAGATTCTGTTCAGGTAGCTGATTCTCTGAAGGTGATTGGGAAGGATTTTGCTGCTCAACACATCTTTTTTGAAGGCCAATACAGGGAATTGGAAGATATCATTGATCAGGTAGCCGAACGAATCCGGGCAATCGGGCATTACACGGAAGGAACAATGGAGGATTATCTGAAGTTGACACAATTAATTGAAAAATCACGGGAAAACAATGACAGTCTCAGTTTTATTAAAGACTTATTGAGTGATCATGAATCTGTCATTATTGAAGCGCGTGAAAATATCACCCGCTTTGATGAAGAATGGCATGATTTAGGGAGTAGTGATTTTTTAACAGGTATTATGAAGGCCCACGAAAAAATGGCCTGGATGTTGAGGTCTCATTTACAATAAATTACAGATTTAAAAAAAGTAGGGATATACCACGGTATATTCCTACTTTTGTCAATAAATACACCAAATTGGTCAAAAAACACATTAAATAAATGTGGGAATAAATTACTTTTGAATGTTGAATACCTCTATTCAATGAATGAATCATCTTTCAAAAAACAAACCCATGAAATCAAAATTTCTGATATCCTTAATGCTTCTTTGTACACCCTTTCTTTTTGCACAAAGTAAAATTCTAAAAGTAACGAACCCGAATAAAGTAGAAGTAAAAAATGCACCGGTTGTCCTTGTCCTGGATAAGTACAAAGATATACCGGTTAAAAAGCGTTCTGAGCTGGCTGTCTTTGTTGACGGAAAACAAGTAAGCAGTCAACTCGATGACCTGAATAAAGATGGAATTCCCGATGAACTGGTATTTCTACTTGATCTGCAGGGTGGCCAAACACGGTCAGTAACGATTAAAACTATCCTTCCTGCCCAACGCGACAGTTTCCCGACAGAAGTGTATGCTGACATGATTAGAAAGCCTAAAAACGGCCCAAAAGAATTTGTCCGTGAAGCTTCATCCACAAAAAACGATATGTACAGTACCATGCATCATCATGGTGTTGCTTTTGAATCAGCTTTGATTGCATACCGTATTTACTTTGACAATAAAAGCACGATTGATGTTTATGGGAAGAAGAAACAACAACTCGAACTTGCTACAACCGAATGGTATCCGAATGATGCACAACTTGCTTCTGGTTACGGGGACGATATTATTCAGGTATTTAATCTGGTGGGAGTAGGTACCGTAAAAGGTTGGGACGGATTGAAAGCTACCCATATTGACAGCTTTGATAAACGTACCCAACGAATTGTAGCCGCCGGTAAACTTCGAACAGTAGTGGAAAGTGAAGTGGAAGGTTGGCAATATGAAGGGAAGAAAATCAATATGACTGTACGCTATATTATGTATGCACGTCACAGGGACGTAGTCGCCGAAGTGCGTGCTTCCGAAGACATTGCTTATTTGGCGACAGGTGTTCAGCAAACTGGTGGTGGTCCTGTTATGAGTGACAGTAAGGGATTGGTTGGATCATGGGGAACCTATTATCCGGTAACAGACACCATTAAATATGCCAAACAAACTGTTGGGTTGGGAGTACTTGTCCCGGCAGTTTCATTATTGAAACATGCCACCGATGGAGCCAACAACCTGGTTCTGATGAATTACCACAAGGGGGAAACGTTGCGTTTTTACCTCACGGCCGCTTCCCGGAAAGAAGAAAAAGATCCTTTCACTTCCTCAGAAGCATTTTTTACCTATCTTAAACAATGGGGGAAAGCGTTGGAACCTGTTATAGTAAAATAACCTGATATTGTTCAACCCTGTCAGCAGTCCGAAGGACTCTGACAGCGGTTGACAACGCTTGACAACGATTGAAGCATATTACATTTTCATTCCCGGCATGCTGTTACCTTTCTTTATTTTAGCTTCATTAATCTCATTCCGATTCATCATACTTGGTTTTCCTGCCAGTTGTGCTGCAGCATCTACGCTAAACGTTCCGTCAGTAACGATTTCCTCACCTTCTTTTAATCCGTTTTCCACCACATAACTATTTCCAAGCATGGGTCCCAATTCAATTTCGCGCATTTTAAATACCGCATCCTTGATTTTGGGTTGTTTGACATACACAATAGAACGTTTGCCTGTCCATAAAACGGCAGAACGTGGAATAACGAGTTTGTCACGGAATTCATCCAGATTAGCCTTCACTTCGCCGGTTGCATACATTTCAGGCTTCAGTTTACCACCCGCATTGTTGATTTCCACCCGAACCTTGGCAACACGATTCACAGGATCAATGACCGGATCAATAAATTTTATATTCCCTGAGAATTTACTCCCCGGCAATGCAAGCAAGGTAAAAGAAATGGCATTCCCCACATGCAGGAAGGTCAGATCACTTTCATAAGCATCAAATAATACCCATACATTCGAAAGATTTGCCACTTCAAACAACACTTCGCCTTCTGAAATATGGTCGCCTGTACTTACACGTTTGGCAGTTACTATACCGCTGGTGTTGGAAACCACTTCGAAATTATTCTTGACATGCCCTGAGCTTTCAATTTTGGCTATCTGGGCATCGGTCAACATCCATTGCCTCAGCTTTTCTTTGGCAGCTTCGTATATCTCAGGTTGACTTACTTTCGATTTGGCTGTTTCAAGTAATTCCTGCTGGGCAGTAACCAATTCAGGGGAATATATCAATGCTAATGTTTGTCCCTGATGAACAGGTTCACCCGTAAAGTTGATAAATAACTTTTCAATCCTTCCCGAAATATGAGCTGCCTGATTTTGCAACAAGCGTTCATCAGCCTGCACTTTACCATAAAGGCGGACTTCTTTCACAGGCTTTTGATGGCTGACAATTGAAGTAGCAACATTAGCCAGTTCCATGGCTTCTTTCGAAAAGACTACGGCATCAGAGTCAATTTTATCTCCCTTGAATTGATTCAGCGGAATCAATTCCATCCCGCAAATGGGACATTTACCGGGATGATCCAACCTGACTTGAGGATGCATGGCGCACGTCCATAGCTGATTTTTGGATTCTATGGCTGAGAGTTCATGATTTTCATTCGGTTGACGTGCCGAATGGAAAAACAACCATCCGAGTAAAAGACCGGCAAAAACCAGTAGTCCGTTACGAACATATTTATTTGAAAATATCTTTTTCATATTGTATAGTATTAAAGAACCCCCAACCCGCGAAGGAGAGATTGAAGTTTGTATTGTTTTATTTCAACTATTTTATATCACTCTTCTTTTATTAGATACTGCGTCTTAGAACCCCCTTTAGGGGGCGGGGG
>Ga0316217_10007009_pt1 | contig 10901 bp, 11 predicted proteins | sample 1anoAmetaG_FD_203633 | JGI IMG/M metagenome (GOLD analysis project Ga0316217, IMG submission 203633) | Freshwater microbial communities from Trout Bog Lake, Wisconsin, USA - 1anoA | ecosystem: Environmental > Aquatic > Freshwater > Lake > Hypolimnion/Profundal zone | place: USA: Wisconsin... | reverse complement strand
ACCTTGGCCTTATCCAAGCGCGAGTGGTAGTACTACTTCTCCATCTACAAATACTTGAAATATTATAATTCGCGAAATCCATTTAGATTAAGCCACCCGCCTTCTCACTAGCTTATTTTGCTGCAAGACTAGTTTTTTTTGCTGCTGTATTGCGCTGAAATCGGCTGAAGCACTGCCATCATCAGCTCATCATTCCTATGGAGGTATTGACTCAGGGTGTAAAGGAATTTCTTTGCTAGAAATGTAACCAAATGATATGATGAATAGTTTATGTTTAATTGTCCAGCCATCAGAGAGGTAAAAGGTTGACGTCAATGCCCTCAATCCAGGTTGTCTCAAGCTCCTTCCCTTCTTTCGTTTTCATGAAGCCTTTGCCATGGGGAAGTCCTTTTTTCATTTCACCCTGATAGGCGATTTCCCCATTCCCATGGTAAATAGTTCCATATCCCTCGCGAAGTCCTTTGGAGTATGTACCCACGTATCTGGACCCCTTAGTGAAATGATACTATCCTTTGCCCTCCTTTTCTCCGTTGTAGAAATCGCCTTCATATTTTCCTTCGGGTTCTTTCAGCTCGCCTGTGTAGACAGCGAATTACCTCTGCCATGGAATTGGTTTTGCTAATTGAAAGTTCCCTTGTAAATGTAGGAGTCGTTATCCCAGCGGAGAGTTCCTTAGGTTCTTGCGCCTTTGTGGAACTTGCCTTCGTAGATGTAGCCTTTGCCCTCTTCGGTTCCCTCCCCTTCAAAGCTATTGTTCTTGAAGCCTCCACTGTAGCGAGTAGTTTAGGAGTAAAACTAACCGTTTTGAGTTTCTGCGCAGTTGTTCCTGAACTAACCGTAGTAGTAAGAGCCGTCAGCGAAGACATAAGCCCCCCTTCCTTTGGCTTTGCCGTGGTCGAAGTAGCCAATGTAAAGCGACCTATCAGGTTTGTACATCTTCCCGAACCCATTGGGTCTGGAGTGAGTCTAGCTGAGATACAACTTACTTCATCTAATTGTCCCACGTAGACGTCGTTGCCGTAAACTTTGGGAGAAAAATCTTCTTGGGTTGGCTCTTATGGGAAAAACTCTGAGTCATCTATCTTTTACTTTTGGTAGCAAGCACTTGTTCGACTTTGGGGGAAACTTCAGGGATCGGAATTACTTCTTTGGGGGCTGGCTTTTACTCACTTCTTGGCTAGGGTTATGGCAAACGTTGAGTTTCTGTTTATGGAGGTGAGAGTATAGACTAAGGCTTTTCCTAGAGTTTGGTGGGGTGTTCTTCGACCTTGGTGGGGGGCTGAGTGGGGTTGTTGTTACCTCAACGATGACGTGCTTGATTAATTAGGGGTCATCATTGAGCATGCCTTGCGTTCTGGTTTCTTCGCAGCAAATTTGATTTCCCATGAATTAAAAAATGAGTAAATCATGCTCACATCTTAATTTAAATTCTGAATTCAACCACTCCTGCTTATTTGTCGTCATCCCTTTATTGCAAGGGCAAGTGCTAGAGGATGGCTGGGTCTCACCTATGGTGGAGGCTTGGGCCTTAAGGTAAGTTGATATGATAACTTTGTAAGAACTTTTTGGGTCTAATGGAGTTGTATTTATATTGTGAGTATTTCACGAATGACAATTCAATGAAATAGCCTGATGCTAAGCACTTTTCTGGTGGACTTATGGTTTATCTGAGTAGTAGAGGGTATCTTCCTTGAAAAAGATGGTCTTTGCTGCCTAGCCTCTATAACTATCAGCTATGATCGGAGTCTGATTTAAAGTTTGTTCTGAAAAAGACCATTTTTCTTGCGAATTCAGCAAAAATCATCGGAATCTTGGTTTGCTCATATTTGCAAAACAATACCAAACAAAGCAACTTGAATGGTTCACAAAACCAGCACACAATCAGCCTCAACCAATATAAATTAACCAATTTAGCGTACTTTCATCAATTCTGAACTTATCTTTGTTTCTTCTATAGGCATACTTGTATTGTATTGCCTAGTCGCCCAGACAACAATAGTGTGCTACGGCACTCCTCATTCACTGCATCCATCAGCTTCACTTTTTATTGCATCTCGATAGATTCACATTCACCACTTTAACTAACTTTGAAACCAGATTGGTTTATACTCTTTCTTTGTCAGCAGCAAAAACTCAATGTTGGTCTCTCAGGAAGGTTCTATTGCTGAACTCTCAACTCCGGAACAATTTGTTTGCAAGGATCAGCCTTTGGACTAATTCTACATCAGCTTAGGTTAGGATTATAAGTTATAGATGTTAGATAAAATTTAAAGTTATAAAATCACAGCCAGCCCAGCCCAGGGCCACTCCAAAACGGAGCAAAACTGGTGAAGGTTGGCATCTGGTTCATGAAATAGTAGCAAACCATGGGGGGCTATTCCGCTGGGTCTCTTTGCTATAGGTTTTCCTTGGGGTCATTTTGCCATAGATTTTATTTCACCTCATGAGCCACAATGCTCTCCTAAGGCTATTCCTACTTGACAGGCAGGGGTGCTTCTTGCTGCTGGTTTTCCAGGGGTTTGTTCTTGAAGTTCCTCATGGGGAACTCTCCGGTGAGTTTGTACTTCTTGAGGATGAGGCGGGCAGTGGTGAGTTTGAGTTTGAGCTTCTTGGCTGCCTTGGATATGATGAGACCCTCGCCTTGGACCATTTAGACTAGACGTTTTCTTTTCTAGCTAGCAACACAAGTACCTGCAGCGAGATCCTCTGGTAGGACCTTATGGAAGACTGATCTCTCTCACGAAACCTCATATAGTAAACTAATTTATTATAATATGGCAGTATAAACCCCACGTTTTAAACGCACAAACACACAATACTCTCTTACCTTGCGACTTCCCTTCAGATACACCTGGCAAATAGGCTCAAACTAAACACAATCGTCTTTTAAACAAAAAAGGCTTTGTCTGTAGCCCCTTTTTCACACTTTCAAATATACAGCAACTCCTCAGCCCAAAGGTGTTTTCTGGAAAACAGGAGTGGGAGGAAAGATGGTGGTTTGGCATTTGCCGGAAGTCCTAGCCCCTGTAGCTCGTTATTTTATTTGTCAGGTTACCTGCTTTTTCAAATAAAATGCTTGATATTTAAAAGCCAACTCTTCACAAGATAATTTGCGGAAAAAGGGTTTTCTGTGCTGGCTGAGAGTCGTGAGCCATGAAGAGTGATTGGTTATGGGCTTGATTGACTTTTGCTTTGGATAATCGAGATGCCAATTTAGTCTCCAAATATCATGGGAATACTACGGAAATATCCAGGAATTCATAATCCTGACGAGAATGGGCTGGAAGGTTCTGAAGAAAGGCCAAAGGTTGAGCCAGCCCCAATAATAATTAGGCTGGACTGAGAAGTGCAGTGATACTGAGACATGATCCGCCAAGAAGTCCAGAGCGTAAAAGTTCAGAAGATGTTATTGCTCTATTGGGGGATGGTTGATATTGCACTGTATTGAAAAAGGTAGGTTTTGATTAATATAAAACGAGTGATATTAAGTTTGCGTTGGATGGAATCAGGGAAGCACCCTTCTGTTCAACCTCAAAACAGCCCACTCCACCCCACTGCACTCACCCCTGCTTACCTGAAGCACTACACGCGATGTATTTAGGGTTCAAGGAGAGAAGTGCTGGAGGGGACTCAACCGGAATCAAGGGGGATGTGGGGATGGGAAGGGGTGGAGTGGGAGATCTCTGGCAGGTGTTTGCTTGCCATGACTTATAATGACGTAAAATGGGTGATTTTGGGAATGGGGTGTGATTTAATTTAGCTGTATAATATGTGTGGATGTGGGTGTGGATGTGGGTGGGAGTATGGAGGTATGGTAATGAGCTTCTTATGATATTTTTCGTTTTGCTTTAATCTGCATGGATCAGCAAGGCCCCTCTTGAGGAGTGGGTTTCCAGTCGCCTTTCATGCCTGATGCTGTGTATTAGCTGACTTATCCCAAGGCCAGCATCTGGTGTGATTTCATGGATGGCCAGAACTAGCTACAATGACTGGCGCAAAACTAGCCGCCGAATGCGGATCGGTAGCCGAGGCAAGGTTTACTGATGCGCGCTGGATGGCCAACAATTATCTAGACGTGCTCGGTTGTTGTGCATGGCTGTTCCAATAGGGCCGCAATCTTGCACCCAGCTGATCAGGTTGGGCAGCACTCAGCCTCGGCTGATGTGGGGGGATGGGTTGCTGAGGCAGGCACCAAGGTTGTGAAGTCGAGGGGTCTGAGCAAAGACGAACTAAGTTGTTTTACTGACTGAGTTGATCTAATTGCAGCATTCTAGAATAAAACCTTAAATAACACCATCCTTTCGCCAGATTCCATCTGCGCATAACCATCGCAAAACAACTCCACCCAACTCCACTAGGGCGCATCATCAGCCCCTAATCCCCACTCACCCAAAATTCATGCATAAATATTACTCCGAATTTAATGCCGAATCCATCCGCCCCCACTCATTCCCCTATCCGACCCCCAAGTGACTCAGATCTGCTTTGAGCCAGGTAGGCAAGGCAGGTAGGCTGGGTAGCTGGCTCGGAACATGTATTATATTCCAATAGAAATGCAGCTTATAGAAAAGCGATACCACGACGCCCCTGCCCCCACTGCCGCCCAAACATCCGCAGCCGTGCTCAGCAAACTCACTTCCGCACATGACTACGTCCTCAAAAGCTACAGGCTCGAGGAAAACCGCCACTTCAGTACTGCTCCACCCATGCAGACCCCACCCACGCGGACGAAATACCCTACCACACTGCCCTCACCAGCAACAGCCAGTAACACCAATAACCAGAACATTCTGACCATGTTGATGAAGATATTGTGCTTGTGGCTCTCGAACTGACGCCCTCTAAAACTTAGGCGCAGTAAGACCCCGCCTAACAGCAGCAGGGTCAACACATGGCCGACTTGGTCTACGTGTTTGACGACGATGAGATCTAACCCCAGCCCGCGACACAATACCTATCCGTAGTGCAATAGAATGAGTCTGCAGTACATTAGAATCAGTCTGTAATGCATTAGAATGAGTAGAACAACCTCAACATAAAGATGTCGGTCAGCAATTCCACCCTCTACATCAGCGAGAGAGGAAACGTGAGTCCTGGCGAGTTGGCGGAGCCCTAGCTAAAACGAAGTCCCCATCTGTTTAGCGCCTAGGGGGCCAGCAAGTAGTAGGAGAGTGAGCAGGAAGCTATGTAATCAGCATAGACTGTTTCAGCGCAGACTGGACGATGCGCGCGTAGCCTGTAGGCGGGCAGCGGCATCTCGTGCCTGAAGGGAGTGTAGATTCTGGGGAAGAGGCAGTAGTAGTAATCGGACAAGCAGGTGGTCTCGATCAACATCGTGGACAAGCCACTGTTCTCGATGAGCAGGCTGCCCTCGGGGGTGGTGCTCAGGTGCATCATCAAGCGCAGCTCGTCCTTCCTCAACCTGCTCAGCCCCGAGTACGACCTCTACCTGGCCAACGGCCTCAAGCACATCGTCTCAGCCAAGAAGTTCCCCATGCGGAACAGGGAACTCTTCAAATTCTCCACCGACCCCTACAACTACGCAGACTCCAACATCCTGGGTGTGATGCATACTAACCCCAACCACAACATCTACTGGCTGCTGGACCTGCCCAAGTACGTGTAATGGCTCAACGTGTCCTTCCTGCACCTGATTGTGGGATACCACCGCCTCAAGAAGCACACCCACAGGAAGTTCACCGTGCTCCTCCCCGAACACACCAACTAGTACCACCTCGCCATCGACTACCAGCAGGCCTACCTCAACTTCGCAGACTACAAGCAAGAAATCGACACCCAGATCGACAATCTGCTCCACTGGGACGGCCAGAGTGCGGCCTCCAGTAAGAACTTCGTGCTGGCTGATGAGGACGAGCCGGAGTATCGGTTCTTGGAGCTGTAGAAACAATCGGAGAACGTGTTCGAGGTGAGCGTGCAGCACCCCCTGAGCCCCCTGCAGGCCATGGCGATAGCGATGACGCGCTTCGACGCCCAGCTCTACTGAAACCTCACACCCACATGATATATTAGTTGCTGTTATTTAACTGGGCAATCATTTGAAGCACCAGATTAATTCTACTGGAACATCTCATTTGTAAGCCTAATGGGATAGGACTGATTGAACGATTTATCGTGTATTTAAATTGGGATTGACTTCTGTCTGTTATCCGTTATTTGCTGGCCTGCCAAGACTAAGCTTGTGGTATTCTGGCTAGACCTGCCATATGCCTCTCCCAATATCATCAAATCGGGGGGTTGGATGGTTTGCCCTCGCCCAGCTGCAACCATCTCCCCCTACGCCAAATATGGAGTGGGTTGGAATGGGGCAACCTAGTTGAATCATTGGGTATGGCGAGTGTGCCAGGTTGAGGGCTGGCAGGAGAGGAGGGTGAAGGGTTGGCCGGGGTAACTGGTGCGGACAGGGGCGACGTGGGTAAATTGTTATGAGTGATCTAATCTATTATTAATCATCAGTCCATACTATTATTAAGCTTGGGGTGCAGCTAATTTTGGATAGGCCGATCTGAGCAAGTCAGAGTGGGTTGGGAGCGAGGTGTGGGCAGGCGTCGGGCCGGAGCGAGTGTGGCTGGCACGAAAATATGATTTTTAGAATTTCCTCACCACCATAGAATAAATATATTCTACATCAATGCCCATTCTAAAATATACTAGCGTTATGCTGCTACTGCGCCTGGCCGTGGCCGTCAGAATAACTGTCCTGGCCACCCTGCCCACCCTCGCCTCCCCCTCCCTCGCCAGCACCCTCATCGCCGCGCACTCGCCCCCCATCTTCACCCTCTCGCTCGACCCTGCGACCAACGCCACCACCCTCAGCAGCTACCAAATCGTGCAGGGCCAGGTGCTGCTCAACAGCAGCTACCCCCTGGAGGACAAACCCAACCAGAGGTGGCAGTTACTGGAAGTGAATGGAGAAATAGTGGCGTTTCCGTTGGTTATGATGGGAAGTTTAGTGGTTCTGGACTAGAAGGATCTGAGTCCACAAAAAACCATTATTAATAAATGGAATTTCCTAAACATTATATCAGCATAAAAATATAATGTTATCTTCCTCTCTACAAACTCTGGCAACATTTATTATACCCAAAAAACCAATCCCTACAGCCACTTCTAACTCCTCTTGGGCTCGAAGCACGTCGGCAACGTCTATTTAAGTTTATCGCCGGACAATCTCTATCTCTGCTCCACTGACCAGTTCACCGGATACATCACCATTTGGTCAGTCCCCACCCTCAACAAGCTCTACTAGTTCAACACCCAAGAAAACGGCATTCGGGCTCACACCTGGGACATCACCTCAAAAATGGTCTACGCCTTTGGCTACAAAAGTGGCCAAGTCTATGCGTTCAGTGTTGACCAATGTCTCCAGCTGGCCAAGCAGGTGCCCTCCGACCTGACCTACGTAACTTCTTGCTTCTATTCCTACTAGAAAAATGAAATAGTGGCCTTTTCGTTCAATCTTTCGGCAGTTGTCAGTTTTTCGACTGTGGACTACACCTATGAGGTCGTGTTAGCTTACTAAGGGGCTGAAAAGATACAATTCGATCAAACTCTAAAATACTTTTCAGTGTTTAACAATTCCACGGCTTCTTACTACGCCATTGAATCCTAATGCACTTCGAATCAGTATGTAGATTCTTCCACCTACCAATGCCGAAATTGTGGCGCATTTTGTCTCTCTTGTAGCTCCGACAGCTGCTACTCTTGCTCCCAAGGCTATACTCTTTCCAGTGATGGCTTCAATTGCTCTAAGTCTGCCAGTTCTGGATCAAATAACTCAACAGCACCTGGCAGCAGCAAAAGCGGCAGCTACCAGCCATCTATCTGGGATTCTGCCTCAGCAGCTGTCATGAACGCAACTCTCAAACTGATCAACGCCACTTACAAGGTGCCAGGACAGCGTCAATTCCTCAACATCTTTTTCTAGCTGTTCAGTTCTTTCGACCACCTAATGCCATACATCTACCACAACCGCACCTACGGCCCAAACATGCTCTTTTTTCTGCACCTAATCCACAACACCATAGACTATCGCTTCAGCATAATCAACAACTAGTTCTGCCAGAAGTACACTGGGATTGACTTCAACCAGTGGAAAAGGAACATCGATTTCAAGTACAACTACAGCTACCAGACTATTGTCTCCATTTAGAACAATGGCTAAGGAATATTCGTCAACAATTTACAGTACTTCTTTCTCAACATACCGCTGACCTTGCTCACCGTGAGTCTCGCGAAATGGGCGTTTCATTTGCTGTTCAACTTCTCCTTCAGTCTCTTCCTCAGGAAGTTCCACTTTTTTGGGATAATTATGATAAGCCTTTTGTAAGGCAATGTTGAACTCTTTTTCTTTTCTTTCGCTGGAGACTTCCTTAACCTGTTCTCTCCCAACTTCACACTCAAACTGGTCAACGTTGCTACCATCTTCGCTGGCTGGCTCTGTCTCTGCCTCTCGACTGTTGGACTCTTCAGCATATATTGGATGTACAAAAAAAACGCGAAGTTCTTGTTCTAAAACTGCAAGGGAAGCCACCAAAGTTCAATCTACTATCTGACTACCAACGGCCTAATGAACATCGCCCGAGGGATGATCCATAGAATACTCATCACCATGCCTTCTGAGCAGTTACTCGCCTTGATGGCTCTAGAGCTGGCTGAGATAGGAATCCACGTTTACTACTTGAAGAAGTTGAAAATATTTGAATCCAGCTTCATTCTGTCGCTTTTGGTCGCATCCAATGTCACCAGAGTGGCCTTGGACTTCTCCTTGCTGTTTTAGTCAGAAACCACAATCTCCTTCTTGGACCAGGTCCACTGCCTAATAATCTTTATAACGATCGTGCTGATATTCCTCGGCGTATTTAACTCAGTGAATGAGCTCCTGAGAGAAACCAAAAAGCTTTTTCTGCTTCAGGTGGAGAAGTGCAGGATCCAAAACAGAGTCAAAGTTGTCTAAAAAACAAATTTAAGGCTCCATATCACCAAATAGAATATATCCAAGCCCAAAAAACCGCGTAAATATAATTGGTCTCTGGCTTAGGGCAAAGTCAAAATCAAGAAAAATGTCCAATTCCAATAAAGCTAAATTACAAGATAATCGACCAAAAACACAATCACAAGCCAGAAGCTGAAGAAGTAGGATTTTACGAACAGAAAAGTTAAGAAAGTAAGAAGAGTTGTAGCCCAAAGTAAGCATCTTAACATCATCTTTACGAAGAAATAAGTAGGCCCCCATAGTGTTAAAAAATGATTTATAGTATTCAGTTATAGTCTCAACTTTGCTTAGTACACAATTGCTCATTCGCTCATAAATGGTTTAAAGATGCTTTTCAAAGACTAAGATCCACATAATCATGGGTTTTATTAAAAAAGGTTGGAGTTCCGAAACTTAGTTCGCCTCGTTTGATACTCCTTCACTGAAGGGTAGCGGTTAAGCCCAGCCAAGCTTCTTTTGAGAGAGTCAGATGTGAAAAGATCACGATAGGAAGGTGTAGTGACAGTAAACCTGTTTTTCTCTTTACTGCGCTTCCATTTATCGTTAAAGTGTTTCACATCTGTGGCATTGTTCAGCACAATCTTGAACTCTGGAGACCTGAACTTGCTCATCTTTGTTAGTTAGTTGACTTTGTGAAAAAGCGTTTTGGAATGAGCCAGGTCCTACAGCAAATTATTTTGAATGAAGTTGTCATTTTCATAGCCTTTTACTCTTCTCTAGAGACTGTACTTCTACTTAGGTCTTTAGTTCTCAGAAAATGACTGTTTATGCTTCTTCTTTTGGATCACGAAGGTGTAACTAAGCTCAGATTGCAGCTGTTAGAAAATTCTCTATAACTTTACCTCCTTAAAGACACTAAGACGTTCTAAAGCACTTTTAGGGATGATCATTATCTCAGTAAAGTTCTGTCCAGCTTTGGCAAAAAGCTATCTTGCCTGTTTTTCCTGCTTGAACTCATAGGACCCGAAAATTCTATCTTTTTCGAGAGAAGCGATTTAGAATATCTTCTACTTTCTTCCCTTTAGAATTTTGACTTGACCTTGCATAATGAAGTAAATTGCGTCAACTATCTCCCCTTTCTTATAGATAAATCGGCCAAAGTCCAGAGATAAGACGGTGCAGAGCTCGTAAAACAATAACTTTTATCCGTTTTTGATTCCCTTTAGAATCGGCAAATCCAAAAAGAACAACTTTTTAAGAATTGTTTCAGTTTTCTGCTTTATTCGATAAAGAAAAAAAGTAGCAGTTGATACAATTGCCTAGTTCCTCTCTTGAATGAGATAGCCCTCTCTAAGGAAAAGGGAATCTTACGAGTTAAATAGTTTTACTGTCATATCCTAGCCTGCAACATAGCAGTAGCCGGGGTCGAGCTGATATGGAGTGCCCGGCATAATTGTTAAGGTCTAAAGAGAGTGCAAGAAGTAATCCTTGATTATGGAGATGTCGTAGTCGTTGAGTAAAAGCTTGAAGTAGTGAAAATCCTTTATTTTTAAGTAGGTTGAGTAGTCTTTCGCGCTGTCTGCTCTTTTAAACATCCGCAGAAGAAATTATAATACTATAGAAACGAACAAACAAAATAAAGAGGGCTATCGATATCTTTCAAATCAAATAAAAGTCACTCCCAGCATCACTGCATGCAGACCTACATTAAGACCCAAATACCTATAAATAGAAGCTCAAGCTCAGTCCAACAGGCCACGAAGTTCAAGATGATGGCGAACCATGCGACGACTTTTCCTGCTCGCAATCCACTGATAATCAACAGACTGCATAGAATCAGCCATTGGCAGTAATAGTTGAGCCATTCTGGGGCAACTTCTTCGCTCACTTTGAAATCAGGAATGGCCAGATACTGGGAATAATTGTCTATGTTTGTGTTTAGGACATT
>Ga0316217_10007008_pt1 | contig 10902 bp, 20 predicted proteins | sample 1anoAmetaG_FD_203633 | JGI IMG/M metagenome (GOLD analysis project Ga0316217, IMG submission 203633) | Freshwater microbial communities from Trout Bog Lake, Wisconsin, USA - 1anoA | ecosystem: Environmental > Aquatic > Freshwater > Lake > Hypolimnion/Profundal zone | place: USA: Wisconsin... | reverse complement strand
GCATAGCAAAGTTTTTAAAAGTTGTACAAACCTGCACAATCCGGTTTATGGTTTAATAAACTAAGTCCGGCAGGAGAAACAAATATAAAACCTTAAAACTAAAACAAGTAAACAATTGAAAAATGACAGTTTCGGAAATTAAGAATAGTCAGAAGGTCTGTAAACCAAAAGAAGGCCACTCTTTTCAGAGTAACCTTCTTTTAAACTAAAAACAAAATCTTTATTAGATAGTAGAAGTAGTCAGTCCCTGACGGCCCTGAACTCTTCCACTCGTCATTAATCCGTCGTATTGACGCATTAATAAATAAGTTTCAATTTGTTGTAGAGTGTCCAGTACAACACCTACCATAATCAGTAAACTTGTACCTCCAAAGAAAGTACTGAAGCCCTGAGTAACGTGCAGCTTGGAAGCAAAACCAGGAAGTATACCTACAATAGCTAAAAAAATAGCACCAGGTAAGGTAATCTTATCCATTATAGCACCAATATAATCGGCAGTTGGTTCACCAGGCTTAACACCAGGAATGAAACCATTGTTGCGTTTTAAATCTTCTGCTATTTGTTTTGGATTGAATATCAATGCTGTGTACAGGAAGGTAAAACCAATCACCATAACAGAATAAATCAACATATACCAAGGGTTGCTGTGATCATTGAATATACGTACCAGACCTTTTGCAGATTCCAGATTAGTCATGGAGATCAGCGTAGGTAAGAACATGATTGCCTGGGCAAATATGATAGGCATAACACCTGCACTGTTTACTTTAACAGGCAAGAACTGTCTTGCACCACCAACCTGTTTGTTGCCAATGATTTGTTTTGCATAATTCACCGGTATTTTTCTTACCCCTTGTACCAGGATAATCAATCCCATAATAATAGCAATCAGCACGGCTATTTCAATCAGGAATACCAGTAAACCACCACCACCGCGTTCGCTCTTGGCACTGAATTCCTGCATAATAGATTGTGGTAAACGTCCTAAGATACCCACCATGATAATGATAGAAGTACCATTACCCAATCCTTTATCCTGAATTCTTTCGCCCAGCCACATTACGAATAATGTACCTGCGGTTAAAGTTACTACGGTCATGAAAGTAAACATGAAACCATCAACCATGATAGCAGTAGAATAACCACCCTGAGGAGCACGTAGATAAGCTACATAAGCACCTGCCTGGAAGATGGTTACTATGATAGTCAGGTAACGGGTCCACTGATTAATTTTCTTTCTGCCACTTTCTCCTTCTTTCTGAACTTTCTGTAACTGAGGAACCAAGATGGTCATCAGTTGCATGAAGATGGAAGCAGAGATATAAGGCATGATACCTAATGCAAAAATGGACGCCTGTGAAAAGGCACCACCTGCAAAAGTATCGAACAGGCCAAGCAAACCACCTGCACCTTTAGATGCAGCTTTGTTGAAGGCTTCTGAATTGGGGTTTAAACCAGGCAATACAACGTGTGTACCAAAACGATACACTAATATAAACAAAAGAGTAATAGTTATCTTTTGTCTTAATTCATCAATTGCCCATATATTTTTTAAAGTTGCAATAAATTTTTTCACTTGAAACGTCTTTTGTATTTATTAAAGAAGGCGCAAATATAAATGCGGGCGCAAGTTAAGAGAATCTGATTAAATAATTTCAACTGTACCACCCATAGCCTCAATAGCTGCCTTAGCTTTATCGCTGATAGCATTTATTTTGAAGGTAAGTTTAGTTACTAATTCACCAGTTCCTAATACTTTTACTTTATCGTTCTTTTGAATCAATCCATTGATATATAAGTTATCAACTGAGAAAGTTTCGAAAGCATATTTCTCGTTCAGTTTTTCGATCTGACCTAAATTGAATACAACATATTCAACTCTGTTGATGTTCTTGAAACCTCTTTTAGGTATACGACGCTGAATAGGCATCTGACCACCTTCGTGACCCATTTTACTCTTGTAACCAGCACGGCTCTGACCACCTTTGTTACCTTTGGTAGATGTACCACCTTTACCACTTGCTTCACCACGACCTAATCTCTTAACCTTGTGAACCGAACCTTCTGCCGGTTTTAAACTGTGTAATTTCATTTTAAATGTTTGATTTTGTACTTACGGGAAAATCATCCCTCGCTTTATTAACTTAAATAAAAAATAATGTTGAATAATCAAATGAATGATGATTCAACATTAAGATTGTAATTTTTATTATAGAATTTCTTCTACTTTCACAAGATGGATAACTTTGTTTACCATCCCTAAAATTTGTGGAGTAGCTTCTACTTCTTTAACAGCATTAACCTTTCTGAGGCCAAGTGCTATAAGTGTCTGCTTTTGACGTTCAGGTCTGTCAATGCCACTTTTAACCTGAGTTATTTTAATCTTTGCCATATGCTTTAACCCTTCCGGGAAAATTATTTTTATTAAATAATATTACTCATGAATAAAGTTTCAATGGGTATTAACCATTAAATACTTTAGTCAATTTAATTCTTCTTGTTTTAGCAACCTGAATTGGTTCACGTAAAGTAGATAAAGCTTTAATAGTTGCTTTAATAACGTTATGTGGATTAGCAGAACCTAAACTCTTAGCCAAAACGTCGGTTACACCTGCACTTTCCAGAACAGCACGCATGCTACCTCCTGCTATCACACCCGCTCCATGAGCAGCTGGTTTGATAAGAACTTTAGCAGCACCGAATTTTGATAATTGCTCATGAGGAATAGTTCCATGCATGATAGGCACTTTTACCAGATTCTTTTTAGCATCATCAATACCTTTTGCAATAGCTTCCTGAACTTCTTTAGCTTTACCTAAACCTTGTCCAACAACACCATCACCATTTCCAACAACAACGATTGCTGAGAAACTAAAAGTACGTCCGCCTTTAGTGGTTTTAACAACACGGTTAATGGCTACAACTTTTTCTTTTAATTCAAGTTCACCACCCGATTTTACTTTATTATCTACTGTTTTAGACATCTTACTAATTTAGAAATTAAAATTTAAGTCCGCCTTCTCTTGCTCCGTCAGCAACAGACTTTATTCTACCATGATAAAGGTTACCCCCTCTATCGAAAACACATGTTGTTATACCAAATTCAACAGCTTTTCTGGCAATTGCATTTCCTACTAACTTAGATTTTTCAACCTTAGTTACTTTTTGAGCAACAATATCTTTTTCTTTTGAAGATGCAGATGCTAAGGTTAAACCATTAACATCATCTATCAATTGAGCATATATTTCAGCGTTACTTCTAAAAACAGAAAGACGTGGAGTAGCAGCAGTTCCAGAAATTGTCTTACGAATTCTATAACGTATCTTTTGTCTTTGTACTAATTTACTATTCATAAAATTATCCTAAGGATGTTTTACTTTTTTTACAATTATAATTACTTACCAGCAGCTTTACCAGCTTTTCTTCTAACCACTTCACCAATGTATCTAACCCCTTTTCCTTTGTATGGTTCAGGCTTACGTAATCCTCTAAGTTTAGCAGCTACCTGACCAACTAATTGTTTGTCGGTACCTTCTAAAAATATTTTAGGATTCTGACCTTTTTCGGTAAGTGTACTTACTTTCAGTTCACTTGGAACTTCAAAAATAATGTTGTGAGAAAAACCTAAAGCCAGATCAAGTATATTACCAGCATTTACTGCTTTAAAACCTACCCCTACTAATTCAAGATCTTTTTTGTAACCAACTGTTACACCTTGTACCAGGTTAGCAATCAATGAACGATATAAACCGTGCATTGCTTTGTGACGGATCTGTTCTGTAGGTCTTACCAACGTTACAGTTTCACCTTCTACCTGAATAGTGATATCTCTATCTACAGGCTGTTTCAATTCTCCCTTAGGACCTTTAACAACTACCACATTCTCAGAAGTTACTTTCAAAGTAACTCCAGCCGGTAGTGTAATTGGTTGTCTTCCAATACGTGACATAGTTCTTATTTTTAATTTATACAGAATGTGTTCAGCCGCAACCGAGGCTTAATTGTCATTCCAGTTTAATACATCTTAATAAATGTAGCAAAGTACTTCTCCGCCTACATTCTGAGCTTTTGCCTGTTTGTCGGTAATTACTCCCTTAGATGTACTAAGGATAGCAATACCCAAACCATTAATTACTCTTTTGATATCAGCAGGCTTAGAATATTGTCTAAGACCTGGTCTGCTAACTCTTTCCAGACTACGGATAGCCGGTAATTTGCTAGCTGCATCATATTTCAATGCAATCTTAATCAAACCTTGTTTATTGTCTTCTTCAAACTTATATTTAAGAATATAACCTTGTTCGTACAATATCTCAGTAATACGTTTCTTTAGATTAGATGCAGGAATCTCTACTAATCTATGACCTGCCATTTGAGCGTTACGTATTCTCGTCAAAAAATCTGCAATAGGATCTGTTACCATAATTGACCTCCAGACCTCCCAAAAAGGAGTATAATTTGTTTACAATATTATTATTATCTAAGTAGCTGTTATCTTTTAAGGATATTACCAGCTTGCTTTTCTTACACCAGGAATTTTACCATTTAAAGCCATATCCCTGAAAGTGATTCTCGATATGCCAAAGTATCTGATATATCCTTTAGGACGTCCAGTAAGTTGACAACGGTTCTTTAACCTTACAGGAGAAGCATTTTTAGGAAGTAAATCCAATGCTGCATAATCACCAGCTTCTTTCAAAGCGGCTCTTTTTTCAGCGAATTTAGCAACCAGTTTTACACGCTTAGCTTGTCTGGCTACAATTGATTTTTTTGCCATATTATTTATTTACTAAAATTCTAGTTATCTTTTTTTACATTTTTGAATGGCATACCCAACTCTTTCAAAAGCTCATAAGCTTCTTCATTAGTCTTACCTGTAGTTACAAATGTTATATCCAGACCAGTGATTTTATTCACCTTGTCGATATCTATTTCAGGAAAGATAATTTGTTCAGTAATACCCAGTGTATAGTTTCCTCTGCCATCAAACGATTTATCGTTGATACCTTTGAAATCTCTTACACGTGGTAAAGCTACAGATACAAGTCTATCTAAGAACTCATACATTTTTTCACCACGTAAAGTAACCCTTGCACCAATAGGCATTCCCTTTCTTAATTTGAAATTGGAAATATCCTTTGAAGAATAGGTAGGAACAGCTTTCTGACCAACAATCTGAGTAAGCTCTTCAACAGCTACGTCAACCAGTTTCTTGTCATTAACCGCACCATTAACACCTCTGTTGATACAGATTTTCTGCAACCTTGGTGTTTCCATTACAGATTTAAAGTTAAACTTCTTAACTAATGCAGGAACTATTTCCTTGTTGTATTTGTCCGCTAATCTTGGACTATATTTAACTGTACTCATTATCTTATTACCTCCCCTGATTTTTTAGAGATTCTAATTAATTTACCATTCTCTCTGGTACGTTTAATTTTAGTTGGTTCGCCAGTTTTAGCATCCCACAATTGCACATTACTAATGTGAATTGCAGATTCTACTTTTACGATACCACCCTTGGTATTCTGTGCATTAGGCTTAGTGTGCTTTGTAACGATGCTAACACCTTCTACAACCACTCTTGCCTTGTCCAGTAATACTTCCAACACTTTACGGGGCTTCTTCAAGTCTTTGTCTGCACCAGTTATTACCACTACAGAGTCACCCTTTTTAATGTTGAATTTTGGTTTAAATCTATTGCTCATATTATCTAAGCTTTATTGATCAGTTAATACTGTATTTATTATTAAAATTTATAAAACTTCTGGAGCTAATGAAATAATTTTCATGTAACCCTTATCACGAAGTTCTCTTGCTACTGGCCCAAAAATACGAGTACCTCTTGGCTCATCGGAGTTATTTAAAAGAACAACTGCGTTATCGTCAAAACGAATATAAGAACCATCTTTACGACGCAATTTGTTCTTCGTTCTAACTATTACAGCTTTCGATACGGTACCTTTTTTGATTCCTCCTGCAGGTATTGCGTCTTTAACTGTAACAACAATTTTATCCCCTATTTTAGCATAATCCTGTCCGCTGTTTCCAAGTACTCTTATACAAAGTACTTCTTTGGCGCCGCTGTTATCTGCTACGTTCAATCTAGACTCTTGCTGTATCATCTTATTTAAGATTTAAAAATGAAATCAACTACCCTTCTTACCTTTTTCGATAATGTATAGAAGTTAATTCCAATTCCGAAAAAATTTATTTTGCTTTTTCTACAATTTCAACAAGTCTCCAACGCTTAGTCTTGCTAAGAGGTCTTGTCTCCATAATTTTAACTACGTCTCCTATAGTACATTCCTGCTTCTCATCGTGAGCATGAAACTTAGTAGTCTTTTTTACGAACTTCCCGTAAATAGGATGCTTTACTTTTCTTTCAACCGCTACAGTTATAGTTTTATCCATCTTATCGCTGGTAACTATACCTGTTCTGGTTTTACGCAAATTTCTTTCAACTGTTGTTTGCATTGTATGCTATTTAATTCAGTTATTTAAGCTAACTTTCTTTTTTGTAATTCGGTTTGTAAACGAGCTACATCTTTTCTCAATCCTCTTATTGTCATTGGATTCTCTAAAGGAGAAATCGCATGTGAAAACTTAAGTTTTGTCAATCTCACCTGATCTTCAGAGATACGTGCCTTTAAATCAGCATCACTCATGTCTACCAGTGTTTTATTTATACTTTCTTTCTTTGCCATTTGTTTTATTTTTAAAAGATATACTATGCTTGTAAATCTCTTCTAACAACGAATTTGGTTTTAATAGGCAACTTCTGAGAAGCTAAATCCATAGCGTTCTTAGCTACTTCTTCTGTTACACCATCACATTCAAATATGATTCTACCTGGTTCAACTACGGCAGCCCAGAATTCAGGATTACCTTTACCTTTACCCATTCTCACATCTGCTGGTTTACGGGTAATAATTTTATCAGGGAAGATACGAATCCATACATTTCCTTCACGTTTCATGGCACGGGTCATACTCTGACGGGCAGCTTCAATCTGACGGTTAGTCAACCATATTGGTTCCAATGCTTTTAATGCGTATGAACCAAATGATATAGACGCGCCTCTTTTAGCTACTTCACGTATTCTACCTTTTTGTTGTTTCCTATGTTTACTTCTTTTCGGCTGTAACATTGTACAATCAATTTTTTAATATTTGATAAATTAACGATGTTGTAATAACAACATCATCTTATCTGATTCTAGTTTCTTCTTCCGCCTCCTCTGTTTCCACCTGGACCACCTGGTCTTCTGTCTCCGCCTCTGTCTCTGTCATCTCTTTGAGCTGGCATGCTGTCGGCTTTGCTGTTTCCGATGATGTTAGGATTCAACTCACGTTTTCCTAAAACCTCACCTTTACAGATCCATACTTTAATACCAATCTTTCCATAAACAGTTTGAGCGAAAACATTAGCATAGTCAATGTCCATTCTGAAAGTATGCAAAGGAACTCTTCCTTGTTTGATTTCTTCAGAACGAGCTATTTCTGCTCCTCCAATACGTCCGCTAACCCTAACTTTTATTCCTTCTGCTCCCATTCTCAGGGTAGAAGCAATAGCCATTTTGATTGCTCTCTTATATTGAATACGGTTCTCAATTTGTTTAGCGATAGTATCACCTACAATTTGAGCATCTAACTCAGGACGACGTATTTCAAGAATGTTTATCTGAACATCTTCTTTACTGGTAAGTTTCTTCAACTCTTCTTTAATTCTATCCACTTCACCACCACCCTTTCCGATGATGATACCAGGTTTACTGGTATGGATAGTTACTATTGTCTTACCAAGTGTTCTTTCTATAACAATTTTAGCAATACCACCTTTATTGATACGAGCATTGAGGTAGTTACGTATTTTGTCGTCTTCGATTAACTTATTAGCAAAGTCTTTTTTACTCGCGAACCAATTACTTTCCCAACCGCGGATAATGCCAAGTCTGTTGCCAATAGGATTTGCTTTCTGACCCATATTAGGTATTCAATTAAATTTTAGAATCTACAATTATACTTACATGATTACTACGCTTTCTGATATGATAGCCTCTGCCTTGTGGTGCAGGACGCATTCTTTTCAGAATTCTTCCACCATCTACAAACACAGTTTTAACTATCAGATTACTTTCAGCAGCATTAGAACCCTCATTTTTTTGCTCCCAGTTATTAACAGCACTCTTCAGGAGTTTTGCTAATGGTACAGCATTATGCTGTGGGTGAAATTCCAATATGGCTAATGCTTTTTCAACTGCCATGCCTCTAATAACATCCGCCAGCAACCTCATCTTGCGAGGACCTGTAGGATAGTTTCTTAATTTAGCTATTGCTTCCATTTTGTATTATTATTATTAGCCTTTAAATTATTTTTTCTGACCAGAGTGTCCTCTGAAATTTCTGGTTGGAGAAAACTCTCCTAATTTATGACCTACCATAAATTCAGTTACATAAACCGGAATAAATTTATTCCCATTGTGTACAGCAAATGTGTGTCCTACAAAGTCTGGAGTGATTGTACTTCTACGGCTCCATGTTTTGATAACTGCTTTCTTTGCTCCGTCGTTTATTGCTAATACCTTTGTTTCAAGGTTTGCATCAACGTAAGGACCTTTTTTTATTGAACGACCCATAGTAATGAGTTAATTTAAAATTTATTTAGTTAATTTTTTACCGTCTCTTCTTTGGATAATCAACTTATCGCTGCCTTTTCCTCTTGTTCTTGTTTTTTCTCCCTTAGCGTATTTACCGGTTCTGCTTCTAGGATGTCCTCCGGAAGCTCTACCTTCACCACCACCCATCGGGTGATCTACAGGGTTCATCGCAACACCTCTTGTTCTAGGTCTGATACCTTTCCATCTGTTAGCACCGGCCTTACCCTTAGTTTCCAGATTATGATCGCTATTAGATACTACACCAACAGTTGCGTAACAGTTGATTAATACTTTTCTTAATTCACCAGAAGGCATTTTCAATACAGCGTATTTTTCTTCCTTATTGGCCAACTGAGCTGATGTACCGGCGCTTTTCGCCATTTTTCCACCATGTCCAGGTTGCAGTTCAATGTTGTGAATTACAGTACCCAATGGTATGAATTTCATCATCAATGCATTTCCAACTTCAGGTGCTACATTATCGCCCGACATTACTTTAGTTCCTACTTTCAGACCTTGTGGAGCAAGAATATATCTCTTTTCACCATCAACGTATTCCAGTAAGGCAATAAATGCTGTTCTGTTCGGATCGTACTCAATAGAAACTACTGTAGATTCAACATCTTTCTTGTCTCTTTTGAAATCAATAAGACGGTAATGTTTTTTGTGTCCACCACCAATGTATCTCATCGAACGACGACCTTGTGCATTTCTACCACCAGTCCTTTTGATTGGTTCCAACAAACTCTTTTCAGGAGTGTCAGTTGTTAATTCAGCGTAAGCATTTCCGATTTTCCATCGGGTGCCAGCTGTCATCGGTTTGTATTTCTTTAATGCCATGTTTGTTTATTTACGATGGATTTATCAGCTCCATCCGCTATTATCTTAAACTTATTAAATTGCTGTATATAAATCTATTTCTTCTCCTTCAGCTATAGTTACCAAAGCTTTCTTGTAACCACTTTTCAAACCTTTGATGTATCCACCTTTAGTCATCTTTGCTTTGTTCTTAGCAGGTGCAACCAATGTATTTACATCCAGTACGTTTACGCCGTAAAAAGTTTCAATCGCTTTTTTAATTTCAAGTTTGTTCGATCTGCGATCTACCTTGAAAGAATACCTTCTCAACTTTTCCTGAAGCTTATTAGCTTTCTCTGTTAAGATAGGTTTTATTAATACTTCGCTCAGTTTCATCTCTAGTTAATTTGACAATTTGATAATTATGCTTCCGCTTCTACCTCGTTTTCAGAAAAAATCTTCACTGCGTTTTCAGAAAAAACCAATACATCAGCGTTCATTATTTCGTATGTATTCACATCAGCCAATAATACGCTTGTTACGTTTGGTATATTTCTGGTACTTAAGTAAAGGTTATCGTTATACTCAGGTAAAACAAAGATTGTTTTCTTATCCGACAAACTCAATCCCTTCAGTATATTGAATACTTCTTTAGTTTTTGGAGCTTCTAAGGTTACATCTTCTACCACCAGGATAGCTGATTCTTTTGCCTTATAACTAAGTGCAGAGATTTTTGCAAGATCCTTTACTTTACGATTCAGTTTAAAATCGTAACTGTGTGGTTTTGGTCCGAATATAGTACCACCACCTTTATACAATGGATTACGGATATTACCCTTACGAGCGCCACCGGTTCCTTTTTGCTTATGTAATTTACGGCTGGCTCCCTGAACTTCAGCACGTGTTTTTACTTTATGTGTACCCTGACGTTGAGCACCTAAATATTGCTTAACGGAAAGATAAATTACATGATCATTCGGTTCTACACCAAATATTTCATCCGGCAAATCCACTGATCTACCTGTTTTCTGTCCTTTTATATCTAATACATCTACTTGCATTGCTAATTTATTAAGTGGTGATTATTTCTGAATTAAAACAATAGAATTATTGTGACCAGGAACTGATCCGCTAACCAATATATAATTCTTTTCAGGAAATACCTTTAATACTTTCAGTCCTTTCAGTTTCACTCTGTCGCTACCCATTCTTCCGGCCATACGCATACCTTTAAATACGCGGCTGGCATCCGAAGAGTTACCGATAGAACCCGGTGCTCTTGAACGGTCATGTTGTCCGTGTGATTGCTGACCAACCCCGGCAAATCCATGACGTTTTACAACACCCTGAAAACCTTTACCCTTGGTTGTACCAACAACTTCTACAGTATCACCTTCAGCGAATATCTCTACAGAGACCGTTTCGCCTAATGACATATTTAATG
>Ga0316217_10007006_pt1 | contig 10905 bp, 8 predicted proteins | sample 1anoAmetaG_FD_203633 | JGI IMG/M metagenome (GOLD analysis project Ga0316217, IMG submission 203633) | Freshwater microbial communities from Trout Bog Lake, Wisconsin, USA - 1anoA | ecosystem: Environmental > Aquatic > Freshwater > Lake > Hypolimnion/Profundal zone | place: USA: Wisconsin... | reverse complement strand
TTTGTTCCAACTGCCACCCGTTCTACACGGGCAAGCAGAAGACCGTCGATACCGGCGGCCGCGTGGACAAATTCCGCAAGAAGTACGCCCAGGCCGCGGCTCGCTGATCCAGCCCGACCGGTACCCGAGCGACAACGAACCCCGCGCAAGCGGGGTTTTTTTTTGGCCGTCTCCGGCCGGGCCGGCGCGCCGGCGGGGAGCCGCGCACTACAGGGTCGGCGCGCCGTGCCGCTAACCTCGGGGCGTGCGCAGGATGGTCACGCGGCCGGCCCGGCGTGCGTTTCGCGCGCCGACCGTGCGCCGGTCCGCGGGGCCGGCGCGTATCCTTGATTCCATGGCCGTGCCGTGACAGGCTGCGCCGGGCTCGACCGGTCTTTGGTCCGCATCGCCGACGAGCGACCGTGCAACGGAAATCCCGATGACAACGACGAAAAAATTCCAGCTGACGAACCTCGGCACCGGCAAGAGCTCGGAACTAGAGGCGCTCACGCCGACCCTGGGCTCGGATGTCCTGAACATCGCGCCGCTGCAGAAAGACCACGGGTTGTTCACGTACGACCCGGGCTTCATGAACACCGCAGCCTGCGAGTCGAAGATCACCTACATCGACGGCGACAAGGGCGTGCTGCTCTATCGCGGCTATCCCGTCGACCAGCTTGCCGAGAAGAGCTCGTTCCTCGAGGTCGCGTATCTGCTGATCTACGGGGACCTGCCCAGCGCCGGCCAGCTTGATGCGTTCCAGAACAGCATCATGCGCCACACGATGATCAACGAGTCGTTGCTGCGCTTCTACAACGGCTTCCACTACGATGCGCATCCGATGGCGCAGGTCTCGGCGGTGATCGCCTCGATGGCCGCGTTCTACCACGACTCGCTGGACATCCATAACCCGCGCCACCGCGAGATCTTCGCGCACCGGATCATCGCCAAGATCCCGACGATTTCGGCGGCCGCCTACAAGCACATCCTCGGCCAGCCGTTCATCTACCCGCGTAACGACCTGCCTTATACGGCCAACCTGCTGAACATGTTCTTCGCCGTACCGTGCGAGGAATACAGGCTCGAGCCGGTGGCGGTGCAGGCGCTCGACCTGTTGCTGATCCTGCATGCGGACCATGAGCAGAACGCCAGCACCTCCACCGTGCGCCTCGCCGGCAGCACGGGCACCAATCCCTACGCCGCGATTTCCGCCGGCGTCGCGGCACTGTGGGGGCCCGCGCACGGCGGTGCGAACGAGGCCGTCCTGTCGATGCTCGAGGAGATCGGCACGGTCGACAACATCCCGAAGTTCCTCTCGCGGGTGAAGGACAAGCAGGACAACACGCGCCTGATGGGCTTCGGTCATCGCGTCTACAAGAACTTCGATCCGCGCGCGAAGATCATCCGCGAAACCTGCCACAAGGTGCTCGCGAAGCTCGGGCGCGCAGACAATCCGCTGCTCGAGCTTGCTCTGAAGCTCGAGGAGATCGCGCTGCACGACGAGTACTTCGTCTCGCGCAAGCTCTATCCGAACGTCGACTTCTACTCGGGCATCATCTACAGCGCGCTCGGGATTCCGCGCCACATGTTCACGGTGATGTTCGCGATCGCGCGGACCGCGGGCTGGGTCGCGCACTGGCAGGAAATGATCGCCGATCCGTCGATGAAGATCGGCCGGCCGCGCCAGCTGTACACCGGCCCGGTCGAGCGCAACTACGTGGACATCGGCCAGCGCTGATCGCGCGCGATCGGGGTTACGGCTCGGTCGCGAGCAGACGCTCCAGGTCGATACGATCGGCACGTCGCATCGGCCGGCCGTCGGTGGGCGACAGCGGGGCCTGCCGTATGCCGTCGGCCGGGAAAACGATCGCCTCGATCCCGTAATCGTCGACCGAGAACTCGACCGCGGGATAGCTGACCACGCGTTCCGGGTTCATCTTCACGCGCCGTTCGCCGATCCGGTACGGAATGCCGGCGTCCATCAGCAGGAAACTCACGGCCTCCGCCGAGTCGCTGAACACGTGCAGCAGGATTTCCTGGTGGGCGGTCGCGCTGCCCGTCAGTACCGCGCCAACCAGGCGTGGCTGAAATGCGTCCAGCAGCGCCATCGCCTCGACCGCGGCGCGCCGCTGGCCCTCGAGCGTATGGGCGTGGCTGTCGGAGTCGAACAGGCGCTGGTATTCGATGAGCGCCGCCTCGACCTCGCTGTTCTTCGGCAGCACCGCATGCTCGCCGACGCCGAGCCGCTCGGCCGCCTTGCGCTTGGCGAAGCCGTAATCGTCCACGCCGTGCTCGGCCATGATCCGCGCCGCCTCCTGGGCGAGCGCGCGCCGTACGTCGTCACCGCGTATCGCTCGGGGTCTGGTCACGGGCCACCTCACGCGTAGCGAGGCCAAAATGTAGCACAGGCCCGTGGCGTCAGAAGATACCGTCGTCGCTCTGCGGATGCTGGGCCTGTGCGGCCGCGGCCGCACCGTCGCCCTCCAGGCCGCCGCTGCCGGGCAGCTTGCCCACCAGAAAGAACTCGAATATTCCCGACGGGTCCGACGAGCTCGCCAGCTGGCCGGTCGTCGGCGAGATGCGCGCCGTGACGACGCCATCGGGCTGGCGCAGTCGCCGCTCGCCCTGGCCGCGCATCGCCTCGCCCATGAAGTACACCCACATCGGCAGCGCCGTGTGACCGCCTTCCTCGTTCGCGCCCAGCGAGCGTTCCTGGTCGAAACCGACCCAGGCCGTGGCGACGATCCCGGCGTTGAAGCCCGAGAACCAGGTGTCGCGCCGGTCATTGGTCGTGCCGGTCTTGCCGGCGATGTCGTCGCGCTTGAGCACGAGCGCGCGCCGCGCCGTGCCACGCCGGATCACGTCCTTCATCAGGTCGGTCATGATGAAGGCGTTCGCCGCGGAGATCACGCTAGGCGCGAGGTGCTTGTCGTCGAGTCCGGTGGTGCCTGACGGTTCGCCACGCCGCGTCGAGGTGCCTTCCGCCGGTCCGACCACGAAATCGGTCGCGGGCCTGGCCTCGTGCGCCGACGAGCACTCGGAGCAGGCAATCGCCGGATCGGCCTGGAACGCGAGCACGCCGTTGGCGTCCTCGATCCGGTCGATCAGGTAGGGCTGCACCCGGTAGCCGCCATTGGCGAACACCGTGTAGGCGCTCGCCATCTGCAGCGGCGTGAGCTGCGGCGTGCCCAGCGCGAGCGTCAGGTTGTGCGGCAGCTCCTCCTCCGTGAAGCCGAAGCGTGTCGCATAGTTCGTCGCGTAATCGATGCCGATCGCGCGCAGGATACGTATCGAGACCAGGTTGCGCGAGCGTGCGAGCGCGTCGCGCATGCGGGTGGGGCCCGAGAAGCTCTTCTCGTCGTTCGAAGGGCGCCACGCCTGCCCCGATCCTTCCGCCTCCAGAACGATCGGCGCGTCGAGAATCACGCTCGCCGGCGTGAAGCCGCGCTCGAGCGCGCCGGAATAGATGAACGGCTTGAACGACGAGCCGGGCTGGCGCTTGGCCTGTGCCGCCCGGTTGAACTTGCTCTGGTAGAAGTCGAAGCCGCCGACCAGCGCGAGCATCGCGCCGTCCTGAGGGTCGAGCGAGACGAAAGCGCCCTGCACGATCGGCACCTGCGCGAGGAACGCCTGGCCGTTGCCGGTAGGCAGGACGTACACGACATCCCCTGCCGCGAGGATGTCGGCCGGGGATTTCGGCGGCGCGCCGAGCCCGCCCTTGTCGTCGCCGGGCCGCGCCCACGACAGCCCGCCCTCCCAGGGCAGCGTAAGCCGGCCGCCGGAACGCACCTTCACGACGACGTCGCGCGCGTTGACCTGGGTGACGACCGCAGGCCACAGGCCGCCGACGTTGGGCCTGGTTTCCAGCAAACGGTCGGCCTGGTCCGAGCCTGCCTGCGTGCGTGCGACCGGCCCGCGGTAGCCGTGCCGGCGGTCGTACTCGAGCAGGGTCGCGCGCAACGCCCAGTCGGCCGCGTGCTGGAGCCTGCTGTCGACCGTCGTGGTGACCTTGTAGCCGGCCGAGTAGGCGTCCTCGCCATACCGGCTGACCAGTTCGGCCCGCACCATCTCCGCCACGTAGGGAGCGTCGATCTCCACGCGGGGACCATGCTCCTGGGACTGCATCGGCTCGGCGCCGGCCGCGTCGTGCTCCGCCTGCGTGATATGCCCGCCGTCGAGCATCCGGCGCAGCACGTACGCGCGCCGGTTCAACGCCTTCTCGGGGCTCGCGATCGGATTGATCGTGCTCGGCGCCTTGGGCAGTCCGGCGATGGTCGCCATTTCCGCGAGCGACAGGTCGGACAGCGTCTTGCCGAAATACACCTCGGCGGCGGCGGCCACGCCGTAGGAGCGGTTGCCGAGGAAGATCTTGTTCAGGTAGAGCGTCAGGATTTCCTGCTTGGTGAACTCCGACTCGATGCGCAGCGCGAGGAAAATCTCGCGCAATTTGCGCCGGATCTGCTTTTCCGGCGTCAGGAACATGTTCCGCGCCAGCTGCATCGTGATCGTACTGCCGCCCTGGCGGGCCTCGTGGCTGAGCGCGCTGACATAGACCGCCCGCGCCAGGCCGCTCGCATCGATACCCGAGTGCTCGTAGAAGTGGTCGTCCTCGGCGGCCAGGAACGCATCGACCAGCTGCTTGGGTATCTGCGCGAAGGTGACCGGCACGCGGCGCTGCTCGCCGATCTGGGCCATCAGGCGCCCATCGCGCGTGTAGATGCGCAGCGGGACCTGCATGCGCATGTCGCGCAGCGTCGCGACGTCCGGAAGCGTCGGGGCCAGGTAGTAGTAGGCCCCGATCGGGGCGAGGACCGCGCCGAACACGATCAGCACCAGGGGTACGGCGAGGATCGCGAGCAGCCGCAATAGAACGCGCTTCACAAAATTGAACCTGAGCTGTTTGCTACCGATACAGGGATTATGCATAGTAGGAATCGTTAAAAGGGCAAACCCACCGAAAGGTGGGGACGCAAAGCCACCGGTCTACGGATCCGCCGCTCGGCGGCAAGGGTCTAGGACAGCGGGGTTGCCAGTACGGGCCGGGCGCATGCGCCGGTTGCCCGTCGAAATGACTTGGGCCGCAGCCGCGGGCCGGGTCTGCGTCCCCATCCTCCGGGGGGGTCCATCGGGACCTCCGCCCTACCGAAGTCCGAGGATTGGAGCCGACGCGATGAGCATTTCCAGTCGACCCCGTTTGCAGCCGCCCCGCGTCGCGGCGGCTGCTGCTCTTACTCCAGACCGTGAAGTGCCGCACGTTCTATTTAACAGTTTATTGCTATATATTTACTTCATAATCTTCATGCTGAACGGCGCTGGTTCTCATAACGCTCTGAAAACACGAGATATATGAAACTTTCACTGCCCCAGCTGTCGCTCCCCGCCGGCCTGTCGTTCGGCCGGCGAGCCAGACCCCTCATCGGCCTGGACATCACGACCTCCAGCATCAAGCTGGTGGAGCTGGGCATGACCGGCGGCAAGTACCGGGTGGAGGCCTACGCGGCCGAGCCCACGCCGCATGGCGCGATCAACGAGAAGGCGATCGTCGATGCCGACGCCGTCGGCGAGGCGATCAAGCGCGCCGTCAAGCGCGCCGGCGCCAAGTCCAAGGAGGTCGCGATCGCGATCTCCGGCGACGCGGCGATCACCAAGGTCATCCAGATGCCGCGCACGCTGTCCCAGCGCGACCTGGAGGCCCAGGTCGAACTGCAGGCGGACCAGTACATCCCGTTCCCGATGGAAGAGGTCAGCTACGACTTCGAGGTGATGGGCCTGTCCGAGAAGGACCCCGAGATGCACGACGTGCTGCTCGTGGCGACCCGCACCGACAACGTCGACCAGCGCCAGGCGGCGGTCAACGCGGCCGGACTCACGGCCCACATCGTCGATGTCGAGGCCTTCGCGCTCGAGAACGCCTGCCAGCTGATGACCCACCAGATGCCGGAGGGCGGCCTGCAGCACGTGGTCGCGGTGGCCGATTTCGGCGCCAGCACGACCACGTTCAGCGTGCTCAGCAACCTGCGCGTGATCTACACCCGCGATTTCGCCTTCGGCGGCCAGCAGCTCACCGAAGAGGTGATGCGCACCTACGGCCTGTCGATGGAGGAGGCCGGACGGGCGAAGAAGGAGGGCGGCCTGCCTTCCAACTACCAGCCCGAGGTGCTCGACCCGTTCATTGACGACATGACCCAGCAGGTCAGTCGCAGCCTGCAGTTCTATCTCGCCTCCGGCAGCGGCCGCGAGCAGCCCGAGCAGATCCTGATCTGCGGTGGCTGCGCGAACATCCCGGGGGTCGCCGAGGTCATCGCCAGCCGCGTCGGGATCCCGGCCGAGCGCGGTGATCCCCTCGGACAGATGCAGCTTTCGTCGAAGGCCAAGGCCATGGGCGTGCGCAAGGACGCCACCGCGCTGCTGACGGCCTGTGGTCTGGCACTGCGGAGTTTCGACTGATGCCACGGATTAACCTACTGCCCCACCGGCAGCGAGAACGTGCCCAGCGTCGCCGTGACTTCGGCGCCGCGGCCATCGCCGCCGCGCTGGTCGCCGCGCTGGTCGCCGGCGTGACCAGCCTCGGCTTCAGCGCCGCGATCGATCACCAGCGCGAGCGCAACGACGTGCTGACCAAGGAGATCGGCGAGCTCGAAAAGCAGATCGCCGACATCGACAGCCTCGACGCCCAGAAGCAGCGCACGCTGGCGCGCATGGGCATCATCGAGCGCCTGCAGCGCAGCCGCCCGGAGGTCGTGCACATGTTCGACCAGCTCGCCCGCGCGCTGCCCGATGGCGTATACCTCACGTCGGTCAAGCAGACCGACCGCAAGCTCGAGCTCAAGGGCATCGCGCAGAGTTCCACCCGCGTGTCGACGTTCATGAAGAACATCGAGTCGTCGCAGTGGCTGGCGGAGCCGCAGCTGCAGGTCATAGAGACCCTCAAGGGCACCAAGCCCGGAGCGGAGTTCACGATCTTCGCGCTGCAGCGCAGCCTGAACCCGGAGGACGACGCGAAGGGCGCCAAGAAGCCGGTGCGCACCGCCGCGCTCGCCGGCCCGAACGGTGCACCGCAATGAACTTCGTCCAGGAGCTGAAGGAACTAGACCCGAAGGACGTCGGCAGATGGCCGCTGATGTTCCGCGCGCTGGCGATCGTGATCGTGTTCATCGTGCTGACGGCGGTGTTCATCTACATGTTCCCGATCCGCAACCAGCTGCCCGAGCTGCAGGAGGCGGAGAAGTCCGAGCAGACCCTGATGCGCTCGTTCGACGACAAGCAGCGCAAGGCCGCCAACCTCGAGGCGTACAAGTCGCAGCTCAAGGACATGGAACGGTCGTTCGGCGCAATGCTCAGGCAGCTGCCGGGCCGGACCGAGGTGCCGAACCTGCTCGTGGACATCTCCCAGGTGGGTCTCGCCGCCGGTCTGCAGGAAAAGCTGTTCCAGCCCGGTGGCGAAGTGCGCCGCGATTTCTACGCGGAACTGCCGATCGCGATCCGGCTGACGGGCAACTACCACCAGTTCGGAACGTTCGTCAGCGGCATCGCGGCACTGCCGCGCATCGTCACGCTGCACGACATCACGATCACACCGGACACCAAGGACGGCAGTCCCGACCAGCTGACACTGCAGGTCACGGCGAAGACCTACCGCTATCTCGACGAGGCCGAGGAGGCCGCCGTGTCCGCGAAGGCGAAGCCTGCGCCCGGCAAGCCGCCCGGCGCTGCGGGAGGCAACTGATGACTACGAAGACCAGGCTGCGTTCCTTCGCCTGCGTGCTGATGACGGGCGTCGTACTGCTTGATCTGACGGCGTGCGGCAACGGCACCGCGGACCTGAAGACCGAGCTCGCGGACAAGCGCAAGCGGCCGGGCGGCCGCATCGAGCCGCTGCCGGAACTCAAGCCATACGAATCGTTCGTCTACGACCCGACCGGCGTGCGCTCGCCGTTCCAGCCGAGCGTGCAGGCCTCCACCGCGGCCGGCCCGCGCCCGGACCGCGGCCGCAACCGCGAATTCCTGGAAAGCTTCTCGCTGGACACGCTGCGCATGGTCGGCACGCTGCGCCAGGGTGGCAAGACCTTCGGCCTGGTGCAGACCAAGGACGGGCTGGTGCACCGGGTGCTGCCCGGGAATTTCATCGGGCAGAGCGACGGCAAGGTCACGGCGATCTCGGATTCGAAGATCTCGGTGCTGGAAATCGCACCGGATGGTCTGGGCGGGTACACGGAGCGTACGGCGGCTTTGTCGCTGGCGAATTGACCGGATTAACGGATGGCTACGGTATCCGGGGCGCGCAGGCGCGCCCCGGCACCAAACGCAGGATGACGCTCGCCGGGGTATTGGTAACCGGGACGAGCTACGGGGAGTAAGGGAATGAACGATTACCTCGGCACACGACTGGGCGATACGCTGGTGAGAAGCCTCGCGCCCACGCGCCTGGCGCTGGCGGCTCTGCTACTGGCAGGCATGACGGCACACGCCGACGTGACCAACAAGCTGGACAGCGTCGACGTGACCACGCTCGCCGGTCCCCAGGTGCAGCTGACACTGCACACGACCGAGGCGGCACCACAGCCGCTCGCGTTCACGATCGACAAGCCCGCCAGGCTGTCGCTGGACCTGCCGGGAGTGGGCCTGTCACTGAACAGCCGCCGCGTCGACGTGAAGTCGGCCGGCATCGACAGCGTGGTTGCCGGCGAAGCCTCCGGCCGCACGCGCGTCGTCGTGAACATGGATACGCTGGTGCCCTACGACGTGCGCGTCGACGGCAACAACATCGTGATCCTGCTCGGCAAGGCCGCGCCGGGCGCGCCGACGGGCGTTGCCGCGGGAACGGTTGCGACCGCGACCGCCGCGCAGGCTGCCCCGACGACCGCCGCGACGTCCAACCGCAGCATCGCGTCGGTGGACTTTCGCCGCGCGGCGGACGGCACCGGACGCGTGATCGTGGGCCTGTCGGACCCGCGCACGCCGGTCAGCCTGCGCCAGGAAGGTGGCCAGGTCGTCGTCGACTTCGTCGGTGCCAAGATCGACAACGGACTCGTCAAGCGCTACGACGTCGTCGACTTCGCGACGCCGGTCACCTACGTCGACGCGGTGCGCGTCGACGGCAGCTCGCGGCTGGTTATCAGCGCCAGCGGCGACTTCGAGCAGCTCGCCTACCAGTCGAACAACCAGTACGTGATCGAGGTGCGCAAGGCCACCGCCGCGAAGGGCGCGGCGGCCGAGGAGAAGCGCGAGTACAGCGGCGAGCGCCTGACGCTGAACTTCCAGGACATCGACGTGCGCGCGGTGCTGCAGCTGCTCGCCGACACGAGCGGCCAGAACATCGTCGTCAGCGACAGCGTCCAGGGCAGCCTGACGCTGCGCCTGCAGAACGTGCCCTGGGACCAGGCACTGGACATCGTTCTGCGCACGAAGGGCCTGGGCATGCGCCGCCGCGACAACGTGATCCTCGTCGGTCCGGCCGAGGAGCTGTCCAACCGCGAGAAGGCGGAGCTGCAGGCCAAGAAGGAGGTCGAGGAACTCGCGCCGCTGCGCACCGAGTACCTGCAGGTCAACTACGCGAAGGCGGCCGAGCTGCAGGCGCTGATCCGCGGCCGCCCGATCTCGGGCAGCGGCCAGGCGGCGGCGGCGACGGCTTCCGTCTCCGGCGGCAGCGCCAACACGCTGCTGTCGCAGCGCGGCACGGTCTCGATCGACGAGCGCACGAACACGCTGCTCGTTCAGGACACGCCCGACAGGCTCGCCGACATCCGCAAGCTCGTCGCGACGCTGGACGTGCCGGTCCGCCAGGTGCTGATCGAGTCGCGCATCGTGATCGTCAACGACGATTTCTCGCGTGAGCTCGGCGCCCGGTTCGGCGTCTCCGCCGTGCAGGCCAACAGCGCCGGAACGGGGCTCGTGTCCGTCAGCGGCGACTCGCAGTCGGCCAACTCGATCGTCAGCTCCGCACTGACGAACCTGTCCGCCGGCAAGAACATCCTGCCGGTCAGCCTGCCGACCTCGCCGCTGCTGTCGAACGTGCCGAACTACACCGACCGCTATAACGTGAACCTGCCGGTCGCGAACCCGGCGGGCAGCATCGCGCTGTCGATCCTCAAGGGCGATTACCTGATCGACCTGGAGCTGTCAGCGGCGCAGGCCGAGAACCGCGGCGAGATCGTCTCCGCCCCGCGCGTGATCACGGCGAACCAGAAGGAAGCGTACATCGAGCAGGGTACCGAGATTCCGTACCAGGAATCCTCGTCCAGCGGTGCGACGACGACGCAGTTCAAGAAGGCGGTGCTGAGCCTCAAGGTCAAGCCGCTGATCACGCCTGACAACCGCATCATCCTGGATCTGACGGTGTCCAAGGACAGCGTGGGCCAGCTGGTGCAGAGCGCGACCGGCGGCCAGGTGCCGTCGATCAACACCCAGTCGATCATCACGCAGGTGCTCGTCAACGACGGCCAGACGGTCGTGCTCGGCGGCATCCTGCAGACGACGCGCAGCGCGACCGACACCAAGGTACCGCTGCTCGGCGACATTCCCTTGCTCGGACACCTGTTCAAGAACACGAGCCGGACGAACAACAAGGACGAGATCCTGATTTTCGTCACGCCGAAGATCCTCAGGGAAGGTTCGAACATTTACTGATTCGCGCGCCACTTTGCGCGCGATCGACTCGAATTTGAGTTAGGAGGCCGGATGCGTTTCTTCAAGGTTCTGTTTGCCATCACGCTGGTCGCGATCCTTTCACAGGGTTGCGGCGGTGGCGGGGGCGATCCCTACACCTGTCCGTCCGGCCAGACCTGCGGCTCCAGCAGCGGTACGACCAGCAGCAGCAGCGGCGGCACCACGAGCACTCCGGAGGAGATGGGCGCGATCGTCGACGGTGTTTTCCAGAAGGGCGTGCTCGGCACACCCAGTCTTGCCACGGGCGCGCAGCTCGCTGCC